>Ga0137404_10000367_pt1 | contig 29459 bp, 15 predicted proteins | sample CZOMad2_1_16fung_FD_108285 | JGI IMG/M metagenome (GOLD analysis project Ga0137404, IMG submission 108285) | Vadose zone soil fungal communities from Angelo Coast Range Reserve, California, USA - CZOMad2_1_16fungal (Illumina Assembly) | ecosystem: Environmental > Terrestrial > Soil > Vadose... | reverse complement strand
CCGCTGGTAGTGAGCAAAGCGTCAGTAACCCATGCAGTTCCCGCGCCGCCATTGGCGCCAGTCTTCCAGATGATGCCCTGAGCGGAGTCAGATACGTAAACGTTGCCGGCCGAATCAAACGTCAGTCCGTTCAATCCGGAACTGCCCGTAACGGTCATGAACACGGAAGAAGCGCCGGTAATGGGATCCACGCGCAGCACCTGGCCACCGCCAAAGTCGTTGACCAGCAATGCGCCGGTTTGGGGATGGAATGCAATTCCGAGCAGATGTGGCGATGAACCCTGCACGCTTACATTGCGCAGCAGCTTGCCTTCGCGATTGAAAACATACAGTTGTCCCAAACCTGTGACTGCGCCCGCAGCATTGAAGCCAAATGTCGCGACATAAACATTCCCATCCGGCCCCACCGCCAAACCCTCCGGTCCGGAGGCGCCGTCGGGCAGCACGGCAAACAGCTCAGCCGCGCGACGATTCGAACTGCCACCATCTTCAGCAGCCACTAACAATGGCCCCGCCAAGGCAAATACCAAAATCAGTACCGCGATACCCATCTTGCTTCCGATGCGCTGGTCGATTTTCATAGATCCTCCTGTGTGCTCGGTGTTCAAGGACTCCACAAATGAAAGCCGGTTGAAGATTGTAGATCAAGCTGACGCCGCATGCACGCAGAGGACGCGAGGCTTGGAAGGCGAAAGGAGCGGGATGCAGAATGAAAACTGAAGAAATGGTAGGCCCGGCCCGATTCGAACGGGCGACCCTCTGCTTAGAAGGCAGGAGGCCAAACTGCTTTAAGATCGCCTAACACATTGCAAAACCGTCACTTGCCATGTTTATAGTTTAGTTACTGTGCCGTAAAATGTGACGCATTCTCAGTTAATCCGATTTTCCTGGTCAGGATTGGCGCGCGCCACGTTCAGCGCCGTCCTGATGTGTTCCAGGTCGGGATGTTGATACTGCATTGCCGCTTTGGTGCTGGTTTGCCCCATGACGCGCATCACCAGAGCGAGATTGCCGGTACGTTGAAGCATCTGTGTTCCGAAATCGTGACGCCCACAATAAAGCTTCAACCCTATTGGTAAGCCAGCATCGGCTCTTGCTTTTCGAAAGTGTTTATCAACAGTCGTTCGGTGCCCAGCAGCAGAATCAGCAGGGAAGACCCAATCCTCCAGCTTGCCTGCACACCGCACCATGAGTAAATCGATTACTCGATTGCTCATGGGAATGTAACGGCGTCCGGTTGGAGTCTTGCTATCTGGGACAAAAATTGCCCGCTTGTTCCAGTCCAAATTCTCAATCCGCATTGGAAATAGTTCTTTCTTTGGCCGCATTCCAGTATCACGGACAAGGATAATGATGTCCCGCAATAACGGGCCGCAGAAAGGCAGGATTTTGCGCTCCGCTTCTTCATCGAGCAGAAAGCTCCGCCCAATTTCCTTTGCGAGTTTGATCTTCGGGATCTTGGCAATAAGCTCCCAGTCGTGGGCCAGGTTCAGCATCCGGCGCAAGGTTTTCAGTGCGCAGTTGACGTTGTATGCGCTCCCCGGGAAAGCGAGCGCGTTAACATCTTCCGACCTGATGTGATCAATCCTCATTCCGGGGATACTCGTTTTTTCTAAGAGTCGCCAGCCGTTGCGCAGATAACCCTTCGACTTATCTGCCAGCTTGGCATTGTCTACATAAGTCAGGAATCGAACGGCAAACTCTGAAAGGTGCGGTGCCTTTTTGCCGCAGTGATGATCCCTGCCTGCTGCGATTTCGGTTAACAGTTGTGCCGTCTTTGCAGAAGCGGCAGTTTTGTTGCGCTCCTTGGTTGATCCGCGAAAACGCTTTCCGCGAACGGTAAAGTCGTACCACCAACAATGTGAGTTCTTTCTCCTAAAGAGATCCACGACGGTCCTCCACGAGCGCTCGCACGGAAGGTACGCGGGTATTCCTCTTGATGAAGTCAAGAAGCTCCTCGACATCATACCGCACCGCGGCTCCCAGCTTGACCCATTTCGGGCCAACACCGCGTGAGCGCCAGCTCTTTAGGGTTCCAACAGTTGTTCCCAGCACTTCAGCTGCTTCTCTCGTGGGGATAAGTTTTTTCACAGTGGTCATCCTTAGTTGCTCCTCAGATAATTTCGGCCTCCGATGGGCTGCCGGGGTTGCTGAGGAGCTTTCATCCTTAGTCCCCGCATGCGGGGTAGTGCGGGGTCCTAAGATATTGAATTTGTGGAAGATAATTTTTTGAATGATCTGGCTCTATACGGGGAAATGCGGGGTTAGGGCGACGCCGTGGTGGTGCTCGCACCCGGAGCTAATCTGCCGGATTAAACCGATTCCTGGTGTCTCTTGTCTTAGTTTTGATCCTTGCCAACTCCATTCGTCTATTCGCGGCGTCAATGTGTTCATCAACAGTCCTGCGGTGGATACGAAGCCGCTCAGCGATCGCAATCACTGGTAAACCATACTCAAATTTCAAAGAAAAGCACTCACGCTGTCTATCCGTCATCTCAGCTTGGTCCAGGTACCTCGATAGATCAGTCTTTTTCGCAGGAAGGTCAGGTACCCCTCGGGTTGCCTTGGTGAATATGCCCTTCACCTCGTCGCGGAGTCCTTCGATACAGCTTGGATTATTGCAAGCAAACCTGAACGACCGGGGAATTCCTGTCACGTCTTACTACTTCAACCTGCAGCTCGGTGACCAACTCGGATGGGATGTCTATGACGTGCTTTGCGACGATCGTACCCTTCTGCTGGGCGAGTGGCTCTTTTCGCGTGCCGCATTCGGTAACGAGGCCGCCGACGGCGATGAATATTTGGACCGATTCAAATCTGAATTGAGCGGCTATCTAAGTGCGATAAAGTCTGGCCCGCAATATTTATCAGACTTAAGAGAGCGCGTGCTGCCGAGCTTCATCGAAGACTGCTTTCACCGGGTGGAATGGACAAACTTCGATGTTGTCGGCTTTTCGTCAATCTTCGAGCAAAACTGTGCCGCACTGGCGCTGGCGCGCCGTCTCAAGGCCAGGGTTCCCTCGCTTGTCACAGTATTCGGCGGAGCCAATTTCGAAGACGAGATGGGCCTGGAGTACGTACGGGCCCTGCCTTGGATTGACTATGCTGTGATTGGTGAAGGGGATGAAGTATTTCCAGCCTTCCTCCGCTGCCTCGCCGAAGGCCAGGACCCAGGGGCGTTGCTGGGTGTGGCGAGTCGGACTTTGGACGGTTCGATTCGGTTCGCCGGGAGGGCACCTCAAGTAGCGGATCTCGATCTGCTTCCCGAGCCCGACTACAAAGACTTCTTTTCCGCAGCTATCGAACTCAATATGCCCGCGACAGTGCGAGGGAAAACGGTCAGCATTCCCTTTGAGACAGCTCGCGGATGTTGGTGGGGGGCTAAGCACCACTGCACATTCTGTGGTCTCAACGGTCTGGGCATGACCTTTCGCAGCAAATCGCCGGCCCGCGCGCTGCGCGGGATCGACGAACTTGCGGAACGCCATACAATCTATCAAATGGTTGCTGTCGATAATATTCTGGATCTCCGCTACATCCAAGGCGTCTTTGAACCGCTAGCCCAACGCCGTCGGGATTACACTTTTTTCTACGAGACTAAGGCGAATCTCACGCGCGAGCAATTGAAGAAGCTAGTCGACGGAGGTGTACGTCACTTACAGCCGGGAATAGAAAGTCTGAACACTAACATTTTGCGCCTAATGCGAAAAGGGACTACAGGTATCCGCAACGTGTGTCTGCTGAAGTGGGGACGCTACTACGGTATCCATGTGCATTGGAATGTGCTTCTCGGGTTTCCAGGGGAAAGAGTTAAAGACTACGAGCAGCAGCTTTCCACGATGCGCATAATTCCTCACCTCCAGCCACCTGAGTCGATCGGTCGTATTTGGCTGGAGAGGTTCAGCCCGAACTACAATCAACCGGAGGCACTCGGCATCACCAATGTGCGTCCGGAACCGGCCTACGCCCATGTCTATCCCAGCGGTTTGGATCTGGATCGCATTGCCTATTTTTTCAGCTATGACGCCGAAGATGTCGTGCCGCCGTCTACTTACGCGGACACGACGAAACATGTTGAGAGCTGGCAGAAAGCGTGGAAGGACACCGATCCGCCGTACCTAGTCTACCAAAGAGGGGCTGGACGGCTGACGATTACTGACGCACGTCGACCTGCAACGCCGAGGATTTTTGCTTTCGGGGAACTCGGCGCTTTGATCTACGAGTACTGTGGGGCAATCCCTTGCGGCGTCGGTCAAATCCTTTATTCTCTGCAGGAAACCGCGCCCAGTCTGGGCGCCAGCCAGGATACCGTGCAGAAAGCGCTGGACGAATTCGAGTCCTTGGACCTGATGCTGGAAGAGGGTGGGCAATACTTGAGCCTGGCCCTTCCGATAAACCCTAACTGGTGACCTAGAGATGATTTGCGGAAAGAACCAGACTGTGCGTTAGACAGGCAGAAAAGTGGCAATAAAGTTTGACCACCCGATTAACGTGGTCAGAAACAGGAGAGCAAAGTATGTCAGACATTCGGGAAGTCAAGATAACAACTAAGGACATAGAGTCCGTCAGCGAAAAACTGCACGCATTCGCGAAACAACTGCCGGCGGGGGAGCAAAACGTGATGGCTTGGTTGCTTGGGCGGGCCGCTCAAGCTCCCCAGGAGAGCGCGGGGTTGAAAGGAGGGCTTGCTGCTCACGTAGCAGGCGACGTCCCGGCCAAGACGGTGGCAACTGCTGGCGCACATGTGTTGACCCCCACAGATCAATTAACCCGTGCCCTCGGGGTCTCGCAGTTCACAAAACTGCGGCCTGGCTCCGCTGTCGCTGGAAGCAGCATTGGGGTGACCGGGACCGTAATGTTTTGAACGCAAGTAAAGCTTCGTTTTGTTCTGGGCAGCCGATCAAAGTTCGGCTGCCCGGGAACATCACCCCCAAACGGCCGAGGCCAACTTATTTGCGTGTGTGGCAAAGCAATAACCATCGAAATATCGCTTGTCTTCGAGCAATCGAGAATTTCAGTTTGGGAACATCTGTCAGGAGGCGTCTATTGAACCATGCGGCCCACGCCAGTCTCGCGATGACCGACATCGGTGGCGTCGTGCGCAAGCTGCAGGAGTTGAGAGACCGGCTCTCCGCGGGCGAGCAGGCACTCGTCGATGATCTGTTGCGTGCTGCAGGTGTTGTTGAAACTACGCCTGTGGAGTACAACCCATACCTTCCTGACGTCCATACAAACCCTTACCCCCATTATCACCAAATACAAGCGAATAACCCTGTGCACTGGAGCCACGCGATGCAATCTTGGGTTATCGCACGCCACGCAGACGTGGCGGCCGCTCTCCGCGACGTACGCTTGTCTTATCGAACAGGGTCGGAGACCATCATGGCTTGCGTGCCCGACGAGGAGCACCCGGACGTGCGTGCTGTAAGCCGCCTTCTTGGGTCTCTCCTAAACGAAATTGATCCACCTGACCACACCCGGCTGCGCCGGCTGATGACACGGGCCCTCGCCGTAACTATGGAGCCGCAGCAAGCCTCGCATATCGAATTGATCGCCAACAGACTGATAGACGCTGTCCAACCCACTGGCCACCTCGATATCGTTGAAGATTTTGCTTATCCGCTTCCCGCCATCATAGGGGCAGACCTTCTGGGCATCCCGGACGGGGATCGCCACCAGTTTGGACAGTCGATCGACAATGTCGTGCACACATTCAGCGAAGGATTCAGCGGCACTGCCGCGATGCGCCGTGGTGAAGAGTCGGTGATCCAGCTCACGGATTATTTAAAGAAGCTCCTGACTGAACGGCGGGAGCGACCCGGGCACGATGTGTTGACTGCGATGCTGCAGTCTCACGAGGCGACCGAAGATGAACGTGTCTTGATGGCGGCCAATATCACCATGGGTATGTACGAGAATGTAACCCACGCCATCAGCCTCTCGATGAATACGATCTTGCAGACTCCTGGACTTCTAGAGTACTTCCGAAGCTGCCCAGACAACATTCTGTCGTCCGTTGAAGAGATGCTCCGGCACGAGGGTACAGCACCGATTCTCTCACGAGTGGCGCTTGAAGACATTGAGATTGGAGGCGTAACTATCCCGAAAGGACAGCGCGTGATCCTGCTACTCGCCGCTGCCAACCGCGATACCGAGTGCTTCGATAAACCGGATACGTTTCTGCCAGAGCGTCGGCCCAATCCTCACATTGCCTTCGGGGTTGGCAAGCGCGCATGCCCGGGTTCAGCGCTGGCACGGACAATGATTCACGTTGCTATCGCGACGCTCGTCACCCGTCTTCCCGACATGAGGCTTGCCGACTCTTCGCCCAAATGGAGAGAAGAGATCAACATCCATGGCCTGAGGACGCTTCCCATCAGGTTCTCGTTTTCAATGCAAGACAAAGAACAACCGGGGGTTGGGTTCTCCTCCGCGTCACCGATTGGCTGTACGGGGATGGGACGCTTGGTCCCCTTGACAAGCGATGTCTCCGTGTCCTTTAAACGTAGCGTTAAGGCGGCCGTAGCCACGGGTTACCAGCAGGTGGCCCCGGGCTGGCACCGCTTGCGCAATGAATTCAAGTTGGCTGGTTCCGCCATCACCGCGGCAATGCTCAAGGCCTGCCAACTAACGCCAGGCATGCGGGTACTCGACGTTGCTTGCGGTGCCGGAGAACCAGCGCTCTCAGTAGCCCCTTTGGTCGCCCCCAATGGTGAAGTGGTCGCCATCGATCTGGTTTCGGAAATGTTGCCACGGGGCCAGGATGCCACGAACCGGGCCGACAACATCCGATTCATGGTCGCGGATGGTGAGGCTCTGCCCTTCAAAGATGGGGTTTTTGACGTGGTAACCTGCCGTTCAGCCATCATGCATTTCCCCGATCCCTTTCGGGCTGTCTCTGAGGCTTATCGAGTTTTACGTCCGGGCGGCCGCGCCGTTATCTCCGCCCTCGGTCCGGCTGAGGAGACGCCGGCAATAATGGCGACGATTGCCATCCTCTTGCGTCACGCTTCGCCGCAGTCCAGTTCCGCGCGAGGACCCGACGTGTACAGGTTTGGTATTCCGGGAACGCTTTCTGCGCTGTTCATCGCCGCCGGGTTTCGTGAGGTTGATGAGGAAATGTTCACTGCAGCGTGTCCGTGGCCCGCCGACGCTGTGCGCTTTTGGCAGGTGTTGCCCGAACACGCATGGCGGGTACGCGACCTCATCGGGCTCTTGACCCCAGAAACTCGTGAACAAGTCGACCGTGAAGTAATTGCGGCCTTACGCCGGTATGAAAAAGATGGCATTCTGCAATTGACCGCTCCCGTGGTAATGGCCTGTGGCACGCGGTAGAAGGTTGGTTGGACCGCAGATGGCGAAATGATGGAGACAACAGCGAAACCTTCGGGGGCTAATCTAGGTGCTGAAAACATGATTCCGGGCGAACGCGACTGCCCCCCTGGACACGCCCCGCCTGCCGGACAGGCGTCGAGGGTGGCGCTAATTAATATGCCATTCGCGTCTTCCCGTCGGCCTTCCATTCAGGTCGGCCTGCTACAAGCGATCCTCGAAGCCAACGGGGTTTCTGCGACCTCCCTGTACTTCAATCTTGAACTCGGCGCATCCATTGGATGGGAAAGATATGAGTCTCTTTGTCACGCTCGCGACATTCTTTTTGGAGAGTGGCTGTTCGCGCGCGCCGCGTTCCTGGAGCATGCCCCGGATCCCGGTCCTTACGTGGAGCACTACGCGAAGGAGATCGACGCGATTTGTGCCGAGCTCTGCTGTGACGTTAGTTACCTCCTTTCTCTGCGGGAGCATCTTCTTCCCGCCTTCGTCGATAGTTGCGTGGAGCAAACCGACTGGCTCCGTTTCGGCATCGTTGGATTTTCGTCTATTTTTGAACAAAACTGCGCTGCGCTGGCTCTGGCCCGGCGACTAAAAGACCGTTTCCCCACGTTGGCCATCGTTTTCGGCGGTGCCAATTTCGAAGATGAGATGGGGATCGAATATCTGCGGGCAATTCCATGGATCGACTATGCGGTAATCGGCGAAGGGGATGAGGTATTCCCAAAACTCGTTAAGCTTGTGTTGGCAGGCGAAAACTCGGGCGTGGTGCTAGGGGTAGCGACCCGCACTTTGGAGGGTGCAATCCGTTTTGCCGGTAGGGCCGCTCAAGTTACCAACCTTGATGCGCTCCCGGAGCCTGAGTATGGGGAATATTTCGAAACCGCAGCGAGGCTCCTGTTACCGCCCTTGGTGCGCGGACAGATTGTACGCGTGCCAATTGAAACCGCTCGCGGATGCTGGTGGGGAGCCAAGCACCACTGCATCTTTTGTGGGCTGAACGGTCTAGGCATGACATTCCGGAGCAAGTCGCCCGCACGCGTTCTGTCTTCGCTTGACGAGCTCGCCCGGCGCCATGCAACCTACGCTTTCTTGTCCGTCGATAATATTCTGGACCATCGTTACATAGGAGCCGTCTTCGAGCCGATCGCGCGCCAGCGCAAGGACTACACCTTTTTCTTTGAAGTCAAAGCCAATCTCAGTCAGGATCAACTGCGCAAGCTCGCACGAGCCGGTGTTTGCATTCTTCAGCCTGGTATCGAAAGCTTGAACACCCATGTTCTTCAGCTCATGCGCAAAGGCACAACCGCTTTACAGAATGTGAACTTTCTCAAGTGGGCCAGATATTACGGCATAGTTGCCACTTGGAACCTGTTGCTTGGATTCCCTGGAGAAACCGCGGCTGACTACGCACTGCAGGTAGAAATCATGCGCCATATCCCCCACTTGTGCCCCCCAGGTTACGTTGGTCGAATCCGGCTCGACCGCTTCAGTCCCAACTTTGTCGACAGCAGTGCCCGGGGGTTTCATGGTGTTCGGCCGATTCCCGCCTACAGCGCCATCTACCCCGACACCATCGATCACCGCGCTATTGCATACTTTTTTGCTTATAGCGCTGCAGAAGCGCTTCCGGACGAAGCCTTTAGCGCGGTAATGCATGCCGTACACCAATGGCAACATGAGTGGGGTCGACCGGATACCCCCTTCCTTGTGTTCCAGCGCGGTGCGGGATGCCTCACCGTCACGGACGGTCGGTGCCGGACATCGCCTCCTCGGATCAGTTCTTTCGGAGAACTGGAAGCTACGGTGTACGAGACTTGTACCCCCTCGCCTTGTTCAGCAAGCCGAGTGCTTGACCTGCTCAGGCTGCAGGGAATCGATACATCGGCGGGCGCAGTAGACCACATCCTCTCCGAATTCACTCACTCGGGGCTAATGCTCAAGGAGGTGGGCCATTATCTGAGCCTCGCTTTGCCAGTGAATCCGAACTGGTAAACACCACGGCTCACGGGCCACGCATTCTGCAGACAGATATATTCAGCCTATGTCACGATACTTCCCGAGTCACGGGCGACTCTGAAGTAATGGGCTAGCTAGGACGGGACTCCCGTCGACGCTGGCCAGTAGTCCTCTTCTGGGACATGATGCGCGATGTTGGATTAAGCTGCGATAAAGGACGTTCACATCAACAGTCCCGAGCCTCTTCTTAAGGGGGAGCGAATTCCGTGCCGACGCGGCTCATTCGCGCAGAGCTTCCCGAATTATCGATATTCCAGAGACGGTTGTGGCTGGAAAAGTTCGGGAGATTCGATCGCGCGCCAAGTTGGCGATAGCGTCCTTTATTATTCACTATTCGTCCACAAATCAGCAATGCTCGCCGAGCGAGTTAAGCGGGACACCCTCCGCGCTTTCAAGAACCCATCTGATTGATCCTACTCACCAGATCACTAAATAGGTGAATCTTGGGGGCCTGACTGCCGCTCACAACGGAGAGGAAATCACAGCCTCAAAATCGCCCACAGCACGGACGCAAATGCACCAGGTGGTCGAGATATGTTTTTGAGAACTCGAGAGATGCGGATGCGCAGACCGGACGCATCTAGACCCACCGGGCCCAAGCGAGAAGGTCGGGAGCAGCATTTTGAAGAGCCATTCTTCGAAACACCTGGGAACGGCTGTTCCAAAAGCCATGCGCTAAGCCCTTCTGCAAATTATTCATTCTTAAGACTCCGATTTGCTCGGAGCGTCGTTCCACAACCACATGGTTTTGGAACCTGCCTTGATCTGAATCACAGCCGATTGGCATTCGACACTTGTCGCGGCTTTAAAAATATGACTACTTCGGCATGCAAAGTCATGTCACCCAGGACTTGAATTTACCACCCGCGTGCTGTTATGCATCAGGACACGTTGGCGAACAGGGTTGTAGCACGCGCGCCGATAGTTAAATGTGCAAGCAAGAAAACAAGGCAACCGCCGGACTGGCCAGTTTTGCATTCCCCAACGTGAGGCACCAGTTTGAATCTGCCCGGGAACCAATGGCAAGCTTCAAGGATCTCTTCCCGACCCTGCGCTTACAACAGCTTTTGTTGCGCAGGCAGATGCAAAACCACCCTCTACTGAGTCTTTGCTGGTCGTCGCTCACTATCCGCAATCGACACTAGCCATGGAAGCCCTTCCACAGCCACTCCCGCAGAAGTCAGCCACTGCTGTACCGCTTGAAAAATAGCATCCGAATTGGCGAGCAACACATGCTGGCGCCGCGCATCCGCCAAATCAAACAAGGCAATGTAATACAACCCTCGTTGACGTAGCTTCGCGCACCGTGCTGTCATTTTGTGTCCGAGTTCATAGGCATCACTCGCCAAGCGAACGCGTCCGCTCGCTAGAAACACCAGGGCTAAATCAAACTGAAGGGAGGGATTTTCAGAAGGTCGATCTAATGTGGCTTCGAATAGGCGGATTGCCTCATCGTAGCGCCCCAATCGGTAATTGCACCATCCCAACAGTCCAACGTTGCTCTCATTTCCTGACGGCCGCTCGGCGGCCGGTTCCAGGTCAACCTGATACTTTTGCTCTTTTAGGATACTTTCAAAGTGCTCCTTGGCTTTCGCCTGGTCAAAATTCATCAGCGCATTCGCCAGCCCCTTGTGGAACCATGGATCTTTTTGATCGCTTAACTCGAACGCCTTTTGGTATGCTTTCACCGCATCGTCGGCATTCCCCAGATGTTGGAGGCACCAACCCATCAGATCCCAGAGCGGAGCTTGCGATTGCGTATTCGTACCGGCATCGAGGGCCACCTCCAAACACGCTCTGCCCTCTTCGAATTCCGCGACGTCGCAATGATACAAAGCTTTGCCGAACAGCACATCGTGCCGAGAGGAATCGATTTCATAGGCGCGGAAGTAGACCTCCCGGGCATTCTCGTAATCGTCCTCCTCCCGTAGTACATCTCCATAGTCGACTAGGATCCCCGGTATATCTTCCTCAGCATGCTGCTCCTTCGCAGCTTGCAGTGCTTCCTGGTATGTTTGACGAGCGCTCTGCCAATCGTTGTCAGCGCTTTCGAACTTTGCTCTGTACCACAACGCAAGATAGCGGAGTGGCCCGTTAAGCCTCCCCTCGATCTCATCCATTGCCTGGGGGCGGAGATCCTCTTTGTTGAGTAGGTCCATGAGATTGACAAATATGTCAGGTTCTTCTGGTGCCAACCGCGAAGCCCTGCGGTAATGCAGCAGTGCCCGTTCAGGATTTTTAAGGGATTCGGCGCACAGTCCTAGCAGGGCGTGCGCAACGGCAGAACTCGGGTTCGCGGCGACCAGGATGCTCAGTTCCTTTACTGCTTGCTCATACTTGCCTGTGAATATGAGCGCCCGGCCCAAATACTCTATCAACTCCTCAGATGTCTCCCCGAGTTCCTTGGCCTTTGAGAGGGTCGAGGCGGCCGCATCGTACTCCTTGTGATCAAACTCCAAGAAGCCGAGAACGCGTTGGATAAATGGGTCAATGGGGTCAAGGGCTACGGCCCGCCTGGCCGAATCCAAGGCTTCCTCGATATTTATGGCGTCCTCGGTACTCAGACTTATGGCAAGCTGGGCCTGGATCCAGGCCAAATCTGCGGAGCCGGATGGAATCGAACGTAGTATTTCAACAGACTCTTTAGCATTTCCTAAATCGCGCAACAGAACACCCTTGATTCCGAGAGCGCCAGGATGCATTGGCTGTTGAATCAAAAACCGTTCCACTATGAGTAGAGCTACCTTTTCTCTCCGCAAGAGCCGGTACGAATCCGCTGTAAGATATAAGGCTCGCTCATTTTCTGGGTCAAGGTTAAGCGCGCGCACACCATCGCGGCCCGCCGAGGAGAAGTCTCCCAGATTTCGAGCGATCTCTCCCGCCCGGCAATATGCTTCTGCAGCATCCTTCAGGGCCGCAGCGGATTTTTCTGGTTCCTGCTTCGCCGCAATGTTTCGGGCGGCATCTGCCAAGACGCGGGCGAAGTAAAAGCTCATGGTCAGGTTAGTAGGCGCGATTTCCAGGCCCTTGCGCAAGGCTGTTTGCGCAGCGGCTAGATCACCGCGCGTCCATTCGGAGTAACCCAAATAGCCGAATGCTTCCGCCGGCGCGATCCCATCTGAACAGATTTTGGAAAGGATTTCTCTGGCTTCTTCATTTCGTCCGATACGATAAAGGGCGATTCCCCAATCGGTCCAAAACCGTGTGCTGCTGGTATGCTGAGCGAACTCTTGCTTGTTTTTTTCAAACAACTCTAATGCCCGATGGAAGGCTTGCAGGGAAGCACCGCGGTCGGAATGGCCCAGCAGTCGTCCCTGTAGCGTGCATAAGCTTCCCTCAACCAGCGCATATCTAGATTCAAGTTCGCGAGGGGCTGATTCCCGCGATTCCGCAATACGTTTGCGTATAGCTTCCAGTGCCTGACCCACGTTGCCCGAACGCGCTGCATATTCGGCGCGGGCACGCTCTAGGTCCAACTCTAGCGCTGCCAGGGTTGTCATTGGCTGCATCGGAGACGGTGGCGAGTCCGACACCCGATGTTTCGAGGCCACGCTGGGCGCGCGGTTCAGGGATCTTGGCGGTTCTCCGGGCATGCTACTTTCCTTTCGCCTCCTGGCGCTCTTTAAGCTTGTTCTGAAGTGTCTTTACGGCCGCGTTCAAGTCCAATTTGAGGTTGCGCTGGGGATCGGTGCGAGCGAGCCACGCAGCGTTCAGGAGATGGCGCAATTCCGCGCCGTTGGGGACATTGATCTGGTCTGCTTTGTCCTCCAGCAACAGCTTTGCCCATGGTTGGCTCTCAGTCCAGATCGCCGCCCCAAATTTGGCCGACGTTTCGAGTTCCAAAGTCTTCCAGAACCCGCTGATCAACACCCGCACCCCTCTCCCGTCTGGATCGGAATTATTCGCATTCGCGGGATTACCAACGTTCAAGTCAAGCAGCGGTCGTCCAAACTGGACCCGAGCGGCATTCCAGGCACCAAGTAATTGGCGGCGAACGTCGAGGTAAAGTGTTCCCACCGGGGACTCCTCCATCTGCTCCAGCATTGCCAGAATTGCACGGACCCGGTAGTGGTCCTCCTCAGAATCCACTGCAAGCACCAGGCCCACGGCATAATATGCATATGCCGGCCCCATGGTATACGTTGCATAGGCGTCCCCAAGGCACATCTTATGTAGAGGTTGAATGAGAATCCGTTCTTGAGCCGGAAGATTGCCTAGGTACGCCTCGAGCGTTTCCTCTACTCTTTGACCTCCCACCACATTCCAGAACTCCAAGGCGGCGGAAGGAAGAGCCCATACTGTCCAATCCGGAAAAGTGACACGGATAATTTGCTTGATTGTCGTAACCAACTCTTGCCTGCGCATAGGCAGGGCAAGGAGCTTCCCACCGGTGGATCGTAGAAGCTCATCCGCGAAGTAACTGATCTTCTCATCAAAACCGGTATCGCGGAGTGCCGCTCCACCCAGCAGTTCCATATAGTCCGTGAGGATGGGTTCAGTCAAAGCAGTTTTTTTTCGCAGGGTTTCCCATCCTGATGCCAGATCCTTTGGGTTGTTGCCAAGAGTCCTGATATTTCCAAATTCCGCGATTAGAGGCTGGGTTCTGGTACGGAGACCGTCAATGATGTCTTTTCCGACCGATATTTGCGTCACGCGGAAGCATTTGGCTGTCATTTGCCCGATTGTGTCCTGCAATGTCAGGAGGTTCGTGCGTGCCTTATTCAGATCGTGCTGCATGTCGTCGAACGTATTATCGACTGTCTTGGCTTCGGGACTAATCTCGTCGAGATCTATCTTCTCTTTCCAGCCGATTGGTTCCTTGCGATCGATCTTATCCCGCAGTGTGGCCCTCGCTCTTTCCGTTGTGCGAATCGATTTCAACGCCTCCTCAGCCGTTGCCGCTAGTCTCTGAAGATCTTGCATCCGATCTGGAATGGCAAGATGATCCCGTAATCGTGTTAGATTCGCTTGCAGTGTCTCGGCTCGCAGACGGAGCAGCAAACTTTCATCGGTCATAGCGTTCGGTTTTCCTTCGAGCGAGCTTAACGAAGTTCTCGCTTAGCCGCTCAGGTATGTTGTTTTCATTGAAACGGCAGATCCAGGCTGCATTCAATAGCTCCACGATGGTAAATTCTCCCGGCGAGGCGGGCGGGGTTACCAACCACGATGCTTTCGCATGCGCTGCTTCCCATTCGTCGAATTGAAGCATCCTCTCATCCGTCTTCAGCATGTCATAGATGGCGGAGACCTGACCATCAAGCCAAGTTTGGTAATTCCCGGGGACATCCGGAGACCTTCGGGCAGCATTACACGACGCTTGCCACGATTTCTCCAAAAGTTCGATCATCGGGGCAAGCTTTCCCTGGCACTGTTGCTCGTTGTTAAGGTAGCGTAGTGTCCTCAAAATCACATATGCTCTCTTGGCATAACTCGGATGCTTACCATCTCGCTCGTCTGTTGCGTCGCTCGGATCGAACCGGAACAGCAGGCAAGAGCAAGCGAACGACGGTCCGACCGCGTAGGTCGCGAAAACGTCGGCAAAAATCTCATCCACCCAAGCCTGCCAATCAATGCCTTGATCCGGAAGCGGATTGGGTTTTGGGTCACCTAGAGTTGGTGGCGTTGGCATCGTTGCATGAGGAGGGACAATCGAAATCCTGTGCTCTTGAAAAACGAGCGAAGCCGAACCGTCGGTTCGGATGTGCCGCACGAAGCCGCTTAAAAAATGACCAAACTCATGGACCGCGACGGGAATGTCCCATACACCTGAGACTGGGTAGCGAACCCTGATGACCCGTGTCAGCACGTCGAAAGAATCCTCTGCCGCAAAAACCGAAAAGCTTTTCCATGCCACACTGGTTGCTTTGTGGGCGAGTTCTTCAAAAAGAGCGTCAGTGATCTCGCACAAATCGGCAGCAACATCCGGGCCTCTGCTGCGAGCAGCCTGCAAGTATAAAAGGCATTCATCCAACAGCATGGCGGATGCATAAGACTTGACTTCCGACCATGCATTGTCCGGAACCGTTCCTGCCGAAGCAACTTTCATGCGTCTCCCCTTAAGGGTTTCTGTATGCTTCAACAGGCGCTGCTCAAGATCGGCGCCAATACGCTTCTGAAGACGTGTATTCTGACCCTGCGCCGCTATCGCCTTTTGTGCCTGGTCAAGACGCGCAATCATTCCATCCAACCTTGTCAGAAGCAACCACGCCGGAGTCATTGGACTGCCTTGATGGAGTCGGGACCAGGAACAATCTCGCATACCCCTCGGATCCAGCCAAATAGCCGCCGCGCCCCGGTATAGTTCATTCCTACCAGCAAGGCTCCGCCAATAATCGCCGCGTACGCGCCACCCGCGGCCAGAGCCACCCACGGGGCTGCTGCCCATAATCCGAAAACCTGCAGAGCTCCCACAATGCCCATCGTCAGAACTACCGCCGTTTCCAGGCCATTTAGGATATTCCGTTTCTCTTGATATTTATCCTCGAGCAGCGCCAGTTCTCGACTTATGCTATCCAGCCCGGAGATTTCCAGTTTCGCCTGCTCCGCAAAATCGCCAACCCGTTTCTGAGCAGCAGGTAGGCCGATAATATCGCGTACCAATGTTTTTTCATTCGCGAATTTCTGCCAAATCTCGCGAACCCTGGCTTTCACGTCCGCTAAAACATCATCGCTAAACAGATTGGAAAGGGCCTCGAGAACGGCCTTCAGCTTCTCCAGCCCCTGACGGATGAGCTTGCCTGCGGTCGCGACCACCTGGAAAGATTTACCCAGATTGTCTATTGCCTCAGACACTTTCGCTTGATCCACCGCTTTCAACTTGCTAAAAGCCGAACTGATTACGCTTTCTGTTCCGCCGGCAATCGACTCGAGAGTACGGCTCGCGCTATCCCGAAAAAGTTTCCGAGCTGCCTCCGGTGTGGCCGATGGTTTCGTCTGCGGGGCGAATCGTAACTTAGTGCTCTCGGCAATGTGCGTTCCCAGTTCGGAACTCGTGGACCGGATCTGAGCGACGGCATCGCTCAAGTATTGCGAGTCACCTCCGTTACCGTGCTCATTCATGGCAATACCAGCCGCCATCAGAGCATTGGCGGACTGGAACTCAAGCAGAATTCTAGATAGGGCGTCTTCGGCGGACTGGGGAGCAACGGCTACGGTCGCCACAGCAGGTTCAAACCGCGCACGCAAGTCCGCCGGAAGGATTGTGCTGGTAGCAGCCTCCAGTTCCGCGATAACCAAGCTACGATCCATCGCGTTATCCTCCATGGCCTCCAGCAAACTGTCGGCGGCATCGGCCAGTCTTCGCGCTCGATTGGGATAATCCGAATATTGATAAGCCATCTTCTTCTCCTAAAAAGTCTATTGGCCCAGCGGCTCGTCGTTCCGATATTTACCGACGATGATGCCGCTGAGTGAGACCGCAATAAAGTTGGCCAAGGGGGTAAGATCGAAATTGTACTCCTTACAAGCCCTGTTTAGCTAAGAGCAGCGGGAACGCGGGAAATTGGTGTTCCCCTTATCTTTCTGTCCCCAAGGCATACACCACCGCTAAATTGCCGCTTGCATCCAGAATTTAAGCTGCGCGGTCTTTATGTTCCCATTTGCATCGAAGTACTGTTCTAGCCACATATCCGGAGTGTCTTTCAACGATTGGTCTGCACCTTTGGAGCCGAGCCTCTTGACGGTATAACGCCAGGCAAAGTGATCGTACACATCAAGGACGTGGGTAGCATACGCAACCGCAAGTGCCTTGTTGCCTTCAATGATCACGAGATTCTCGTCGTTGTCGTAAGAAGCCTTATGACCGAGGTTGTGGCTTCCCGTGACGACGACGCAATCCTCAGAAAATGGATCAATGACCAAGACCTTATCGTGAATGATCGCAAAGCCAGCATTTAAAATTTCCTTTTCCCATCCTGTAGGGATGATTTTTCCATCAAAAGCCTCAGCGCCGATCACACGCGGATCTTGCTTTATCGGCCTTTTAACTCCCTTCTGCTTTTTGGGAGCCACCATGCCTTTCAGCTCGTAATAAAAGCCTTCTGAAGCGGATTTGTTTGTTACACAACCGCGGACGAAGAGGTTTTTGTTAGCGCGGAGCGCCAATGCGGCCCAGTTTGCAATGCACGGAGCACCCGGGTAGAAGGCAAGGAACAGAATGGCATGTTGCGCCTTATTCATAAGTTGAACGAGGGCTTCCAGGTGCTCCTCTTACGTTTCCATGCCCAAGAGATTTTGTCGATTTCGCTCAACTTACGGCTGGTTCGGCGCATTGGGACGGCGCATTCCTTGACGGCCCGCCGATACGGGATTCCACAGTCACCGCATCCTTTTAGGAATTAGGAAACGATAATCTGCCATGTTTCCCTTCCGGCAATAAACGAGACAGTTTCATCCTGGTCTTCGGGGGTCCCACGCATCCGCATACTTCGAATTTCAATTGGGGTCTATAAGGGGTGAGGCTGAATAATACACAACGCGAGATGTCAGTTCAACAGATTGTTTAAAGAGCTCGCCAAGCCATCGACTAAGCTCGCCACGCCATCGACTAAACGATGCCAATGGCAAAGGCTTTTGGGCTCGTGGGCTGGCAAATGCCCAGTTGTCACGACAGATTTTGCGTTTCGGAATCATCTGTTTGTGGAACGCCAAAACATCGAAATGCAGACCCCTTCAGATGAATACTTTATGAGGAATCGAAACGGTGCCCTTTCTGGAACAGGGAGAATCACCGCGTTGTGCAGCAGTATCTGAGTAAGGTTTTCTTACGCCAGGGGTTGCTAATTTCTACTTCCGAATAAAACGTCAAAGCCAAGGATAAGGCCTGCCAGGCATTTCTGTCCCTTTCCGCAATCCAAATTGCGGATCGTCCTGCGATCCTAACTGCAAGCTCCGCGGAAATTGCCCGATTCTTTCGCCGCTTAGCTCAATTTGTGGAAAACTTAGTAAATAATCTTATTGAATTTAAATTGCGAGTCGTGTTTAATCTGGCTCACTTAGTCACTCAGAGTTAAGAACTGCTGCCCAGCAGTTCATGGAGAAGGCGGTTTAGCCAGCACTTGTGTTTAGCGGAAAGCTAGCTAGCGGAGCCTTTTGTAAGCAAGAGTTCATTGGTTCTTGAGCCATTTCTACTCAGGCTCGGATAATCCAGTCTTTTACTTAATGGCTTTAGCGTCTGCTTGCTAACTCAACAGCAGGAAACGTGTGCTCTTGGGAACTAGCTCGTGCTGGCATGCGCTTTGGATTCCGAAGCAACACTTTGTGTGAGTCGTCGCGCGGTTGTGGAAGTGTCTCGAAGGGGGATTCTCCACGAGAAATATCGGGTTACACGGGAGTTTAGGTCATTGTGAAAAGGAAAAATGCGAGCACACTAGTCGCTGTCGGTATCTTACTGACGGCTTTCAGCCATAACGCGGGAGCTCAGCAGAATACGGAATCCTGTACGCTTTATAACCAACTGGTCGAGCGTTATGGCTTCAGCTGTTTATATAACTGGACGTTCGATGATCTTCCCGATCCCAATGCGCCGCCCACGATGGTGTGCTGCAATCCACTTGGCGTGCCGTGGGGACAAGTCTGCGCTGCGCCGCGGCCTTCGTGCGGCGCGCCTCCGGGGGCTGCGAGTCAGACGTGTCTCTCCTGTAATCAAGGTAAGACGCCCCAGGTGTCCGAGCCGATTGATCTTGCCACGGGAAACACCTACATAACGCAATCGGACCTCAGTGTCCCGGGACTGGGAGGAGGTCTTTCGCTCGCGCGGACTTGGAACAGCTTGTTGCCGGCGCAGCAGAATTCTTATCCATTCATGTTTGGATCAAGCTGGCGATCGACCTATGAGGAGCGCCTGATCTTTGTCAGTGGCGACGCTTATGTGAAGTATTTACGAGCAGACGGCAGCGTTTGGTCATTCGCGCCTATCAGCCTTGGAACAACCAGCGTATACAAAGCAGCTGCTCCCGCCGACGATACTACGACGACGATAACCAACGGCACACCGTCCTGGACACTCACGGGGAAGAGCGGGGAGAAGCGCCTTTTTGACGCCACCACAGGAGCACTGATGTCGATCATTGATCGTAATGGTAATGCGACTCTGCTTTCTTACGATTCAGCCAATCGGCTAGCAACTGTTACTGACGCTGCATCACGGCATCTGTATTTTCACTATCCCGCCGCTTCAAGCACACTCGTTACCAGCGTGACTTCCGATGTTGGCCTCTCGACGGCATATGCCTACGATGGTCAGGGAAGGCTGACACTGTTCACCAAGCCCGACAACACTTCAATCTCATTTGAATACAGTGCTCAATCCTTGATCACGGCAGTCAAGGACTATGACAACAAGATCCTTGAATCCCACACGTATGACGCTGTCGGACGGGGCTTGACTTCATCACGGGCTGGCGGAGTCGGCAGCGTGACGATCTCTTATCCACAGTAAATGCGTACTCAGGCCTGCTTGCAGTCGGAGGTTAACCCTCGGTCTAATCCCGCGATGTTTGGCGGAAAGCTGTTTCTTGGAACTTGATCCGCAGGAGAACATAAGGTGCGTTTAAAGAGCTTTATTTCGCTGGTTGTGGTCTTGTTGTGTACTTTAAGGGCAAGTGCTGTGGCGCCCCAAGTCGTCGCTACTTCGCCTTTAGCTGGGCCAGTTGGGACGCAGGTGCAAATCAGCGGCAACGGGTTCGGGACAACGCAAGGTAGCAGCACGGTTGTTTTCAACAGCGCCAACGCGACGGTTATGACCTGGTCAGATACGCTCATCACGGCCACGGTCCCTTCCGCTGCGGTGACAGGGCCAGTGAAAGTAACGGTAGCCGGAGTCGCCAGCAATTTGAATGTCTATTTCAATGTGCCGGCACCAGCGGTAAACAGCATTTCACCAACAAGTGGAATTGTTGGAACGCAAGTTACTATCAACGGCCTCGGGTTCCAGGCGACCAAAGGATCCAGCACAGTCAGCTTCAATGGGACTGTCGGCGCGGTTGTAAGTTGGAATGACACCCAGATTGTGACCACAGTTCCAGCCGGCGCCGCGACTGGTCCGGTGTTGGTAACGGTGAACGGAGTCGGCAGCAACTCGGACATCTTGTTTCCGATGCCGAATCCTATGATCGCGAGCCTCTCACCCTCCAGCGGCTCGGTCAGCACTCAGGTTCAGATCAATGGGAGTGGCTTTGGAGCCACGCAGGGAAGTAGCACTGTTACTTTTTATCCTGGTGTCAATGCAAGCATCGTCAGTTGGTCAGACTCGCAAATACAGGCCACGGTTCCATCTGCTGCGACCACAGGACTAGTCAAAGTCACAGTGGGTGGAATTACTACGACGTCCAACGTCGATTTCACGGTCCCTCCTCCCCAAGTTAACAGCATTTCTCCCACCTCCGGAATTGTAGGCGCGTCAGTAACGATAACCGGCTCTGGTTTTCAGTCGAGCAAAGGCACCAGCACCCTTGTCTTAAATTCGACCACAGCTTCGACCACCAGTTGGAGTGACACCCAGATTGTAGCCACAGTTCCCAGCGGGGCAACCAGCGGCCCGGCCGTGGTAACGGTGAATGGAGTCTCGAGTAATCGAGACGCAATGTTTACGGTGCCGAATCCCATCATCACCTCGGTATCTCCATCAAGCGGCCCGGTGGGAACGCCGGTGCAGATAAACGGCACTGGCTTTGGTTCGACACAGGGGAGTACCAGCGTACGATTCGGCAGCGAGTTTGGTTCGGTGGCGCAAGGGGCATGGTCAGATACTCAGATTTCGACCGCGGTGCCCCAGACAGCATCAGGTGGATCTATACAAGTGACAGTGGGCAACAGTTCCAGCAACTCAACGGTAGATTTCACCGTTCCCGCGCCGCAGATTACATCGATCTCTCCAGCCAGCGGAAGTGTGGGTACGCACGTGACGATCACGGGTTCAGGATTTCGCTCCGCGCAAACGCTGAATGGATTGAGCAGCAGCATCTCCTTCAGTGGTCTTAATTCTAATTACATTGGCTCTTCGGTAGTGAGTTGGAGTGACACTCAGATCGTCGCCATCGTCCCTACCGGGGCCGTCACCGGGCCAGTGAAAGTAAGCGGCTTTTCGGCAACCAGTAATACTGACGTTGTATTCAGCATGGCGAATCCCATCGTCACGAGTCTGTCGCCCTCTAGTGGTCCGGTGACCACCCAGGTCCAGATTAACGGCAGCGGGTTTGGAGCGACCCGGCCCAGCGGCAGCACAGTCACGTTCGCACAGAACAGCGCCAGCGTCGTGACCTGGTCTGACAATCAGATCGTGGTAACAGTTCCTTCAACTGCAATTTCGGGCGGCGTAACGGTTACTGAAGGTGGCGTTGCGAGTAATTCAAATCAGGTATTCACCGTTCCAGCGCCCCACATCACAAGCATCACGCCGTCATCTGGCGGCGTAGGCACTCAGATTACTGTAACGGGATCAGGGTTCCAGGACCCACAGCCTGCTAGTAGCAGCATAACCTTTGACAATAATGCTTCCCTGACCGTGAATAGCTGGCATGACACTCAGATTGTCGCTACAGTTCCCTCTGGAAGCGGCACCAACCCAGTGCATGTTAAGGTCAACGGTGTCGACAGCAACACGGACTTCTTCTTCACACTTCCGAAGCCGGTGATTACGGGAATTTCTCCCTCCGGTGGACCCGTCGGCACCTTGGTTCAGATTAGCGGCAGCGGCTTCGGCGCAACACAAGGCACTGGCAGCACAGTGGGCCTTAACATAAATGCGTCCGTCGCAACTTGGTCAGATTCCTTGATTACGGCGACGATTCCGACCGGCGCATCTTCTGGTCCGATGAAAGTGACGGTAGGCGGTGTGGTAAGTTCTTCTAACCCTACTTTCACCGTATCCAATCTCTTTGTAAATGCCGTGTCTCCCAATGCCGGCGCTGTTGGTACACAGGTTACGATTAGCGGCAGCGGTTTCGGTTCGACGCAGGGAACTCTTTCTTTCAACAATGTTGCGGCAACGACAATATCATCCAATTGGACTAACACTCAGATCATCGCCAATGTTCCGACGGGTGCCACAACGGGAGCAGTGAAGGTTGTGGCAGGCGGTGTGGCAAGCAATACCACCGTGGGGTTCACGGTTGGTGGGGTTGCAGTAAATAGCGTCAGTCCTGCAAGCGGTTCACCAGGCGCTCCGGTCCAGATCAATGGTAGCGGTTTTGGAGCGACGCAGGGCACCAGTACGGTTCAGTTCAACGGGCAATTGGGGACGGTCACCAGCTGGAGCGATACGGCCATCAACGTTTATGTCTCGATGTATGCCTCGACCGGTCCCGTCCTTGTCACGGTCTCGGGAAACGCTAGCAATTCCACAGTCAATTTTGTCGTGACTCCGCCGGTCATCACTGGGATTTCGCCGGCCAGTGGTCCTGTATCTTCCCACGTGCAAATTTCCGGCCGCGGATTCGGTGCCACCCAAGGCACCAGCGTCTTGACGCTTGCCGCCGGTGGTGCGCCGACAAACATCACTTGGTCGGACACGCTTATTACGGCGACCCTTTCATCGACCGCGAGAAGTGGGTCATCGTATGTGACCATGGGAGCAACGACCAGCAATATCCTGTATTTCACGGTTCCGACCCCTCAGGTCAACTCGGTTACACCCACAAGCGGAGTTGTTAGTACACAAGTCACCGTCAATGGTTCGGGCTTTCAGGCTACGAAGGGCTCCAGTTACGTAACTTTCAACGGCATCACGGCCAGCACCTCGACTTGGAGTGACACCCAAATTGTGGCTACCGTTCCATCGAGCGCTCAAACAGGGCCGGTGCAGGTCTGGGTTAATAACTCCGTTCCCAGCAACCAGGATATTTTGTTCACGATGCCGAATCCGGTAGTTCTTTCGGTATCGCCTTCCAGCGGCCCGGTCAACTCCCAGATCCAGATTAACGGCGCCGGTTTCGGTGCTACGCAAGGCAGCAGCACGATCACCGTCAACAGCCTGCCGGTTAACTTGGTGAGCTGGTCCGATACCGCGATTGTCGCGACCCTTCCAGCGACCGCCTCCGGTGGCTCGATTCTGGTAACAGAGGGAGGCGTCCGCAGCAATTCCAACATCAATTTCAACATTCCCGCCCCGCGGATCACCAGCATTTCTCCGGCACGCGGAAATGCAGGTACTCAGGTCAACGTGACCGGCTCGGGCTTCGGCACAACGCGGGTGGGAAACAACGGGCTGGTCTTTTACTCCGGGTATACCGCGGCTATTGTGAGTTGGAGTGACACGCAGATTGTCGCAACCGTGCCTACTTTAGCCAGCGCTGGCCCCGTGTACGTCTCGATCAACGGGACGAACAGCAATCAAGATGTTGAGTTCGCGCTGATCAAGCCTTTTATAACCGGACTTGTGCCTTCGAGCGGACCAGTTGGTTCTCAGGTTCACATTAATGGAACCGGATTCGGAGACACGCAGGGCGGAAGCACAATAAACATCACCGGCGGAAATGCATCTGTCGTCAGCTGGTCGGATACTCAGATCGTTGCCATCGTTCCGCCTACCGGAAGGTCAGGTGCCGTGCAGGTGACGGTGAGTGGAGTCACAAGCAACTCAAATGTGTCTTATACCGTGCCGGTGCCCCATATCTCCGGCATCTCTCCAGGATCGGGTAGCGTCGGCACGACGCTGACGATCAACGGCACCGGCTTCCAGTCGGCCCAAGGCACAGGCGGCGTTTATTTCACTAGCGCCACACCCTCTGCCACAATAGTCAGCTGGACCGATACGCAGGTAGTCGTGTTGGTTCCCGCTACCAGTACCAGTGGTTCGATCAAGATTGTGGCGAATAACACCCAAGAGAGCAATAAAGATGTAGTTTTCACAATGCCCAATCCTGTCATCACCAGCCTGTCGCCCACAAGCGGGACTGAGAACACGCAGGTTCAGGTGAATGGCTCTGGGTTCGGAGCGACGCAGGGCTCAAGCACAATAACGTTTAGTGCTGTTGCGGCAACGGTCGTGAGTTGGTCAGATACGCAAATTCTGGCCAGGGTTCCGTCCACAGCGGGGTCCGGGCCGGTACAGGTCGTCGAAGGCGGCGTGAACGGCAACGCGAACGTGTATTTCACTGTTCCTGCACCGCAGATCAGCAGTATTTCTCCCACAATCGGCGGTGTAGGCAATCCTGTCACGATCAATGGATCGCGTTTCCACGCCTCGCAGGGTTCCAACTGGGTCGCCTTCAACGGATGGCCGGCCGGCATAATCAGTTGGTCGGACAATCAAATTGTGGCCACAGTCCCCCCTGGTTCCTCCACTGGGCCCGTAAAAGCCTATGTGAATGGCGCTTTCAGCAATCTCTTGCCCTATACGGTGCCAACCCTGGTCATCAACACCCTTTCTCCTTCCACCGGCCCAGTGGGCACACAGGTCACCTTGACCGGCGTTGGTTTTGGCGCCTCGCAGGGTACCAGTGTCCTGTCGTTCAATGGGCAGCCGGCCGCCTCAATAAATAGTTGGTCGGATACACAGATTGTTGCCACCGTGCCCGTCACGGCCGCGAGCGGGCCGGCGATCGTCAGGGTCAATAACATCAACAGCAATGCTACAAATGTGTTCTCCGTGCCGCCGCCGTCCGTTTCATTTTTCTGGCCGGAAGGGGGAGTCGCCGGCACTACGGTCACGATCAGTGGCAGTGGCTTCCAGGCAAACCAACGCGACAGCACCATCAAATTCAATGGTGTGGCAGCCACCTCAACCAGCTGGACGGATACTCAGATTGTCGCGACGGTTCCTTCCGGCGCCAGTACCGGCCAGCTGCTCGTTACAGTAAATGCCGTTCCCAGCGCTCCCACGAACTCATTCGAAGTTCCGAACCCGCTCATTACCGGCATTACGCCGCCGGAAGCGCCAGCGGGTGGAACCATCACAATCGCAGGGAGCGGGTTTGGCCCAACCCAGCGGATTTCTAGCGGAAGCGGCATCGTCTACGTTGGCTCAATCACCTTGAACGGTGCAGATGTTGGCATTGCCGTGTCCTGGAGTGATACCAGCATCACGGTTGCCTTGCCCTCGACTGCCACCAGCGGCTCTCTGACCGTCACCAAATACAACGCCACCAGCAATGCATCCCCCTTCACCGTTGAAGGTGCCCCTGCTATCGCTGGTCTTTCACCATCCACGGGCCCAGTCAATGGAAGCGTGGTCATTTCCGGCAGCAATTTCGGGTCGGCGCAATACAATAGCACTGTTCAATTCAACGGCAACCTTGCGACGGTTACGTCCTGGAGCGATTCTCAAATCACCGCTGTTGTGCCGCCCGGGACAGAAACCGGCCCAGCGTGGGTCACAATTGCCGGGGTCAATTCGCCGTCGCAGAACTTCACCGTAAATACCAGCGCCCAGATTACAGACTCCCTGGGCCGTTCCTCCATCTACACGTCTGTCATGCTCGGCGGCACATGGCTGGGTTCGGACGCACAAGGTTCAGGTTGCTCCAGTTGCACCGTCCGCGGAACCATTCATAATGATTTCGACTCCGCCGGGCGTCTCACCGCCACCACGGACGAGCTTCTGCACGTCACCAACCTTGCTTATGACGCAGATGGAAACGTGAACTCCACCACAGCCCATCTCGACGCCAATACCCCCGTAAGCACGTCATACACTTACAACAGCTTTGGCGAGCCGCTCACCGTAACCGATCCGCTCGGCAACGTCACCACGAATACCTATGACGCCAACGGCAATCTGCTGACCGTGACTTCGCCGGTTCCAGCCTCCGGCACGCCGGCCAGCGTTACGCAATTTGCTTATGACACCAAGGGCCAGCTCACTCTGATCACTGATCCGCTCAGCCACATCACCACGCTCGCTTACTATCCCACCGGGCTGATCCACACCATTACCGACGCGCAATCAAACGTCACCACCTACGAATACGATCTGGCCGGAAACCGCACCGCCGTGGTCGATGCGCAGCAGAACCGCACCACCTTCGCGTATGACTCGGGAAATCGACTGACCAAGATCACCTATCCTGACACCACGTTTAGCAGCTTCGCCTATGACGGGCGCGGCCGCCGGATATCCGTCACCGACCAGAACGGCAAAGTCACCTCCTATGCATATGACGACGCCGACCGTCTCACCAGCGTGACCGACGCGGCGCTGAACGTCACCCATTACGCCTACGATCTGGAAAACAACCTCACCAGCATTACCGACGCCGCCCAGCACACTACATCTTTCGTGTATGACGCCTTTGGCCGGGTCACACAAACGGCCTTCCCCTCGTCGCTGAATGAAAACTATGTTTACGATGCCATCGGCAACCTCACCAGCAAAGTCGACCGGAAAAACCAGACCATCCTGTACGTTTATGACGCGCTGAATCAGCTCACCCACAAAGGCTATCCTGATGCCACGAGCGTAGACTATTTCTATGACCTGGCCGGGAAGATCCACCAGGTCACCGATCCCACGGGCAGCTACGGGTTTGCCTATGACAATATGGGCCGGCTGATCGGGACCACTACACAGTACTCGTTCCTGCCGGGAACCACCTACTCGAACGGCTATGGCTACGACGCTGCTTCCAATCGCACGTCATTCACCGCTCCCGACAGCAGCACCAACACATATGCGTATGACATGCTCAGCAGGCTTACCACGTTGACCAACTCGCTGACCGGCCAGTTCGGTTTCAGCTATGACGCGCTCAGCCGCCGAACTGCTTTGAACCGCCCCAACGGCGTAAATACCTCTTACAGTTACGATTCTCTGTCTCGGCTATTGAGCGTGTTGCACAAGGCGGGCACGGTCACGCTCGATGGCGCCGGCTACACCTATGACAATGCCGGGAATCGCACGGCCAAGACCAATTATCTCAACAACATAGCCGAGCAATACACATATGACCCGACCTACCAGCTCACGCAGGTGACCCTGGGGACTACGACCACAGAGAGCTATTCGTATGACCCCGTCGGGAATAGGCTTTCGTCACTGGGCATGTCTACGTACGGTTACAACGCGTCCAACGAGATGACATCAACGCCCCTTGCAACTTTCACCTATGACGGCAACGGCAACACATTGACCAAAGCCGACACGAATGGCACGACGACCTACAACTGGGATTTTGAGAACCGGCTGGCTTCTGTTACTTTGCCGGGGACGGGCGGGACGGTAACGTTCAAGTACGATCCGTTCGGGCGAAGGATTCAGAAGAGTTCACTCAGTGGGACCACGAATTATTTATATGAAGGTAGCAACAGCGTTGCCGAAGTGGATGCTGCAGGCACTCTGCTCGCGAGCTATACGCAAAACGCGGGTACGGACGAACCACTGGCCGAACTTCGCAACGGAACAGCCGGATATTATGAGCAGGACGGCCTTGGGTCAGTCACTTCCATCGCCGGAACCGCCGGGACGCTGCTAAGTTCTGACACTTACGATTCGTTCGGCAATCTCACGGCTTCAACCGGTTCGTTCGTTAATCCTTTCCAATACACTGGCCGGGACTATGACTCTGAGACGGGACTTCGGTATTACCGGGCCAGATACTATGATCCTCCAACGGGCCGCTTCCTCAGCGAAGACTCAACTAGCTTTCAGGGCGGAATTAATTTCTATACATATTCACTAAACAACCCGATCAACTTGCGCGATCCGAGCGGAAACAGCGCCGGAGCGGTAGCGATACCGGCCGCACAAGGTGTTGGAACTCTCATATGTTTTGGGTCGGGAGCCTGCGAAACGGTCATTGTAGTGGGAGGGGTTGTTGTCGGAGTGGCGGCTACCGGCTACCTCATTTATCACTACTTTAGCCAGTCCAAACCGAACGATGATGCTGATGTACAATCTAAGAAAAAGCCCAGTCCCTGCAAAAAAGATCCCTGCCAGGGCTTGCGTCTTCAAATCATAGCCCATCAAACAAAGCTTGCCGCCTATGCGGGCAACCCTTACGCGTACGATAACCTCGGGATTCTAGGCAAAGGGTATGATGATCAGATCATCGCCGGACGCGTGAAACACTTGGTGCAAGAAATACTGGAACTTCAGAAGTTGCTGGAAGAATGTGAGCGCCTAAATGGAAAACGCTGAGATTGATTTGAAAATCCTTAAGGACGCGGTTAACGCCGTCCTAGATCATTTGATCAACGACTTGGGGTTCGAAAAAATCAAAATTGACGAAAGCTGTGATCATTACTGGCATTGTCCCGCATCAGAAATCCATGACATGTCGAAGAAGCCCGTTGGCCTTGATATCGGGAGTCTCAGCGATGATATGGATTTTGTGAAACTCATTAAACGCGGCCAGAGCGGGGATGTGTCATACAATCTTCTCCACATTGCTCCACTGCTGCGATATCTGGGGGAGAAGGTCAAGAAATGAAAGGCTTCTGGCCCTGAGTTTTCTGCTTCTCAGGTCACGACGTACGCTTATGACGACGCCGACCGTCTCACCAGCGTGACCGATGAGCAGAACGTCACCACGTACGCATACGATCTGGAAAACAACCTCACCAGCATCACCGACGCTGCCCAGCACACCACTTCTTTTGTCTATGACGCGTTTGGCCGGGTCACGCAGACGGCGTTCCCCTCGTCGCTGACGGAAAAACTATATTTACGATGCCGTGGGCAATATCCTATTGTTCATCTATAGGAAAAACAAAAATTCCCTTCCAAAACCGAAGCCTCGGGACAAGAGTTTTGGGCGAGAAATTGGTTCGTGACCATTCCAATCGGCCGAAAATAACCTTCTAACTGGGGGGATGGTGGCAAGAAAAGGCGCAAATCGAGATCGACTTCTTTGAATTAAGAGTAGGCAAAAGGTTACGCTGCGACAGGGAAGTGTTGACCAACATACTGCATCGGTTGGCCGCGACTGTCGATCAAAGGATTTCTCCCAAAGTACTTCAGGATCATCTCTTCCCAAGACAATCGGCGTGGGCGGGGGCGCCGTTTTTGGTCCAGCAGCCTAAACATGATGGCGTAAACACGGCTTCGGGAACGCGGCGCCAGCAAGCCGTAGTAGCGGACGGAATGCGCGTATTTATCGGGTACGTGATCCGCTAGAATCTGGATAAATTCCTCTTTAGTCAGCTCGTCCAAAACGGTCTCTTTGGTGGCAGTGTCT
>Ga0137404_10000365_pt1 | contig 29471 bp, 24 predicted proteins | sample CZOMad2_1_16fung_FD_108285 | JGI IMG/M metagenome (GOLD analysis project Ga0137404, IMG submission 108285) | Vadose zone soil fungal communities from Angelo Coast Range Reserve, California, USA - CZOMad2_1_16fungal (Illumina Assembly) | ecosystem: Environmental > Terrestrial > Soil > Vadose... | reverse complement strand
GATAACGACCGCCCGAAGGCTTCCTGCCGCCCCCGCCCCCCAGGTGCGGCCCCTTAGCCCGGACGCCGCGCAGTTGAAAGCCGAAAGGGAGAAGAGAATACAACAGCTTCCCGCTGAGGTTCAGGCACAGGGTTTGATCGCCGATCCCGATAAGATCAAAGCTGAAAGAGACACAAGAATACAAGAACGAATGGCCCAAAGACAGCGTAGGATGGAAGAATTACAAGCTAGAAGAATGGCTCACGCGGTGGCGCGTCCTGCGACGCAGGATTCTTCGCCGTCTCCATCTCCATCTGCTTCGCCGACGCCAACGCCAGAGTAAATCCGAGACGCTAATTACGGGCCTTGTCAGCTGGTGAATTTGCGGTTTGTGCTGCCAGGTCCCGTGCGTATCGGAGGGTGTCGATCGAATCGACGTTCTTGTCGCGCCGGATTGCCTTGATTCTCGGGAAACGCAGAGCCAGCCCACTGGCGTGACGCGTGCTCACCTGGATCGAATTGAAAGCGACTTCGAGCACGACATCCGGTTTCACCGTACGATACCGGCCATGCTCGGTGATCGTGTTCTGTTTGAAGTGCTCGGTCAACTCAGCAATCTCCGCATCGGTCAACCCGCTATAAGCTTTGCCAATTGGCAAAAGATCGCCAGTCGTTTCATCCCGCACTGCAAACGTATAATCGCTCAACACGTTATTCCGCTTGCCGTGGCCAAGCTCGGCCGCGACAACCACCACATCCAGTGTTGCCAGCTCTTTCTTGAGCTTAAACCAAAACCTTCCGCGCGTTCCGGGTAGATAAAAACTTTTCGGATCCTTGATCATCAGACCTTCGTTCAAGCGCCGGCGAGCGTCTTTAAACGCTTGTTCAATCTCAGCGGCAGAATGAGCAGAGATTACACTCGCAGTTTGAAATTGGGACGGCAATCGTACGCGGTCGAGATATCTTCGCCGTTCGCGCAACGGAGTTGTTAGCAACGACTGTCCGTTCAGCCAGAGAAGATCAAATACGACAAACGCGACCGGCACGTCTGCTGCCGCGCGCGCGAACAAATCTTCAGAGTCCCCTTTGCGGCCCAGCCGCCTTTGCAGATTGAAAAAAGTGAGTCTGCGACCTTCCTCGAAGGCGATAATTTCACCGTCGATAATCAGTTCTTCCTGAAAGTTCCGTGCTTGACCAGCCAGCTCCGGGAATTGGCCGGTGATGCGCCGCAAATCGCGGGAGAAAATTTCAACGCGTTGTGCACTGCGATGAAGTTGCGCGCGGATACCATCGAATTTGTCTTCCACGTATACGGTTTCTCGGCTTGGTAATGCGGGCGGCCGATCGGCGCCTGTCGCCTCAACAAAATGTTCCCAAACCGCTTCCGCGGTCGGCTCAGAATTCGCAAGCATGCATTTGATCGGGCGAAAGAGTGACAGCTCCGCCTGGTGCAGTTCCTTCCGCGAGGCGAGTGCTGCTGTGCGACCGATGTCCCCCAACAACATGTTCGCCTGTCGTACCTGTTGGAGTGGAACGTTAAACGCTTTTGCGATTGCTTCCTCGACCAGACCCTCGCGCAATCCGATGCGCAGGTCACCAGTCAAAATTTTAACGACATACTGACCTTCACGTGCCGATAAGATAGAGAATCGATCCTGCAGCAGCTTCGCCTTCGCTTCCGGGCCGCGCACACGGTGGAGGTTTTCGAATAGGTCGCGCGATTCACGAAGGCTGAACGGCTGTGGCGACGTTCGCCCGTTGAGAATCTCGCACGTGCTTTTGCCGGCATCCCCGTAGCCGCTGGCGATGCGATGAAGTTCCCCGTCGCTGATATCGGTGGCAGCTTGCAATGCGCGGAAGATGACGGCCCAGCCAACCTGCAGTGTGCGCAAATCGCTTTGGGCCAGCGCTCTTCCGGTAAAGTACAGCGCCGCGACCGGAACTTGCTCGCTGCTCAGGCCGCGCAGGTAATCGGCAAGCAACCGAATTTTCTCCAGCTTCGACGGCGTCGCAGCGATAGCCTCACCGACATTCGCGAACACGAGAAATTCGGATTGAATATCGAATCCGTCTTGCTGAAACGAACCTTGGGATTCGGCGGCTCGCGAGACGCTCGCACACGGACGGACAGCACGTTCCCTATTCTCAGAAGGCAGGTTCAATTCCATTTGGTTTTCTTCGCTCAATGCCCAAGCTTCGACGCCACGCGCGCGCAGGTCACGGGCAAACGCAGCAGCAAAACCGTGGAGCGTAAGTACTCGCCGGGGCTGTACCAATTCGACATAGCGGATCAAATCTTCGTAATCCGCGTGATCCGAAAGAGGAAATGCTGCGTCGACCTGGTAACGGTAAACAACATTTGTATCAACTGCCCAGCCAGTGATCATCGCCACACGTTTGCGCGGAATTTTTTCCAACATATGCGACCGGTTCGCGCTTGGCGGGCAGATGAGGACTTTCCCTGCAACATCGTTCGGCTTGTAGCGAACGTATTTGCAAAACGATTGGCCGAACTGCTCGTAGATGCGCGTCATCTGATAAACAGAGCCGTGCAGCATGGGAGTCAGGCCGGCCCCATCAAGCGAACACAGAATTTCCTGCGCCTTGCCTAGCGAGTAACCGAGGAGCACGGGCACCTCGTCGGCGTCAATTGTTTCGCGGCAGAATGAAACTATTTGATCAACGACCTGCTTCGTTGGCGGAAACCGATAGCGCGGTAGACCGAACGTAGTCTCCATGATGAGCGTATCGGCCTGTTGCCACTCCGCTTGTTCGGCGGACTTTCCCGGACGCAGTTTGAAATCTCCCGTATACAGGAGTGTATCATCACCGAGAGAAAGAAAACATAGTGCCGAGCCGAAGATATGGCCCGCGGGCAATAACATCAGATCGATGCCATGCACGGTTCGTTTTTCACCAAACGGCAGAATATGTTCCGCGCGATCACCCGGCATCCGGCGCTCGAGCAAGCGCGCTGTCTGCTCGGAAACAATGATCTCCTCGTGCGGCGCTATGTGGTCGCTGTGCGCGTGCGAAACGAAAGCCAAGCGTTTTGCCTCCCAGGGATCCAGCCACAAATCTGGTTGCGGCAGATAAATCCCGCGTTGGTAATGGATTTCAATCATTCAGAAGAAATTTACTTTCGGATTCGCATGAGCAAAACCACTGGTTCCGCGGGCATGCAGGATTGCTGGACTCATGCTTTGTGCGTTGACAGCTAATTCGAAACCGGCCTTTATTAATCAAATGAGGTCTGCCGTCGCTGCTCTGGCCTTGCTTTCCCTCGCCGTAACTGCTTGGAGCAGGCCACCTCGAGAAGAACCAAAAGTTCTTGAAAAAGTGACGCCGCTGCCGGTGGCGCTCGACAAAGATTTCGAGTTTCGAAAAACGAAGCTTGTGCTCCTCAACGAGAAAACAAAGGCCCAGGGTACTCAGAAGACTTCGAGCAGTCTAAACAAGAAGTCGTCTAGCAATTCCCCTAATCAAAAGACTGCGACGCTTCAGGACGCGCCGATCACCTTTGAACGCCAATACCGGATGTTCGGCGCGGTCACTGGCCTCGATCAACGTCAGCGGTTCGGGAATTATTTCGATTTTTTTTGGCGAGCCAAGCGGCCCTCGGATGTCACCGTGCGTTTGGAGTATCGTCAGGAAAAATTGCACGAGCACGTCCAGGCACAGGAGATTACATACCGAAACGTGCGCGGCACTCATAAGACCGAATTTAAGGTTATTGGAGACGATTACTTGGACGACGGCCAGGTTATTGCCTGGCGCTGCCTGTTGATTTCAGACGGCCGGATCGTTGCGGAAAATCGCTCCTTTATGTGGGACTGATATTGGCGGCTGGCGACAGCTTTCTTTGATCGTGCTCGGGCGTCTCACGGCGATGCTTTCATTAATGCGGCTTTTGGTGGCCTGTGTTTCGAATTAATTCTGGAACTTCTGGAGTTCTGTGAGGTTTGACAGCATGCCTTTAGGGCTGGTATCCTTTAATGAGCTAATTGTGGATTCATCTATTCAAGTAGGGGTAAGAGGCCCAACCATATGGGTGAAAGTCGAGGGGAGAGGTAGTTTTCTCAATAGCGGCAACCTGAAGGAGTTTGCGCGCGAGATGCTGGACCGTGGGTATCGCGAGTTTGTGGTGGATTTAGCAGATTGCGCGATGATGGATTCCACGTTCATGGGAACAATGGCCAGTGTGGCATTGCGCTTAAAGGAACTTGGTCGCGGCCATCTTCACATTGTTCATTGCGGGAATCGGAGCCAGGAGCTTCTCTCGGGGCTCGGCCTCGATCAGATATTTGATATTCATGCCAACGGCGCGCGAGCGCCTGAATGCGGAGCGTTCGAGCCTCCCGCAGGCAACTCGCCAGAAGCCCGAAAACAGGAGCAGGCGGAAACAATGCTGGAAGCGCACGAGGCACTTTGCGAAGCGGCGCCGGAAAATATCTTTCGATTTAAGGACGTTCTCGATTTCTTAAGACAAGACCTTCATCGCGAGACGCCATTGAAGTAAGCTGGCCCCTCCACGATGTGGCCGACTTTTCTCCTCGGACTGCTCGTAGCGTCTGTTGCCGGGTGGATTGTGACCGGCTATCTCCAGACGCGGCGGATTCGCAGGTTAGAGAGGTCTCATGAAGAGATCCAGGTGGAGGAGACGCTCGTTTTTGATTTCCTGCACGGCCTTGGCGAAGCCTTCCGAGAGACGATTCGACCTCAGGAACTTCATCGGCTCATCGTCGAAGGCGCTACTCGCATTCTCGACGCGCACGGCGGCGCGCTTTATGTGACAGATCGCACGGGCGGGAAACTCACGCCGGCTTTCATCTCCAGAGGCTGTCCGCCATTAGTCGATATTCCGTCGAATATTTTGCAACAAGCGGCCGCCTCTCCCGTCGCTCTGGAAAAATTTCTCCGACTGCACACAGTCGGCCCGAGTGAAGGATTGATTGGGCGCGTCTGGCAAACAGGACAGGCTGTTTGCTTGAACGAACTCTCCGATGCGCCGGAGTTGGCGAAATTGCGCGACAGCGCATTTGGCAGCAGGTCCATAATGGCGGCGGCGCTCCGGTATGGAGCTCAGGATCTGGGTGTCCTGGTGCTCGCGAATGGCCCGTTGGGTGGGCCGTTTTCGCAGGCCGATTTCGTCGTTTTTAAATCGATCGCCGAGCAATCTGCCTTTGCGCTTTACAACGCGATTATTTATTCCATGGCCAATGAAAAAAAGCGGCTCGATCACGATCTCGAAATTGCGCGGGATATTCAGCGCATTTTGCTACCCTCGGAGGCGCCGGCCATTGATGGATTTCAGATCAACGGCATCAACGCGCCGGCCCGTCAGGTAAGCGGCGACTATTTCGATTACATCCAGGTAGATGAGGAGCGGCTAGGCGTGGCAATTGCAGACGTTTCGGGCAAGGGCGTCCCAGCATCGCTCATCATGGCGATTTGCCGCAGCGTTTTGCGGGCTGAAGCGGCCCGGAACCCGTCTCCGGCAGATGTCTTACGAAAGGTGAATCGCCAGCTTTATCCTGACATTAAGGAAGACATGTTCATCAGCATGGCCTATCTCATTCTGGACCATCAGCGCAATGGCATTACCCTCGCGCGCGCCGGGCACGACGCGCCGTTACTCTACCGACGGAAGTCGCAAACTGTCACACCGATAAAATCGCCGGGAATGGTCGTGGGAATTGACAGCGGAAGCGTGTTTGATAGGCTTACAGTTGATTTCACCATCTCGCTCGAGCGCGATGATTGCCTCGTCCTCTACACCGACGGTGTGACCGAAACGTTAAATGCTGAGGGCGACGAGTTCGGGCTCGATCGTATGATGCAATCCATGCGCGCCAGCGCAAACGACAGCGCACCGGCGATTGTGAAGAAAATCATCGGAGACGTGCGCGACTTTACCGGCTCGGCACCTCAAAATGACGACATAACGTTGATTGCTATCCGCAAAACATGAAAAAAATCCCAGTTTCCGAACAAAACGAACGAATGAAGCCATCGGCTTCGTCTGCGCCGACAGACACCGACCAAATCGATACGGACGATGCCATGTCTGGCTTGCAAGCCGATCTCGATCGGTTTCGCGATCTCGCGTTGCGCAGCCAGGCTGACTTCGAGAATTACAAAAAGCGCTCCGCGCGCGAAAAGGAAGAGGCGACCCAATATGCCAACAGATCGTTACTTGAGCGCCTGGTAGCAATTATCGACAACTTCGAGCTTGGCCTCGCAGCTGCAAAAGAACAGGGCAAGCAATCGCCGATTTATTCCGGAATGGTTCTCGTCCAGAAACAACTGAACGATCTGCTCGCGGAAAATGGGCTGCAACCAATCGAGGCCGAAGGGAAAATGTTCGATCCGAACCTGCACGAAGCAATTGCGCATGAGCCGAGCGATCAAGTGCCTGAAGAGATTGTGCTGCGACAGACTCGTCGTGGTTATCGATTCAAAGACCGATTGCTGCGGCCTGCCAAAGTGGTTGTTTCCAGCGGCGCGGCAAACAAGTAAGGCTACTTGCTTGCTCCACCGCTGGATCGCATAGATCACGTACGACGTATCTGCCCCAAATGGAAACTCAGAAACGCGATTACTACGAGGTGTTGGGCGTTGGACGAAGCGCCACCGCAGAGGAAGTAAAACGCGCCTATCGCAAACTCGCGGTCAAATTTCATCCGGACAAAAATCCGGACGACCCGAACGCCGAAGAAAAGTTCAAGGAATTGGGTGAGGCGTACGATGTGCTCATGGACCCGGAGAAACGCGCGGCATACGATCGCTTCGGTCACGCCGCATTTGCTTCCGGCGGCGCAGGTTTTGGCCGCGGTGCGTTCCATGATCCATTCGAGATTTTCCGGGAGGTTTTCGGCGGAGGCGGCTTTGGCGGCGGAATTTTTGAGACATTTTTCGGCGGCGGCGGCGCGCGGTCCGAGGATCGGCGACGCGGATCGGATTTGCGCTACGACATGGAAATCAAGCTGGAAGAAGCGGCTTTTGGAGCGGAGAAACAGATTGAAATCGAGAAACTCGATGCATGCGATAAATGCGGGGGCAGCGGCGCGGAACCCGGTTCGCGCAGGACTCGGTGTCCCACTTGCGCTGGCCGTGGGCAGGTTGTCAGTTCACGTGGATTTTTTCACATTTCGCAGACGTGTCCCCGCTGCCACGGTGCCGGCGAGATTATTGAAAAACCGTGCCAGAAGTGCCGTGGCGAAGGCCGCGTCGAAAAACTGAGTCGTGTTAACCTGAAGATTCCCGCCGGAATCCGGGAAGGCACTCGATTGCGTTCGTTAGCCAACGGCGAAGCAGGCGTTGATGGAGGTTCGCCAGGCGACCTTTACGTGGTCATTCACATCAAAGAACACAAAATCTTTCAACGTGAAGGCGACGACTTGTATTGCGAAGTGCCCATCCCATTTTCCGTTGCGACGTTGGGCGGCGAGATTGACGTGCCTACGTTGGAAGGCAAAGCGCATCTCAAGGTGCCGGTCGGCACACAAAGCGGACAAATATTCAAACTTCGCGGCAAAGGAATAATGAACGTCAACGGCCGCGGCCACGGCGACTTGTTCGCGCGTTTGATCGTCGAAGTACCGTCCCGGTTAAATGCGGAACAACGTCGCAAACTCGAGGAATTCGCAGCGCTTTGTGGCGAAGAAAATACTCCAATGCGAAAGAGTTTCTTCGAGCGCGCGAAGGAATTTTTCAAATAAGCACCGCACGTTCCCGTGGTTCGGAATGCTGTCAAACTGATCGAATGCCCGCGAGACGCCTGGCAGGGTCTCAAGCGGCAAATCCCGACTGAACTTAAGGCGCGTTACGTCCGCGCACTGATCGCGGCGGGCTTTAAGCACGTCGACGCTGTGAGTTTTGTTTCTCCCAAAGTCATTCCGCAGATGGCCGATAGCGAGAAGGTGCTCGAGCAAATCGATTTGCCCGACGACGTCGAAATCATCGGCATTGTGGTGAATGAAAAGGGCGCCGAGCGAGCTATTGCAACCAAAGGAGTTACGACCCTGGGTTATCCTTGTTCCGTCTCTGAAACGTTTCTGCGCAAAAATCAAAACCAGACGCTCGAACAGTGCTATGAAGTTTTGGAATCAATTAAAACGAAGGCTGACGAGACGGGGTTCCGCATCGTTGTTTACATCTCAATGGCGTTCGGAAATCCGTATGGCGATCCGTGGGATGAAAGCCAGCTGCGGAAGGCAATAAAGAAGCTGGCGGCCCCCGGTATTCGATCGATCTCGCTCGCTGACACCGTTGGAGTTGCTGGCCCTGCTCTGATTCGCAGCATTGTTGAGGCGGTCACAAAACAATACGCCGACTATGACATTGGCGTGCACCTTCACAGTGCGCCTCATGAAGCGGTCGCTAAAGTGCTCGCTGCGTACGACGCGGGTTGCCGCCGTTTTGATTCAGCCATTGGCGGGCTGGGGGGGTGCCCATTCGCGCAGGACGCACTAGTCGGAAACATTCCCACAGAGAGCGTCATAGCGGCGCTTCAGCAACGCGGTGTTGACCTCCCGATAAGCGAATCTTTGACCAACGTATTGGCGCTGAACTCGGTCATTGCATCCAGCTACCAATAAAGAAATCGAATTGCTTGTCGCATAGGTCTTGTTAGTCCTATCGGGCGATGCACCGCTTCTACATCTCGCCGCAGAATTGGAATCCTCGCGCGCTCGCGTTGACTGGAGCGGAGTCGCACCACGCTCGCGACGTCCTGCGCATGAAAGAGGGGGACAAGCTTGTTCTGTTTAACGGACAAGGCCGCGAAATCACTGCCGAAATTATCAATCTCGGCAGCGACGCGATCACACTGAGGAAGCTACATGAAGCGGAAACGCCGCCGCTGCAGTGTCGGATTGTCTTGGGACAGGCAATTCCAAAAGGGAAAAACATGGACTTAATCGTGCAGAAGGCAGTCGAGATCGGCGCAGCCGAAATCGCGCCAATCATTTCCGACCGCACCATTGTGCAGGTCGATTCCGAAAGCGCCGCCCAAAAACAGACGAAATGGCAGCAGATCGCGATTGAAGCGGCCAAGCAATGCGGTCAGAACTGGCTCCCACGTATGCACACGCCGAGAAAACTTGGCGAATTCTTTTCCGCTCTGGAGGTATCATTCGATCTTCGGCTGATAGGATCGCTCCAGCCTGATGCGCAGCATTTGAAGAAGATTCTAACAAATTACTCGAGCGATCACGGAGATCGCCCTCGGAGCGTCATGATGCTTGTTGGGCCGGAAGGCGATTTTACGCCTGCAGAACTTGCGCTCGCCCGTCGTCATGGATGCCAACCGATCACGCTTGGTCCAATCATCCTGCGTGTAGAAACCGCAGCCATCTATTGCCTGAGTGTTCTTTCGTACGAATTGCTGATTTAGCTTGGTACGGACTCCGTGTTACGGCGGCTGGCCGGTGCAACTGGTCCAAGCCGGCGCACCGAACAAATGCGGAGGCGCCCCGTCATCGTCGGTTTTTTTGCGCTCGACAACATAGCCGAACTTTTGTGAAACTTCCGCCTATGAAAATCAAAATACCCTCAATTCTGATCGTACTAATGCTCGCCTGTGCGGCCACTGCCGGACCAAACCTTCAGGCGGTTGTTCCGCCTCCAGACGGAGGCTATCCCGGCGGCACCACGGCCGAAGGGCAAAACGCTCTTTTTAGTCTTACCACGGGCGGTTTCAATACCGGACTTGGTTTTCTTTCGCTCAGGAGTAACACCACCGGCAGCTTCAATACGGCCGTTGGCGCTGGGACCCTCCTTGCCAACACCGGAGCTAACAATACGGCCACTGGCGCGGGTGCGCTTTTGAGCAACACCACCGGCTTTAACAACACGGCCAATGGAACGTTGGCGCTCTTCAGCAACACCGAGGGCGATTCCAACACGGCCTATGGTTTAACCGCACTCTTTGCCAACACAATCGGTGCTCAAAACACTGCTGTCGGTCTTGGCGCACTGACTCACAACACCGAGGGGGGTGGCAACACAGCAGTTGGACTGATTGCGCTCTCTAGTAACACTACCGGAACCGTGAACACGGCGGTGGGGACTAACGCACTCGGGAGCAATGACGGGGGGCAACCAGAACACAGCCGTCGGTCAATTTGCGCTGGGTAACAACATCAATGGCACCAGCAACATCGCCTTGGGTAGTAGCGCCGGCACCGGTGTTACCACGGCCGATAACGTGATTTGTATCGGCACTGCAGGTCAGAATGTAGCTAACAGTTGTTACATTGGACAAATATTTGGTGTAACCTCTTCGGGAGGCACAGGTGTGTTCATTAACGCAGACGGCAAACTTGGCACTGCTACATCTTCCTTGCGGTTTAAAGAGCAGATCGCGCCAATGGATTCGACGAGCGAAGTACTGTTTGCGCTCAAACCCGTCACATTCCGGTACAAAAAGGAAATTGATCCGGCAGGACTATCCCAGTTTGGCCTCGTGGCCGAAGAAGTGGAAAAAGTGAATCCCGATCTGGTAGTGCGCGACAAGGAGGGAAAGCCCTACAGCGTGCGATACGACCAGGTGAACGCGATGTTGCTGAATGAGTTTCTCAAGGAGCACAGGAGGGTACAGGAACAGCAGGCGCATATGACCGAACTCGACACCAGGGCAGCACGACAGGATGCGATCATTGCCGCTCTAACAGAGCAGCTCAAAGAGCAGGCCACGAAAATCGAGAAAGTGAGCGCCTGCGTTGAGCTCAACAAGCCCGCGCCGCGGATAGCCGTCAACGATTAGGAGATGATTTGTGGGGCGTCCGTCAGACGCCAATAGAAGAAACGATCAAAGGAAACAAACACAATGAAAACAAAAAAGAACATTATTTACCCGATAATCGCGACATGCGCGTTCGCATTCGTCGCGGTTTCATCAACGCTCTGGGCGGTCGTTCCACCGCCAGACGGCGGCTATCCGGGCGGCAACACCGCTGAAGGTCAAGCGGCCCTGCTAAGTCTTACGACCGGCGGTTTCAATACCGCGGTTGGCTTCCTATCGCTTAGAAGCGACTCGATCGGCAGTTTCAACACTGGGGTCGGTGCCGGAACACTCCTTGCCACTACAGGAGACCAAAATACGGCGACTGGCGCCGGCGCGCTTTTGAGCAACACCGGTGGCCATGAAAACACCGCCAACGGAACGTTTGCCCTGGTTTTCAACACGACCGGTAGCAGTAACACTGCAATCGGTCACGATGCGCTTCTGGACAATACGACCGGCTCCGGTAACACAGGAATTGGCTTTAATGCGCTTTATCACAATGTTGATGGTATAGGAAACGTAGCAAGCGGAGGGAATGCGCTTTACATCAACAGCAACGGCGCCTTCAACACAGCTACTGGACTAAGCGCCCTCTATAACAATGACACCGGGGACGACAATACGGCCACTGGTTTTTCGGCGCTCGCTGCGAACATCGATGGCAACAGTGACACAGCCATCGGTGATAGCGCGCTCTATAACATGGCGCACGGCAGCTTTAATGTCGCCATCGGCCAAGACGCCGGATTTGATCTAACAGTGGGCGATGGCAATGTCTACATAGGCGCGGGGATGAACGGTACTTCCGCAGAGGCTAATCATACTTACATTCGCAATATTAAAGACACCAATGTGAGTGGCCTTAATGCTGACTCTGTTACAGTGAATTTAAACACAGGTTTACTTGGTCACCTCACCTCATCGCGACGGTACAAAGAACAGATCAAACCGATGAACACAGCGAGTGAAGCACTATACCGGCTCAACCCCGTCACCTACCGCTACAAGAAGGAGATTGATTCAACCCAGTCGCTTGCCTTTGGCTTGATTGCTGAAGAAGTAGCCGAGGTAAATCGGGACCTGGTGTCGCGAAATGCTGATGGGCAACCGGAGAGCATCCATTATGAAATGGTAAACGCGATGCTGCTCAATGAATTTCTCAAAGAGCACCGGAAGGTGGAGGAACAGCAGGCAACGATCGCGGAGCTCAAATCAACAGTCGCGCAGCAGCAGAAGAAGTTCACCGAACAGGACAACCAAATCGCAGCTTTAACAGCCGGCCTTCAGAAAGTGAGCGCAGAAGTTGAAGTGAACAGGCCAGCGCCGAAAACGGTGCTTAACGATCAGTAAGAGCTGCCAGGGCCAGTACAACGCGGCTGTTCGAGTTGTGAATGGGGGGCGTGCGGTTTATGCCCTCGTGCCCGCGTCGCTGCCGTTTGACTGGGCTGTTGTTTCTCGTAGTGTTCGCGGCTTCCCTGCTCAGGGAAGCCTCCCGTCAATGAATAAGATTCGTAATATTGCCATCATTGCGCATGTCGATCACGGTAAGACCACGCTTGTCGATCAATTGCTGCGCCAATCGGGGACGTTTCGTTCCAACCAACAGATCCAGGAGCGCGTAATGGATTCGATGGATCTGGAGCGTGAAAAAGGAATCACGATTCGCGCGAAGAATGCGGCTTTTCAGTGGAACGACCATCGGATCAACATCGTGGACACACCCGGCCACGCCGATTTCGGCGGCGAAGTGGAGCGGATCATGAAAATGGTTGACGGCGTGCTGCTGGTCGTCGACGCCCACGACGGACCGCAGGCGCAAACGCGTTTTGTCTTGCGGAAGGCACTGGAAAACAAACTCAAGCCGGTGGTTATCATTAACAAAATCGACAGAGAAAACGCGCGGCCTCACCGAGTACTCGATATGGTGTTCGATCTTTTCGTTGAGCTGAAGGCAACAGACGAGCAGCTCGATTTTCCGATTATTTACGCCAGCGCGAAAAATGGTTTTGCCATGCGCGAACTGCACGAAAACAACGCGGACATGACGCCCCTCTTTGAGGCGATCGTGCAACATGTGCCGCCGCCAAAAATCTCAAGCGAGCCGTTCTTTCAAATGCTCGTGTCGAACCTGGATTATAGCGATTATCTTGGCCGGATCGCCCTCGGCCGTATCGTGAGCGGGCGGGTTGCCGTCGGCGATTCGATCGTCTGTATTCACCGCGATGGCCGCCGCGAACGAGCTACTGTGACCGCCCTTTTCACCTATGCGGGACTGGAGCAAGTCGACCTCAAACACGCGACCGCGGGCGAGATTGTTGGGCTAACTGGCTTCGAGGACGTTTACATTGGCGAAACGCTGACGGATCGCGAGGAGCGCCCGGCGCTTCAGTTCGTCGATATCGATCCACCAACAATTCGCATGCAAATTCTGGTCAACGATTCGCCGTTCGCAGGACGCGACGGAAAATTTGTGACTGCGCGGCATCTTCGCGAGCGACTGGTTCGTGAAACGCGCGGGAACGTTTCCATTCAAGTTAACGACACCGAAACCGCAGGCGCATTTGAGATAAATGCGCGCGGCGAAATGCAAATTGCCATCCTGGTGGAGCAGATGCGACGCGAAGGGTATGAGCTGATGGTGTCGCGCCCCGAAGTGATTTTTGGCCGAGCAGAGGATGGCGCTCTGCTCGAGCCGCTTGAAAATCTGTATGTCGATCTACCGAACGAAAATCTCGGCCAGATCCTGCAATCCATCGCTAATCGCAAGGGAGAAATTCTCGGAATGGATCATCACGCCTCGCGTGTATCAATCGAGGCGATCATCCCGACACGCGGCTTGATCGGGTTCGAGAATGACCTGGTGAACCTGACTCGCGGTGAGGGATTGATGAGTCATCTCTTTCGCGAATATGCGCCGTTCAAAGGCGAGATTGGCGGGCGCGGGCGGGGCGTGATGGTGTCGATGGAATCCGGGCTCAGCACTGCTTATGCACTCAACAATATTCAGGAGCGCGGCCGGCTTTTCATTGGTCCACAGGAGGACATTTACGAAGGGATGATCGTGGGCGAAAACGCGCGGCCGGAAGATTTGCCAGTCAATCCATGCAAGGAAAAGCACCTCACCAACATGCGCAGCCAGGGCGAAGGCAAAGGAATTCAACTCGAAGCGCCACTCCGATTCACCCTGGAGCGCGCGATTGAATACATCGAGATAGATGAGTACGTGGAAGCGACGCCAAAGTCGCTTCGCTTGCGCAAGCGCATTCTGGGCGCGACCGCACGGAAACGAGCTGCGTAGGCCCACGCTCAGTGGCCAAGGGGCTACTCGGCCATTGCTGTTTCAACGGCGGCTTGCGTGGGGAGAGTTGGCGGGGGCGCGGTCTGGTCCGGCGGGGCAGGGTGGATTGAAAGGATTGTGAATTGAGCGACGCCATGCTCGGTTTTCAGCGAGAGCGTCTCGCCGATTTCATGACCGAGCAGCGCTTGTCCAATCGCAGTCTGGTAGGAAATGATGTGCCGGTCGGGATCGCCGTCCCACGCGCCCAGGATGGTGTAGGTTTCTTCGGTGTTCGCGTCCACATCGCGCAACGTGACGATTGTGCCGATGGAAACACGAGACGTATCTGGATTTTCAAATGAAGTGCCGCGAGCGTTGTGCAGCATCTGTTCGAGCTCGCTCTTGCGTCGCATCAGGACGCTTTGCATTTGCTTGGCCGCCTTAAATTCAAAATTCTCGCTTAAATCGCCGTAGGACCTGGCGAGTGCAATCTCCTTGGTGTTCTCGGGGATTTTTACTTTTACCAATTCTTCGTATTCGGTTTTGCGTTTTTCCAGGCTGCTCCAGGAAACGATGAGTGGCGCAGCCTTTTCCTGCGATTGCGTGCCTGCAATCATCGTTTCGAGTTCGGGATGGACTTTAACGATCCGCGCCAGGAGCGAACGTTTCGTCAACTCGTCGAAAAGCGGACTTAGTTGAAGCCGCCGCATCGCATCACGTGCCAGGGCGACGTCTGCGTCCTTGAAAATCGCGCCAACCAAGGGGCGATCTTCAACCAGAGCACGGTGCAACTTACTGGCGCGACCAGGAGCCCCGTCGCCGCGGGATTGTTCTCGTTCCAGCGCAGCGAGGATCGCCGCGAGCAAATCTGGCGTAATCAACTCATGCCATTGTGCACGTTCATTGCAAAGCCAGATTAGCATCTCGCTTGTTGCCGAATGTTCGCGAATGCTCCGTTCCAGCATTGTTCGAAGCTCGGCATGCTGTCCACCTTCACTGAGTATCCCTGGGATCTGCGCGACCATGCGCCCGTGACTCGCTTGCATTAGATGCAAAGCGCGTTCTGTCCAGCGTTCACCGAGTGCCGATGGCAACGCTTGCAAGACTCTCTTCTCTTTTGCCGCCGATAACTTCTGCAGGATGGATACCAGACGTTTTTCCTCCTCAACAATCAGGTTGGAGAGAGTCAGGCCTATGTGGGTTGTGTGCAGTGACGGGACGCGCGTGAGCAAATCGTCCCGCGCGATGATCAGCTCGAATGCCAGCGCGGGATGCATTTTCTGGTTGCGCGCCGCCACGTTCTCGATCGCCACGACGATCGGCTGAAGCTGCTTTTGAGCCTCGTTGAATTGCGGGTGAAATTTTATGATCTGCTCGAGTGCCGCGATTTGCTCCTTTGGTTGTCGCGCCTTGTTGAAAGCGGCGATCAGTTCATCAGCGTGCGACACGCCTTCGCTGCGGATTTGGATTGGCTCAGTCTTTTTTGCGGGGATTGAAAAGGCGCCGCTGACCTTGAGTGCCTTCTTGGTTGATTCCCACCAACGTTTCCATTCCGTCTCGGTAAAAACATCGCCGACAAGCCATTCACTGATCTCCTGTGCCGTGGCTTTGCCGTCCAGACTTTCCAGAATATTGCGCACCAGCGCGGCAGGTTTCTCCCTCGCCAAATTTTTGATCGCTGCGAGATCTGTCGCCTTGCGTGTAAGAAAATGCTCCGGTGCAAGAGGCGTAAGATTGTCCGCCGCGTACTGGACCTGCATGGGATGCGACTTCTTACTGGCAAAATCGATTACGATCTGGTTCAGCAACAGATTCCATTCGCTCACGCGGCCGAATCCCCAGCTCTTGTGCAAGCAAAACGTCCCCGGCTTTAATTTTTCCAGCTGCTCGGCGCCTTGGGAGGTGAGCTTTCCCGCTTCGACGAGCTTTTGTAGTTCAGCGTCCATTTTCTGCAGGGCAGACAATATCACCTGGTTGCGAATGCGCTACAGCTGGCATAACCCGAACGAGACACACGTAATTTGCGATTGCCGCGCGGCTCGCGTCATGAAAACCTCCCCGCGGTGAAGACGAGTATCTGGTTTTGGATCGCCTTTCACATTGGCGTCTTCGTCGCAATAGGGATCGACCTCTTCAGCTCCAAGCGGCGCGGTCGCGAATTGAGCATTCGTGCCGCGCTTCGTCGGACCGTGATCTGGGTGCTAGTGTCGCTTGCCTTTAACGCCCTGGTCTGGCGAATCAAAGGACCTCACCACGCGCTCGATTTTCTCACCGGCTATCTCATCGAGTATTCGCTGAGCATGGACAACATTTTCGTATTTGTGCTGATTTTCGCGCATTTTCGCGTTCCTCCGCTGGCGCAACGTCGCGTCCTGGTCTGGGGAATAATAGGGGCACTCGTCATGCGCGGCACCATGATCTTGTGCGGTATCGCACTGGTGCACCGTTTTCATTTCGTTCTTTATCTCTTCGGTCTCTTCCTGCTCATCACTGCGGCCCGCATGCTGTTTAGGAAACATCCAGCGCGCGATTTCACAGAGGGTTGGGTGTTGAAGATGTGCCGCCGGGTTCTTCCGATTACTCGCGACTTCCATGAAGAACATTTTAAGGTCCGTGTCGATGGTCGCTGGATGTTGACTCCCCTGGCTCTTACCATGATCGTGATCGAGGTCACAGATTTGATCTTTGCAGTCGATTCGATCCCCGCGGTATTGGCGATTACGCGCGACCCATTCATTGCCTATACTTCCAACATTTGCGCGATCCTTGGCTTGCGATCTCTCTACTTCCTGCTGGCCGGCTTGATGGATCGTTTCATTTACCTGAGAACAGGACTCGCGCTGGTGCTTGGCTTCGTCGGAATCAAAATGATTATCGCGGACTATTTGCCGTTGCCACGGGTCCTCTCTCTGGGAATTATTGCCCTAATTCTTGGCGTTACGATCGTGCTTTCCATGTTGAAGACACAGTCCCGCGTGATACCCGAGAACCAAAAATAAAGTATTGCTTTCGGCGTTCCGAATCACTTAACTATCTTGAAGTGCCTATGAAAACGATCCTTCCCCTCGCAGCCATTGCTGGTCTTGCCAGCTTAGCCTTCGCCGATATTCAAGACCCCCCTTCGAACGATTACGGCCCAACCCGAAAGCTCGGTCGGGGACTTTCGAATCTTGTCTTCGCTCCCACTGATTTTTTTGTGACGGTTAATCAGGTCAACCAAACGGAAGGTAATTCTGCGGGGGCTGGTTATGGCGTTGTGCGCGGGCTGGGCCGCTCCGCCGCACGACACGTTGCCGGTCTAATCGAGGTTTTGACCTTTCCGTTTCCATTGAGGGGAAGCTATTACCCCCTGTTGGCGCCTGATGTTCCTTACATTCATGCGGGCTACCCGGAATTTCCGCCTGAGGTTGGTAACGAATCGAAGTATCCGTACGTGCGCGATACGCACCAGGATTTCAATTAGCACTCGGTTCCGTCAGACGTAGGTCCGAATGCCGAATTTTCGCTCCGGGTGCTTCTTTTCTTATTAACACCGCGCTTCAGCGCGGTGCCATAAGTGCACCCTTCTTAGACTTGAGTTGGCGTTTCACAGCCAGCTAAACCAGGGTGTTAATGAAATGCGCATTGTCGATCTGAAAATTGAAGATATCGCTTTTGGCGGGAAAGGTGTCGGACGCGACCAGGGGAAGGCGATCTTCGTGCCCTACGTCATCGAGGGCGAGATTGTTTCTGCGGAAATCGTGCACGAGAAAAAACAATTCGCCGAAGCGGAGCTCGTCGAAGTAAAGCAAAACTCGCCGGATCGCGTTGAACCACAGTGTCCCTATTTCGGCCGCTGTGGCGGATGCGCTTACCAGCACGTTAGCTATGAACACCAGCTTGCCATCAAGTGGCGACAGGTTCGTGACGCTCTCCAGCGCATCGGCAAACTCAAAGACCTTCCCATGCGACCGATTATCACTTCGCCCGCCCAGTACGCATATCGCAATCGCATCACTGTGCATGCGCAGGACGGCGTGGTCGGTTTTTTTCGGCGCGACTCGCATAGCTTGATCGACATCGAGCGCTGCCCGATTTCGCGTGATGAAGTCAATCGCGCTCTCGCGGACCTGCGTGCACAAACACAGATACGCGATGGTCATTTTACGTTACGGGCTTCCGCCAGCGACCGCATTTTTTCCCAAACCAACGATGCGGTCGCAAATGCTTTGCGCAACTTGATCGTCGATCTCGTCGCGCCGAATCAGGAACTATTAATCGATGCTTATTGCGGCGCTGGATTCTTTTCAAAAGCGTTGCGCGACAAATTTGAGCGGGTAATCGGGATTGATTGGGACAAATTCGCAATCGCGGCTGCAAAAGAAAATGCGACCGACAAGGAGACGTACATTGCCGGTGATGTCGAAGAAGAGCTATCAACGAGCGACGGCTTCTTAGCCGTCCAGGGCAAGACGCGACGGCTGGGAAGCCGTTCCCTGACGCTCATTGTCGATCCACCCGCTACCGGCCTGAGCGCAAAGGTGCGAAAGGCAATAGCTGAGCTCCCGCCGCAGACGCTCGTTTATATTTCCTGTAACCCGGCGACACTGGCACGCGACTTAAAAGAATTGCGCGAAAACTTCACGATCGAGTCGGTCACGCCACTCGACATGTTCCCACAAACCGCCGAAATCGAGGTTGCCGTTCATCTGCTGGCTGCGTGATTTTTTGTCGAGTTCCACGCCGCCGCTGACAAGCCGATTTCGGTTGTGACCGAGTACAACGGACGTTAACGCGACTGCATGATGTCGATCCTGTCAGACGTCGCCAACCTTCGCGTGCCGATCGAGTTCGTTCTTTTCGGGCTCACTTTGGCCGGAGTTGCGGTTTTCCATCATCGTACACTTCGCGTCTCGCTGATCGGTCTCGGTGCGATCGTTCTCTACAAGCTTCTGTTCACCGGTTTCGAATTCGGGCCGGGCTTCAGTGGGTTGGCTGCGTCGTTCGTGCACGAGTGGGTGATCCTGATGAATCTGCTCGCCTTACTCACGGGCTTCGCGTTGCTGGCAGATTTCTTCGAGGCCAGCAAATTGCCCGCGGTATTGCCAAGATTTTTGCCGCACAACTGGAAAGGCGGATTTTTGTTGCTGGCGTTGGTTTGGGTTCTCTCAAGTTTCCTCGACAACATCGCTGGCGCATTGATCGGCGGCGCAATCGCGCACCAGGTTTTTCGGGCGAAAGTGCACGCCGCGTTCATCGTCGCGATCGTGGCCGCCTCCAACGCCGGCGGCGCCTGGACCGTGGTGGGCGACACTACCACAACAATGATGTGGATCGCAGGCGTTCCGCCGTCGCACGTTTTCCATGCGATCATTGCAGCCAGTGTGTCGCTTTTTATTTTCGGCGTGCCGGCCGCGATTGCGCAGGAAAAATTTTCGCCGCTGATCGCGCGGAGCGAGTCGCTTCATCGCGTCGATTGGACGCGTGTGGGCGTTGTCGGGTTTATCCTGATGCTCGCCATCGCCACGAATGTTTTGGTGAACTCCAAGTTTCCTGAGGGCGCCGGCCGTTTCCCGTTTATTGGCGCAGCGGTTTGGATCGCGATTGCGGTTTGCGCATTTGCGCGACGTCCGAACTGGAAGCTTTTGCCGGGCGCGTTTCGAGGCTCGCTATTTCTGCTTGCGTTGGTGATGGCGGCGGCACTTATGCCGGTGAAACACCTCCCGAGTCCATCATGGCAAACCGCATTCGGACTCGGGTTTTTGTCCGCCGTGTTCGACAACATTCCGCTGACTGCACTCGCGCTGAAGCAGGGTGGCTACGACTGGGGCGTGCTCGCGTTTAGCGTGGGTTTCGGAGGCTCGATGGTGTGGTTCGGATCCTCCTCCGGCGTGGCGTTGTGCAACATGTATCCTGAATCGCGCTCGGTCGGGCAATGGATCCGGCACGGCTGGGCGATTCCGCTCTCATATGCGATCAGCTTTTTCATCATGCTCGCATTTTGGGGTTGGCAGCCGACGCCCCCGTCCAGACCGGAACTTGGCGTTGTAGAATTTCGAAGCTCCGCCGGTAGCGATATGAAATCAGGACGATATGAATGTTTTTTTCACGTCTGTCGGTTGCAGCTTAATTAGCACTTCTCCACGAATGCTCGACGCTTAACGCCTGGCGGTTACCAGATACCAGATCATCAATCCGCCGATCGGCACGCCGATCAGGGTTGTCGGGTCGTGCCGGAGCAACGCGTTAAGCGAATCCCCAATGAGATTGACTACCAAAACTGCTGTCGCCAGCCTGCGTCCCCACTGCGCATTTCGGGCAAGTCCAATCGCGCTTAGCCCGCAGGCGACACCGACCGTTGCCATCAACACGATGGACACACCGCGTCCGATCTCTTGAAACTGAGCGGGCGCTTCCGGTTTGAATCGCCAGATTGAATCCAGAGAACCTCCGGGAAATGCCAGCGCCAGCACGATAAGCAGACAAATCGAAGCGCCGCCCGCGAAGAAAATCACCAGCAAAACTGTTCCGAGACTTCGCTTGCGAGTGCTTGTCACGCGTAAACGAGCAGATCGATTTCTTCCGGCAGCGAGTTCGAGACTTCACGAATCACGTTTCCGCGAAGCAGATTTATTAGCGCGCTGCGTTGCGGCGCTCCGAGAATGACGCGCGACGCGCCAAGCGTTGCGGCAACGTCCACGATGGTTTCTGCGGCGGAAGGACTGACAGCGTAAGCGAACAGCGGTTGCTGGTCGCCGGCTTTTTGTTTGGCTTCAGTAAAGATTGCACTCGCCTCGGGGTCTTCCTGCCATTTGCGGCGAACATCCTGCTCAGTCATGAATGGTTGTTCGCGGACAAAGAGCAAATAAAGTCGAGCGCCTGCTTTGCGCGCTTCGCGCAATGCAAAGTCCAGTGTCCGACCGGCGCTCCGAATCGCGCACAGAATTGATTCGCCGCCGGAGGGAGTCAGCGCTTCGGACTTGGGCGCCGTAACCTCGACGGGCAGCCGTTCCGGCACCGCCCGTAATGGTTTACGGGCTTCTTTTTTCATTCGGCGTTCCTGCACAAGTCCGCGCAAGATCAAACCCACGGCAAGAATAGTGACCGCAAAATAGCGCGCATTCGGTTTGTCGATCAGCAGCGACATTTCGATCGCCGCCATGACAAGAAAAGTTCCGAACATAAGGGCGCGCTCTGAGGTTTTGATTGAAAGTTTTCGGTCAGTCGAAGTCGCGCCAAGGTTCGTTGCGATCGCCCCGACTACGCCGACAGCGTAAAGATCGGCCAGGCCGGACATATCTTTCACAATGATCACAAGCAGCATCGGGACGAAGGTAGCGAGCAGCATGCCCGCGCTAGGGACGCCCCATTTGTTGAGGCGCTGAAAGAGTTTCGGGACCTCGCGATCGCGCGACATAAGGAATTGGATCGCGATGAGATCGACAATCGCGGTATTGACCGCAGAAAGCAGAAGCAGGCCGAAAACAATACTGACGATGAAACCAAATGCATGACCAAGCGCTGGACCCAAAGCACCGCCAACAAACATTTGGCCCATATAACGCAGCATGTAATCGCGCACGCCTTCGGCGCCGGGAGCGTTGACGTCGCCGTTGACAATCTGCAATCCGCTGAGCGCATGCATGGCGAGGCCCAGCAGCGCCGTAAACACGCACACCTCGATCATGACGATCAGCAGCGCTGGCGTGGAAGTTTTGGTGACTGATGGGTGCGTATTGGTGCTGCCCGGATCAAGCTTCATCACGCCGGTGGCATTTGCGATCGCCTCCACACCAGAAAGCGCCAGCACGATTCCGACGAACGCGGCCCAGTTGTGGCCGAATGTTCCGTGCAACGGTTGCAAATGAGTAATTGCTAAGCCTAGGTGCGGCAGACAAAAGAACCCGAGAATAACAACGACGACCGCGGTAGGGACCGAAATCAAGAACGCAAGACCACCGGTTTGTTTCGGCCCGAGCAAATTCAGCAAGCCAATGACTAAGATCGATAGCGCTGCGAATTTCTCCGGATGCGGAACGCCGAGATACTGAAAGGCGGAGAGTGCGCTGATAGCGGCCGTCACTAAATAATCAGCGATGAGCAGAAACGCGCCGACAATCGAAATCACTTCGGATCGATGCCGCACGGCCGCATACACGCCCCCGCCATCGGGATAAAGGCGGCAGATAACCATGTAGTTGATCCCGACCAGCGCGGTCAGCACACACATTGCCGCGATCAGCCAAAACGAAGCATAGCCGGCGACTGCAAAAGCCAGACCAATGACGTAGGCCTTACTCGTTCCCCAATCCCCGTACAGAATGGCGGCTGCGCGCTTCCAATCCACATTGCGTGGACGCTTAACGTCGGTTGGGATCATTTCTTAGTAATGAATGATGAAGTCCATTGAAGCGACGAATTGGTTTCGATGAGTTTCGTTATCGAATGCCGCCGTATCGTAGGAATGGTCGAAGCGAAGCTCGGGCCGCAACGTGATGATTTTGTCCGGCCACCAAGTCACGCCTAACGCGTGCTCTGAGTACTTGGTGGCGTGACCGGTGCGGCTGCCAACGATGTCGTCATAAAACTCATTCCGCAAAGTGAGAAAAGTAACCGGGGCGATTCGGAACATTGTGTAATTGAGCATGCCCCATTCAGGCGCATAACCGGGCTTCACGGGAAACGAGCCGCTCTGAAACGGCACCGCTGTAGTTGGATTCGTTTTTGCATCGAACATGTACATGTAAAGCGCTTCTGTCGCCGTATAGATCTTATCATTGAACTTGTGCGTCCAAGTGCCGACGATTTGCTGGAGATTGTTGTAGCCGAATTGGCCGTTGTTAAAGGCGTTATCGCCGGCGTAAATGGAATCCATCTGATTGGGCGCAACCCACTGAACCATGACAGTGCCAGTCGGCTGATTGCCGGGATCTTTTTGCCAGAGCGCGACATCCGTACCGTTGGAAAGCCCGATCTGAATCGTCCATTCATTGTTGATCTTCGTCGTCGTGAAGATTCCGGTCTGCGTGTAGTTATCGAATCCATAGACCAGCGAGTGGCTGGCCATTAAATTGTTAGGCGCGAGCTGCGCTTCGATGTCGGGCTCGGAGATAATCCGACCGATTCGCACGTTCATCCCTTGAAGAATCCGTGGAATGTACAGATCGATGTACACCATCGGCATATCGAAGCCGTAGTAGCGATTGTGTTTCAGCAGTTGATCGCTGAACAGACCGCGTGAAATCATGAACCGATAGTCGAGTCCATAGACGCCAGAAACGCGGAATCCCCAGTCGATGTGATCGGTCTGGAACTCGTCCGGCACGCGCTCGATATAGAGAACGAACTGGTTTTGCTCGAACCGATTTGGCCGCAGGTCGTAGATCAGCGGAAAGTTCGCGTTCGGTCCGCGTGAAGTGTTCGTCGATGTGCTCACGTTCCAGGAAAAATCTTCCCAGCCGTAAATTTGGATGCGGCTATTCCTCCACGCTTGGCCATTTGGTCCGTCGTAGATCGCTTCCATTAACGGCCATGGGCCGACATTGCCCGGATCACCGATGATGGGCGTTCCGCCGATTTGCCAATCAGCAGATGGAAATGGTGGCGAGTCGAATGGCGCGAGTGGGATGCGTCGCTCCGGCGGCGAAGCGTTTGGCGCCGACGCCTCGTACGCCGAGGACTGCAAATCGTGCACAAACGCCTCGAATAATCGCTGTCCGAACCAGTCCGATTTATCTGCGGCACTGGCGTTCGAGATCAGAATCCCGGCTAAAAGTCCAACTTTTGTTAAGCTCAATTGACGCGACTCACACGAGGCGGCAGTCGGGCGACGAGGCGCCTCACGCTGCGAAAGTTGAATCCGCAAGACTACGGGAAGATCTCGAAGAGCGGGGCCGCGGGTTTTCGATAAACCAAGTCCAAAACGGCAGCACCCACTCATTATGGTTCGGGCTTGGCTTGTCTGCGCGATTTGTTTTGTCAGCGCCCGAAATGACAACCGGCTGCGAGTTCCCGTTGATCATGACGGGGCGCGGATCTCCCGTCGGCAACTTCACGTCACGTGTTCGGATGACCCTGACCACGATCGCTTTCATGCCTACAACGTCGCCCAGGCTTAAGCGCGACCGGTAATTAAAATCTTGCTCTGAAACGCTAAAAGATTGTTAACGCTCAGGGAGCTTGCCGCATGTTATTAGTGCTCGGTCGATAGCCTGTAACCGATTCCGACTTCTGTTTTGATGAGTCGCGGCGTATTCTCGCGGGGCTCGAGCTTTTTGCGCAAATGAGTGACGTAAACGCGAAGATACTGCGCCTGGCTTTCGGCCTTCTCTCCCCAAACGGTGCGAAGCAACTGCCGATGGGTCACAACCTTCCCGGCGTTCTGCACGAGAACCCGCAACAATGAGTACTCGGTCGGGGTTAGCCGAATCTCTTCGCCATCGACCTTAACCTGGCGGGCTGCGAAATCGACGTAGAGCGCTCCAGAATTAAAAACCGGATCACCAGTTTCCGTGAGCGAGCGGCGTTGCGCCGCCCGAACACGAGCCAATAATTCCGCGGTGTCGAATGGTTTGGTTACATAGTCATCCGCACCGGCATCGAGCGCGGAGACTTTTTCCTCGGGATCGTCGCGCACGGAGAGAATCAGTACAGGCACGTCTGACCACTCTCGCAAACGACGCAGCACCTTTTCGCCTTCCATATCTGGCAGACCAAGGTCGAGTAAAACTACGTCGGGCCGACGGTTGACGATTTCTGTCAAACCGCCTTGTCCAGTCTCGGCTTCATAGACTTTATGATCTGCTCCTTCGAGAGCGAGACGAAGGAGCCGGCGAATCTGCTTTTCGTCGTCGATGATCAGCGCGCTGCGAGCTGATTTCATGACGTCGCTTCCATAGCGTTAATGTCCGTCACGCGAACAGGCAGGCTGATGATGAAGCGTGCGCCTCCACCATCTCGATTTTCGGCCGTTAGTTTGCCGCCGTGGGCTTCAATTAAGCCTCGTGCAATCGACAATCCGAGTCCAAGGCCGCCCGTTTTGCGATCGTCGCCATGGTAGAATTTTTCAAACAATCGTTCAGTGGCTTCTGCTGGAATCCCTGGCCCACGATCGCTTACTGAAATAAGGAGACGGTCGTTTGTGTAATCGGCATCAATTTCGATTGGCAATCTCTGCGGGGTATGGCTACCGGCGTTGGCGACGAGCTTCGCCACAGCCTGTTCAACCAGCGTATGATCCACGAACGCCAAAGGAATTTTCTCCGGAACGTCCAACCTGATATCTCGTCCGTCGATTGATTCGCGTTCGATATCTATTGCCGATTGGAGTAGTTCGCGCACATCGCACCATTCGCGTTTCGGGCGGATTACTCCGCTTTCCACCCGATTCATGTCCAGGAGATTGTCCACCACGCGGTTGAGCCGGCGGGAGCCATCGCGAATTTCACTGGCGAGTTCTTTGAGAATTTGCGGATCCTGGATGTTTGGCACCAAGCGCGATAGTTCCTGACTGGCGGCGCCGATCGCCGCGAGTGGCGTCTTCAATTCGTGCGACACACAATCGAGCAATGTCTTGCGAAGCCGCTCGGATTCCTGGGCCAGTTGGACCTGGGCCGCGAGGTGTTCGCGCGCCTTCAACTGCGCAGTCAAGCTGCCGACCGTGATCGCTACGATGAAGTAGGTCGCAAATGTCAACGCATCCTGGAGCTTCGCGATGTGCAACGTGAAGAGTGGCGGGATGAACAAAAAATTCCAGGAAAGCGCACTGAGCGCAGCAACCAGCAAAACCGGTCCGCGGTTGAGAACCATTCCGGCAAGCAACACGCCGAGGAGAAAAATAAGTGAGATGGATCCGTATCCGGTTAGGGGAGTAATCAACCAACATGCAACGGTTAGCGCCACCACCCCAATCACTGCCGTAATGTATTCCTTCAATGGCGCAAAAGAAGGCGCAGGCGAAATATGCTCTTCGCCGTTCGTCTTTGCGTTAACCGAAGGCTCAGAGGATTGCTGTTCGATGGCACGCGAACTGGACGGTCCCATCACGCGGTTAATGTAGCGCATCCCAATGCGCGCGAAATGGCGTCCCTTCGAATTTTAGTACCGTTTTAACTATTCTGGGCTTGCGGGCAATTTAGATTCGCTCGTAACGGTGAATTCTGCGCCCCCATCTTTAATGCCGGCTGTTGCTGAGCCGGCCCGTCTTTCGCCGGGGCTTCCTGCCGGCAAAGCTCGTCGTCGCGGTCTCGTTTTGCTCTGTCTTGCCAGTCTTGGAATCGTATACGGTGACATCGGCACGAGTCCGCTCTATGCCATGCGCGAGTGCTTTTATGGACAGCATGCCATTGCTCCTACGCATGAGAATGTGCTCGGTGTCCTGTCACTCATCCTGTGGTCTCTTGTCCTGATTATCTCAGTAAAGTACCTGATCCTCATTCTGCGGGCCGATAATCGAGGTGAAGGTGGAATTCTCGCCCTGGCGACACTGGTGCACGATGTGCTGCGGCGCGGAAAATTCTTTTTCCTGCTGGGTTTGTTCGGAGCCGCATTGCTCTACGCCGACGGGATGATCACTCCGGCGATCTCCGTCATGGGCGCGATCGAAGGCCTTCATGTCGCCACACCGCTGTTTGATCCCTATGTGCTGCCGATTGCCGTCGTTATTCTAATTGGACTTTTCTTCTTCCAATCGCGCGGCACTGCCGGCGTGGGCGCGGTGTTCGGCCCTATCACGATGCTGTGGTTTATTGCAATTAGCCTGCTTGGAATTCAGCAAATCATTCGCGCGCCTCAAGTGCTTGCCGCAATCAATCCGATATACGGCTTCGAATTTTTCATGATCAATGGTTCTCGAGGCTACCTGGTGCTCGGCGCAGTCTTCCTTGTCGTTACTGGCGGCGAAGCTCTCTATGCAGATATTGGTCACTTTGGAACCGCGCCAATTCGTTTGACTTGGTTTGCCATCGTTCTCCCGGCGTTAACCCTGAATTATTTCGGACAGGGAGCTCTTCTCCTGGTCCAACCAGAAGCCGCCCTAAATCCCTTTTACCGAATGGCGCCTTCATGGGCGCTCTATCCATTGGTCGTGCTCGCTACAGCGGCTGCGGTGATCGCATCCCAAGCAATTATCAGCGGCGCCTTCTCGCTCACAATGCAGGCCATCCAACTCGGATACAGTCCGCGCTTGAAAGTCATTTATACCTCAGCGCGCATTATCGGGCAGATCTATGTGCCGGTAGTGAATTGGGGATTAATGATCGCCTGCATCGCCCTCGTGCTGGGCTTTCGAACGTCGAGCAATCTCGCCGCAGCTTACGGCGTAGCGATCACGACCACGATGCTGATCACTACAATTTTGTTTTATATTGTGGCACGCCGCCGATGGCGCTGGCCCGCCGCGGCTGCTCTACCGATCGCCGCATTTTTCATCACGATAGACCTCGCATTTTTCGGGGCGAACATGCTCAAAGTGGCCCACGGAGGCTGGTTCCCGTTGCTCGTCTCGGCCTTAATTCTGTTCTTCATGCTGACGTGGAGAAAGGGACGCCGCGTTCTTCGCAGCCGACTGAGCGAAATCTGCGTTCCACTGGATGCTTTTCTGCCCGAACTACAAAGCCAGAGTATGAGACGCGTACCCGGGACCGCAGTCTATATGTCGGGTAATCGATCAGGAACGCCTCTTGCGTTGCTTCACAATCTCAAGCACAACAAAGTGTTGCACGAGCAAGTCGTGTTGCTCACGGTCCGGACCGAAGAGGTTCCTTATCTTGCCAATGCCAGAGATCGCGTCGCGCTGGAAAGGTTGGGCGAAGGATTCTGGCGCGCACAGGTCCATTTCGGGTTTATGGAGAAACCCGATGTCCCTGCCGCACTGGACAGGGTAAAACAGACAGACCTCCGTTTTGAACCTATGCGCACCACGTACTTTATTGGCAGGGAAACGATCCTTGCCACACGCAAACTCGGTATTTCCTCATGGCGCGGTTCCATTTTCGCGTGGATGACGCGCAATGCCGGCGATGTTTCGTCATACTTCTGCCTGCCACCGAATGGCGTAGTCGAATTAGGCGCCCGTGTCGAAGTTTGACTCGATACGGACAGTCGGCTCGTCTAACGATTCGCAATCAAGCTGGGCGGCCTGAGAAAGAACTTGCCAGCAAGCGCGAGCACAACTGAAAGTGACGGCTCATAGCGATGGCCGAAATTATTTCCGCGGGCGTCCATCGGCCGCGCAACGTTGATTGGAGGCGCGCCGCCGCGCTGCTTTACGGCGATTGGGGTACCAGCAAGGCTTATGTGCTCGGGCTGGCATTTGTCGCGGCTGGTTTCGCATCTTTCCCCATCATCCTGGCCGTATGCGCGCTCACGGCAGTCGTGGGTTTCAATTACCTTATCGTCTGTGCCCACTTTCCCGATGGCGGTGGGGTGTATTCTGCAGCGCGCCAACAGAGCCGATTTCTTGCTTCGGTTGGTGCGCTTTTGTTGATTGCGAATTTCATAGTTACCGCGGCTCTGAGCGCATGGGCGGGTGTCACTTATCTCGGTGTTCCAAGTCAGTACGCACCGGTAGCCGCCATGGTGGTGATAGTGATCCTCGGAGCCGTCAATTCTTTCGGCCCAAAACATAGTGGCAGCGTCTCAATCTGGCTGGCCGTGCCGGCTGTAATCGTGGTTGTGGCGACGATTGCTTTTAGCGCACGCCATGTGAATCTGGCGCACCTCGAACCGCGCCATACTGATTTGGAGACCCTTTGGGTGCAGTTCGTCGGAGTGATCCTTGCTTTAAGCGGTGTGGAGGCAATCGCCAATCTCACCGGTGTGATGAAATTGGACCCGGGCTCCACGCCGAATGCGCCGAAAGTAACACGCACAGCAACGAAAGCGATTCTACCCGTGGCGTTCGAAGTGGTTGTGGGAACCGCACTGCTCGGCTGGGCGATGCTGTCGGTGCCAAAATCATTCGCGCCGGAGCTCATTGCGCACAAGGAGGATATGCTCCGCTTTCTTGGTGAGCATTACGCTACGCTCGCTGGCGGCGAGTGGTTCGGGCATGTGTTCTCGGTTTTCGTCGGAATCGTGTTCGGCTTTCTCCTTATCAGCGCCGTCAACACGGCCATAGTCGCGCTCATTGGCGTGGTCTACATGATGGCCCAGGACGGCGAGATGCCGCCACAATTCGCCCGACTCAACAAGCACGGTGTGCCGCGCATTCCACTCATTGTCGCTGTTGCAATTCCGATTCTTGTCCTCGCGATCATGAGACAGTTCGAGGCGCTGGCGGGCCTGTATGCCATAGGCGTTGTGGGCGCCATTTCAGTCAATCTCGGTGCATGCACATTTAACAAGCATTTGGGACTGCGGGCCTACGAGCGCCTGATCATGGGTGCCACATTCCTCGTGCTCGCGTTGGTCGAAGTGACCATCGCCAAAACAAAACCTGACGCGCTC
>Ga0137404_10000362_pt1 | contig 29563 bp, 21 predicted proteins | sample CZOMad2_1_16fung_FD_108285 | JGI IMG/M metagenome (GOLD analysis project Ga0137404, IMG submission 108285) | Vadose zone soil fungal communities from Angelo Coast Range Reserve, California, USA - CZOMad2_1_16fungal (Illumina Assembly) | ecosystem: Environmental > Terrestrial > Soil > Vadose... | reverse complement strand
GGATGATCTTCTGGAACTACGTCGGCTGCTCGATTGCTCAGGGCGAGGTGACGTCAGCGCCAAGGAAGTGTAATGGTAATATCGCCGCATATGGAAAGAGAACTTTGCCGCACCTCGATGATCGGAAAAGTTAAAGACCGTCGGGTATTATTCACCATCATCGCGTACTTCTTCGCAATGCTGAAGGATCTCCGCCTACGATTATCCTTGACAAGTATCTTTCATAGGCGTAATAACACTTACAGTCGGTTTGAAGGAAAAGCGTATGGCCAAACCCAGAAAGCCCACGCAGAAACTGCTGGAACTCAAGCGCACCGGCACCCTCAATCCTCACCCGAACACGATCTCCGACCCTTTGTTTCGCGCCAACCCGTTCTTCGATCGCCAAGATCTGCTGCAAGTACGCTACGAGATGTTGCGACGTCACCGCATGGAGGGCGTTTCAGTCGTCGAGGTGGCCTCAGCATTCGCAGTCTCTCGCCCAACTTTCTATCAGGCCCAAGCAGCATTCGATCGTGCTGGCCTGACCGGACTGGTGCCCAAACAACGAGGCCCAAAAGAAGGTCACAAACTCTCTGCCGAAGTAATCGAGCATGTCCGGAACTTGAAGCGTTCGGCACCGGACATAACGACGATCGAATGCGTCAAGGCGATCAAGGAGGAGTTCGGACTCAGCATTCATCGGCGCACTCTCGAACGAGCACTAAGGTCCAAAAAAAAACTCCGCCAGGGGAACGAAGATTCCCCTTCCAAGTAGTGCCAGCGAGGCATACGAGAGATTGCGTCAACGAGTCGTTGAACCCGATGGACGCATGGAGCATGTTGAAGGCAGAGGCGTCATCATACGCCATGGCCTGGCGAGATGGGCGCAACTGCAGTGCCCCTCGTCAACGGCGTCGCTGTCCGCTCCGGAGCAACGCTCAGCCCACTCTCAATCAGAAAAGCTGGCGCCCGGAATGGAGATCGTCAAACTCGTTGCCGGTCTGATCCTCAGTAGCCGAAAGGAGAGTATTTGTGCCTGAACTAAAAGTGACCAAGCAGCATCTTGAGCGTGACGCTTATCTCTACATTCGCCAGTCCACGGTGCGTCAGGTGATGGAGAATACCGAGAGCACGCAACGGCAGTACGCACTGCGCGATCGTGCGGTGGCGCTGGGATGGCCACTCGAACGTATCCGCGTGCTCGACAACGATCTCGGCAAATCGGGTGCGCAATCGGTCGGCCGGGTCGATTTTCAAAAGCTCGTCAGTGACGTCGCCCTTGGCAAGGCCGGATTGGTGATGGGGCTTGAGGTCTCGCGTCTGGCGCGGAACTCCGCCGATTGGCATCGCTTGATCGAGTTGTGTTCGCTGGCTGGTGCACTCATTCTCGATGAAGATGGGATCTATGAGCCAGGCAATTTCAACGACAGACTGCTGCTCGGCTTGAAAGGAACCATGTCCGAAGCAGAGCTGCACTTCCTGAAGGCGCGCATGAGAGGTGGCATGCTCAACAAGGCGCGCCGGGGCGAACTAGTGATGCGGCCGCCCGTTGGTCTGAGCTATAGGGACGACGGTGCTTTGATTCTCGATCCGGACGCCGAGGTGCAGGCTGCCATGCGTCTGGTCTTCGAGACCTTTGAGCGAAGTGGCTCTGCATTGCATACAGTGAAGCTCTTCCACGAGCAAGGTCTGCAGTTTCCGCGACGCATTCGCAAGGGATTGAATAAAGGTGAGTTGCACTGGGTAAAGGCGGCGCACTCTCGAGTCCTGCAAGTATTGCACAATCCGCGTTACGCTGGGGCCTTCGTTTATGGTCGCGTTCGCACTCGCTTGTTACCAGACGGCAAGCATCACACGACGGTGGTTCCGCGGCCGGATTGGCAATTCGTTATCCCTGGACTCCATGCCGGCTATATTACCTGGGAGCAGTTTGAGACCAATCAAAAGCGCCTGGCTGAGAACGCCTTAGGCTTCGGTGGAGCCAAGAAGGCTGGTCCAGCTCGTGAAGGCCCCGCGCTTATTCAGGGCCGCGTCCTCTGCGGCATTTGCGGAGAACGAATGAGCATTCGTTACAGTCTGGCCGACCATCAGATGGTTCCCACTTATGTCTGCCAGGAAGCCTCCGTACGGAGAGCTGAAAAGATCTGTCAGCGGGTACCGGGCGGGGTCGTCGATCTGGCCATCAGCAACTTGTTGCTGGAACTGATGCAGCCCATGACCCTGGAAGTCGCCCTCGCAATACAGCAGGAAGTGGAGGCACGCATTGGCGAAAGCGACGCATTGCGGCGGCAACACGTCGAGCGTACGCAATACGAAGCCGAACTGGCGCGCCGTCGTTACATGAAGGTCGACCCTGATAACCGCTTGTCGCTGACGGCCTCGAAGCAGACTGGAACAACAAGTTGCGTTCTCTGGCCGAAGCGCAGCAACAGTACGAGCAGCAGACAGCGAAACAGCGACTCTTCATTGACTCACAGACTCGAGAGCAACTGCTCTCCCTGGCCGCCGACTTCCCCAAAGTATGGAATGATCCATCAGTCGAACCGCGCGAACGCAAACGCATCCTTCGCCTGCTCATCGAAGACGTGACCTTGATTAACGGCGAAAGAATCCAGGTCTATGTGCGTCTTCGCGGCGGCGCCATTCGGAGTTTGACACTCGACAAGCCTTTGCCCATCGCTCAGATTCGGAAGACAAAGCCGGAGGTAGTCGCGGAGATCGATGCACTGCTGGACCATTACTGTGATCGGGAAGTGGCAGAAATACTCAATCGACAAGGACGGCGAACCTGGCAGGACGAACCATTCAATCTCAAAAAGATCGCGCATATCCGCCAAGCCTTCAATCTAAAGTGTCGTTATAACAGGTTACGAGCAAGAGGACTCCTTACCGCCACGGAGATGAGCGTGCGACTCGGTGTGACGACTACTACGATCAATGCCTGGGGAAGAGAGCGATTGCTGCAAAGGCATCGCTACGACAATGACCGGCGCTGTCTGTATGAACCGTTGGACCATCTGTCTATTATTAAAGGTACCGGAGGCCGGAAGGCCAAACAGCCAACTTTCGCCGCTGCACAAGCGACACAAGGGGCAGTATGAAACATAAGCCTTGCGATCTGGATCTCGCACCCGGCAGGGCATGGCTACTGCGCCATAGTGGGCCAACAGATCGCGATAGAGCGGATTGAGCGTGGGCTCGTAGATGTCCGCAGTCAGCACTCCTTCACGCAGGTTATCGAGCACGACGATCCGCACGCTGCCACCGAGCCGGCGAAATGCTTGCTCATGGAGTTCGGCCCAGGTGCGGGAGTTGGAGCGGAAGACCAGCAAGCGCACCGCTTTGCGACTGAAGCCGAGGGTCAGGACAAATAGACGCGTGCGGCGGTACTTCCCGCTTTGTGGATCACGTACCCAGGGGCCAGTGCCGTAATCAACCTGCGCTTCCTCGCCGGGGTCAGTGACGATCACAACGCGCGCTTGCTTCACAGCATTCGGGCTTAACTTGTTAACGAACCGTTTGACGCTTTGATAGCTGTGCGCAAAGCCATGCTCAGTTACCAGGTCCTGCCAGATGGCCATGGCATTGCGGCCACGCTGCAAGCCCAGCTCGATGAGGTCGCGATACGGCTCAGAGCTGCTGAGGGTGCGAGCTTTGTGGGGGTTAGCTGACGGTTCAGAGCGGTGTTCTGTGAGCTCAGAGTCGGTGGTCACCTCATTGGCCGGTTTTGAAAGTTCGGGCTCGTTAAGTGCCTGATTACCTCGTTTTCCGGCTACAAAGTCGGTGGTCACCTCGTTGGCCGGTTTTGCCGCTCGACCCCAGCCACGCGGTGGCCGCACACCTATTCCGGCGGCCTTTAGATAAGCACCGGCTGTTTCGCGGCGCACTCCCGTGGCCTGCTCGATCCGTCGCAAAGACCAACCGAGTCGTCCTAACGCTATTATTTGTTGTCGTTTATCGTCGCTCAATACGTTGCTCATGGCGCCGGAGGCTACAGTGCCTCCCAGCGTCGTCAACGTCCCGGGCGACTAACTTCTCATTGGCCGGTTTTCAGGTGACCACGTATGGCCGGTTTTCAGGTGACCACCGAGGATTCGGGGAAGATTCCGTTACATCTGATAGAATGCCTCACGCGATGAGCAGAGAAACGGAAAAGTTGTTAAAAGCCACCTTAAAATATTAGCTTGTGACGGGAGGTTTCCACCTTGATAGTCCGGCGTAAGTCTCTCCTCATTTGCCTTTTAACAATCGCCACACTCTCATCTTTAAGCTGTTCAGCGCGAACTGCACCTTCTCAAAAAGGTGCGACAAATGTAAACGCAGCATCCTCACAAAGCAGAGCAAAACGTCGAGAGGTCCAGCTCTCCACGCTCACCGGACTGGTTGTTAACGTGAAGGACGGCGATACGATTGCGGTTTTAGACGACAACAATGATACGCACGACATTCGGCTCCATGCAGTTGATGCGCCGGAGAAGAAACAAGACTTTAGCAATGTATCGCGGCGACATTTATCAGAACTGATAGCGGGGAAAAAGGTGTTGGTTGAGTACAACCCCAACATCAATTCACACGAGAGGCTTATTGGCAAGGTAACGATCGATGGTCTCGATGTTGGTCTCGAGCAAATCAAAGCAGGCCTTGCGTGGCATGCCAAGGAGTTTGCGAATGAGCAAACGGAGCTTGACCGCGAGGCGTACGCATTAGCTGAAAAGGAGGCGCGAGCAAACAAACGCGGCCTTTGGCAATATCCATCGCCAGTTCCGCCGTGGGAGTACCGTGACAGCTCGAAACAAAACGCTTCAAAGGTTCAATACGAACCGCAAACTGCAACAAGTCCAGAGAGTTCGTCGGGATCAATTATCGGCAACAAACGTTCAATGATTTACCACTGGCCCGGCTGTCCATATTACAAGGATATTGCGCCATCAAATCGAGTCTACTTCAAATCACCTGAGGAAGCTGAGAAGGCCGGATTTAGACCCGCAAGAAACTGCCCGACTCCATTTTAAAGAGAGGGTCTGAGCTGATAACAATGCTCTCAAACATCCATGGGTAAAATGTCTGACGCAGATTCATACTTACCACTGGTTTAATAGTTACCATTGGCGTGAGCCGCTCAAGACGCACTCGTTTTAGCGCTTCTGTGTCTAATCTTCTTTCTAACCTTTAATGATATTAACGCGTTCACAAATACAACAAGGAATAAGACCTCACATACATTTGCAAAAGATACAACAAACTTCGCATAACCAGTGGTGGGAATGATATCGCCATATCCGGTAGTAGTGATCGTATAAATAGAGAAATACATATAATCCATGAGATTCATAGCCTTCGGCCACATGCCCCTCATTTGTAGAGAACTAAGTTCCCCCGGGATAGAAACGACACTCGCAATTACTACGCGTTTGTTCCTATCGATAAACGTCTCCTTTTGCATTTTGTCCAAATTTGTTTCTTGTAGAATCTCTTGTAGCTGTTGATCCGTTTCAATTGGAATTTCATTTGAAGATGGTAACGAAAGCCACTCAAGATTTAGCCACGTTTGCGGACTTCGGTCCTGCTCTTTGAGTGTCTTGATAACTTCGTACCTGACATTCTGGGCTCTAGCTTCAGAAAGTTCGTAATTCGATTTGTAATCCAAAAACTGATTGCTTGTATCTTTCACATTTGATCCTTTAATAGGATGATCGTCGCTTCGTCCCACAAGGATTACACGCACTCTATTACCATCGTGCGTTTCATGCTCGATGCGCAACTTAATCGTTTGTAGAGAACAAAAGTTGTACTGCTTTGGGTCTCGTGACACCCACGAGAGTCGTTGCGGTGGCTCAACCTCTCCGTTAGCACTTGGGGGCGGGTCGCAAATGACGTTTTCCGGTTGCTCAAGGCGGGCTCGCAACGGCTCGAAGTAAAAATAAAAGTTAGGATCCCTATTGAGTTGTAAGTTGTTCCTCGCATGGTCGCTCGGTGATGCTTGTTTGAGATCGATGGTTCTACCTGTGTCTTTAGCCGCTTCTGAGGAGCCGGAAGCTCTTATATCATCAGGCGAAACAATATTGGCCATGTGCAAGGCGGGAGCATGAGTCGCTGAGAGACTCGCGCGGTCGTGAAATGCAAACGCAAATCCGAATAAATAAGCGACATCCAAAAAAAGAACAAAAAATAAAAAACACAGCGCCCAGAGCTGCTCATTCGATGCTCCATTTCTCAACGCTAGCAGGCGAGGCCATCTTTCTTGGTCCAAATCATGTAGAAACGCGCACATCATTATGCCCATCAAACTGAGCAAGACAACAATTCCAATTAGCGCTGCGATTGAAAGCCACTGCGCGTATTGACCAAGGCAATAAAGCACCCATAAACCACAGTAGAAAAAAGTTGAGAAGAAGGACACTTTCATACTGAAATCATAAAAGTATCCATCGCTGGTGGGATTGCCGCGCCAGACGTGTATTCCAACGCCAACTATCGCCGCTAAGGGCGGTATGAGGAATAGACCCGTAACCCACTTGGTTTCGGCCGCATCAAATATAAAGCCTGCAACCAGAGCTCCTATAAAAATGAAAAATCCCACCACCGCATACACATAGCGCGTACTTCCTGTTTTTGAACCAGTTGAGGCGACGACTGAGGCTGTGACTTGGGTTTGCATGGAGGAATATCTCCTGGACTAGCGTCGATAAATCAGCACCAGCTCTATCCGTCGATTTCGGCGCTTGAGTTCATCGTTGAGGTTGTCTGCAAGTAATTTGTCCTGAGAGTAAGACTTATCTTCGTTGCGTTGTACAGATTTGTACTCGCCAAACGAAGTAACAGACATTAAGTGTTCTGCCGGTTGAATACCGACCTTGTTCCTTAAGAACTCGAAAACTGCTATGGCGCGGTTGGCAGCTAGTTCAACGTTCGATGCATAACGTTTGCTCGGCACGGTGTCTGCGTGACCCTGAATTTGAATCTCTCGGATCAGTTGCAACTGCTCTCGGAGCTTCCTGCCAACTATGCGTAACACCTCCTCACCTTCCGGCTTGATCTCAGTGTGATCCGGTTCAAACAAGACCCTGTCGCTAAATGTTATGCGTTGTAGGTTGAGATCGTTGTGAATCTCAATATCTGGTTCGGTTTGCCCACGGAACGATATGCCATAAGTCGTGTCAGACAGTTTGCGCGGCACTACTTTGTAATCAAGTGCGATGGCTTTGACGAGACTCATCTGATTGGTTTCAACCTCCCTCAGATTTACTGTGCCGACAGCAATCGTCGCTGAAATGAGAAAGAGCACGAGACAAAGTACCAGCACCAGCGCCAACATCATGTCGGCAAAGGAAGGCCAAAAATTAAAAGTGAGCAGTTCTTCGTCTTGAATCATCTACCAAAACCAAAGAAGGTCTTTACTTTGTCGCGCCAACGCAGTTCGGGAGTAACGACACCTGCCGGCGTGTTCCCACCATCGGGGGTGAACGACGGCTCACGACGCCGCATACTTAACATTTCAATAGACCTGTTAAGTTGTTGCAGCACTCCCATCTGCTGTCGTATCAACTCGGCGATCCGCTGCTCAGTTGCGTCAACATTGCTGACTAGTCTTTTTAGTGTCACTTGGTCCTTGAGAGACTCCACGCTCTCAGTCAGAGTGCTTATGTTCTGCGAGAGGACTTTGACATCATCATTCAGTTGTTGCCCGTGAGCAGCGAAACTGCTACTGGTTGCGGAAAAATCTTTGCTGCTTTCCGACGCGGTTTGTAACAAGCGCGGCACGTTCTCACTCAAACTTTCGAGGCGCTGCAACTGTTTTTGAGTGGTCTCATTCTGCTTGGCAAATTCCAGTTGTAGTTTTGTCAACAGTCCTCGTGTGGTCTCATTGAAATTGGAAAACGTGTCCCCAAAATTTCGCGCGGCATCGTTGAGCGGTTGATCCAGTCGCTCCATTCGAGTCCCAAGCGCACCGAGTTGCACTTGCAGAGAGTCTCTAACTTCGCCCAAGCGTTCCTGCAATTCCGTTTGTATGCCGTTTAAATTTTGCCCCAGACTTTCACGAAGCGGCTTTCCCAGTTCTTCGTCTAAAGCCGCACCAAGTTCCTGATTGCGCCTGCTTAAGTTCTCAAAAGCGCGCTGGGCTTCCACCAATAGCTCACCAAGCTTTTGATCAATCTGTTCGCGATTAGACACATACGCCTGCTCATAACTCTTTAGACCACTGAGCATTTGTGTCAGCGTTTGCTGCTGAGTATCTAATTGTGCCTTAAGCCCACTTCGAAACTCTCGAGACTCAACGATGCTACTCTCGACACTCTGATGAAAGGCCTTAGATTCGTCAGCAACCTGTTGGTAGAGACCGCGCAAGTCCTGTTGAAAAGGAGCAAGCGTCCTCACACCTTCGATGAAGTTCTGAGAGAAGGTCTCGAGGTTGCCAGAAACCTTTGTCATCTGTTTCAACGTTCTGTTGGCCGTACCAAGCGTTTCGGCAAAGTCTCCCGTCTTTTCTTTGATATTGTCAGCGAATTGGGCCACCTGCTGTGCAGCTTCGAAGCTCTTTTGCATTTGGCGCTCAGTGAGTTGCAGTTTCATTAAGAGCTTTTGTGAGGTGGTAGGCATCAATTGCGGGACCCAAACCGTCAGCGTCTGCCGTTCCAACAAGCCCAACAACGGCAAAGCGATTATTCGGAGGTAGAGAGAGAGTAGAAGGACACCAATAATACTTAGTGAGACGCCCCAGATACTGGGAGCAAATGCACTCTTTAAGGTCCCCAGAAGGCGTTGCAGGCTTTGTCCCAGGACGTCATTATCAAGTTTTGCGGTTCCATGTAGAAGAGTGTCGAGTGAAGCTAAGGTGTCTGCGAGTCCAAACAATGTGCCAAGCAATCCGAGAATAATGAATATTGATAAAAGCGATCGCTGCAACCCACTGCTCCGAAACAATTCGTCGCTCGTATTCTTGATTAGGCTACGTATGTCGAGTTGGCTTTCATTGCGGCCTGCTTCGAAGATGGCCCACAAGTGTTTCGTTATTAAACTTCGTTCACCTAATCCTCTTACTTCCTGAAAGGTCCGAAATACTTGGTCATTGTCGAAATTAGACAATACCGTAGAAGGCACGGAGGCCGGCGCTATTGGGTTGCTCTCAATCAGTTCAGTGACATCATTACAACGCTTGATCTGGCTCTTAAAGCCAAGGTGGCGCTTTAGAGTCAACAGCAGAACCGCAAGCCAGGAAGCAAACAACGTAAGTAAAGCGTAGACTATCCACTGGGCAACTTGGTTTTCCGGGGTTAAGTATTTAAGGACTTTCATTGGCTTATGATCTAATTCGTGAGATCAATCATTGTTCTCGCAATTATTCGCCCACACCCAAATCCAACTCTCCAGGTTCCCGCAATTGCCAACGACCCCCTTCGAGACTGAATATCGCAGGCTGCTTGACGCGATAACCTGAATAAAACAGGTTCGCGTTGTAGCCGCGAGTCTTTTGAAAAACCTCGCCTATCGCTCCCGCGGTGAAGCCCACCGCTTCGATCGTTAATCCGAGGCGAGGAACAACTTCGAAGTCATTTGTTCCGGCAATCGCAAAAGCGAAGAAATTTCCATCCGTTGTCTCTCTGATGTCAGGCCTGATGGTGGGATTCTGTCGACGTTCAACCGCATTGACGGTACCGATTCTTATCGGTGAGTAGCTTTCGCGGAAACGCTCGCGTTCGAGGGGATCATTCACAGCTTGGTTATAGAATTCGAGAAATGATGCTCCTTTACCCTCAACGATCGTGCTTGAACAACCTGCGTCCTCAATCGCTGAGCTCATAGGAGTATCTGTCGAGAGGTCATTCGAAATAACATCAGACTTTCGGCCCAATAGATGGTCCGTGTTCTTTTGGAGTTCAATGTTTTCCGGCGGCCTAGTCTCGACTGTAAGTACTGTAGAGGCGATATCCTGATGTATTGCTCTAAGCTGAAGCAAAACGCTCAGTAGATCGGTTACGGCACGCTTAGGTCCATTAACATAACTAGTTGTAGGAAGCTGAGCAGAAAGTCGCCGGTTGATCGACGTACGGCTATCCCTCCGCTTGCCAATTTCAGTGGCGATCTGCTGCAACTCAGATTGGACTGCTAGAAAGACCTGGTTCAATTCTCTATCCATTCTTTTCTTAAAAGGCCAAGCCAAAAGGAAGCCGACCCCGACGCCACTGAGGAATACCAACCAAGCGGCCAGTAACTCGGTCACTGACGGGAGGTACTGCAACAGCTTGAGCAAAGTATCCATTGGGTTACTTGGTACAGGAACATGGTTGGCACCAATCAACCACCTAGTCTGATCTCCAGCCAATGACGCAGAGCTACAATGAAAATCGGTTCAACAACAATCTTTGAGATCTCGCCCGAGCCTCGATAACGCGCGAGACTCTGCCCCAAACGGCGACGCACCTCCTCAAGCTCGTTATCGGTGCCGCCCGTCGGAGGAATAAGGCCAGTATTTCTGGCAAACTTATTGAATGTATTAATGAATTCAGCTAACCGATCAAGTTTTGTGGGCGGACGTAATGTGTGAGTAAACATCTCTGCAGTAAGTGTAGTGTTCCATGCCAGGTTGTTTGAGCTTTCAGTTTGTCGGCTGACGACTGACTTTTCGTCCGCGTTTGAGGCTGGATCCAACACAAAACTCTCACCCGCCAGTACGCCGCCAGAACCATCTCCGCTGGAGAGTTGCTGATTTGATACAAGCCCATATGCAGCCTCTATCTTGGGCTCTTCGCTGATTACCACTTCAAAACCGGATTCTGGCCACTGCGCACCGCTGGAGAACACTTCCTTGTACAGCACGTTGATATGTCTGTCTCGATCGATGTCCAACCACCGGAAGATCCGTGAACCATTTCCTCCGACGAACACATTCGGCAATTCCGGTCTATACAATTCGTGATCGACCAAATACCTCAGCAGCGTGCCAACGTAATAGAACAAACCTGAGACACCGAGAGCCAAATGCTGCTTTAGATCAATTACCGGTTCCGTAGCCGCGTGTAGTGGAAGGTTACGAAAAATTCTATCGCTGTTATAGCGGAGGAGCACGTCGGTTAAAGCGTGGTATGGTCTTCTGTCGGTGTGTATCGAGCTCTTGAGTTCGACTAGTTGCGAGACATTCACGTCAAAGGGTCTAAGGAATTCTGGGTGGTACCACAAATAATTGGAAAAGATGGACCGTCCAGCCAAAAGCACTGAAGTTTGCCAAACAGGCTTGTCATCTTGCCAAATGGAAATATCAGAGGTGCTGCCACCTATATCAATGAAAACGGTGCCAATTGCCGTGGGTGCGTTGCGATGAGTCACAAAATAGAGTGCCGTCGCTTCACTCTCGGAATGGCGAACGTTTTCGCCCTTCTGTTTTAGACCGGATTGCGTTGCGCAATCGGCGGTAACTTGCGCCCAAATACTCGGGAATCCTTGTATCTGTTCACGACTGAACGCGGTAGGATAAGAAAACGCCCAGGCCGCGCTACTAGCACCCAACACAACGAGTTCAGCCGCGGTCTGTAAACATAATTGCGTTAGAAAAGCGCCAACCCTTCTTCTGTCATTGTCATCGCGTGACCACTTCAAATCGAAGGACAAGCCTTTTGTCACTGGGTTGAAAGAGTCGGCCGTATCGAGGAGATAGGCATGGCCATCCAAAAACGGTCTTAGTTCTTCTGGACTTGGACGATTGTTGAAATCCTGAAAGAAACTTAGGACAGGCATTTCACTTTCACTGCGAGGAAGAAAAAATTCGAAAAGTTGAGCCTGTGCCGGGCCTGACGCAGTAACGCTTGTCTTACGGTTTTTAAGGTTCACGGGAAAGCTGTGCTGACCGATGCTGGCGCAGATCGTCGTGCTGCTGGCACCGAAATCGATACCCACCTTGTAAGTATCCCCCTGACTTTGCACTTGGGGAGGCGGAGTAAGCAGCAGCAATCCCGCCACAACCGTTTCCATTTGGCGATTCATTTCATTTTCGATTTTTGAACTACAAACAATCGCCTCAGGATAAACAGACGAGCGCCAATAGCGGCGTTGTCGACGGCCCGCTAGAGGCAGTTCACTCAGATCGCTTTCACCTTCCACGAAGGGCTCTGCAGTGAATGTGCCGCTAACATCATCGGTTGAGTAGCACGTGTAATAAGCGCTCCAGCCGCTGGCTCGAAAATTGGGCCAGATCTCCAAAATCGGCACGTTGTCGAGTGTTTTGATGTCTTCGCGTTTATAGGTCTTGCGTAGTTCAACCGTACTACCGCCGGGACTCGCATCTGGTCCGGTGAGGGGAAGGAAGAGCCGCAACACGAGTCCTTCTGGTGTCGGATCCCAACGAACGCGTTCTGCAAGATCCTCCGCCGTCAAATAACCTAATAATTCGGGATTGAGCGGTAATATAGGAGTCACCGACGAGTTAGCACCGGGTAAAGTCAGCGACTGATTTCCGGGACCCAGAGTGGTCGGAAATGCGTTTTCCTGGAAGATCACAAAGAGCTTTTTGTTGAAGAAGTTTTCTTGTCGCCAAATTTCCGCATCCTTCGCCTCAACATGAGCAGAAGCGAGTGTCTGAGCACCATCTACAGTGACATTTTGCGGCGACATGCCCCACTGTTCGGCAATACTTCCATCAAAAACCAAGAGTCTCTTGTTTGGCGACCGGCCCGAAGACGCAATCAATTGCACGTGTGACGTATCTTCAAGATTGCCTTCTGCTGCCCGATCCAAATACTTGAAGACGCCGGCATCCGTGCCTTGAATTCCGAGCGTCGACCTCCCCAAACGAGATTCACCCGGTCCTAAATCTTCTTGAAAAGCCTGCAACTGGCCGGAAAGCATGTCCCAGCGGTCTTTGTGTTTTCCGTTATGGCGATCCAATGATGCGATTAGATTGGCGAGCCAACCAGATAGAATTTGCCTTTGGCGCAACGGCAATATTGAAACCGGATCGTTCAGATAGGTTCCGTCGAACCATCTGACGTCTTGACTGCTAACGCGATTTGAATAATCGGAAGCCGTAGACACGAGAGTAGTGGGAGAGGTCATGGCGAAAGGTCGGCCGCCATAGAGGAACACGTACAGGTGTTTCCATGTTGTGTCAGACGCGAGACTGGTTTTTGGTAACAGCTTCGTGAGACTAAGCAAGAAATCCCGCGGATCTGCCTGAGCTTGATCTTGATTTTCGCCATTGTCAGGAGGGCCTAATTGCGGGAGTATTACGCGAGCGGTGGTGAGTCTATTTAGTCCCAGAAGTTCCTTAAGACCCAGCATTGCCAATACACCACGCCATTCGCCACGAATCCGCTCGTGAAGTACGTGCGCTCGGTTAGTCAAGGCCATCTCAAAAAGAATTGGGCGAGCCCACATATCGGGAATGGAACTAATCTCAGTTTCAACTTTGTCGACCTTTAGCCCATCACTTAGTTTGCTTAACGATTCTTGGTCCCGAATGTCCCATTTGCCAGCTTCCTTTAAGCTCTTGACATTGTGGTTGTCTTTCAGTTTGGGAAGTATTGGGTGTGTCATTGAGTTTGCCCTCGCCAGATGATGAGGATTGCTCGACTTAACTCTCGCTATTCGACAGGTGGCCGCAATTATCGTACAAGGCACGAATGAACCGTCCTAAGCCTTCGGCTTTAGTGTCTTTGACTTTGGCATTGCTCATTTTTTCCCAAAGTTCGGTCAAAGCCCTTGGACGTTCCTTAGTTATGGGCAGGAGTAAATTTCCGAACGCGTCAAGATCAAAGCTTTGAGGTGCCTTTAATTTGATGTTTGGCCTACCGTCTTCGTCGGCGGAGACTTGAGCAAAAGCGTTGAAGTTGATCAGGTTTTCGCTTCCGGCCGAGTTATCTTTCCCTTGCGACTGTTCGATATTTGCCAGCCACAGTAAAAAGCTTTCACAGTAAGTCTTAACTTGTTTGAGCTCACCTTCCATCGAGATCTTGAGATCTACTTTCTTGCGAGGAAAAAAGTTGACGTACCACGGTGCGCGATACTCATCCCCTCTTTCATTGATGCTTTTAAGAATCGGGTGATATGAGCTGAGATACGCAAACGCAAACTGCGCCAGTTGGTTTATCTTCCGTTTCAGATGAACGAATCCGCGATCGTGTGGCAGATCTGACCACAGCGTCTTCTCTTTATTCTCGCGCGCAATGTGCGGATAACCTTCAACTCTATCGTTTGTAAAGAAGTGGATTGCAGCTAAGGCAGCGTACATCTCAAGTAGATGAGGCTCGTTCTCCTGTTGCTGACCGCCAATACTTGAGGTCCTCATCGGTTTCAATGTCTCGTTGCCGAGCAAGTAGACTGCATTACAAATCTTCAATTCATCTTGGCGATGGTAGTACTCCAATGCGGTTTGCGTACTTAACAGAAACGTGTCGGCATCAACGCGCATGCGTTCATTCTTCACTGGTTCAAAAGAGAAATACGGAAGCATTAGGACGCTGCCTAACTTGAAGCGATTATTCTTCAGTTGGCGTGAGAATTCGTTATTAACCAGCCTGCCAATCGTGGGCACCCCCGAAGCACCAGTTCCGCCGAAGATTGAACCGAAAAGGATTACCCTTGCCTCCTGACCAGAACCAACGTCCAAACGTAGCTGTTCGCGAAGTGTCGCCCATGGCTCTTCGCTGCCGAGTTCCACCGACGCAGCCATCACGGCCGCTCCAATTGAAGGATGGCCGCGAAAGCCACATTCGAGAGATGTCTGCTTCTCTTTAGGGCTATAAAGGACATCAAATAAGTGCGCGGCTCCGTTGTTGTGCAGAGTGTTATAGTTGAAAAACTGATCCAATTGGTGTGGCTTATTTTGCAGCGGCGACCAGACATCAGGTTTTGCGATTCTCAGTTCGTTCTTAAATAAGTCGGTCTGTCCAAGCTTGATCCGCTTGCAGTCGTAGTAGTTCTGAAGCAGTTGGCCCGCTCGCTTGAGACTGCCGTTCGACCCATCTGGATCAACAAACAAACTGAACAGAGTATTGTTATCAGGCATTAATCCGGCTACGCACAGATGAATAAATGCCTCTACGCACTTTGCGCCGGTTCCACCAATGCCAATAACGTAGTAGCTCATTGCTCTGCTCCTCTCGCACAAATGACGTCGATTACCACCAGCGCAAGTACGAGGATGCCCACGGCGTGTACTTGAAGGAAGCCGGTGAAAACAAGACCGTGGACAGGTAGAAAACTATTAAGTTGTTGAGAAGATAAAACGGCCACGCCAGACGCCCGCCTTCTTGTGCGGCAGGTGTTAGGACAACGCCCGGAACCGCGGCCACAAGGGCGACAACACCGAGCGTAATCCATATGGTGCGCTTGTCGGCACTGGTCCATCGATCCAGGCTGAACCACCATTGACCCAGCACAAACCACAAGAGTGCCGCTAAAAGAGCAATACCAACTCCTACCAAGGCCCAAAACCGGAACGACTCTCGCCAAAAATCCAAAGTGATCTCCGGTCCGGTAGTTACCAATGAATCTAGAAGTTGATCTTCGAACGGGATCAAGAAGAAGAACACCAGCAGCGCGATAATCACGATCGCGACAATGAATCCGATGTGCTTTAACACGTCCTCCTCCAGTCAGGTCTCACTTATCGACTTTGAGATAAAGATATATGTCGCCTACTTCAGGTGGTGTTGTATTCAGTACGGCACCTTGTAGCGTGCTGAGAAAATTCTCGAGGTTGTAAGTCTTGGCTCCATTGAATTGCCCGACCTTCATGTGCCAAGTCTTGATTTCAATGTCACGCATGTTCCATTCGCTGACCCATGAAGGCAGAGAGTAACTGTTTGGCCGCAACACAATTCGGTAGCAATATTTTCCAGAAGCGGGGAGATCCTTCACATTGAGACGCGCCTGTAAGTCAAGCTTGCTAAAAGGCGCGGTTTCCGGGAACAACTTTGCTGTTATCTCAAGGGCGGTCTTCGCGGCTGAGCTTTCAACCAAGGTTAATTGTTTGCCGCCTGAGTTCTCGCCCTTCCAAGCAGTCAACTCAGGGGCAAGCGCAGGTGCGTGCTCTATGACGTTCGGGAGCGGAGCATACGCCCATTCAGTGGTAAAACTCGTTTCGGTTTTTCCTTTCGTAATCTGAAATGCCTTGATGTGATCCTGGCCTGTACTTGACTCGAGAAGATTGCTGCTACTTATCTCGCTCATTTTGTTAGCCGTCTTTAACTTCGCGGTGGCAAAAGGGGCAGATTGCGCGGTGAGGAATCGTGAAAGTATGAGGGCATGTCTTTCGGGGAAATTGCTCAGTCCACTGAGCTCGAGAACTGCGAAGTACTGCGCCACATTGGCGTGCGAACCGAAGGCCAAGAGAAAAAACGGACGACCGCTATCTGGCTTCTCTGAGCTCTTGTAGGAAAAAGAATAGTTGTCTGTACCCACATCGTAGACAGTACCGTCGTATTGGCTCCTAATACCCAGCACGCCGACACTCAAGCCATTCGCGATAAACTTGTTCTTGAGTTTGGTGCTTAATTGATTAACGTCAGCGTTGTCCTGAAAGAGATCGGTAACAATGACTGTCAAATGATCCAAATCGGCGCGGTCTATCACCCGTTCAATGAAGGTTCGCTTGTTGTATTTCGAATCACTGTAGAACTGCGGCTTTGTAGCTTCAAGAAAAGCTCGTCCAGGTAAAGGTGCAATCTCATCTCCGAACTTGTAGAAGGATGCTTCACCACCGCGCCAACCTTCGATAACGGCTCGCTCCAGCAATGGCACTGATTGTTGATACGAGCTACTCGTTTGAGTAAGCGTGAATCCTTTCATGGAGAGCGTTGCATCGAAGAACAGATCGACCTTTAAGGAGTCTGATATTGGAGGAAATGTCACCGTGTGTTGAGTTGGAGCCGGCATTCGCGGCTCTCTCCTACAGGACGAAAAGCCACAGACCACAACAAGGGACAGCAGGATAAGCACTGTGAGATCAACTTTTACGGGAGACTCGATGGATAGGCTGTGTTTAATCGACATGCTCGACGTCAACACTCGGCGCAAAGACAACATCTCTCTGGTAAAAGAGCGCTGCTTCCGAGAAGGAATATCAAGGTGGGCGACGAACTACTCACTTCAAAGGAGTGCCTCGGATCAATTGACCTCTAGAACAATCGCGCTTGTTCGCTTTTGAACCGCAGTCAGCAGGCGTCTACTCAGGAAGTTCGAGGATAAAAAATTGAGTGCTAAATGCTCAAGGCGCCTTGCGAGAAACTGCGAGGAAGGGACTCTAGTCCAGTCTGAAGCGTCTCGTCAAGACAAAATATGCTCGCTGACGTTTCCGTGTCGGCAAAGGATGACCTCTTCAACCGAGGCCGTCCGTTGCTGTGGATAGATTTCCATGATTTCGAGGGCTGTGAACGTGTATGCCCAGCCGCCAATGCGAGGTCGTACACCGGTGGCAGGGGATGAGTCTGTCGATGACTGTGCCATCCTTGCGACGCTGTGCGGTCCCTTTGTCTAGGTAAGTTCGGAAGCAATCCTATATTGCGTCTTCTGGCATTATAATGCGCGCACGAATATCTGCATGGTGCTCCAACAAATACAGCAACCCACCGCCGTCGATTAACTCGATCGGTTTGTCCTTAACAAAATTGAACGCTGCACTACCATATCCGCTAGTCGTAACCAGGATACCTTTGTTTGCACCTTCGTTCAGCATCGTCCCATACAGGTCACGTACGGCAGAAACACCCACCGTATGCCTATACCGCTTCGCCTGAATGACAACCTTTCCTCCAAGAACAGGGCGCTTATCAAATGCTACGACGTCAACTCCACCATCTTGTGACAATTGAGTTTGTCGGGTTTCCAGCTCCATCTTCGAGAATAGGTTTCCGATTAGATCCTCGAACTCCCGTGGTGTGAGCTCCATGAGGTTTGGTCTGGATTCAAGGCCAGATATCACATCGCTGCCTGGCACAAATCGTTTGTCAATCATGTCAAACTCAACTATCGGTCTTACGGCGACACGTTCCTCCGGCCGTGGTGAAACCTGCGCACCAAGATTCCTCAGACATGCTCTCTTATCAATACGACTAAGATCTAAATCTTTAAACCGATCCTTTGTTGTGCGCACACTGATTAAACAGGGCCGTACGTCTCGGCCCGTCGTAGGATCGACCGTTTGAACAAATCCACTGAACGTCACCACGTAAATGTGTGATGGGTAGTCAGCCTCAAGAACTTCATGAATCGTGCGCAGAGCGATTGCCGCAACCAAGTCTTGGTAGATCTCTTTGATCTCGGCGGGTTTTCGACCCTTTCCATCAATCGCGTCGCGGGCTTTCACGTATTTGTACTCGATAACCGCAGGAACGACATCCGGCTTGGGTAAGTCGAATTCAACGATGAGTTCTTTAGATTCGAGAGAGTATGTAACGCGAAGACCTTTTGAAATACTTTCGGGGTAAATTGATCTTTCTAGAACCATCCATGAGTATGCAATTATCGCTTCTCGATCGCCAGCAAGGTACGACTGCTCGAATTCGTCAATTTCCGCATTATGCCGGTTTTGTTTTTCTATGAAACCTAGTCTCTCCTCCTCAAACTGATTATGAAGATTTCGTATTTGATTCTGACGTTCCGATTCATCCAAATTGTATTTATTCAACGCATCTTGGTATTCCCTTTCCGCATTTTGAAGTGCCGATACGTATTTAGCATGAACGCCAGGGAATAAAGCCATGAACCAGTTTGGTTTCTTGGCCTTAAGGAAGAAAGAATCTCTGCTCGGTTGTGGATAAGGCTCAGCTATCTGTTTTGGAACAACGAAGTCATGAAATTCATCGCGCATGCGGAGCATTCCAAATGAAATCGAGTCATCAACCGTAAGTGTGTGCTCAAGAATTGTTTTTAACTCTGACACTGCAAGGTTGATCGCTTCGTTGAGCTCTTCGGTTTCTTGAATACGTCCCTCAACGTATCGCAATCGTGCTTCTTTTTGCTGTAACGCACGATATCGTTCAGCTTGTCGAATATTTCGTTCCTGCTCTCGAATAAGTCGACGCTGATTAGCCGCAATCTGCCGCTGAGCGCGGGCGGCATCCCTCGCCAGTGCGGTCATGAAACCACCGAAGCCTGATCTTCTAGCCATAGAAATGTTGTTGAGCGAGGAGCTCGTACTGAGATATTCGGAGAGCGGCGAGAAATTTACCACTGGGAGGCAGGCCTATACAATCATGGCGTTGCAATGCACACAGATTCCGTTTGTTTGACTCTTTCTGACTACTCAGCAACAGTATGCAAGTCAAACAAACTGGCTTGTATCTAACTCACATAGCCCGAGGTACAATCTGATGATCGCAAACATACGACTTCGGGGTCCGAACCCTTCGCCTGCTCTTCTTCGCATCTGCCGCACTGCTTCTTTGCCAACACACACTCCTCGCGCAGGATAAGTCTGCAAAGATTCAGGAAGTGCTGACACTCGCGCACAAGTACCGACAGTTCAATGGAACTGCACTTGTCGCTGAGAATGGGAAAGTGATCACAAGGGTGCGTTCGGCATGGCGAATATGGAGTGGGGGATTCCGAATGTACTAGCCACAGATTTTCACGGATAACACAGATCGGATTTCATTTGTTTTTGCGTTCGTGTTATTCCGTGTGAATTCGTGGATCGTCTATTACGCAGCCAAAAAGCGATCCATGAAATAACACGAACCTGAGCTTGAGGCCACGCACCCAGCCGAATTTTTCTCGACGCTGTCTTTATTCCTAACCGTCTTCTTCCCGACTCCACTCCCTTCATAAAACACACGAGCGTCTTGGATGTTCAGGATTCGTGAATCGGCTGGCGCTTGTCCTTGGCGTTCCGCCGGGACGCGTAGTGAAACAGTAGGGATCTAAAAAACGGGAACTTATTTCTTCGATTCGTACAATTCAAAACAGGGACTCCACCTGTAAGGCAACCCTGTGTAAACTAACGGACTAACAATTTCGAAAAAGCGATCCCTAAAAGGCGATTCCTAAAAAGTCAGGATGTAACTATGAAGCTCAAAAACTATTCGCTCACAGTTGCCGCATTTCTATTTTTCATCAACGGTGCTTGCTTCGCCCAATCACAATTGTCACAGTTGCCCGATACACCCGCCGGTAACCAGGCGAAAGGGTGGCTGGAAGTTTTCAACGCGGGAAATGTCGAGAAGCGTAGGGCGTTCCTGCAAAAGAATTACCCGAGTCGTTTGGAACGCTTTGATCGAGAAACAGAAATGCGACGGGGGACTGGTGGGTTCGACGTCAGGAAAGTCGCGGAGTCGACACCAACCAAGATCACCTTGCTGATCCAGGAACGCCTGGGCGATCAGCTCGCTCAATTTACCGTTGAAGTCGAGCCCGCTCCGCCACACATGATTAAGCAATTCCAATTTCAAGTTCTCCCACGAACGGGGGAGTTTGCTATTCCTCACTTGAGCGAGAATGAGTTGGTCACCTCATTGCGAAAGCGGTTGGATGACGTAGTAGCCGTCGATCTTTTTTCCGGCGCCGTCCTCGTCGCAAAAGATGGCAAGACTGTTTTCGCCCAGGCTTATGGAATGGCAGATCGTGAAAAGAAAACGCCGAACACTTTGAAGACGCGCTTCCGACTCGGATCGATGAACAAGATGTTCACCGCAGTCGCCACACTTCAACTTGTACAAAACGGAAAACTCGATCTGAAAGCACCCTTCGGCAATTACCTCACCGACTACAAAAACAAAGACGTTGCATCGAAAGTGACGATTGAACAGTTGCTGACGCACACTGGGGGCACGGGCGACATCTTTGGTCCGGAGTTCGACACACATCGACTTGAGCTAAAGACGCTACAGGACTATGTGAAGCTGTACGGCAATCGCGGACCGGAGTTTGAACCGGGCAGCCGCTGGCAGTACAGCAACTACGGTTTTCTTTTGTTGGGTGTGATAGTTGAGAAAGTTAGTGGTCAGAGCTATTACGACTTTGTTCGAGATCACATTTTCAAGCCAGCAGGAATGATCGCTACCGCTTCGGAGCCGGAAGACGGGGTGGTTGCCGATCGCAGCGTTGGTTACCTGCGATCAGATGGCACGAGTTGGCAGCCTAACACTGACACACTTCCTTATCGTGGCACTTCTGCGGGTGGCGGTTATTCGACGGTTGAAGACCTGTTGAAGTTTGCGACGGCACTCCAAACAAACAAACTACTCAAACCGCAGTACACCGAAATGCTCACGACGGGGAAAGTCGAGACACCGGGTGGCGGTCGGTATGCGTATGGATTTCAAGAGGCTTCGATTAACGGGGTTAACGGCACGCGATGCTTCGGACATGGCGGCGGCGCGCCCGGGATGAATGGCGAGTTGAAGATCTGCCCCGGGCCAGGTTACGTCGTCGCAGTCCTGGCGAACCTGGATCCGCCGGCGGCGACTCGAGTTGCAGACTTCATTACTAATCGACTGCCAATCAAGTGGGCTTAGGCTGGCAGTCGTTGCGGACAGAAGCACACCGATTCTGCCCTCCTTGACTCTCAAAGCGATCGGACTCGAAAAAGACGATCAATGATCGTCGGAACGCTCGAGGACTATCCCAGTGAATCGCAAGCTCAAGCCGAAGTCGTCAAATTGCGTCTCAACATCAACTCATTCACGTCCTCACTACCAAGGAAGGATATCAGTGTGGACCAGTTGGTAAATCATTACAGAGAATTTGCACTTCCGGACATCTTTTTCAAGGATGAGCCGGAAAGAATCTCGGATGATGAGCCAAGAAAATCCTGGTCCACTCAGGAGACCTCCGATGGTTATTTGAGAGTGGATCTTACCTCGCTGCGGCTCGCACCATTTATCCGAGGTCAAATCAGTAGCTGTAGAAAACTGGCTAAAGAACCTAAGTTTCGAAAATGGTGATCCGCTAGCGAGAGGTAGCAAGGCAAAGATCAGAACCTCATGAGCGCGCTTTACTCGCGTGCAAGTCGGTGGGAATGGGCGACTAGGAACCCGATCACGAGTGTTCGACAAAGCGCAAAACGACAAGCGTAAGGCTCAAAGTTAGGTTGTAGAAATGCTTCTGCCTCGGGTACGTCAGGCAGCTGTTTTAGCCTAATTGACGTTTCCGGACGTGCGGAGAAATTGCGAGTTCGGCTAAGTGATTGAAGTAGTTGGCGTCCCGTACGGGAGTCGAACCCGTGTCGCCGCCGTGAAAGGGCGGTGTCCTAGGCCACTAGACGAACGGGACGCATCAAGGTGAGCTGTCGAGGGTTTACAGCAAGCGGGTAAATTAGCGTAGTGCTCTGCGAGTGTCAAACACCCGGTAACGCGGGTCCTTTCAGTGTTGCGTTGACTCCTTCTATAGAAGTTCTTCCCGAACCGCCCGTAACGCCTTATAATTCGTTTGCCAGATCGCATGAACCGGGAAAAACTGGCTCCCGGCGCCAAAACAGCTGACAAAACAGCCCTTTCGAGATTTCCAATCTTCCACTCAGACGAGCTTTTCAGGAGAACAACTGTTTATGTTTCGAGCAACTCGACTGTCTTGCGGGTTTATTTTCATCGGCTCAATCGGTTTTCTGGTGTTGAGCGGAAACACCGTTCGCGCCCAGCACGAACCAATGGGCGGGTCGATTAAAGATATCGGCTCGGAATCACCCGCAACGCGGTCGGCGCGAAAGCCCAGCAAGCCCAACCTGGGATCAACCGCCCCTGCCACTACCCCCCGGCGTCGAACTACTCCTACTTCAACCACACCAGCGCGCCGAGTCAGCACCGCCAGCGCGGAAGAATACAATCGCCAGGGAGACGAGCTTTTCGATGACGGCAAGTATGATCAGGCCCTGGACGCTTACCGAAAGGCTGTGCAGGCAAACCCGAGGATTGCCTCCGCCCACTATCACATTGGCTGGATATTGAACGACAAGGAATCTTACGAGCAGGCCATCGTTTCCCTGAACCAGGCGATTCGGCTGCAACCCAACTACCCGATAGCCATGGTCGAGCTCAGCTACTCTTATCGAAACTTAAAACGCTATGAGGAAGCCCTGGAAATCAACCGCCAGGCCACACAGCTCAAGCCGGATTACGCAAAACCTTATTACGAAACCGGGTTGATTTATAACGAGCAGAAGTTTTATGCGCAGGCTGCAGACTCTCTCAAGCTGGCGATCCGTTACGATTCAAATTATGCCGACGCCTATAGCGAGTTGGGTTATGCCCAGCGAAAACTCGGCCGCTATACGGAAGCGATTAATGCCTACAAGCAGGCGATTCGTTCAAAACCGGATCTCGCTTCGGCGTATCTCGGATTAGGTGATGTCTACTACTACAACACCAAGCAGTATCCCGATGCGATCGAGGCCTATCGCGAGGGTGTGCGGCTCGAGCCAGGTAACTCGACGGCCTTTTTTAATCTTTCCTGGTGCTACAACGAACTTAGTCAGTACGACAATGCTATCCAGGCAGCAAACAACGCGATTCGACTGAAGTCGGATTATGCGGAGGCATACGTGGAACTTGGCTACGCGACTCGCAAGCTGGCAGAAAAGCTTCCCGCAAAGTCGGCGGCGGCGCGGCAAAAATTTGATGCGGCCATTGCGGCCTATCGAACTGCGCTCCGGTTGAGGCCCGAATATGCGCTCGCGTATTCCGGACTGGGCGATGTCTACTACTCCGGGCTGCATGACTATACTCAGGCGGCCGAAGCTTACCGGCAATCTGTGCGGATTGATGGGAGCGACGCGACCATCCATTACCGGCTGGGATGGTCCTATAACGATCTGGGGCGCTACAACGACGCGGTCGGGTCATTGCGAGAGGCGATCAGGCTGAAGCCGGAATACAGCGAGGGTTACAATGAACTGGGTTATGCTTACCACAACCTGCGTCGCTACAGTGAAGCTATTGAAGAGTACCGGAGAGCGATTCGCCTGAAGTCGGAGTACGCCAGTGCCCATTACAATTTGGGGTTGAGCTACATCGCAGTCGGCAATAGAAATGGTGCGATGGAAGAATACAGGATTCTTCAAAGACTGGATCAGGATCAGGCCAAGAAGCTTTACGACAATATCAGATGATGAATATTTAGCCACAGATAAACGCGGACGATACGGATCAGAACCGGTAGATAGCTGAGAAGCTTACGAATTTTGTCGTTTTGATCTGTAGAATCTCCGCAGCAAATAATCAATCCTCTGCGTATCCTTTCTCACCGTCGCGGTAATAAACAAATAGACCGCTAGTCTCCCCGGCTATTAACTTGAACCTCGCAGGTCAGCACGACCCAGAGAGGACTCGACTCGAAAAACTTGCTATGAATATCAGCCATGCTCTTGATGGTCCGCACGAGAGGTGTGCCTACGCTGTAACCATGGTCGATGACCGGCGTCTGGTTCAACGACTCACTCTGGAACTTCTTTTCCTCATTGATGAATTGAGGCAGTCGTGGCCCGAATTGAGGCGTCATCCGATCGGGTTTGGCCGGCGAATCTTCTACGAATTCACACAATCATTTGGCCGCTGGCTCCGCGATCGATATTCATTCCTGGGTGTTGTTGCGGCGATCACAATAGTGGTCTGCGCGATTGTGCTGACCCTCCTGAATCCTCACCGACAATCGCCACGAGTAAAAGCTGGAACACAGGAGGATAATCCGGCAACGCTCATTACCGTCTTACCAATCGAGACAGCGCACTCTCAATCTGGAGTAGGTGAAGGCCAGAAGGGCCGAGTCGGATTTGAGGCTGAAAAAGGAGAAGGTTCAAAACGTGACTTCAGGTTGAGCCATGGTGGTGGCGCGAGCGGTCGACTCAATAAACAGCAAGTCCAACAGGGTCGCCTGTTCTTGCCTTCAGAAATCCCTGCCATGCTATTGGAACGAAAGGCAGCAAGGAATCCAGTCCTTCCTTTAGCGGGCATCAACATCGACCCCACGCTGTGGAAAGCACAACCGCTGCCTGTTTACGGTGATCCGCGCTCCAGCTCGACCGCCCCGTCCCATGGACCAGGGGACGGTGGAAATTTCGGGTCCCGAAACGGATCAGGCATAGGGGAAGGGGATGGTCCGGGTTTTGGCCCGGGCGCAAATGGCAACATAGGAGGCGGTGAAAACGAACCAGGTGGCGGGGGAATCGGTAGCGGCGTCGGAAATGGTCCGGGGGATAAGGATCGCGTTTTCCGACTCAACCAGGTAAATCAACGCGCACGCGTAATCTCGAAGCCAGAACCTCAATACACTGAAGAAGCCCGCCGCCATCAAATAACCGGGACCGTGGTCTTACGCGTAATCTTTTCCAGCTCGGGACAGGTGACAAACATCCGAACCGTCCAGTCACTGCCATTTGGTTTGATTGAGAAAGCGATTTCCGCCGCGCGTCAAATTCGCTTCTCTCCAGCCATCAAGGACGGGCAGGCGGTTTCGGTATACATGCAGTTGGAATACAACTTTAATCTCTACTAAGTCCCCAAAAAAGATTTTCACCGGGCCACCACGCGCACAACTTCCTGCATCAATGCGATCGACAATCGCAAGCTTTGCCTCTTTTCCCGTTCTATCCCAAGCGCAAGCGGAAACGAGGCCCTGGTTAGGTAACTAAGACAACCTTGAGGAACCTCAACCCCTGCGCCGCGTGATAACTGCGACGTACCCCTGGAACTGTCTAAGGAGAACGAACATGCTTCGCAAATTCCGGGATCTCAAACACCCCATCCGCACCGCTAAGTCCCTCCGCAGAGCAATTGTGCTCGTAGCAATCTCAGTCGCATCAATTTTCGCGCTTACGCTTTTCACAGACTCGCAGCAGATTGTTCTGGCGCAAGGTGGAGGTGATGCAGGCTCTCTACAGGTCGTTGATTCGGCGGGAAAGCCCAAAGGCTCTTGCCCGCTAAAACATACGGACGTAAAAGCAGAGATCAGCGGCTTTCTGTCACGTGTCTCAGTTACCCAGGAATTTGAAAACCCTTACCAGGAAAAGATTGAAGCCGTCTACACTTTTCCGCTCCCGCAGGCAGCGGCCGTTGACGACATGACGATGATTGTCGGCGATCGAACGGTGCGCGGGAAGATTTTGCGACGGGAAGAGGCCCAGGCGGTCTATGACGCGGCGAAGGCTGGCGGAAGAGTTGCGAGCCTGCTGGACCAGGAACGGCCGAATATTTTCACCCAGTCGGTTGCGAATATCCTGCCAGGCGAACAAGTCAAAATAACGATCAGTTACGTGGAAACGCTCAAATACGAAGACGGTTCATATGAATTCGTATTTCCGATGGTTGTTGGACCACGTTACATTCCCGGCGCGCCGGCCGCCGGGCAGGGCAGTGGCGTTTCTCCCGCACAGCAAGTCCCCGATGCTTCGCGCATTACACCCGAACCTGCGGCCGATGGTATGCGCAGCGGCCACGATATCTCACTCGAAGTCAGCCTCGATGCCGGCCTGACAATTGACACTGTCGCTTCCGGAACTCACGTAATCGACGTTGCCCGTCCGGATGTTAGCCGGGCCCGGATTAAGCTCAAGAACGACTCAGCGATTCCCAACAAAGATTTTATTCTCCGTTACGAGGTCTCAGGCCGGCAGATTTCCGATGCCTTGCTAACTCGTCGCTCCAGTAAAGGTGGTTTTTTCACTCTGATCCTGCAACCGCCCGAGCGAGTTACCAGTGAAGATGTGACCCCGAAAGAACTTGTCTTTGTGCTCGACACGTCAGGTTCGATGAACGGCTTTCCGATTGAGAAGGCTAAAGATACGATGAAACTCGCGCTCGACAACCTGTACCCGGCAGATACGTTCAATGTGATCACCTTCTCGGGCGATACTCGCATCCTCTTTCCCGAGCCTGTCCCGGCGACGCCGGAAAATCTTTCGAAGGCAAAAGAGTTTCTTGCCGCGAGTGCCAGCTATGGCGGCACCGAAATGATGAAGGCCATCACAGCCGCGCTCGATCCTTCGGATGCCCAGGATCATGTACGCATCGTTTGCTTCATGACTGACGGCTATGTCGGAAACGATATGGAGATCATCGCCGAAATTCAAAAGCATCCCAAGGCGCGGGTTTTCGCGTTTGGCATTGGCTCGTCAGTCAATCGATTCCTGCTGGACAAGATGGCTGAACAAGGACGCGGCGAGGTTGATTATGTGGCTTTGAACGACGATGGCTCGGCAGCCGCTCGGCGGTTTCACGAACGCGTCCACAACCCACTCTTAACAGACATTTCGGTGGATTGGGGTGGACTTCCGGTGGCCGATGTGTATCCGCGCCGTATTCCGGATCTATTCGGCGCCAAACCTGTAATCCTGACCGGTCGATTCACAGCGGCGGCCCAGGGAACGCTGCGCTTGAAGGGCAAGATGTCGGGCCGGGATTTTGTGCGTGAGATCCCCGTAAACTTTCCCGAGTCAGAACCACAGCACGACGTGCTGGCGTCGCGTTGGGCCCGCACCCGCATCGATGATTTGATGGCCCAGGACTTCAGCGGCGCGCAACGAGGTGTGATGAAGCCGGAGTTGAAAGAGACGATTACGAATCTCGGTCTTGAATTTCGCTTGATGACGCAGTTCACTTCGTTCGTTGCGGTTGAGGAGATGATTGTTACCGATGGTGGCCAGCCGCGTCGTGTCGACGTGCCAGTTGAAGTGCCCGAGGGAGTCAATCGAAATACGGCGTACGGAGTTGCCTCCTACGGACGAGCAACGAGTCAAATGATGGTGTTCGCCGGTCGTAATCAGTCGTCTTTCAGCCTTGGTGGTAGCGGTGCCGGCAGTAAGGCTAAGCCCGCATCTCCGAATGCGGCTCCAACTGTGGTGGTTATGACCGACGCGGCCGAGACAGTCCGGGTAACCTCGCCAGAAGAAAGGAAGCGTGAGGAACTTGTTGCCAGGATGCATCCATCGTTGGTGGCGATCATAGACCGGCTCAAAAAGAAGAACGGATTTCCAGCCCCAGAGGAAGCCAGGTTTGTCCGCAATGGAAAAGCCGAACTACAAGTTTGGCTTACCGACAAGTCACCAGAAGCAATGGCAAAGCTAAAGGAGGTCGGTTTTGAAGTGTTGCTTGATCCGAAGACTTCAAAGCTGGTGATCGGAAGGCTATCAATTGAAAACCTGGAGAAGCTGGCGGAACTGAAAATCGTTCGCTATGTCGCTCCGCAGATGAATGGACGATAGATCATGCGCATTACAGTAACGCGCGATGGCGACCGAATGCTGCCACGTGCCTACATCAAAAAGGTCGGCTTGTTCTGATGGTCCGCGGGCTGCTGAAAAAGTCATACGATCCACGAAATTACACGAAGCCCAACGAAACCACACAAAAAGAACGCCTTGATTCGTGCTATTTCGCATATTTCGTGTTGCTTCGTGGATCGTATGGATGTTTTTGATTGACGCTGCTCGTTTTTCACAACCTGCCAGGAGATTAGCGGCCCAGGTCGCGCCGAAAGTAAGGCCAGGCGTCATAGAGATAAAGCGCAAATGGAATCCACCAGATAAAGTCGTTGGTGACAGATAAGATTATTGTGGACGCCGGCCATTCGTGACTCAAGATCAGCCGGATGAGACCAATCGGCCCCAGCACCTTGCCAACAAGTCCTACCGCCGCCAGCAGCCAGCCACGTTCGGGCACGCGAGCGACTTCCCAGTACAAGATGCCGTAAAGTCCCACCACCATTCCGAGGCAGGCAAAAATCTGCGGATAGTTTGCCGGCGTCATTCCTGCGTAACGAAACAGCCATTGCGGATCGGCAACTGAATACAAGCCCCAGGCAATGTTGTAGAGGCCGGCCAAACAGAACACAGTGCGGTGCAGTTTTCGATGAGCAATCATTGCCAAAAGTAACTAGCAAGTTGGGAAGTGGGCAGTCGTTAGCTCTCAAGGTTCAGAAGGTTCAAGGCGCCCCCGCTCAAGTCTCCAAGGATTCACCATAGAGTGGACAATTCAAGCTGAGTAAATTGCAAGTTGGGAAGGGGGCGCCTTGAACCTTCTGAACCTTGAAAGCTAATGACTGCCCCCTTCCCAACTTGCAATTTACTCAGCTTGAATTGCCCATTCTATGATGAATTCTTCGCGACTTGAGCGAGGGCGCCTGAAAATGCTTGCTTGACAACACAGGTGCTTGTCGTTAAGTTGTGCGCACACTTGATCTTTAACAGTTCATGTAGAGGCGCGACCTCCAAGAGTAAACAAAGTACGACAGACATTCTTGTTTGTCAGCAGACTGGCGGAGTCTTTTGCTTTAGTTGAAAGGGGTGGGTCGCCGAAGCTCGCTGTTATCTCGCAGACAGCGGGTTGGTTGCCGCGGCTAAATCCGCGGGACTGTCACCGTTCATTCGGTGGAGAGCTACGACGAAAAAGTTCTGAGCACACTCCAAAAGAGTCTGCTCGAATTCCTGTTTAGCCAGGGCCGGTCGTGCTCGTTTCGCGATCGGCCTTTTTGTTTTTTCGTGTTATTTCGTGGATCGTTCCTTATGTTATGAACCCCACAATTATCAAGTTTGGTGGTACCTCCGTTGAAGATGCGCCTGCGTTTTTGCGCGCCACAGAAATAATTGACGCGCGACGCGCACTCCGACCGGTCGTCGTTGTCTCGGCGATCAGCGGAATGACCGATGCCTTAATCGCGAGCATGCGCG
>Ga0137404_10000360_pt1 | contig 29671 bp, 25 predicted proteins | sample CZOMad2_1_16fung_FD_108285 | JGI IMG/M metagenome (GOLD analysis project Ga0137404, IMG submission 108285) | Vadose zone soil fungal communities from Angelo Coast Range Reserve, California, USA - CZOMad2_1_16fungal (Illumina Assembly) | ecosystem: Environmental > Terrestrial > Soil > Vadose... | reverse complement strand
TTCTCCCGTTGCGCCAGAGCCTCTTCGATGCTCCCTCGATGGGGGTGGAGGCGGTCCAGATTGCCAGGAGGACAGCCCCGACCAAGCCGCCGGTGACCCGCGCCATGCCGCCGATGACCGGCGACCAAGCCGTCGGTGCCTCGCGCCATGCCGCCGATGACCGGCGACCAAGCCGTCGGTGCCTCGCGCCATGCCGCCGATGACCGGCGACCATGCCGTCGGTGCCTCGCGCCGTGCCGCCGATGATTGGCGACCATGCCATCAATGACTCGCGCCATGCTGCCGATGATCGGCGATCATCCCGTCGGTGATCCGCGCCATGCCGCCGATGATCGGCGACCATGCCATCGACGACTCGCGCCATGGCGCCGATGCCCGGCGATCATGCCATTGGTGACCCGCGCCATGCCACCGATGACCGACGATCATGCCGTCGGTGCCTCGCGTCATGCCGCCGATGATTGGCGACCATGCTGTCGGTGCCTCGCACCATGCCGCCGATGACCGGCGACCATGTCGTCGGTGACCCGCGTCATGCCGCCGCTGACCGGCGATCATGTCGTCGGTGGCGGGTGTAGGGGACGACCACCCTATCCGGAGACGTCCCGCGGTCCCCGTGGCCTGCGACGGATGTCGTTCAGGACCTGGGACGTCTACAGCCTTCGCCGAAGCTCCCACCTACCCACCCTCCTGATCCATAGCGTCCAGGAGCGGCCGACGGCGCCCGGGGGTTAGGGCGCCGGGCTCGAGGGGTACGGGCGGGCCCGGAGGCCCGCCCGCAGGGACTTCTTCTAGAAGCACTGCCTCGGCGGACACGGGGTGCAGATGGCAGACCAGCCACACGACAGGTCGGAGTTCGTCTGGAGGGCGCCGGTAACGACCTTGAGATCGCTCACGCTGACGGCCAGGGGCGCCGCCGGATGGGCCGGCAGGCTGGCCCGCTCCGCCTCACTGAGGCTCAGGTAGTAGTCCTCGTCTCGAAAAGCGCGGGCGATGTCGATCTTCTTCATGAACCGCTCCTTCTGGTTACCGGCGCGAGCCGATCTCGCGCTGGAATCGATCAGGCCGGGATCGGGGGTACGAGCCGGAGCACGGACGGCACGCGCTCCGGCGCGGCGAGGCGCAGCAGGCCGTAGCCCATGCCGGCAAGCCCCACCATCAGCCCCGGCGCCTCGGCCGACGCGCGCACGCCCTGCACCCAACCGTGCTTGTGGACGGCTTCGAGCATGCCCCCCGCGAGGCGCCGGGCCCTCTCGGCGAGCGTGGGATCGCCGAGCCGCTCGGCCGCGAGGGTCAGGGTCTCCAGGTTGCCAAGATCGCCGTGGCAGAGGCAGTGGGTGTGGCCGAAGCCCGCGCTCAAGGTGGTGCGCACCGCCGCCGCGCACTCCGCGAGCATGGCGGCTTTGGCCGCGCCGTCGACCCAGCGCAGGCTATCCAGCCGGCCCAGGCCGATCCCGGCGGCGCCGTGGCACCAGGCGCAGAGGAAGCGCGGTGCGGCTTCCGCCGCGGCTCGGGCGCTGGAGCTCTCCCGCAGGTCGGGCCAGTTCGCTTCGCCCGGGTCGTAGAGGGACCGCTCGTACTCCATGGCCGCCAAGGCCGCCTGGCGGAAACGGTCGTCCCCGGTCGCCGCTGCCAGGTGAAGGAGGGCCCAGGAGATGCCCGCCCCGCCATGGGAAAAGCCGGCCAGGGGTGTGGGGCCGGCGAGCGCGATCGGCCATCCCAGGCCGCGCTCCATGGGACGGGCGCGGGCGAGGATGCGCTCGCCGCAGCGCACGGCGAGATCCAGCAGGCGCTCCACCGGCCGCAATCGATGGAGGCCCAGCAGGCAGACCAGGGCGCCCGCCGCACCGGCGACGACGTCGCAGGTCTCGTCGGTCTCGATCCCCGGCGCGAGCCGCTCGGCCACCTTCTGGGCCTCGTCGAGGAGGCCCTCGTCGTTCCAGAGGACGCCGAGATGGGTCCAGGTGTAGAGCACGCCGCCCCAGCCGGAAAAGGCGCCGATCGTGTCCAGCAGAGCGGAGCTCGGCGCGGTCTGCTGGCGGAGGGTGACGACGGCGGCGCGGGCGAGCTCGCTCATCCGCCGCTCGCCGCTCGCGGCGCCCAGGTGAGCGAGAAAGAGGGCGATCCCCGGCGTGCCGAGATGGAGGTCGGGACCGGCGGGCTTCAGCACGAAGCGCGAGCCGTGGAATTCCGGCCCGAACCAGCAGGCCGCCTCGCCGCTCCGGAAGGCGAGGCTCTCCAGGCGCCATCCGATCGCCACCGCGGCCGCCAGCAGCTCCCCCGCGGCCGGAGGCGGCGCGGGCCGCACCTCATAGGCCTCGGGCGCGTCCGGAACGTCCGCCACTAGGGAGCTTCGCACGAGCCAGGCCTGACGCTCGATCTCCGCCTCGTCGAGGTCGCACATCCGCTCGCGCACGCGCTCGACGCCGGTCCGCTCCAGGAATGAGCCCAGCGTCTCCCCATCGCTCGACCGGACGTCCCGCGAGTCGGGCCGGGTGGTGAAGAGGGGGATGTCACCGCGCGTCAGGTCCCGGTTCTCGGCCGGGATCACCCGCGCGAGCAGCGGGAACTCCGGGACGACTGCCCAGAGGTGGTCCAGGAGACGGTCGCGGTCGAGGGCGTCGCCCAGCACGTAGGGATGCTGTCCCTCGACGAACAGGCCGGAGTAGGCGAGGGTCAGGCGGATCACCACCCGAATGGGGGCGGTCGAGAACGCGGCTAAGGGTCCGGCCGGCGCCAGCAGCTCGGCACGGTGGGCGACGAGCAGGCCGCACATCCGGCGGAATCCCTGGGCGACGACGTCGGCATAATCGGCGACCACGACCTCGGCCCCCTGGAGGGTCGGCCGGTGCTCGCCGACCGGGGCCACGATCTGCCGGCGCTCGAAGCGCATCTGGTCAGTGCCGGAGCGCTCGGCCCGCAGCACCGGGCGGGCCAGGACCTGCCCGGCGCGCGCGGTTAGGCCACTGAGATCGGCGCCATCCTGGCCCGGCTGAGCCGTGCTGTCCGCGCTGGGCAGAAAAGCCGACGCGGAGCACCGTGTCGGGAAACGCGGCACCCTCGACGACCCGCCCCAGCGCCTGATCGGCCGGATGGAACAGCGCCTCCAGGTCGACGAGGAACGGATGCTCGCCCGCGGCGATCAGGTTCTCGCTGTGCATGTCGGTGGCGGAGAGGACGAATAGCAGGGCGAGGTAGCCGCCCTGGCGGAGGTAGAAGCGCTCGAGCTCCGCCTCGTCTGTGCAGGGAGCGGCCTCCACCAGCTGCACCCAACCATAGTCGCCGCCGTCGATCAGCTTCAGGCGACGGAAGGCCGGCGCGAATCCGCGGGCGCCCGTCCAGTCGAGGAGGTCCTGGAAGGCCACCTCGACGGCCACCGAGCGCGGCTTGTAGATGAGCCCGAGGCCTGACTCGAAGCGCAGCAGGGCCACCGAGCGGCCCGCGCGGTGCGCGTCGCCCAGCCCCGTCCGCACCTCGCGCAGCTCCCCGAGGTCGCCCGCGGGGGAGAAGACCGCGCGCAGGCGGTCGCGATCGGCCGCCAGATGGTCGACGATCTCCAGGCTGTAGCTCACCCATTGGCCGATCGTCTCGGCGACCTGGCGCGCGAGGACCGGATACTGGTGGAGGAGGGCGAGTGCCGCCTCCGGGTCCCGCAGGCGCTCTACGAAGCTCTGAAAGCGCTCTTCTTCTGTCGCCCCGGAAAGCTGCCCGGCCTGGCTCGCCAGGTGGAGCTCGAGGACCAGGGTGCGGCTGAGGAGCAGCAGGAGATGAAGCTGGATCTGGCGCGCCAGGAGGGGCGCGAGGCGCTCCGGGGTCTGGCCGGGCAGGCTTCGCAGCTCGGCGACCAGGCGGCTGTAGCCGGAGTCGAGGAGCGGGCGCACGGCCTCCAGGAACCCGGCCTGCGAGCCCGCTTCCGCGCAGTCCAGCGAGCGTGGGAAGGGTCGGGGGTGGGAGGCGGTGAACGCGCGCTCGATCTCCGCGAGCCAGGCGGGTTTTGCGGTCGAGCACTGCCTCGCGACCGCCTCCGGCGGCTCGCCGAGCATTGCGCGCAAGTCCTCCACGCCGATCCCTTCGCGGGCCAGCCGGCGATCGAGGAAGCCGTCCTGCGCGAACGGTTCCTGCGCCTGCCAGCGCGCGAAGCGTCGCGCCGCTCGCTCGGGATCCCCCGGGAGCGGTCCCGAGAGCGGCGATGCCGACCGGCTCCCGGCCGCGCGGCGGTGGGCCGCCCGTTCGCTCAGGGTGAGCGCTTTGAACCAGCCCGGAGATGAGAAGATCTCCAGCGACGTAAGGTCGGCCAGGGGTGCACCTCCAATCGTGACCGTGAACCTTGGCGATATACATTATATACAGAACGATGCGTACTAAGGAAATGTAGAGGAGTGAGCGGATCAGACGCGGCGTTTGCTAAAGTCTAGGGCCAGGCGGTCATCGCCGGGGTGAGGGGCCTGGCCCCCTCTGGTATCCTCTCTGGATGAGCGAACCGCTCCAGCCGCACGACGAGGAGATCTTAGGCAAAGCCTACGACGCCCGGCTCATGCGCCGGCTCCTGGGGTACGTACGGCCCTACCGCTGGATGACCGTCCTCTCCCTGGCCTTCATCCTTATCTCCTCGCTGCTCCAGCTGGTGGGTCCCCTGGTCACCGCCGTGGCGGTCGACCTCTTCATCCGGCCGGGGGAGGGGCAGGCGAATTCCTCGGCGGCGAGCGTCTGGGTGCGCGGCTACCTCCTGGCACGGGGCATCGATCCCATCCAGGTCGCCCCCCAGGGGATCGCCGTGGCGGCGCTCTTCTTCTTTGCCGCGGTGGGATTGACCTTCGTCGTCGTCTACGGCGAGGGCTACGTCATGCAGCTCATGGGGCAGTACATCATGAACGATCTGCGCAAGCAGATCTTCTCCCATCTCCAGCGGTTGCAGATGGTCTTCTTCGACCGCAACCCCATCGGCCGCCTGGTCACCCGGGTGACGACCGACGTCGACGCCCTGAACGAGCTCTTCACCGCCGGCATCGTCGCCATCTTCGGCGACCTCATGCTGCTCGCCGGCATCGTCGTCATTCTCTTCTGGCTCAACTGGCGGCTGGCCCTCGTCTCCTTCGCCATCGTGCCGCTCCTCCTCCTCCTCACCTTCTGGTTCAAGGTGAAGGTGCGCGACAGCTTCCGCGAGGTGCGGGTGAAGATCGCCCGCATCAACTCCTTCCTCCAGGAGCACATCACCGGCATGTCAGTGCTCCAGCTGTTCGGCCGCGAGGCCCCGGCCCATGCCGAGTTCTCGGAGATCAACGACGCCCACCGGGTGGCCAACGTCCGCTCGATTTTCTACTACGCCGTCTTCTTTCCCGGCGTCGAGCTGATCACCGCCATCGGCACCGGCCTCCTCCTCTGGTACGGCGGCGGCCGGGTGGTGCAGGGCGCGGTCTCCCTGGGCGCCCTGATCGCCTTCCTCCAGTACGCCCAGCGGTTCTACCAGCCGCTCTCCGACCTCTCGGACAAGTACAACATCCTCCAGGCGGCGATGGCGAGCTCGGAGCGGATCTTCAAGCTCTTGGATACCCCGGTGACCATCGCCCCGCCCGCCGAGGCGTTTGCCCCGGCGGAGATCCGCGGGGCGATCGAGTTCGACCGCGTGGCCTTCAGCTACAAGGCGGGGGAGCCGGTCTTGAAAGGGGTCTCCTTCGCCGTCCAGCCCGGCGAGACCCTGGCCGTCGTCGGCCACACCGGGGCCGGGAAGAGCACCCTCGCCAATCTCCTCCTGCGCTTTTACGACGTGACCGGCGGAGCGGTCCGGGTGGACGGCAGGGACGTCCGCGAGTGGGATCTCGCGAAGCTGCGGCGGAGCATCGCCCTCGTCCTCCAGGACGTCTTCCTCTTCTCCGGCACGGTGGCGGACAACATCCGCCTGGGCGATGAAGAGATCGACGAGGCGCGCCTCTCCTGGGCGGCCGGCGAGGTCCACGCCCTGCCCTTCATCGAGCGGCTGCCCGAGGGTCTCGGCAGCCAGGTGCGGGAGCGCGGGGCCGGCCTCTCGGTGGGCCAGAAGCAGCTCATCGCCTTCGCCCGGGCGCTCGCCTTCGACCCCCGCATCCTGATCCTCGACGAGGCGACCTCCTCGATCGACACCGAGACCGAGCAGCTGATCCAGAAGGCCCTGGAGCGGCTCCTCGTCGGGCGCACCTCGATCGTCATCGCCCACCGCCTGTCGACGGTGCAGAAGGCCGACCGCATCCTCGTCCTCCACAAGGGCGAGGTGCGTGAGCTCGGCACCCACCAGGAGCTCCTCGCCCTGCGCGGCATCTACCACAAGCTCTACCTTCTCCAGTACCGCGACCAGGAGCTCGGCGGCGAGGCCCTCCCGGAGCGCGCCGCGGCGGCCGCCGGCTTCGAGGGCTGAGCGCCCCATGGCGCCCTCCCTCGGTCCCCTCCTCCTTCCGTTCGTTCTCCTCCTCGGGCTCGCCGGCTGCGCCGGGGCGCCCGGTCCCGCGACGCGTACCGGGAGAGTCGAGAGCGAGGCCGCGGCTGCGGCCGACCTGACGAAGCTGCTCTCCACCGATCCCGCCATCCTCGCCCCGGTCCTGGCGCGGGCGACCGCCACCCGCGACCGGCGTTTCGTGGCGCCGTTCGTCGAGCTGCTCCGCTTCCACCCCAAGGTCGACCTCGGCGCGGCCCTCCTCGCCCTCACCGGCGAGAGACCGGGAGAGAGGTGGAACGACTGGTACGTCTGGCTGGGCGAGCACCCCGAGATCCCCCTCCCTCCCGGCTTCGCCACCTGGAAGGGCGAGCTCTACGCCCGGCGCTTCGATCCCAACTTCCGCCGCTTCCTGGACAGCCGCCGCCCCACCCGCATCCGGGTCGAGCTGATCCAGTGGGGAGGCGTCTACGTGGACGGCATCCCGGCGCTCCAGAAGCCGCGCTTCGTGCCGGCCGACCGGGCGACCTATCTCCTTCCCACCGAGCCGGTCTTCGGGGTCGCGATCGGCGGCGACTCCCGCGCCTATCCCCTGCGCATCCTCGACTGGCACGAGATGGCGAACGACGTGGTGGGCGGGGTGCCGGTCGCCCTCGCCTACTGCACCCTCTGCGGCGCCGGGGTCCTCTACGACGCCCGGGCCGGAGGGCGGACCTTCTCCTTCGGCTCCTCGGGCTTCCTCTACGAGAGCAACAAGCTGATGTACGACCGGGAGACCGGCACCCTGTGGAACCAGCTCACCGGCGAGCCGGTGAACGGACCCCTGGCGGAGAGCGGCCTGGTCCTGAAGCGCCTGCCGGTCGTCGTCACCTCCTGGGGCCGCTGGCAGAGCGCGCACCCGGAGACCCTGGCCCTCGACCGCAACACCGGCTACGACCGCGATTACACCCCGGGGAAGGCCTACGGCCGCTATTTCGCCAGCCCCGACCTCATGTTCCCGGTCTTCAAGCGGAGCCAGGCGCTGCCGGCGAAGGCCTGGATCTACGCCCTGCTGGTGGACGGCGCTCCCAAAGCCTATCCTCTGGAGCGTCTGGGCCACGAACGGGTGGTCAACGACGTCCTCGGCGGCCGGCCCCTGGTGCTCCTGGCGGAGATCGCCGCGGGGGGGCCCGGGGTCCAGGAGGTCCGCGCCTACGAGCGCGGGACCTTCCGTTTCACCCCCGGCGACGACCCTCTCGCCCCCCGCGGCCCGGACGGCCGTCCCTGGCGCGCCACCGAGGAGGCTCTCGAGGGACCCGGCGGCGAAAGGCTGCCGCGCCTCCCCGGGCATCTCGCCTACTGGTTCGGCTGGTTCTCGTTCTACCCGCGGACGGAGATCTACTAAAGGAGGATCGTCATGCTCACCCGTTCTCTCGGTCAAACCGGCCCGCGCGTCTCGGCCCTGGGCCTCGGCTGCATGGGAATGTCGGACTTTTACGGCCCCGCCGACGAGGCGGAAGGGATCGCCACGATCCATGCCGCGCTCGACGCCGGCATCGACCTCTTGGACACTGGCGACTTCTACGGCATGGGTCACAACGAGATGCTCCTGCGCGAGGCCCTGCGCGGCCGGAACCGCGAGCGGGTGGTCGTGAGCGTTAAATTCGGCGCCCTGCGCGGCCCCCGGGGGATCTGGGGCGGGGTCGACGGGCGCCCCGCGGCGGTCAAGAACTTCCTCGGCTACTCGCTGCGCCGCCTGGGGACGGACTGGATCGACGTCTACCGCCTGGCCCGGGTCGATCCCGCGGTGCCGATCGAGGAGACGGTGGGCGCCATCGCGGAAATGGTTACGGCCGGGCACGTCCGCCACATCGGCCTCTCCGAGGCTGGCGCCGACACGGTGCGCCGCGCCCATGCCGTCCATCCCATCGTGGACCTCCAGATCGAGTACTCGCTGCTCTCGCGGGGGATCGAGGACGAGATCCTCCCCACCTGCCGTGAGCTGGGCGTCGGGATCACCGCCTATGGCGTCCTCTCCCGCGGTCTGATCAGCGGTCACTGGTCGAAGGAGCGCGCCGCGGCCCCGGGCGATTTCCGCAGCCACAGCCCGCGCTTCAGCGGGGAGAACCTGGAGCACAACCTGGCGCTCGTCGAGGCCCTCCGCAAGGTGGCGGAAGGGAGGGGCGCGACCGTGGCGCAGATCGCGATCGCCTGGGTGCTCTCCCGCGGCGAGGACATCGTCCCCCTCATCGGCGCGCGCCGGAGGGACCGGCTGGCCGAGGCGCTGGGCGCCCTCGATCTCACCCTGACGGTGGAGGACCTGGCCCGGATCGAGAGCGCGGTCCCCAAGGGCGCCGCAGCGGGCGAGCGCTACGAACCGCGGCAGATGGCGGTGCTCGACAGCGAGCGGGGTAAGGCTCGCCAGGAAGGATAAAACTCAGACGCCCCTGAACCTACGAGCCGAAATCGGGTCCCGAACCGCGCCGCGCGTGCCACAGGGCCCGGATGACCACTTCCTGTTGGTCGTAGGTGTAGTAGAGATGGGACATCAGCCGCTCGATGTACAACCGGCGAACGCCCACGAGAGGGGACTCTCGATAGGGAGAACCGATCCCGGGGAGGATCGAGATCATTCTGACCGCCTCACTCAGGTCGTGGTGAAGGATTTGCGGCCGGGTCGTACTCTCATGCCACCATCGCGCGAGCAGACGAACATGCTCCCGTGCCGTCGCTGTGAAGCGGACTTTGCGTCGGATCACGCGGTCCGCAGTTCCTTTAACACCTCTTCCGCATCGACGAGCCGGCCGGCCTCGACGTCCGCCTGAGAAGCGACCAGGGCTCGATGGAGGGCGGCGCGGTCCGCCGGGTCGAGCCAGTCACCTGGATCCAAGGGCAGGAGATCGACCTCGGTTCCCTCGGGGAGCTCGGTGGGCTCGTCCACGATCAGACGACCCTGGTGGACGTGGGCTTTGAGAGTCATAGCGAGAGGATACTACAGTCCCGTTTCTCCCCCCTCCCCGATCGCCTCCAGAATCTGGTACAGCCCGAACTTCGGCAGCCGCAGAAACCCGAACCAGGCGGCTGCCGCGAGCACCCCTTCGGAGAGCCATTCGCGGATCCACCAGCCCGCCTGGCCGGGCTCCCGCATCTTCAATCCCACCCGCCGGTTGTAGCCTTCGTGGATGCCGACCGGATTGGCCTCAGCCAGGAACTTGTTGAGGGACGAAGCCCTTCAAGTGGCGGCTCGAAGAGGATGACGACCGGGCCGCCTAACCGCTCATAAGCATGCTCTGTTGACGTTGGCTTGGTTGAGCCACTATCCTTCATGTAAGCTACTGCAGAAATTGCAACGCTAGTAGCACCTCCGAAGAAGCACGTCTTAGGCGACAGGGGAGCGCATGTACACATGTAAGGTGATCGCGGTAGAGAACTAGTCTCACAACGGTTAAAGCGTACACTCCGGAGATAGAGATGGCAATCGAAGACCACGTGATGGCTGACCTTCTTATGCGGAAGTATTCTCTTCTCAAGCAAGAGGTTTGGGCACATATCGGGTTCTACAAAGCGCACGTTGCGAGATTTCAGCTGATGGGGACTGCCATCCTCGCCGCCGCAGCTTATGTAATTTCCAACCCAGCAACTGTTCCCAATAATAAAAACTGGTGGTTATGGTGGCTTGCGACTACCTTGTTTCCAGTAATGGCCAATTATCTGATATTTGATATAATCGAGTCGCAGTATGCCATGATACTTCTCGGTGAGCGGATGGCGACAATCGAGGAGGATGTCAATCGAATCGCCGGATGCCGCCTTCTCATCTGGGAAACATTCGGCGCGCCAATGTTCTGGCAGAGCTTCAGGCCGATGCCAGGTGTGATCAATCCAGATTGGTTCCTCAGTTCCTTCGGGCTAATTATTGCAACATCGATGGCGGTTGTGATTCCATCTTTTCTCTACTATCTACTTTGGAACGTGTCGGGAGGATCGACGCGACATGCTTCTGTAATAGCAGGTCTGGTCATAATGATAGCTGCGATGGCTGCAAGTGTAAGCTGTTGTTTGAAGATCTTACTCAGCACGCGCGGAAAGCCGCGGGCATTTTTTCGCCAGATATTGTCCGCATCCCCCAGTGGGCCGGATGGGAAAGCAGATTGAACAGGTGGCGGTTCGCCTGATTAGTTGACAGGCGAGGCGAAGGTGCGTCGACTTGGAGAACGTTGTTGTCGCGAGGCGGCGCAATGCACCTGCGAGATCTATGAGCGTCTATGACCAAATAACCGTGGATAGGCAAGAATAAAGAAAAGTCCGCTAAGAAATACGATCACATCGCTGGCAATGAACCCATGATGGATAGCGTATCCGCAGACACCCATCGCCACAAAATACACCGCGGCGAGCACTGTTGTAGTAAGGCCCGATTCGTCGATTTTACGACAAAATACAAAAGCGGCGAGGAGCGTCATTTCGAGGATCGAAAATGCCAAGTGGACCCAGCCGGCCGGGAGGACAATTTGTGTCTTCGTGATCATGTGGCCAGGATCAATTCCGTTGTACTGCCAGAAAGCATGTGTTATTATATTTAGTGTGACGGAGGCAACGGTAATGACGAAGAGCCTTTTGCCGCGCTGCCAATCGATAAGCCGATACACAAAGTAATTGAACGGCACAAAAATCCAATCAACAATCATGACGGTCGGATGATGGAAGAGGAGTTGCTGAGTACCCGCACGAACCGAGAGCGCATATTGGCTAACGAATGATGTCACAGGCAAGAGGGCCAAGAGGACACCCACTAACAGCGTAGATGGCTTATCATCATCATCCGTGAAGTGCATGTCTAGTTTTCCTCTTCGGAATTGGTGACGGTCGCGATGTCTTGGTCTAGCTTATGTCGCCACAACGCGATCACGATCTCTCCAAGGAGAATGTCTATAATCAAGATTCCATAGGAAGCCAACTGAAGAAGGGTTTTCTGTCGGCCCGAATGGAACTCTCCGGCGAGTGCGAAATCGAATGCGACTGACGAGAAGAACATCATGGTTACTATTCTAGCCAGTTGAGGGCGATTCATCCAGAAGTTATCCATCACATTGAGCACCTTACTCTTAGTTATGCTTAGCGATCCCTTCTTCGTTTTTTGCAGTGCCCTAAAGAAATGATCATTGGCAAGCCATTGTGTCCAGTAATTAAAAAGAAAATATAGCGTCATGAATCCAGACAGGAATAGAATTCTGTGTGGGAAGGCCAAAAGCAAGCCCAGGACCACAGAAAGGCCGAACATGGCGGTGTATATTTCTTGCTTAGTGAAGGGGTTGTCCAGCCATAATGCCCACATATCCATCTCGTGATGAGTCGCAATAATCCACCGAAACATTAGCACTACCAGCTCGATAAATAGAGCGACTTGAGTACCTGACATGACCTTTGAAGATAGCGCGGATGAGGGTGTCCATATGTCCTTAAACCCGTTGAACCCGGCCGCTACCGCAAAGACCGCAACAATTACTCCGTAAGCGACGTTTTTAAAATTGTCGAAGCGCGAGGCATCAGGTCCGCGTGGATCTCTGTGCCGTTGCTCAGGCGTCACCATACGATTTAGATGCCTTTTCCTTGTCATCTACCTTTTGCCTCGCCGCCAAGTTCGCCCGGCTCCAGCGCGAATGGTCGCACCCGCAAGACCGCCTTCGCCATCGGCTCGGACGTCGCAAAATACGATATCTTTCTGCCTACCTTCAACGACGAAAGACCTCTTCGATACGCGCGAACCGCTCTTCTACACATATCCAAGAGACGGTATGGCAACAGCATCTACGTATACTGACACCCAATGACCACCCGGCGGCAGTAATGCCTTGGGGCTTATTGTACTCGCGCAACAAATAGCATAACCTAGCGCAGCAGCCGCGTCAATATGGGATAGATCGGCACCTACGACCACCCCTTTTCTCGACTGGTGCTCTGCGGCACCGTCACTCCGTCAGAGCTAGACCAGCAGCTAACTCTCACGCTCGGACTTGTGCTAAAAAGTGGCCCCATGTTCACCGCCGCCGCCGTCCAACTCACCTCGACCTCCGACGAGGAGGGCAACTGGGAGAGCGCTCGCGCCCTGATCGAGCGCGCCGCCGCCCATGGCGCCCACTTCGTCGCCACCCCCGAGAACACCAACTACCTGGGACCGCACGAGGAGAAGGTGCGGCGGGCCGAGCCGCTCTCCGGCCCCACCTGCCGCCGCTTCGGCGAGCTCGCGAAACGGCTCGGCATCCACCTCCTCCTCGGCTCCTTCAACGAGCGGAGCGACGAGGCCGGGCGCTGCTACAACACCGGCGTCTTTTTCGGCCCCGACGGCGAGATCCGCGCCACCTACCGGAAGATCCACCTCTTCGACGTCGACATCCCGGAGGTGCGCTTCGCCGAATCGGCGACCTGCAAGCCGGGGGAGACGCCGCAGGTGGTCGAGACGGACCTTGGGGTCTTCGGCCTCTCGATCTGCTACGACCTGCGCTTCCCCGAGCTCTACCGCCGCCTCGCCGACCTGGGCGCCGAGGTCATCGCCATCCCCTCCGCCTTCACCCTGGCGACCGGCAAGGACCACTGGGAGCCGCTGCTGCGCGCCCGCGCCATCGAGACCCAGTGCTACGTCATCGCCGCCGCCCAGCACGGCAAGCACGACGACGGCGGCCTGCGCGAGAGCTGGGGCCACGCCATGATCGTCGATCCCTGGGGCCTCCCCGTCGCCACCGCCGCGGACGGCCCGGGCCTCGCCCTGGCCGAGATCGATCTCGCGCGGGTGGCGCGAATCCGGCGCTCGATGCCGGTGGCGCAGCACCGGCGGCTGTAGGGAGGGACTTCGCGCCAAGTCTCACCGGACTCCCGCCCTCCCGCGCCAGGATGGCGCAAATCCGGACCCCTTCCCGGTCGATCCTCTCGCCGATGTCCCCCAAGGCCGACCGGATACAGGTGCGGACCGAGACCGACAAGGAGACGGTCTGCTGGCTGGAAAAAAGCCTCCGGGAGGTCTCAGCGTTTCTCCGGGAGCTTCCGAATCCCCTCCGGACGCTTCCAGAGACCCTCCGGGTGCTTTCCAAAGCTCTCCGGACCCTTCCGGGAGCTCTCCGGGCGTCTCCCCAATCCCTCCGGAGGCTTCGCAAGAGTCTCCGGCTCCTTCCCGAGCCTCTCTGGGAGGTTCCAGAATCCCTCCGGGAGGTTCCAAAAACTCTCCGGAAGCTTCCAGACGCTCTCCGGCCGCTTCCGGACGCGTGGAAAGTCATTTTCCACGGACGGAAAGTCGAGCCGGAGGCACGAGAAGTCTTCCCGGACGCATGGAAAGTTACTTTCCAGGTATGGGAAGTCGACCCGGAGGCGTCCGAAGTCGAGCCGGAGAGGTGGAAAGTCGGCCCGGAGGGATCGGAAGTCCGCCCGGAGAGACGGGAAGTCGACCCGGAGGCGTTGGAAGTGGAGCCGGAGACCTTTTTGAAGACGTTCCAGGGATTTTGGCCCCGCGCGCCGTGTTTTGCGGCCGGCTTGCCCAGAGGAACGCGGTAGTCGGCGCCATCGCCGAAGGGTCAGGGTAGGTAGATGAAGCTACCTATCGGGTCCCTCCCCCCTGGGCGGGAGGGCGTCAGGGGATGGGGGGAGGACAGGAGGGGGGTGGCAGCCATGCGCGTCCGCCTCGATCCGCCGCCGCAGGGCCTCCCGCACGGCCTGGAAGCCGTCGTCCAGGTGGGCCTCCAGGTGAAGGTAGTCGAGGGCGTGCTCCCAGGAAAGGATGCCGCCGACTTTGTCGCAGAGCGTCCGGAACTCCTCCTTGGTGAAAGTCCGATGGCTCCGCTCCTCGGGCTGGTGCTCCTGATCCTTGCTTCGCCATTCGTAGAGCTGGCGGCGCACCTCGGCGCGCCCGCGGCCGATTTCGAGTGCGCCGTTCTTCTCCAGAATGGAGCGAATCGCGTCCCGGAGGTGGGCCTCGAGGGCCTCTCGACCGAGATCCTCCTTCGCGCTGTAGGAACAACTCTCGAAGAACCAGAAACCCTCCGCCGCCTGTGGACCGGGGCGCCGGTCCGCGAATCGATCGCACTGGCTCTGTACGACGATCACCGGGCTGCCCTCGCCGGCGAGGGTCCGCACATAATTGACCCCTTGCCCTCCCGCCCCATTCCTGCTACTGTCCCGCCATCGGGAGGATCGCCCTCCCGCCCAAAGAAACGGGACCGGCCCGAGCGGCAAACTCGAACCGGCCCCTGACTCCGCAAGAGGTACTTCTCATGCGAAGCTCCCGTGATGGTAGCAGCACACCCGTCTCTCCCCTCGACAACGCCTTCTCCCCCTCCTACCTGGCCCTCCTCCGCGACCGCGAAGACGTCCTGACCGCGGCCGAGGCCGAGCTCGCCGGCCCCTGGAAGATCGAGCCCGTTCCGGGGCGGCCGGGGGCGGTCGCCATCCTCCGGCTGTGGGAGGATCTCGCCATCGGCGATCCGCCGGTCGCCGTCCTCTGGCATCTCGAAACGGCGCGGCTCCTCTCCGTGCTCCTGCCGGTGATCGACCGCGAGCCGCTCTTCCATATAGAGGAAGGGGCGGCTTCGGAGGGCTACCCGCTGGTCGCGGTGTATGGCGAGCAGGGACCCCAGATCGCCGGCTGGTTCGATCGGTACGAGCCGCGCTGGGCCGAGGGGCTCCATCTACTGGAGGCGGTCGTCCGGTCGCCGTGGGCGCTCGCCACCCTGCTCGAAGCGGCCGGGCCGGGGGCGGGGGAGCAGGTCGGTAGAATCCGCGCCCGCCGGCAGGCGGGGTAAGGTCCGAGCGGGGGCCGGGCAGGCACGGGGGCTCGGCCCCTACCTGCCCGGCCCTCGCCGGTCGCCGAGGGATCGTGTCTCCGGACGCAAAGCCGGCGTTCCGGACGCAAAGAGGGTCCACCGGACGCAAAGAGCCGCGAATGGACGCAAATCGGCGAGAAAGAGGCGCAAAAACAGCCCTGACCGGACGCAAAGGGCGGCGGAACGGACGCAAAAGACCGCCGCGAGCCCGCTGCGGAGCCGCGACCGGACGCAAAATCCTCGGGACCGGACGCAAATTCCTGGGGAGCGGACGCAAATTCCCGGGAGCGGACGCTGAGAAGCGCTCCCCGGACGCTGGGAAGCCGGACCGGACGCTCGATTTCGCGGCTTCGGACGCAAAGTGCGGCTTCCGGACGGTCGGGAAGCCTTTCCCGGAGGGCGAGAACCGCTCCCGAGCGTCCGGAGAACCCTTCTCAGCGTCCGGAGCACGAAATTTTGTGTCCGCTCCCGGCTCCCCAGCGTCCGGTCTCAACTCTTCAGCGTCCGGGAACAAGAATTCAGCGTCCGTTCCCGGTTCGCCAGCGTCCGGTGGCGGGATCGAGCGCGCTCAAATCCAGCTTCGCGAAGCAGCAAGGTTGCAGCCGGATTCATCTCCGGGCGGGGCCGGGCCTTCCTCGACAGCCTCCTGCCCGGTCCGCTCGGAGCCAAAGTTGGCGCCTTCGGTCTATCCTCTCTCCAATGACCCCCAAGGCCGACCGGACGGACGCCCTGCTCTGGCTTGCCGGGCTGCTCCTCCTCGCGCTCGTGCCGGTCGGCCGGGTGTCGGGGGACGGTCTCGGCTATGCGCTGAGCTTCGCCGCCGGGACCTGGCGCCTCAATCCCAATCATCTGCTCTTCGAACCGGCCGGCGCGGCCTGGCAGGCGCTCCTCTCGGCGCTCGGCTTGACCCGGCCGGTCGTCGATCAGGAGAAGCTCCTGAGCCTTCTAGCGGGGGCGGTCGGCGCCGCGCTCTTCCGCTTCGAGGTGGCCCGGCGTCTCGCCGAGCGGCGCTGGGGGGCGAATTACGCCACGGCTGGGCTGGTGCTCGGCTCGGCCTACCTGCGGCTCCTCGTCGACGACGAGTTCCACATGATCCAGATGCCGTGCCTCGTCGGCTTCGCGATCGCCGTGCTGCGCTACCTCGAACGGCCGCGGTTCACCCGCGCTCTCGTCGCCGGCGCCCTGGCCGGTCTCGCCGCCCTCTGCTTCGTTTCGAATCTTCTCCTGGGAGTCCTGGCGGCCGTCGGGCTTGGCGTCTGGCATCTCACCCGTGGGGAGCGCGGTCCGGCGCTCCGCGCCGTCGCGGGGACCCTGGCCGGTCTCCTGGGGGTGGCAGCCCTGGGGTTCGGCGCCGGCTGGGGCCTGGCGCGCCCGGGCCGCCCGTTCCTCGCCTGGCTGCTCCACTACTCGGGGGGCAACGTGCAGGCGCGGCTCGGCCTGGTCTATGGTACTCACTTCACGCCCGACGGCCTGGCCTCAGCGGTGGTGCACACGCTCTATGGCGCGGCCAGCGCCGTCGTCGACCTGGCCCCGGCGGTCGTCGCCGTCCGCGACGAGGGGGAGCCTGGCCGGGCCGTCCCGGTCGTCCTCGCCTTACTTCTGGCTACGGCGGCGCTCGGCGGCGGTCTGTGGAACGCCTGGCGGCACCGCGGGGAGCCGGAGGCGCGCGCCACTCTCCTCCTCCAGGCGATCGGTTGGCCCGCGGTGCTCGGCTTCGGCATTTACTGGAACGACGCCTCGGCCGAGTTCTTCCTGCCGCTCGCGGTGCTCCTGGGAGCTCTGGCGGCCCGGCTGCCGGACCGGCCGGGGAGGGCCGCCGTCGTCTTCGGTCTGGCCGGCGGTCTGGCCCTCGCCTGGAATGCCGGGGACGTCGTCACCCGCTTCGTCCTCTATCCACGGGCCGAGCAGACCGCGGCCCTGGTGCGCGCGGTCGACGGCGCCGGCCTGGTCGTGGTGCCGGGGATCGACGATGCCTCGATCCTCCTGACTCTCGCCGCCGTCCCCGGGAATCGGGCGCCGGCCGAAAGCCTCGGCCTGACCGACCTGGCGCTGGCGCTGCCCGAGGAGCGCGGCCTGGAACGCCTCGCCGCCGCCGTGGAGCGCACCCTCGCCGGCGGCCGGCGGGTGGACCTCGTCGACCTCTACGACGTCCCCCCCTTCCAGTTCCCCTGGAAGTTCCTGCGCCAGCTCGGCTATACGCCGGAGGCGGTGCGGCAGACCCTCGACCGCTTCGGGGTGGACCGGGAGCCCCGCCGGGCCGGAGCGTTTCAGGTGCGTTCGATCCGCCCGCGGCGATAGAATCGGCGCGACGGCACAGCCTGCCAACAAGGAGAACGGATGCCCATCGCCCCCGCCCGCGTCGCGTGGTACGTCACCGGCCGGTTTTACGAGAACGAGCAACAGCAGATCCAGGACCTCGGCTACTTCCTCCACCTGGCGGGGGTCGAGGGGCAGCTCTTCAAGGACGGCGGTCTCCCAGGGGAGGCCACGGCCCTCTTCACCTTCCGCTCGGCGCCTTTCACGGCGCAGACGATCGCCAACGGCGACATCGCCATCGGCCTCGACGCGGTGGGGGAATTCAGTCTCTACTTCAACCCGGAGGCCGGCGCCTCGTTCGAGGACCCCGACTCCTTCTCGCGCGGCCGGCGCATCGCCACCTTCAAGCGGGCGAGCGTGGTCGTGGGACAGACGATCTCGTCGCCCGTCCTGGGCGGCCTCGCGATCGGCACCAACGTCTTCTCCGCGGACTTGGTCGACAGCGTGCCCTTCGAGCTCGGCGGCTACTGGTACAACCTGCGCGACCTCCTGACCCACGGCATCACCCAGTGGGGGACCGCGAGCGAGACCCCGCTCGCCGTCTTTCCCCCCTACCAGCGGATCGTGGCCTTCACCGGCACGGCGATCGCCGCCGGGGGATGACGGGGAAGACGCCATGCCGAACCGCTCCGCCTCGCGTTCCGCCCTCTCGGCTCTTCTTCTCCTCGGGCTGGCCTGCCGCTCCGCCGTGCCGCCATCCCGGCCGTCGGCCGCGCGTTCCGCGACTCGGTCCGCCGCGTCGCCGGTCGAGCTCCCCAGCCGCTACGAGGAGGGCCGCTGGTACGTCGCGCCGGTCACGACCGAGGGGGAGACGCTGCTCTTCTACACCGACTCGGGCGGCGGGACGAACCTGCTTTTCGCTCCCGTGGCGGAGCGCCTGAAGCTGCCGCGGGAGCCGGTCGAGATGGACGGCCAGAAGGGGGAGGTCACCGCCTTCCCCGCGATGCGGCCCGGCGCGTCGATCCCCCTCCCCTCGCCGGAGAGTCCGTTGGGCAGCAAGCTCCTCGTCGTGCCGTACGAGGGCGAGGTCCGGAGGATGGCGCCGCCGGATGTCTCCGGCTTCCCGCGGTCCACCGGGTTCCTCGGGCAGTGGTGGCTCGCCGACAAGGTCTGGACCTTCGACTACCCCGGCCGCCACCTTCTCCTGCGGTCGCCGGGCGACCTCCCCGCGGTGGCTCCCGAGCACCGGGTCCCGCTCGGCTTCCAGACCGGACCGGACGGCCGGCGCACCTCGCAGTTCGCACGCCTCCAGGCGGAGATCTCCGGCGAGGTCCTGGATTTCCTCTTCGACACCGGCGCCACCACCTTCCTGACCGACGCCGCGCTGAAGGCGCTGAACGACGGGCGGCCGAGCGAGCGGGCGGCGAGCTTCGTCACCGCCTCGTCCTTCCTCCGCTGGCACCGGGAGCACCCCGACTGGCGGGTGATCGAAGAGGCCGAGAAGGGATCGAACGAGGCGATGATCGAGGTCCCCGTCGTCCGGATCGGCGGCTATACCGTCGGTCCCGTCTGGTTCACCCGCCGCCCGGACCGCAATTTCCACGTCTACATGTTCCAGTGGATGGACAAGCCGGTCGAGGGCGCCCTGGGCGGCTCGGCGCTCCAGTCCCTGCGGGTGACGATCGACTACCCCCACGCCGTCGCCGTGTTCGAGAAGCCCTGACAGGCTTGGTGTATAATGCCGAATCAGCATTAGTCTATAAGCACTGATTCCGGACTGTTACGCCTCCGGAGGGCGGATTCGATGAGACGAAGTTGGCTCCTGGCCCTGTGCGGGCTCCTCGCACCGCTCGCGTCGTTCGCGGCCGCCGGCGGCGTGGTCAACGCCTACGTGCCGCTGGCGACCAACCTGCCGCTCGGCGCCGCCCGCTATCGCACCCTGCTCATCGCCACCAATACCGGCGGCAGCCCGGCCTCGCTCGGCGTCGCCTTCCTCGCCGGCGGCACCGACGGCGGCACGGTCCCCCCGCAGCCGGCCTCCTTCGCCATCCCTCCCGGTTCGACCCTGCGCCTCTACGACTCGGTGCCGGCCGGCGCGCGCGGCCTGTTCGAGCTCAGCGGGCCGCCGGAGATCGTGGTCAGCGCCCGCGTCGAGGCCCTGGCCGCGAACGGCAACCTCCTGGCGAGCGCCGAGGTGCCGGTCGTCTCGGCGGGCGGGGCGATCGCCGCGGGTCAGCACGTCGAGCTCCTCGGCCTCGAGCAGTCGGCCGGGGGGGCGGGGAGCGACTTCGGGCTCTTGAACCTGGGGGCGAGCCCGGCCCACTGCACGGTGACGGCCTACCGCGCCGACGGCAGCCGGATCACCAATCCCGTCAACCTGACGATCTTCGCCCGCTCGGCGGCCGATTTCACCGGCGCCCTGCCGCGTCTCGGCCAGACCGCCATCAAGGACACCCGCTTCGACGTCACCTGCGACCAGATGTTCGGCACCTACGCCCTGGTCTACCGCTCGGGAGGGCCGGAGACCGTGGTCCTCGGCCCGGCGGCGCGGATGGACGGCACCCTCACCCCCGACGACGACGGCAGCTTCCACTTCGACCTCCCCGGCCAGTTCGCCGACGGCACGACCTACGCCGCCTACGACCTGCCGATCGGCGACGGAGTGCAGTACGGCCGCGCCCGGGTCGAGTTCGACCTCTACCTGAATCGCTGGCACCCGCCGTTCCCGGGGAACCCCAACTACGAGACGGTGGCGAGCTTCCGGCGTTCCGCCACCAAGCGGCCGGACCGCATCCTCTACTGGGGGCTGATCCTGAAGGGGAGCGGCGACTTCCGCACTCTCCTCGATATCGGTCCGCCGCCGGGCGTCACCGAGGGGACGACGGTGAAGAGCGGCAAGGGTCCCTGGCAGGAGCGGACCACCTATCACGTGGTCCTCGACTACGACGTCGAAGCCGGCAGCCTCGTCTTTGAGGCCTACCAGGCGGGGCAGCTCGTGCAGCGGCTGACCGGTACGCCCAATAACTCCGACATCTCGAACCTCGGGAACCAGCTGGTTCGGGTCGACTTCAGCGCCCCCGGGGTGGGCGACGGCGCCTACTTCCCGACCACCGGCTGGCTGTACTCGAACCTCGCCGTCACCCTGACCCCGCGCCGCCGCTGAAGCGATGACCTTGACTCAGGAGCCCTGAAGCCGATGCGCCACCGCCTCCTCTCCGCGTTCCTCCTCGCCGCGGCGATTCTCCCGCCCGCCGCCCCGGTCGTCGCCGGCGATCTCCTCCTGCCGCTCTCTGGCGGCGTCGCGGCCGACGGGACCACCTACGCGACGCGGGTCTGGGTCACCAACACCGGGGCTTCGACCCGGCGCCTGACCGTGACCTTCATCGCCCCCGGCGCCGACGGCACCCGGGCCGCGACCGGCCCCTCGATCTCGGTCGGCCCCGGGGCCACGACCCTCGCCACCGGCCTCGCCCCCGCGGGGCAGAGCGGGCTGCTGCTCCTGAGCGGCGCCCCCCAGCTCATGGTCAGCTCGCGGCTGGAGGCCACCGGGAAGGACGGCGCCTTGCGCGCCGCCGTCGCCGCTCCCTGGGTGAGCGGCCATCAGCTCGCCGCGGCCGGCCGGACGCTCCAGCTGCACGGGATGAGCAACAAGCAGGGCGGCCTGATCACCGATCTCTATCTGATCAACGCCGCGCGCCAAACGGCCCAGTGCAGCCTCGACGCCTTCCGCTTCGACGGCAGCCGGATCGCCGCCACCCTCCACCTCACCCTGCCGGCCCTCTCGGTCCGCGTCTTCGAGCGCGCCCTCGACACCCTGGGCGCCACCAACGTCGACGAGACCCGCTTCGCCCTCTCCTGCGACCAGTCCTTCTACGCCTACGCCCGGGTCTACAAGCCAGGGAGCGGGGAGCTCAACCTGATGACCCCCTCGCCGGCCCTCGGGCACCAGGTGACCGCGGCGGCGGCGCGGAACTGAGAGCCGGCGGGCCGGACCCCGAGGAGGGAGGGCTTGACGCCAGCCCCTCCTCTCCTCTCGACCGACCGCCTCATCGTCAAGCTGATTCTCGGCCGGCGCTTCCGGTTCGGCCGCTAGTAGTCTGTCAGCCTAGGCCGAGCGGAGGACTCGCCAGGACTTTGCGCGGTTCATCCAAGATCTCCTCGACCATCAGTATCCTGAGGCCGAGAGTATTCTGCAGCGCCAGTGTCTGGATCGGCGGATTGCCACCCCCGAGCTTCTGCAGCAAGATATCGCGGGAAAAATGTGCCCGGATAGACAGCTCGACGCCAGGATAGAGAGCTGGACGCCAAAGATAGAGAACTTTGGGCTCGGATAGACTATCGGGCCGCAGGATAGAGAACTTTCGGCCCGACATAGAGAGCTGAGCGCCAGGATAGAGGGGTTCTGGCAAAAGATAGACCATCGGGACGCCCGATACTCTATCCGGCCGCCCGATAGTCTATCGGGGCGTCCGATTGTCTATCCGGGCGCCGGATTGGACGATTCTGGCTCCCGATGGGGGACTCCGAGCGCTGGATCGGGAGCTGGCTCCTGTCGAAGACCAGCCAAGCGCCGTCAATTCTAGCGTGACAGACCACTAGCCTTCCACCCGCTTCGCCCGCACCGGACCGGCCGGAGTGGTCGCCACCAGGTCGGTGCCCTCGAAGGTGAGGCGGACGATCGAGCCGGTGCGGACGTCGAAGTTGGCGAAGGCGCCGTCGGCCTGGGGGACGAAGAGGATGGCCGGCGGGGCGTCCAGGAAGCGGGTGTTCTCGATCCCCATGCCGCTCCACAGGTACTCCGCGATCTTCGTCCCCTTCTCGAAGCTCAGCCGGGCGTAGGTGTAGGGGTGGCCGCCGTAGGAGCCGTTCCCCAGGACGGTGGCGCCCTGCCAGGCGCCGAGCTTCTGCTGCCAGGGGGCGAGGGCCGCCCGGGCCTCCGCCTCGGCCTTCGGGGTCGGCAGGCTGCGCAGCTTGGCGAGCGGCCCGGCGTCGCCGGCGCGGAGTGCGGTCAGCATCTCGCCGATCTTCTGCTCGCGCGCCGCCATGGTGTCGCGCTCCTCGTCGTCCTGGGCGCCGAGGAGGAGGGGGAAGGCCTGCGGCCCCAGGGCGGTGATCGCCAGGCGGCCGGTGTCGCCGGTATTTCCAGACGGTACGCTCACCTGCAGCCGGTCCCCCGAGGTAAGGGCGTAGACGCCGGCCAGCTTGGCGATGCGAGCGAGGAGGGCCGGATCGGCAGGGGCGGCGGCCGGCGGCTCGGGGTCGGGGAGGCCGAAGACCCGGCTCTCGATGTGCGGGGCGACCGGGATCGCCGAGTAGTCGGTGCTGTTCGAGGAGAGGATAATCACCACAGAGGCATCCAGGTAGCGGCGGAAGTCGGAGTCGAAGACCAGGTTGCCGCCGATGTGCGACACCTGGCGGCCCCCCTTGGGTCCCTCCTCGATCGACCAGCCGTAGCCGTAGCTGGCGTGCGCCGCCCGCCCCTGCGAGACCTGGGGAGCGATGTACTTCGCCCGCTCGGTCGCGTTCAGGACCTGGTTGCCCTGGAGCGCCTGGTGCCAGCGATAGAGGTCGCCGGTGGTCGAGAGGATGCCGCCGTTGCCGCGCAGGTACCAGTAGGGGCCGTCCGCCGCCCAGGGGTGGTCGAGCGGCGTCCCCCAGTCGCCCTCGGGGGTGTAGCCGTGGGCAACGTCCTCGCGGTCAGGGACGTGGAATCCGGTGTGGCGCATGCCGGCCGGCTCCCAGAGGTGCTCCTTCAGGTACTGCTCGTAGGGCTTGCCGGAGACGATCTCGACCACCGCCGCGAGCAGGCTGTAGCCGACGTTCGAGTACCAGAACCGCTTGCCCGGCGCGCGGACGAGCGACGCGGCCAGGGCCCGCTCCACCATCTCCTTCCGGGAGACCGGGTCGTACTCGCCGCCGAGGACGTCCACCAGGCCCGAGGTGTGGGTGAGGAGCATGTGGAGGGTGATCGGCGCCTTGTCCTCGGGGACCGGCCCCAGGAACTTGCCGATCGGGTCCTCCACCTTGAGCCGGCCCTCCTGCTCGAGCTTCAGGATGGCGGCGGCGGTGAACTGCTTGGAGATCGAGGCGATGTCGAACATCGTCCCGGCGGTGTAGGGGCGGCCGTGCTCGCGGTCGGCCAGGCCATAGCCCTTGTCGAGGACCACCTTGCCGCCCATGGCGACCAGGGCCGAGCCGGAGAAGCCGAAGGCCTCCAGGCGGGAGAGATAGCGGTCGAGCGCCTCGCCCTGCGGTCCGTGCACCTCGCCGCGCCCGGCCGGGCGCTCCGGCTGGCAGGCCGCGGCGTAGGGGAGAACGAGCAGGACCATACCGACCACCACCGCGGCTCTCGGCGCGCGTTGCAGGCTCCAACCGGGCTTTTGCTTCATCCTTGTCGCATCCTCCTGCCCCTCCCGGGGGCTTGCGGACCTATCTTGGCATATCTTGGCGACCGGCCCGGTCCCCGGTGCGCCGCCGTCTACAGCTCCCGCAGGCGGGGGACGGCGGCGAGGCCCCGGCGGTCGCGAACGTCCACCGGAACGGGCGAGCCGCCGGGCTCGAAGCGATAGCGCAGGCCGGTCACCGGGCCGACGGCGGTGAGGCCGATGTCGCCCACGAGCTCGAACTCGACGGTCCCGCGGAGCTCCCGCGCGGTTGAACCGGCCGGTGCCTCAGGAAACGCCGGGCTCGCCGGGGCTCCCCACTGCTGTCTCTCTTTGCCGCAACACGACATGGTGGTTCTCCTTGTCAGGGTCTTCGAAGTAGAGGGCCGGCGCGACGCCGGTCCCGGAGGCGGTGAAACGTTCGAGCAGGATCGCGGCTCCCGAGAGGGCCGGCCAGAGGAGGAGGCGTTCGCGCCACCCTGTGCCGAGGACCGCGGCGAGCGGAGCGGCGATCCAGACGCTCAGGCAGTAGAAACAGTCGAGCAGGTCGCCCCAGAACCCGGTCCCCGCGTTGCGGCGGAGCCGGGCGAGGAGGTGCCACGGTCCATCCTCGGCGCGCAGCAGGTGGGTGAGGCGCCAGGCGGCGAGGCTGCTGACCAGAAATTCGTACAGACGCATGCTCCGTGCCTCCAGGCGAGAGCGGAAAAAGGCCGGGCCTGCCGCCCTGCGGCGGCAGACCCGGGTGGCAGGCGCTCAGACGGTGACCATGAAGCTCAGCTCGCTCAGGTTCTGGTGCGGATCGCCGCCGTTGCAGCTGACGATCGTCCGCTTGTAGGCCCGCAGCTCCAACTGGTAGCAGCAGGGCTCGGTGAAGACCTTGTGCAGGTCGGGGATGGTGAGCCGGATCGCGCCGCCGGCCCAGTAGGGACGGACGGCACCCTGGGCGACCGCCTGGGCGTAGGCCGGTCCCACCTGGAGCGCCGGCGGTGCCGAGGCGGGGACCGGGCTCGGCGTCAGGACGGCTCCCGGAGCGGTGAGGAGGTTGACGAAGAGGCTGTTGCCGTAGGTGGCGATGAGCGAGTAGGCGTCGAGATGCCGATCCGGGTCGTAGGCCACGAAGTCGATCACCAGGGGGCCGCCCTTGGTGGCGTCGATCTGCGCGCAGGCCTTCGCCTCGACGCCGTTGATGTGCACGGCGACGATCTCGGTCGAGGGCTCGGTCGTGCAGAGGTGGACGGTGTTGCTCGGGCAGACCGGATTGACGAAGCGGTTGTCGATCGTCAGGATGATGCCGTTCTGGTTCTTGGTGGAGCAGAGCGGCAGGATGACCTCGTTGACCAGCTTGCTGCCCGACAGCGTGTAGCCCTTGGCGCGCAGGCGGTAGGTGCCGTCGGCGAAGTTGTTCTCCGTCAGCCAGTAAAAGAGGGTGAAGTAGTCGCTCGTCATCCAGTAGCGCTGGACGTTCCAGGCCGGGACGGGGTGGGTGCTCTCATAGTGCTGCCGGGTCTCGATCACCAGGCGACCGTCGATGGTGGTGAACGGGAAGCCGATCCAGTCGAATTGGCTGGGCGGCGTCCAGGCGAGGCGGGAGAAGCCGCCGTCGGCCGCCGCCGGCATGTCGTTCCAGCTCGCCCCGCCGTCGGTCGACCACTGGAACAGGTAGTAGTCCACCCCACCGGTCAATCCGTCGATCCGCACCGCGCCGCCGAACGGGCGATCCTGGCTTCCCGGATAGGCATAGCCGGCGAGCGCGGAGTAGGGCTGCGGCGGGGGGGCGGGCGGGTTGTCGCCGATCGAGTTGACCGGGATGCCGCAGGCGTCCATCACCAGCGCGCAGGTCTCGTGCGGGTCGCTCGGGTGGATCGGCCGGCAGCACGCCTTGTCGTTCGCGGTCAGGGTGACGTTCAGGTTGGTCGGGATGTCGAAGCGGGTGTTCCAGACGGTCTCGTTGACGATCACCGTTCCCGGCACGTTGCAGTCCTGGGTGACGCGGAAGATGATGTCCGGCGAGCAGTCGAACCAGGGCTGCCAGGGGAACCAGGGCCAGAGGCGGAGGCGCTCGACCGCCGGCGGTGCGGCGATCCGCTTGGCCAGCTGCGGCTGGAGGCCCGCCAGGATCTCCGGCTGGAGGACCTCCGCCCGGGCGAGGGGGCTCGCGGTGGCGGCGGGCACCGGCTGGCCGGGCGTCTTCGCCTGCAGGAGAGCGTTGAACGACTGGAGGCTCGGGCGGGGGCTGGGGAGGGCCAGCCCGCGCAGCTGCGGGTCGCGTTCCAGGACCGGGGTGATGGCTTCGGCGAGAACCGTCTCGAGCCGCCAGATGCGACGGCTCCACCACCACCAGGGGAGGAAGCCGCAGCACCAGCGGAAGGTGATCGTGAACTGCCCGTTGGCGTCCGTCGTGACGGTCGGCCCGACCTGCTGGAGGCTGCTCCACCACCACCAGAAGTCGACGTCGAAGGCCTGAACCCGGGCGCCCGGAACCGGCTGGCCGTTGGCGCAGACGACGCGGCCGTGGATGGTGAAGGTGCGGCACCAGAGGAGCCAGTGTGCCCAGTAATGGGGGGTGATCGCGAGCTCTCTCAACACCGTCGCCTGCGTCCATTCGTGGGCGGACACGGCCGTCGTCAGCGTCTGCAAGCCGAAGAGCTCCTCGTCCGTGGCGTCCGCCGGACCCACGGCCACCTGCACGGTGCCCGGCGGCTTGGCGAAGGGGAACGTGGCGACGGGCTTGGCTCCCTTGCCGCCGGTACCGCCGAGAGTGACGATCTGCGACGCCAGGGCGCCGTTCCCGTCCTTGGTGACGACCTTGATTTTGCTGTCGGGCTTCAGGTCCTTGATCTGTGAGGCGTCCAGGGCGACTTGCAGCTGCAAGGGTTTCTCGGGCATGAGGCGCGTTCCTTTCGCGAAGGGGGGAGGATTCCCGTGGAGGGAAAGACGAACGGCAGCCGCAAAACCCCTCACGCCCTGGTTCGAAGTCATCCGGATGCTCTCTCCTGACACCTCCCCTGACACGGCTGACACCCCTGACACCCCTCTGACACCCCGTTGCCGACGATCTCGGTCAGAAGCATAAACCACGTCTTCACAAGCACTTACCGCCTCCACTCCACTGGCCCCGGGCTTGCTCTGGTCGGGATCGCACATCCGGACCCGAGCTTACGGTTCCGTCAGAGGAGGAGAGATGAACAGGAAATCGGTCCTTACAGTCCTGTTGGCCTTCGCGCTCGGGGCCGCGTTCGGCGTCGGCCGGGCCGCGGCCCGCCTGACCCCGTCGTCGGACTTGCTGCTGCCGTCCTTCGAGGTCGACCTCGCCGGCCAGGGGATGACGACGCTTTTGGGCGTGACCAACGCCCTCGACCAGCCGGTCCAGGCCCTGGCCACGGTCTATACCAACTGGGGCATCCCGGTGCTCCAGGTGTCGCTGGCCTTCGATCCCCACCAGGTGCGGACGGTCAATCTGCACGACTGGATCGTCCTCGGTCAGCTCCCCGACGGCCCCCTGGGCGCCGAGCCGCTGGCGCATGTCCAGGCCGCCCTCGCGGGGGAGCGGTCGCCCCGGGACGGCCTCTTCTACTCGACCCTCGAAGCACCCGACCATGCCATGGGCTACGTCGTCATCCGTATCCAGGGGGGGACGGACCGTCCGGCCGCCCTGTTCGGCGACTTCTTCACCATGGGTCCCGGCCAGGCGGCCGCCTCGGGCGATACGCTGGTCGACATCCGTCCTTCGACCAGCTGCTCCGACCTCTGCTCCCGACACGCCCTGCGGTTCCTGTCCGGCGCCGCTTTCAGCAACGGCACCCAGATGGTGATCTGGACTTCGCGCAGCGGCCAGCCCGAGCCGAGCTCTGACTATCCGGCCGGCGCCCTGGTGACCGCCCACGCCCGGCTCTACGACGAGGCCGGCCACCTGATGGCCGAGCACGACCTGGCGCTCCTGCCGATGGAGATTGTCAACCTGAGCGAGCTCGCGCCGCCCACGCCCTTCGGCTGGGTGGATTTAGAGGTCGGCACCGGTTCCTTCATCGGCGTCCGCTACAGTGGCAAGACGACCGACTCCGTCGCCTTCCAGTCGGCCTGCCTGCCGGACGGGTTCAATTCGTCGGTGCCCGGCCTGTCGATCAGCAAGATCACGAACGGCTATCATTCCGGCACCGGGCCGGGTCCCACCCTCGCCATGGGGAGCCCGGTGACCTGGAGCTACGTGGTGCGCAACACCGGCCAGGTCCCCTTGACTGGGGTCACGGTCAGCGACGACCAGAAGGTCGCCGTGCAGTGCCCGAAGACCACCCTCGACCCCTTGGAGCAGATGATCTGCACCGGCAAGGGGACGGCGGTGGCCTGCCAGTACAAGAACATCGGCACGGTCCTCGCCACCCCGCCCTCGGGGCCGGTGATCGAGGCCCAGGACGCCTCCTACTACTACGGCGATCCGGCGGCCGCGCTCACCCTCGTCCTCTCGACCAACGGCCAGCACGCCACGGCTCCCCCGGGGAGCGAGATCCCGGCAGGCAGCCGGGTGACCTGGACCTACCTGGTGACCAACACCGGCAAGTCGACGCTCACCGGCGTGGCGATCACCGACGATCACGGCGTTGCCGTCTCCTGCCCGCGGTCGAGCCTCGCCGCCGGCGCCTCGATGACCTGCACGGCGAGCGGCACCGCGGTCGCCGGGCAATACGCCAACATGGGCACGGTGACCGGCCAGCCGCCCTGCGGTCCGTCCGTCCAGGCCCAGGACCACGGCTACTACCACACCCCCCGCACGCCGGGCATCTGCCTCGTCAAGTCGACCAACGGCCAGTCCGTGGCCGGCCCGCCGGGACCGCAGCTCCCCGTCGGTTCGCGGGTGAGCTGGACCTACCTGGTCACCAACTGCGGCCAGGTGAGCCTGTCGAACGTCCACGTCACCGACAATCGGGGCGTCGCCGTCACCTGCCCCAAGTCGACCCTGGTGACCGGCGAGGTGATGACCTGCACCGGCTACGGCACGGCCACGGCCTGCCAGTACAGCAACGTCGGCACCGCCTCCGGAACCCCGCCCACCGGCGCGGCGGTCACGGCGCAGGACCAGAGCTGGTATTTCGGTACCTCCAACCCGGCGCTCCAGATCAAGAAGTCGATCAACGGCCAGCACGTCACCGCGGCCCCCGGCCCGACGCTCACCGTCGGCGCGGCGGTCACCTGGACCTACGGGGTGACCAACAGCGGGGACGTGGCGCTCACCAACGTCGCCGTGACCGACGACCAGCACGTCGCGGTCAGCTGCCCGAAGTCGACTCTGGCGGCCGGCGAGACGATGACCTGCACCGGCAGCGGCACGGCGATCTCCGGGCAGTACCACAACGTCGGCATGGCGACCGGGCAGCCGCCCTGCGGCTCAGCGGTCAGCGCCAACGATTCCAGCTGGTACTACGGCCAGTCGCCCCAGCCGCCGGGCATCTCGATCAAGAAGTACACCAACGGCCAATACGTGACCTGCGCCCCGGGTCCCCACCTGGCGGTGGGCGGGGCGGTGACCTGGACCTACAAGGTCACCAATACCGGGCAGGTGACGCTGTCCAACGTCCATGTGACGGACAACCGCGGGGTCGCGGTGACCTGCCCGAAATCGACCCTGGTGGCCGGGGAGGCGATGACCTGCACCGGTTCCGGGACGGCCACGGCCTGCCAGTACAACAACACCGGCACGGCCACCGGGACCTCGCCCACCGGGGCGACGGCGACGGCGACGGATCAGAGCTGGTACTACGGCAACGTCAACCCGGCGATCCAGATCAAGAAGAACACCAACGGCCAGCACGTCACCGCGGCCCCCGGCCCGACGATCGCGGTGGGTGGGG
>Ga0137404_10000358_pt1 | contig 29740 bp, 29 predicted proteins | sample CZOMad2_1_16fung_FD_108285 | JGI IMG/M metagenome (GOLD analysis project Ga0137404, IMG submission 108285) | Vadose zone soil fungal communities from Angelo Coast Range Reserve, California, USA - CZOMad2_1_16fungal (Illumina Assembly) | ecosystem: Environmental > Terrestrial > Soil > Vadose... | reverse complement strand
CGGCACAAAGTGGGAAAAGTTTTTGTGCATTGCTTCATGGACGGACGCGATACGCCTCCTCACAGTGGCAGGGAGTTCGTGCAGCAGCTTCAGCAAAAAATGCGTGAGCTGGGCGTCGGGGAAATTGCGACGGTTGTCGGCCGCTATTATGCGATGGACCGCGACAATCGCTGGGAGCGTATCGAGATTGCGTACCGCGCGCTCGTACACGGCGAAGCGGAGATAAAGACAAACGATCCCGTGGCAGCACTGGCGAAGAGTTACGAAGGCGGCGTGACGGATGAGTTTGTGAAGCCTGTTGTGGTTACTAAGGGTGACGGAGCATCCGCGGCGTCCGCCGGAATGATTCGAGATGACGATGCGGTGATTTTCTACAATTTTCGCGCGGACCGGGCACGACAGATGACTTACGCGCTGGCCGCGCCGGACTGCGACAAATTTAGCGACGCAAAGCGGCCCAAGAATCTTTTTTATATCGCGATGACGCAGTACGACAAGAATTGGCCATGGCTGCAGTCTGTAATCAAGCCGGAAAAATTGGAACATATTCTCGCGCAAGTATTTGCCGGGCTAAATTACAAGAATTTACGCACGGCGGAGACGGAAAAATACGCGCACGTGACTTATTTCTTCAATGGCGGCGTAGAAAAACCGTTCGAAGGCGAAGAGCGCATCCTAGTGCCATCGCCGAAAGTGGCGACATATGATTTGAAGCCGGAAATGTCCGCGGAAGGGATTACCGATACGGTTGTAAAGGCCATTGAAAAGGGTGAATTTGACGCCATCATCATGAACTACGCCAACGCGGATATGGTCGGCCATTCGGGGAAACTGGAAGCCGCGATCAAAGCGGTGGAGGCTGTGGATGCGGGACTTGGGAAGATTTATCAAACGCTGAAGCCGCGCGGTGGCGCGTGGATCATTACGGCGGATCATGGAAACGCGGAAACGATGATCGATCCCAAAACCGGCGGCCCGCATACCTATCACACGACCAATCCGGTTCCGTTCCTTCTCGTCACGGAGAACGACAAGTTAAAGTTGCGGTGCGGAGGCGCTTTGCGCGACATTGCGCCCACTTTGCTCGGCGTCATCGGCGAAAAGTCGCCCGCGGACATGACGGGCAACGATCTGCGAATCTTGCCGTGATGCGAATTTTTCCAGCGCGAAAATGAATCGCACGAAACCGAGCGAAACCAAGCTGGTCATTTGTGTTTGGCACGCGTTTGCGTTTTGGCGGCCGCAGCCCGTGATGGCGGAAACGCCGCGCGCGCGATGGCCGCAGATGCGCGTCGTGCACCTGCCCAACTACGACTTGCTTCCGCCGGAGTTGCCGGACACGGATATTTTTGTCGGATACTCACTACGCGCCGAGCAATTGAAACATGCCAAAAAGCTAAAGTGGATACATTCGACTGCAGCCGGTGTAGCGCAGCTTACCTACCCCGAACTGCGCGAATCCGGAATTCTAGTGACCAATCCGCGCGGCGTATTTTCCGTTCCGATGGCGGAGCACACCATGGGGCTGCTCATCGCGATGGCGCGGAATTTTCCGGACTCAGTTCGCTTCCAGGACAAATCCACCTGGGGACAGCAACGGCTTTGGGATATGCCTCAAAAATTGACGGAACTTAGCGGAAAGGTTTTGCTGATTGTAGGTTATGGCTCCATCGGCGAGGAACTGGCGAAACGCGCAAGAGTTTTCGACATGCGTGTATGGGGAATTACACGCTCGGGCAAAGGCGACGCGTCATTTGTGGAAAAGATTCTCCCCGCAAGTCAGCTACATGAGGCGCTTTCGGAAGCGGATTACGTTGTGATTGCGGCGCCAGAGACTGCTGAAACCAAACATCTGATCGGCGCCGCCGAGATTTCCCGAATGAAACGCGGGGCTCGTCTCATCAACGTGGGCCGCGGCTCATTGTTGGACGAAGCGGCATTGATCTCCGCGCTCGAGAACGGACATTTGGCTGGCGCAGCCCTCGACGTCGCCGGCGTTGAGCCGCTGCCTGAGAATTCTCCGCTTTGGAAAGCGCCGAATCTTTTTATTACTCCGCACACGAGCGCGGTGAGCGATCGCCTCTGGCAGCGCGAAACGGATTTGCTTGTGGAGTTGCTGGAGCTTTGGTTCAGCGGCCGCGAAATGAAAAACGTGGTTAATCTCGCTCGCGGCTATTGAGGGAACGTCAGTCGGCCCCTTTGGGTGCGTTGTAGCCTTCGCGCGAGTAAACCGCGTACTTCTGCTTTTTGCCTTTTTGATCGAGAACGGTGAGGGGCGAGCCATCGGGCGCCACAAGTTCGATTTTTACTTTGCGAAATTTTCCATCGCGCACGCGATTGCCGGGTGAATAAGAGATGCTGTACTGGTTCCGCAGGAAAGCCGCGACCGCTCGGAAAATTTCCGGCATTTCGCCTTCGAACCGCGGAAACCAGGCATAGCCGCCGGTTTCCTTCGAGAACGTCTTCAACTGATTCTGCGCCTGGAGGTAGTCCATTTCCCGCAGGGAGCCCATATTCGGGGATCTCGTAATGAGGAATTCGCCCAAACCAATACAAAATATCGTCACGTCGGATTGGCGAAGCTGCTTCATGGTCTGGTCGAGATTGTGTTTCGAAAATGTATCCACACCGCTGGCCAGAATCACGATGGACTTCTTGCCTTTCACGTCCTTCAGGCGGTCGGTGGTTTCGAGGAGCGCGTCAAAAACGTTCGATTCATTGAATCCGGGAAAATAGAGGTGATTGATCGCAGCAAGGACTTCTTCCTTGTTTTGTGTGAAGTCTTGTTCGATGCGAGTTCGCATGTCGAACGTTTCGAGTGCGATCCAATCCTGCTGCTTTAGATTGGCGAAGAGGTATTGCGACCAATATTTCGCGAGGTAACCAAAGAGGCCGTAGCTCCGGCCGCCAAACTCCAGAACTAGCACCATGGTGATCGGAGAATCGCTGGGCCCAAAATTCGTTATTTGTTGAGGCACTCCGTCTTCGTAAACGCGGAAATTCTCGCGCTTCAGCCCTGTAATCAGGTCGCCGTTTGCGGTCGCGGCCCCGACTTCGATCGTCACCAGAGGAACTTCCACGGAGATGGAGACGCCGCCGGTCTGCGGCTGTTGCCCGGGCGGATTTTGCGGTGTTTGCGATTGGGGCGGATTTTCCTTCGGTTCCTGGCCGGGTTGCGGGCTCGGAGGAGCCTGTGCGGCGGCGGGAGTTTGACTCAACGCCAGAAACAGGCTTGCGGACAAAAGTCCCGCTGCAATTCTCTTCATTCTTTCCCCCATCCTCGACAGAAACCGCAAAACTGTTACCCTAAAAGAGCCGCTGGCCTTAGAACTTACGAAACTTCGCGTATTGCGCAGGCCGGGGCTTCCGCCCTTGCATGTTAGTATGAAGCACTTTCCCGGCAAAACAGTTGTCGCATGAAAATTTTCCAGTTTCTGACCAAGGAGGAAGTCTGGTGATCGGGAAGCAGAAGATTCTTGTGGGAATTCTTGCGTCTGGGCTGACATTGTGTGGTGCAGGGAATTTGACGGCGCAAAACGGGCCCGGGTTGCCCGTGACTCCTGCACGTCCCCCCGCGGCGCCGAGCACGACTGCGCTCGCGCAGGAAGCTCTAGGCTGGCTCGCCGATTTGATCAAGATCAACACGACAAATCCTCCCGGAAATGAAGAAGCCGCCGCGAAATATGTCGCTGGTATTCTACAGAAGGAAGGAATTTCGTCGGAGATTCTGCCCATCAGCGCCGGGCGCAGCGCCCTTGTAGCGAGACTCCGGAATTCAGCCATTGCCGATCCATCGCGCGCGCTGCTGCTCGTCGCGCATATGGACGTCGTGGGAGTGGACCGATCCCGGTGGACTGTAGATCCCTTCGGCGCGGTGATGAAAGACGGTTATCTCTACGGCCGAGGAGCAGTGGACGACAAAGGAATGCTGGCGGCAAATCTTGCCGCGTTCGTTTCATTAAAACGCAGCAACGCCCACTTGAATCGCGATGTGATTTTTCTGGCGACGTGCGACGAAGAGGCTTTCGGCGACGCCAGCATCAAGGCTTTGATCGCAAGAAATTGGGATAAATTTGCAGCGGGATTTGCCATCAACGAAGGCGGCGTAGTGATTGCAAAGGGCGGCAGGGTGCAGTACGCCGCAGTCCAAGCCAGCGAAAAAGTGACATACAACGTCGATGTGGTCGCGCGAGGGACGTCAGGCCATGCTTCGATTCCGCTAAAGGACAATGCCGTCGTGCATCTGGCCGCGGCTATCGAAAAGATCGCGGGTTATTCCGCGCCGGTCCACTTGACTGCGGTAACGCGGCGCTATTTTGAAGGCGTCGCGCCGTTGCAGGACGACGAACTCGGGAAATGGATTCGCTCGCTCGACACGTCGGACCGCGGCGAACATGCCGCACGCGTGATTTCGGATGCGAACCCTGCGTGGAATGCGATGCTGCGCGACACGATTTCGCCGACGATGCTGAACGCGGGGGTGCGTGCCAACGTCATTCCCACCGAGGCACGCGGTACGCTGAATATTCGTTTGCTTCCGGGCGACACGATTGATGCATTGCTTGGGCAGCTAAGCAAACTGGTAAGCGATTCCCAGGTGAAATTTGAGATTCAACAGAACGCGGGGCTCGCGGCGCCAACCTCGTCGCTCGAAAACGATTTTTACAACGCCATCGTGAAGGCGGCCGCGCAGGAGTTTGGAGGCGCGCCCGTGCTGCCGTATCAATCCACGTGGGGAACGGATTCGGCGCAATTACGGCTTCACAATGTGCAAGCTTATGGCCTTGTGCCTTTTCCACTGACCGAGGAAGACCTGAAGCGCATGCACGGAGACGACGAACGCATTCCGGTGGCGGCATTCTCCAAAGGTGTGGACCTGATGGTCCGCATTGTGAACGAGTTCGCAGTCGCGAAGTAGCTTCGTTTGACAGACGGCGATCGCATGCAATTCACGCAGAGAACAATTGAGTTCACCGCACCGGAATTCTTGGGAATGAGTTAGGCTGTATCTGTTTCCCCGAAGTTCCGGAGCGGGACGAGTCGTGACTTCATTTCGTCATTCCAAAATTGTCTGCACCATCGGCCCAGCCAGCAGCTCGCCTCGCATTATCAAGAAATTGCTTGAGGCTGGGATGAACGTCGCACGGCTGAATTTTTCCCACGGGACGCACGAGGAACACGCTAGGAATATTTCACTGCTGCGAAGCGCCGCCGTAGCAATGAAAAAGACAATCGCGATTCTGGCGGATTTGCAAGGGCCGAAGATTCGCACGGGCGTTCTCGCGGGCGGCGGGCCTGTGCTGTTGCGAACGGGGCAGGAATTTACCATCACAACTTCGAAAATCCTCGGCGACTCAACCCGCGTGAATACTATATTTGAATCTCTGCCGAACGAAGTGAAGGCTGGCGACCGGATTTTGCTTTCTGACGGTTTGATTGAGCTGCGCGTGCGGCAGGTGCGCAGGCCCAATGTAATTTGCGAAGTTGTGAACGGCGGCGCGCTCGGCGAAAACAAAGGAATCAATTTGCCGGGAGTGAAATTGCGTGTGCCCGCGCTGACGGCAAAGGATAAAGCGGATTTGCGATTTGCGCTGACGCACAGCGCGGACTATATCGCGGTGAGTTTTGTGCGTCGCGCTGAGGATGTGGCGCTCGCAAAGCGATTGATCCGGCTGGCGAAGAAAGAGACGCCGGTGATTGCGAAGCTGGAGAAACCGGAGGCGATTGAAAACTTGGACGCGATCCTGCAGGTTGCGGATGGCGTGATGGTAGCGCGGGGCGATTTGGGCGTGGAGATGAATCCGGAAAAAGTTCCGGTCGTGCAAAAGCAGATTATTCAGCGAGCACGCGAATTTCGCCGTCCGGTGATTACCGCGACGCAAATGCTGGAGTCCATGACAGAAAATCCGCGCCCGACGCGCGCAGAAGCTTCCGACGTGGCGAATGCAATTTTTGACGGGTCCGATGCGGTGATGCTTTCGGCGGAGACGGCCAGCGGGAAATATCCGGTGGAAGCCGTAAGCATGATGGCTCGAATTATTGAGGCCGCGGAAGGAAGCATTCAGGAATTCTCGCGGCCGGCGGCGCAGGAGAAATTGAAAGTCGCAGAGACGGTCGCGGAGCTGGTCTGCCACGCTTCGCGCGAACTTCACATGAAATTGATCGTTGTGTTTACGCACAGCGGATTTACGGCGCGGCTGATCTCGCGCTACCGTCCGCACGTGCCAATCATTGCGCTGACGCCGGAAGTGGCGACGCTGCGCCGCATGGCGCTGATCTGGGGCGTACTGCCGCTGGAATCGCGCGACCCGCACCGCATTGATACGCTAGCAGGGATAACCGAAAAGAAGCTATTGCTGGAGCGGCTGGTGCGAAAGGGAGATGTGATTGGGATTGTGGCGGGAACGCCGATGGGTGTTCGCGGCACGACAAACTTCATGAAGTTTCACGTGATCAGCGCGGCGCGCTGAAAAAGGCCAATCTTCGCGGTTATCGGATCTCTAGTTGACCCAGCGATCGGGGCGTGAAGGTGGGTCGCCCTTGTGCTTGTTGATATAAACCTCAAAACGTTTGCGGTTGCGCTGATACTTCCAGTCGGAGACTTCGTTGCGCAGACGGTAAAGATAGGAATCGCGGCGGAGATAGAGATAACCGACCAGCATTCCCCCCAGATGGCAAATGTGACTCACTTTGCTGTCGCCGATGCCGAGCGTGCCAAGAAACGTGATGACCGTCATTGCGGCGACGATCCATTTCATTTTGAGCGCGACAGGAATGGGGAACAGATAAGCCTTGCGGTCCGGGAACAGAACCACGCAGGCGATCAAGACGCCGAAAATCGCGCCGGACGCTCCGATAGTGGGTATGTATGAATAATCATGCCCCCAAAGGTGAGGGAAATTGTTGACGATGACGTTGATCAAGCCCGCGCCGACGCCCGTAAGAAAATAATACCGGAGAAAACGACTGCGGCCCCAGACGAGTTCGACTTCGCGGCCGAACATCCAGAGCATGAGCATGTTCAGTAGAATGTGCCAGACATCCGTGACCGAATGGAGGAAAAGGTAGGTGAACGGCTGCCAAACGCGCAGGCCAGGAAAAACACCGGCGGGAACGAGCCCGAAAATTTTGACGAACGAAGTGTAGCCGGCCTCTCCTCGGAAGTAGTGAACAAAGGCTTCGAGGATAAAGACGGCGAAATTAGCGATAAGGAGGAGCTTGACACCCGGAGTGACGTAAAAATCGAAGCTAATCCGGTAACTTTTGACGCCGGCGCGCGAAGCCATACGAGAGCCAGTGTACGAGGAGGGAAGCGATCCTGTAAAGAAGACGGTCTTAGCACCACATTGACGCAGCTATCCTGCTCTGTTAGCATGCGCGCCATGGTAAAGGCTAGAAAGTCATCCGCCCGTGCGGGCTCCTCGGGTAAGTCATCTAAAATGAAGAAAAGAAAAGGTTTATCAGCTCCTCCCCCCGTACAGCGTGGCGGCGTGGAGCTTGTCAATCCGCTCGTTCAGGCGCAAATGAAGACCTATGACGAAGCGCTTGGCTTGTTCCACCAGCAGAAATACGGCAAGGCGAAGCAGGAACTTGAAAAGGTTCTGGAGGGCCCGAGCAAAGAACTTGCGGACCGCGCGCGCATGCACATCAAGATTGCCGAGCAGCGGATGAAGCCCGTCGCCGAGCAAAATCCGCGCAACGCGGAAGAACATTACCAGCGCGGCGTGGCCATGATGAATCTCGGTCGCTGGGATGAAGCGCGCGAAAGCCTGGACAAGGCGCGCAAGCTCGCACCGAAGGCGGATCACATCGTTTACGCGGTTGCTGCGCTCGATTGCCTGACCGGCGAAGCGGACGCTGCGCTTGCTAATCTGAAAATTGCCATCGAGCTGCGGTCCGCGAACCGCTTCCATGCGCGCAACGACGAAGACTTCGCATTCTTGCAAGAAGATCCGCGCTTCACGGAACTTCTGTATCCAGAAAAAGACGGTATGGGCGACTAAGGTTTTCTCCGTCTTGGAGAATTTCCCCCTGCATGTTTCACTGCTAAAGTAAGACGCCTTTCAGCCAGCAGGAATTTCCGTGATGAAACAGTCCAACGAAAATGCCGGACACCGCGGTTTGCGCGTCGTCGCCCTCGGCGGCGGCACGGGACTTTCCTCATTGCTGCGCGGGCTGAAATATAATGTCGTGCGACGGCAGGATCTAACGCCCACGGCAAAACGGCCTATCGCTGATCTTGCCGCGATTGTCACGGTGACCGACGACGGCGGAAGCTCCGGGCGCTTGCGGCGGGAAAACCGTATTTTGCCGCCCGGCGATATTCGAAATTGCATGGTGGCGCTGGCCAGCGATGAAGCGCTGCTGAGTCACCTTTTTCAATACCGGTTTCACGCGGGCCGTGGACTGACCGGGCACAACTTTGGAAATTTGTTTCTTGCTGCGCTAACGCACGTCACCGGAGATTTTACGGAAGCGGTGCGCGTTTCCAGCAAAGTGCTCGCGATTCGCGGGAGAATTTTTCCCTCAACCGTTGCAAACGTAACGCTTGAGGCCGTCCTGGAAAGCGGGAAACGCGTTCACGGGGAGACGAGCATTTCAGCGAGCAAGGCGCCGATTCGAAGGCTGCAATTGAATCCGCGCCGTGTGCGCCCCGTTCCGGAGGCGGTCGAAGCGATTCGCCACGCGGATTTGATTTTGCTTGGCCCCGGCTCGCTCTATACGAGCATTCTGCCGAACCTTCTGATTCCGGAAATCGCGAACGCTATTCGCCGTTCGAAAGCGGCGCGCGTCTATATCGCAAATTTAATGACGCAACCGGGGGAAACCACGGGTTACTCTCTTTCGGAGCATTTGAACGCGATCCAGCGCCACGTCCCCGGCCGCATCGTTGATTTTGTGGTCGCGAATCGCAAAAGCGTCTCACCAGACGTCGCCCGCCGTTACAGGAAGGAAGGAGCGGAGCGCGTGGTCGTGGACCTGCCGCTCCTAAAGAAGCAGCGCGTGCGCGTCATTCTGGATTCGCTGCTCGAAGAACATGGAGTGATCCGCCACGATTCGAAGCGGCTGGCGCGCCTGCTCGTCGAGGAATTTCTTGTTCTTCGCTGAAAGTGTTTGCCGCGTGCTCCTGGAGAACGCTCGGCATGCGTCTAAAGAATTGACCTCTTGGGAATCTGGGCGTGAAAAATCGCGTAGCAAAAGAAAGCCAATTGTGGAGTTCACCATGAAAGCGACCACTTCTTCGAAACGATTGTTGCCTTATCTTCTCGTCATCATCGGAGCCTATGGAATGCCGCTGCCCGCGTGCGCGCAGACGGCGACTGTCGTGCAAGCGCCCGTCTGGATCAGCAAGCCCGATGTTGCAGCCTTTGAAAAAATAGAAAACGAACGCCTCGCCGCCGGGCAGCGCGCGATTGAACAAATTCTTGCTGTGAAAGGCGCACACACGGTTGAGAACACCCTCGTCCTCTATGACGAGGTTGTACGTCAATACAACACGGCCGGCTACCTCTCCGGGTTGATGCAGCAGGTCCATCCGGACGCGAAGTTTCGCGATTCGGCGACCGCGATGACTTCCAAAGTGGGTGCAGCAGGCTCTTCGCTTGCGTTAAACCAGGGCGTCTATAAAGCGCTCGCGGCCATCGACTTGTCCGGCGTTGATCCCGCAACGAAGTATTATGTGCAGCGGCAGCTGCTTGAATTTCGCCTGGCCGGCGTTGATAAAGACGACGCGACGCGAGCGCGTTTGAAAACGCTGCTGGATAAATTAACCGACCTGCAGTCCGCGTTCGACCGCAACATTTCCGACGACCAGCGCAGCATCAGTGTGGATTCCGCGTCGGAACTCGACGGCTTGCCCGACGATTACATCGATGCGCACAAGCCCGGCCCTGACGGAAAAATCAAAATCACGACGAACTATCCGGATGCGTTTCCGGTTCTGACATTTGCAAAAAGCGACGCCGTGCGCAAGCGTCTTTATCTTGAGTTTGACAACCGCGCGTATCCGAAGAACCGCGAAGTCCTCATGGACATGGTTCGCGCGCGCTTCGAAATTGCATCCATCATCGGTTATTCGTCGTGGGCCGATTACAACGCCGCCGACCGCATGATTGGCTCGGCCAAGAACGTCAGCGATTTCATTCAGCAAGTGGATGCCGTGGCCAAACCGGTCGCGCAGCGCGAATACACCATGGCGCTTGAGGAAAAACGGAAGCTGGAGCCAAACGCGAAAGGCATCTCCGATTACGAGGTATTTTTTCTCCGGGAAGTGGTGCGCCGCTCCAAGTTCGATTTTGACTCTGCCAGCGTGAGGCCTTATTTGCCGTACGAGCGCGTGAAAAAAGGCGTTTTGGACACGGCAGCGAAACTCTTCAACCTCTCGTTCATTCAGGAACAGGGCGTTCCCGCGTGGGATCCCAGCGTGGAGACGTGGGATGTCTTCGATCAGGGAAAAATGATCGGGCGCATGTATCTCGACATGCATCCGCGCGAGGGCAAATTCAGTCACGCGGAGATGACGCCAGTGCTCGACGGCATCCGCGGTAAACAGGTTCCCGAAGCGGTGCTAGTTTGCAATTTTCCCGTGCCTTCGGCGGACAATCCGGGGTTAATGGACTACAACGATGTGGTCACGTTCTTCCACGAATTTGGCCACCTGATGCACTGGATTCTCGGCGCACAGCAGTGGGCGGGAATCAGCGGTATCAGCATGGAGGCCGATTTCGGTGAAGCGCCTTCGGAAATGCTGGAAGAGTGGATGCACAGTCCCCAAGTTTTGGCGACGTTCGCAAGACACTACAAAACGAATGAAGTTATTCCTGCGGAACTCGTGGCCCGCATGAATCGCGCGGATGCGTTTGGCCGCGGCGGTTGGGTGACGCGGCAAAACGTGTTTACGACGGTTTCGTTTGACCTTTATAACCGGAAGCCGGAAGCGGTCGATCCGGACGTGATTTCAGCGAACGATCAGCGGCGCTACAGTTTGTTCATGCCGACGCCGGGAATTCACGACTACGCCTCGTTCGGGCATCTCGCCGGATACTCCTCGGCGTATTACACATACTTGTGGGACAAGGTAATCGCGGAGGATTTTGTGACGCAGTTTGATCGTAAGAATCTTCTTGCGCCGGGCCCGGCGGCAAAATATCGCCGTCTGGTGCTGGAACCCGGCGGCTCGATGTCCGCGAACGATTTGGTCAAGAATTTTCTGGGGCGTCCGCAAAACATGGAAGCGCTGAAACAGTGGATGTCCGAGCAATTTGAAGCAGCCCCGGCGAAGTAGCACGGGCGTTGCGTCTTTCGACGAAGCACCGCTTTCCCGATCATCCAGCAATAATTGTTCGTGCTATAAACATTAAAGAGAACATTCGCGATACGTGAAAACGCAATCTTCGGCCCGAAAAACGCGTAGTTCGAGGTGACGCTGTGACTGAAGAACGACGTAAAACTCCGCGCTACCCGTTTGTGGCGGTCGCGGAATTGATTGACGAAAAGTCAGGTACAAAGATGGAGATGCGCGTCGCGGAACTCAGCCTGAACGGGTGCTATTTCGACATGGTGAACCCGCTGCCGGACGGCACTCCCATTCACGTCAAGATTTTCTTTGAAAACGAATTCTTTGAAGCCAAGGGACGAGTAATCTACGCGCAACCCCATCTTGGGATGGGCGCGACGTTCGATCAGATCGCCAGCTATTCTGTTCCTGTTTTGAAGAAATGGCTGCTGCGGGCCATGGTCAACGCCAAGCCGGGCTCCAGCTAACCGGACGTCTCACTATTGTTGAACGGTTTGCAACCGCTGACGGGCAGCAACAAGTCGGATTTCTCCGTAAGAGATTTCTTCTGGCAGCAATTCCTTGATCGGTTTCAATCGCTCCCATCCTACCTTGGCGCCAGTCTGTTGAATCTGGTCGTATCTATGCCGCGGCATCCATTCTTCAAGAAATGGGTGTTCTCCTCGTTTTACCAACTCCGAGACCAGTGACTGAACCGTTTGTTATCTGAACGTTCCGAATAACCGCGATCTCCCCGAGGATCACAGCCGCGTCGCCGAAGTGCCAGCGCTTCCCGCTCCGGCGCGGTAAGTGGAATCGGGCTTTCGGGTACGGTAAACGGATGTGTGCGGAATCTTTCGATGATTTCCAGAACCGCGCTGCCGTAGCGCTCGGTTTTTCGCGGACCGAAATTTGTGATTTTTCGCAGTTCCGCAACCGTCGAGGGCTGTTTTTCGCAAAGCTCATCCAGGCAAGAGTTGTACAAGATGACGAATGCGCTCACTTGCCTTGACTGGGCTTCAGTCAATCGCCACGCGCGCAACGCTTCGCGCAGGTTGCTATTCCTTTCATCAGAGGTCGCCCGCTTTTCAAGGCGAGCGGCGCCAGTTGCGCTTATCACCGGCGCGGGCGCAGTGCGCGAAATCCATTCCGGCAATCCCGCGCAGACATCGCAACTTCCGCACGATTGCCACTTCGGTTGTTCGCCAAAATGACGGCAGATTTCGAGCTGACGACAAACGTTGCTGTCCACAAATTCCCGGATTTCATGGAATCGCTGCCAGGCCCGCTCTTTTTCCCTCTCGTCCTCAATTTGCCCGATAAAAAATCCGATGGTCGCCTGATCGCGCTTCTGCCAGAGCAGCAAACAGTCCGCTGCATCGCCATCGCGTCCCGCGCGTCCAGCTTCCTGATAATACTGCTCCACGCTTTTCGGCAATGCGAGATGAATCACCTTGCGCACATTTGGCTTGTTGATGCCCAGTCCAAAGGCAAGCGTGCCCACAACAACCCGCACTTCATCCGCGGACCACAACTGTTGGTTTTGCCGCCGCTCCTCTGCTCCCATCTTTCCGTGATAAGCGACAGCTTTTACGCCGCCCTTTTCCAGAAACTCACGTACTTCTTCCACGCGCTTGATCGTCGACGCATAGACAATGGCGCTTCCCTCCTCCATAGAGCGCAGCGATTCAAGCAGGATCGCCTCCTGCTCGGAGCGCGTAGACTCTCGCACAAGGAGGCGAAGATTCGGACGGCAAAAACTGGCAATGCGCTTGAACGGGTCGCGCAAGTGCAGTTGCTCGACAATATCGTGACGCACGCGCTGTGTGGCGCTAGCCGTGAACGCGGCGATGGGCAGGTCCGGAAATTCCCGCCGCAACCGGTTGAGCAGACGGTATTCCGGGCGGAAGTCGTGCCCCCATTCGGAGATGCAATGTGCTTCATCAATGACGAAAAAGGAGAGCGCCAGCTTCTTCAGCCACCGCAATGTCACTTCCTGCGCGACCGACTCCGGCGAAAGGTACAGGAGCCGGAACGCACCGGTTTCCGCTTGGCAGTGAACCTTTTCTCTTTGCCCGCGTGTCAACGAACTGTTCCACACCGCCGCAGGAATGCCCATCTCTTCGAGCTGCGCGACCTGATCTTGCATCAGCGCAATCAGCGGGGAAATCACCACAGCAGTGCACTTTTCCGCAAGAGCAGCTGGAAGCTGGTAACAGAGCGACTTGCCGCCGCTGGTGGGCATAACCACGCAGGCGTCGCGGCCCTCGGCAATGCGGCGCGCAATTTCCTCCTGGCCCGGACGGAATGAGGAGTAACCCCAATGGCGAGAAAGGGCAGCGAGCAATTGCGAACTCGAAATCACGAGAGCACTCCTAGCGGGAAGAGTAGAGGCTTATAACAGGCGCGCATCTTCGCCTTATATTCGCCATATGTCAAATGCCGCTTCGTTACGGCAAATTGAAGTTAATCTCCACCACTAGCCTGACGGCGCGCGGTCCATATGACGCCATGACTGGCTCCCGCGAATTGTTCCTGCTAAGTTCAAAGAGAAGGAGAGCGAAATGGCCACGTTTGGATTGATCGAATACAAGGATGCAACCCCCGAAGTGCGCGCGATTTATGACGACATCATGGCCACGCGAAAGACGGATTGGATCAACAATTTTTGGAAGGCGATTGCGCACGATCCTGCGACGCTGAAGCGCACGTGGGAGAGCATCAAAGTCATCATGCGGCCGGGAGCGCTGGACCCGCTAACGAAAGAGCTGATTTATGTCGCAGTCAGCGTAACGAACAATTGCCATTACTGCATCGCGTCACACACGGCGTCCGCATTCAAAAAGGGAATGACCCAAGAGATGTTCAAGGAACTGCAGGCGGTCATCGGCATGGCGAATGAAACAAACAAAATAGTCACTGGGTATCAAGTGGAAATTGATGAGCAGTTCAAGCCGCCGCTGAAATAGTTTTCTCGCGCTTTCGATCCTTTGCCGATACAAGAGAATCACACCTGTCCGTGTGGACAGGTTTACCGGTAGTACGCGCGTACTATCGTCCGCGTGTTCGTGGAGGAATGAATATATAGATGTACACGCGGTTTCCGCCGTGCGCGGATTGCGCTGAAACACTACCCGGCGAGTGAGCATTGATGGCATCGATCCTAAAAGAACCTGAACAGAAAAATTCTTTTGCACCCGCTTCCCCCGTGAGCGCTACGCAACCGAGAGTACAGCCGGTGGCGCTGGAGATTTCCGTTACCGTAAACGGTGCGCGAACTGTGGAGGGCAGCAACAAGCGCGAGCCATTCTCTGAAACGACGCAGACGGTGCTGGTGTTCGGCAACGGCGCGGTGATTCGCCTGAACTCCGGCGTAACAGCGGGCCAGCTTCTTTTCCTCACGAACGAGAAAACGAAAAAAGAAGTCGTTTGCCAGGTGGTGAAATCGAAAAACTACAGCAGCGCGAGCGGGTACGTGGAGTTGGAATTCACCGAGCCTGCGGTTGGATTTTGGGGAATGCGTTTTCCGTCGGACCGCGTTGTGCTGCCGGCAGCCACGGCCAGCGGCGCTCCCGAACCCGCTAGCCCTGCAAAACCGGTTCTCCCTGTGACGCAGGCGAAACCGGCGGTGCCGCATCCGACGAGTACGATTGCTCCGCCGCAGGCTCCCGTTGTAGCCGCAACTCCCCTTATTGCGGCTCCTTCTGCCGAGAAGAGAATGGAATCGCCCGTCGCCGCAACTTCGGGAGTTGCATCGCTCATTGCTCCCACCCCGGCAGACAATTCAAGTGAGGAGCTCAAGAAGCAGGCTGCCCGATTACAGGAACAACTCTCCTCCATGCATTTTTCTGAGACGCTTGCGACGCCTCCGAACGCGAACACGCCCATTCTTCAACTGGACGCGATTGCCATCTCCGAGGAGACCGCGAAAATCTTTGAACTGGCCACTCCGGGAACTGCAGCTCCGGTGGCGAATGCCGAGCAGGCAGCGGCGCCGACGGCGAGACCAGCCGAGCCCGTGAGCCTATCCCCGGTTGCGCGTCATGAGAAAGCCGCAAGCTGGATGAATGAAGAGGAAGTAAAGATTCCCGCGTGGCTCGAGCCGCTGGCCCGCAACGCGGCAATAACGCCGCCTGTTCCATCGGTAGCCGGCGCGCCCGTCACACCGCCTGCCCCTCCGCAAGTTACTCCCGTAACGGCGCCGATCATTCCTCCCGCGCCACAAGTTGCCGCGATTATTGCATTGCCGCCAGCGCCGGCACCGTTGGAGGTAACCGAATTAGAAGATGCGCAAGTCGCGGGCGAATCGTACGAATTTGGCGCCAAGACAGAAGCAACGCCCGCTCCAGTTAGCGAAATGCAAGCGCCGAACTTTGGAACGAGTCTGTTCGAATCGAACGAGAGTGTTTACGAGGAACCTGCAAGCGGCGGAAGCAAGAAGGGTTTGTGGATCGGAGCTATCGCCGCGACAATTCTGCTCGCCGCAGGCAGCGGCTGGTGGTACATGCAACAAACTGGGCATGCCGCAGCAGGCTCGACCGCGCCGGTTTCGCAAACGGAGTCGCCTGCCTCGCAAACAGCGGCTCAGTCGCAGCCGCAACAGAATTTTGGTTCAGCCTCAGCTTCAACCAGCGACAAGCCATATTCGACTCCCAGCCAGGCGATTACACCGGCCTCGAACAAAACAGCGCCATCGGTTTCACCGGCGGTGGACGTACAGAAGATTCCGACTGGCCGCGATTCCGCGAAATCTGCGCCCGTCTCCTCAGCGTCGCGCGCTTCGGAACCGGTTGCCGAGCCCGTTGAACCACCGAAAAAATCCGCGTTTAGCCAGCTGCGTCTTGCTGCTCCAACCGTGAAAGGCGGCAAAACCCAGGCGACTTCCAGCGAAGGTGAGCCGGGGATCGCCATGGAAAACAGCGTAAATCCGCCCGCGGCGGCGTTGGGCTCCGGGCTTGATGGCTCCAAGAGCAGTCAGCCCGTGGCTCCGATTCCAGTCGGCGGAGAAGTGACCAACGTTCAACTGATTTCTTCTGTTCCTCCGGCTTATCCGCTCATCGCGCGATCGCAGAGGATTGCCGGCGACGTGAAAATTGATGCGCTGATTGACGAGAACGGCCGCGTCACCGGCATGAAGGTGGTTACCGGACCCGCGATGTTGCACCAGGCCGCTATGGATGCACTTCGGCAATGGAAGTACAAGCCCGCGACGCTGAATGGCAAGCCCGTTTCCATGCACCTGGTGGTTACGATTCAATTCCGGCTGCAGTAATTCCGGCGGGACAGATCAAACCTACAATTACATCGTGAGCACGACGCGGAATTGCGCGTGGCCGCTGGTCATGCGTTCATAAGCCTCGGCTGCTTTTTCCAGCGGAAATTTTTCGATCATCGGCCGGACCCCGGTCAGCGCGGCGAAGCGCATGGCGTCTTCCGAATCGGCGGCTGTGCCGGAAGCCCAGCCCTGCAGCCGTCTCTTTCCCATCAAAAGCGTGAAGGGAGAAGCTTCAATATTGCCGGGGCCGGCGCCGACGACGACCATCGAACCGTTGCGTCCGAGTCCGGGAAAGAGATCGGACATGGATTTGGAGTTGGGCGCAGTGGCAAGAATCACCTTCGCACCTCCGAGCTTCTGCAATTCTGCGACCGCGTCGCTGTTCTTGCTGTCAATGTAAATGTGTGCCCCGAGTTTTTTCGCCAGCGCGCTGTTCTCCGGGCCGCGGCCAATGGCGACAACGTGATATCCAAATTTATTGGCGAACTGCACGCCGAAATGGCCAAGCCCGCCGATTCCTTGAATCGCAACCAAATCCCCGGGAGCTGCGCCGCTGTGCCGCAACGCGTTGAATGTGGTTATACCGGCGCAGAGTAGAGGACCCGCTTCTGCGGCATCCAGCGTGTCAGGAATCGCCGCGAGACCTTCGGAGGCGACCAGCATGTATTCCTGATAGCCGCCATCGAAATGGATGCCCGTAATTCTTTCGTTCGAACAGTTTATGAAATCGCCCTCGCGGCATGCGGGGCAGGTGAAGTCGTGACTGCCATGCCAGCCGACGCCGACGCGGTGGCCCTTCTTCCAGGTGGTCACCCCCGGCCCTGGTTCGTCCACTACGCCCGCAACCTCATGGCCGGGAATGCGCGGATATTGAATGCCCGGGAACGCGCCGTCTTTCACAAGATGGTCGCTGAAGCAAATGCCGCAAGCCTGCACTTTAATGCGCACTTGCCCGGGCCCGGGCTGTGGAATTTCGCGCTCAACAATTTCAAAATTGCCGCCAGGTTTGGGAACCTGCACTACTTTCATTTTCGCCATTGGGGAATCCGCCTTTCGAATGAGATGGGAGTCCTTCTTGGATGCAACGTCGCCTGGACGCGATACAGACTTCTTGCAATCTGAACTGTTGAAGGTCGAAAGATGTTCTCCGCGCGTCTTGTTAAAGAGTTTTCCAATCTGTAATGGCCGCAACTTGCGAGGAAGTGGAAGAGCTTCGTATACTGACGGCCCGGCCAAATGGTAGGTACGACGGGAAGGGTAGCCCGCCGAAGTCTTCTGTTTGCGCCCCGAATCAAAGAATTCAGTATCCGGCAATCAAGCAGGATCGTGCCGGAGTGTGAAGCCATCAAGGAGAGTCTCGCATGTCGCAACCCCCGGCACCGGAAGAGATGAATGTCTACCAAAACGCCGAAGCGCGTTTTGAAGTAGCGTCGCAGAAGCTGGGATTAGAGCAGGGAATTTACCGTTATCTTAAGTATCCGAGTAAGGAAATCACGCTTTATATTCCAGTCGGACTGGACAACGGAACGCTGGAAGTTTTCACGGGTTATCGCGTTCTCCATTCCACCGTGCGCGGGCCGGGCAAGGGCGGAATTCGTTTCGCGCCGGATGTTTCGCTCGATGAAGTGCGCGCGCTGGCGACATGGATGACGTGGAAGTGCGCTGTTGTGGACATTCCTTTCGGCGGAGCAAAGGGAGGAATCATTTGCGATCCGCGCAAAATGTCGCGCGGCGAACTGGAACGTCTCACGCGCCGCTACACCGCGGAATTGGCCGACTGGCTTGGGCCGGAGCGCGACATTCCCGCGCCGGACGTGGGCACCGGCGAACAGACGATGGCTTGGGTGATGGACACCTATTCCATGCATCACCGCCAGGCGACGACGGCGGTTGTCACCGGCAAGCCCATCGAACTTGGCGGCTCGCGCGGACGTCGCGAAGCCACAGGACGCGGCGTGATGATCTGCTGCGACAAGGCGCTTGCGAAACTCGGAATGAAAAAGGAAGGCTGCCGCGTCGTGATTCAGGGCTTCGGCAACGTCGGCTCCATGGCCGCGGACCTGATGCAAAAAGTCGGTTACAAGATCATCGGCCTAGCCGACATTGGCGGCGGGCTCTACAACGAAAACGGCTTCGATGTGCCCAAGGTCATTGATTGGGTCTATACGCAGAAGAAACCATTGCAGGATTATCCCGGCGGCGGCACAAAGATGAGCGCGCGCGACGTCCTGTTCCAGAAGTGCGATGTGGTCATTCCCGCCGCAATCGAAAACCAGATCACGGAAAAGAACGCGTCCCAGGTGCAAGCCAAAGTAATGTGCGAAGGAGCGAACGGTCCCACGACCTGGCAAGCCGACGCCATCATCGATGCCAAAGGCGTTTTTACCATTCCCGACATTCTCGGCAATGCCGGCGGCGTCACGGTGAGCTATTTCGAATGGGTGCAGGACCGGCAAGGTTTCTTCTGGCGCGAAAGCGAAGTGAATGAACGCCTGCTTGACGTGATGGAAAACGCTTTCGACGCAGTCGTCAAATACGCCGAAGCTCACAAAGTGAACAACCGCATCGCCGCTTACATGGTGGCCATCGACCGCGTAGCAAATGCATTGAAAATGCGCGGGATTTACGCTTAACTGAGGGCGCCCGAAACAGGTCACGCAAGCGTCGCTGTCCTACCTTGCGTTTGGGCGAAAAATAACTTGCAAACCGTCTTGCGCGGTGGATAATTCCCCGCGCGGGGAAGGAGTCCGCTCCGTGAACCCTGTGTTGGCTGGTCACGCAAAAACGGAAGAACAGCACCGGCGTGAAATTTGCGCGGCGGGGCGCTGGATGTCCGACCGCGAGTACATCGTGGCGTGCGAAGGCAATGTGTCCGTGCGCTTGAGCGACGGGCGCATTTTGGCCACGCCTACGTGCATGAACAAAGGCTGCCTTTCGCCCGAAGATTTGGTCATCACGGATCTCGACGGCCACAAGTGCGCGGGCGACCGGAAAATGTCGTCCGAGATTCTGATGCACTTGTTGTTTTACCGCATGCGTCCGGATGTGAACGCGGTTTGCCACGCGCATCCGGTTACCGCGACCGGATTTGCCAGCGCGGGCCGCGCCCTCGATCAAGCTCTACTTCCCGAAGTGATTATTGGCCTCGGCCAGGTGCCGCTCGTTCGTTACGCAACCCCGGGCACGCCTGATTTGAGCCAGGCGCTCGAACCCTACGTTGAAAGCTACGATGCGCTATTGCTTGCCAACCATGGCGTCGTCACTTGCGGCCAGGATCTGCTTACCGCGTTCTATCGCCTGGAGACGGTAGAGCACTTCGCCAAGATTCTCCTCGCAGCGGAAAATGCAGGAACGCCGAAGCTTCTCTCCGGCCGCGAAGTGGCCAAGCTGATGGCCGCGCGGGCGCGTTACTCCGTCGTGCCGCCTCCCGGTGGAGCTGCCGAATTGCCGCTCACGAGCGACAGCGAGGAAGGCGTCGCCGACGAGATCACCCTAAAGCGCGATGAACTGGATCACCTGATCGAAGAAGCTCTGCGACAGGATCGTGCGCGCCGCTAAATTGCTTCCCACGTTTTCGCTTCCAGCTGGAAATCTCCCGTATTGAATCTGTTGAAGGAGGACTTACCATGCCGGAAGAATTCAAAGCCCGCCTTGACTACGCAAAGTTTGGCCACGAGCCTCTTCGCTCGATGTATGCCATTGAACGGTATCTGCACGATAGTGGAATCAACGGAAAACTGCTTCACATGATGAAATCGCGGGCTTCGCAGATCAACGGCTGCGCGTATTGTATTGATATGCACTGGAAGGACGCGCGCGCCGTCGCGAGACCGACCAACGTCTCTACGGTCTGGATGCGTGGCGCTCGAGTGGACCGAAGCTGTCACGCTTATTTCAGAAACGCACGCTCCGGATGACGTCTACGAGCGCGTTCGCGCGCAGTACTCGGAAAAGGAATTGGTGGATCTTACCCTCGCCATCGGCATGATCAATATGTGGAATCGGATCGCAATTTCGTTCCGCGCCATCCCCGGACTTTATCAATCAAAGGAAACTGCAGTCGCCGCAAGCTAAGCCTCGCCAAAATCTCGATTGCTTGGCCTTCGCTGTCTTTCGCTTGTACAATCGCTCGCGCGCAGCATAATCGTGTGCGGGAGTTTCTGTATGAGTGAGACGCAACTTTTCTTTGACGCCATCCGTGCTGGAGATCTCGCCGCAGTACGCGCGTTGCTCGACCAGGACTCCGCTCTGCTCAACGCCAAAAACGCTCAATCCCAAAGCCCGGTCCTCTTTTCCATTTACAATCGCCAAAAAGAAATCCGCGATCTGCTTCTGTCCCGCGGCGCGCAAATGGAACTGCACGAAGCCGCCGCCGCGGGAGATTTGACTCGCGTCAAGGAAATTGTCGAAAACGACGCGTCTCTTGCAAAAACCTACTCCCCCGATGGATTTCCTGTTCTCGCTCTGGCGGCGGCCTTTGGCCATTTCGAAGTCACGAAGTATCTGCACGCAAAGGGCGGCGACGTAAATGCCGTTGCGACCAACGGCAGCGGCTACAATGCGCTGACGGGTGCGGTCGCCAGCGGCCACACGGAAATCGTGAAATGGCTGCTCGATAATGGAGCCGAGCCGAACTATCGCTACGCAACCGGCTACACTCCGCTCCTTACTGCAGCCGCAAACGGGCATCTCGAAATTCTCAAGGCGCTCCTCGCTCGCGGAGCCGATCTCCACGCCAAATCGAACGACGGAAAAAACGCTCTCACCTATGCCGAAGAACGCGGCAACAAGGAAGTGGCGGCCTTCTTGCTCCAGCAAGGATTGACACGCTGATCTCGCACAAAGAATTTGTTTTGCAATCGCTGGCAATTAAATAATGTCCTTTCCTCTCTATATTCCGGTCGGCTCGCTCAAGCTTTATCCGCATCTCGTCTTTGAAACACTCGCTTACGTCATCGCGTTTCGCGTTTACATTTCGTTGCGCAAGCGCTTCGGCGATGCACTCGACGACGGCAATCGCTGGTGGGTCATCGCTGCAGCCGCAATGGGCGCGATCGTCGGCAGCAAGGTTCTGTATTGGTTTGAAGACCCCGGCGCCGCTCTCTCTCACTGGCGCGATCCGGCGTTCTTGATGGGCGGCAAAACCATCGTCGGCGCGTTGATTGGCGGTCTGCTCTCCGTCGAATTAATGAAGCACTATCTCGGCATTCAGCGCCGCACCGGCGATCTCTTCACAATCCCGCTTTGCATCGGCATCGCGATCGGCCGCGTTGGCTGTTTCTTGACCGGCCTTAGCGATCACACCGCAGGCATTGCGACGACTTTGCCCTGGGGCGTCAATTTTGGTGACGGCATTCCTCGCCACCCCACGCAGCTCTATGAAGTGCTGTTTGCGCTGGCACTTGGAGTCTTTCTCTGGCGCCAATCGCTGCGCCCGCACTTGGAAGGCGATCTCTTCAAGCAATTCATGGTGTCTTACTTTGCGTTTCGGCTGCTCTGCGATTTCCTAAAGCCGGACGACGTCCGCGTATTCCTCGGCCTCACCTCGATTCAGTGGGCCTGCATCCTCATGCTGGCGTATTATTTCTCCGACATCTGGCGCTGGACGCGGTCGGGTTTTGCTCCGCCGATTGCAGCAGAGACGGAGTCTCCTTCCATGGAGATTAGCTGATGAGCAGCGCGCCGCAACCTCCGCTCGAATCCCCTCCTCAGGAGTCGCGGTCCCTTTGGGAGCCCATCGGCATCGCTATACTCGGGAGCTTCATTCTTGCCTTCGGCAGTTGCGCAAGTGGAGCGGCTCTGAGCGGTGGACCGCTGAAGGATATTTCTGGATTGCTTATTCAGATCGGGTTGCTCTTTCTGCTTGTCTTTCTAGGTTCGCTGGTAGCTGCCGTCGTCTATTTCTTTGTAACGATATTCGGCAAATAGAATGAACAATCAGCCCTCAGATGCAAAGTCACTTTCCTGGGAACGCAGCCTCCTTGGCTTCGGCTTCTTCCTTGTCATAGCCTCCCTCAGCTTCATCCTTCTGTTCGGTTTCTTGATTCGCCCGATTCCACGCTCTTTCGTCTGGGAAACGTTGACAAGCTTCATCGGGCTGATTGTCGGTGGAATCTTGATTGCAGCAATGCTACACAGGCTGCGCGGCAAGTCGTCTATTTTGCCCGCTGGCATCAGCGTGCTCTGCGCAGTATTTTTGACTGTCGGGGCGGGCTTCGGCTACGTAGCCACCTGCAATTTCGAAGGACGGCCGAACCCCATGAACTCGGTGTTCCTTGTCCTCGGCTTGCTCGGAACCATTTTGTTTGTCGTGGCCGCTCTTTGGCTCTTCGTAGCAGTCATTGTCCGCGCTTTTCGAATTGCGCGGAAGGAGAAGCAGGAATGACAGAGCGTGTGCGTCCCTACATGTTTTACGACGTGGCGCTCACCATCTGCTCCACGTGTTTTCGCAAACTCGAAGGTAAAATCGTCTTTCAGGACGGCAAAGTTTTTCTTCTCAAGCGCTGCCCGGAACACGGCGCCGAACGCGTCCTCGTCGCCGATGATGTGGACTACTACCGCCGTTGCCGCGAAGTCTTCATCAAGAAACCGGAAATGCCCTTGCATTACAACACGTCGGTCAAATGGGGCTGCCCCTACGACTGCGGCCTCTGCACCGACCACGAGCAACATTCCTGCTTGTCGCTTCTCGAAGTCACCGATTCGTGCAATCTACGCTGCCCGGTTTGCTACGCCGGAAGCGGTCCCGAACGGACCGAGCATCGCCCGCTTGCCCTGCTCGAAAAAATGCTCGACGCCATCGTTCGCAACGAAGGACATCCGGACGTCGTTCAAATCTCTGGCGGCGAACCGACCCTCCATCCCGATTTCTTCAAAATCGTCGCCATGACCAAGGCGCGGCCCATTCGCCACCTCATGGTCAACACCAACGGTCTCAAAATCGCCCAGGATGAAGACTTCGCCAAACGGCTTGCCGAAACAGATGACTTCGAAGTCTACTTGCAATTCGATTCGTTCGAACGCGAAGCGCTGCTCGATCTTCGCGGCGGCGATCTCCGCAGCATCCGCGAAAAAGCTCTCGAGCGTCTCAATCGCCACAACATTTCCACGACGCTCGTCATGACCCTTCGCAAAGGCCTGAACGACGGCGAAATCGGCAAAGCCATTGACTACGCGCTGCAGCAGCCTTGCGTGCGCGGCATCACTCTCCAGCCCATTCAGGATGCGGGCCGCCTCGAGAAATTCGACCCCGCAACCGACCGCCTCACGCTAACCGAAGTCCGCCGCAAAATTCTAGAACAAACCAAAGTGTTTCAGCCCGAGGACGTCATCCCCGTTCCATGCCATCCCGATTCGCTCGCCATGGCCTACGCTCTTAAACTAGACAACGACGTCGTCCCTCTCACTCGCTTCGTCGGTCCGGACGTCCTCATCAACGCCGCGCGCAATACCATCGTCTACGAAGAAGAGCAGGGAATCCGCGATTGCCTTTTCAAACTCTTCGCCACAAATCACTCGCTTCAATCTGGCGCAACATCTCTGCGCGAACTCCTCTGCTGCCTCCCCCGAATCGCCGCGCCCGCCGAACTCAGCTACAAGAATATTTTCCGCGTCCTCATCGTTCAATTCCTCGACGCCCACGCCTTCGACGTTCGCAGCGTCAAGAAGACCTGCATTCACATCGTCCATCCCGACGGTCGCCTTATTCCCTTCGATACTTACAACCTCTTCTATCGCGACGATCTCGAACGCACGCGTCTTGCCGCTTTGCGTGGTCTTGTTCCGCAGTCCGCGCTCGCCTCCATTCATCCAACCACTCCTGGTTAAGCGTTCGCGGACTTGGCATCTCATTTGCTCCCTTCACTGCGAAGGAGCGATGCAGGTGTCTCCTTTGCCGGTTTCACCCGACAGTTGGAGCAGCAGAGCGACACAAGCTCGGTCCACACTTCTTTCATGAAATATCGCCGCCAAAAACTCATCACGTTTTCCGGCTGGGCCGCGCTCCTCCTCTTGAGCCTCGCTTGCGGCATACCTAGTTCGCGTCCACCCCGGCCATTTCCCATCCCGGGAGGTCCTGACGATGATGCTGGCACTCCTCTCAGCCATCCTGATCGCCAGTTTCCCATCCAGCCCTCTGCCGTGAATTCCGTCGCCTTCGATCCAACCGGCCGCTGGATGGCCACTGCCGGACAAGACAAAGCAATCACCGTTTGGAACTTTCAAGAAATGCGCGTCGCGCTCCAGTTGCGCGGCCATTCTGCAGCAGTCACCAGTGTTGCATTCGCGCCCGACGGAAAAACTATCGCCTCGGCGAGCAGGGACAAATCAATAAAGCTTTGGAACGCCGCCACGGGCCAGCTCTCGCAAACACTCACTGGTCATACCGACGAGGTGCGCGGCATCGCCTTCTCACCTGAAGGACAAATCTTCGCCAGCACCAGCTCAGACAGCACTGTGAAATTGTGGGATGCTCAAACCGGCCGCGAATTAAGAACCTTGCGAGGTCACACCGCCGCTGTAAACGCCGTCGCTTTCAGTCCCGACGGCAAAACGCTCGTCAGCGCAAGCGACGACAAATCCGTTCGCCTCTGGGACGTGCAAACCGGCGGGCTCTTTCAATTGCTCACCGCTCATACGGAACCAGTTCTTGCCGTGGAGTTTTCCCCCGACGGCCAAACCCTCGCTTCCGGCAGCGTAAGCCTCGAGCCGCTCTCGCATCGCGGTAGCCTCAAATTTTGGAATGCCGTTACCGGACGAGAAACCTTCTTGCCCTCATTCCCCTCGGCGATATCCGCAATCGCCTTTCGCCCTGATGGCCGCGCGCTCGCCGTCGCCTATCTCGGCGATGGCGGTCTTTGGAACATTGACGTGCTCGATCTTCGTGACGGCCACCTTCTGCGCCGGTTCATCGCTCACCGTCACAAGATCTCGCAACTTGCTTACTCCCCGGACGGTTTCTGGCTCGTCTCCGTCGGCGCTGACAAAGCCATCCGTTGCTGGCACTGAGCGTCTGTCTTTCTTCCTGGGGTTATTAGGAACTCAACGGAGAGTCGGTTAATCCTCTCCCCAAGGCATAGTGAATCAACTCCGCAATCGAATGAACATTCAGCTTCAGCATGATCTTGGCGCGATGCGTTTCCACGGTCTTCACCGTAATTCCCAGCGCCGCGCTGATCTCCTTGTTTGCTTTCCCGCCGGCCAGTAGCCGCAAAATTTCATTTTCACGCGGAGTCAGCGCCGCTTCAGAATCAGCGACGCTGCGCCCCTTCTTTTCAACACTCAGAAACCCACGCAGCACAATGTCTGAGACTTTCGGCGTCAGAAACGTCCTTCCTTGCAATACCTCGCGGACAGCCCAGACTAGCGGCCCCGCCAGGTCTGATTTCAATATATATCCCCGCGCTCCTGCTTCCAGAATTCGTCGAACCATCTGATCCGACTCGTGCATGGTCAAAATCAGAATGTTCGTCTCCGGCACTTTGCTCAGGATCTGGCGCGTCGTCTCCAGTCCATCGAGGCTCGGCATGGTCACGTCCATAATCAAAACATGCGGCCGCAGACTCTGCGTCATCCTCGTTGCCTGGACGCCGTCCATCGCCTCCCCCACGACATTCCATCCTCGATGCGCGCTCAGGGTGCTCCTAGTTTCCTAATGAGACATAGAGTATTTAAATCCTCGAATGCTTCTTAATAACATAATTATGTCCCTGCTCTTGTACTGTCTCTCTGCCCATTTCAAGCCATTTTCTTTGGGTAGGCCGGAGCGGCGCCTCCCCGACCGTACATTTCGGTACGCAGTCTACGGTATTGTGCGCCTGCACCCTTCTCCCTACGTTATAGGCACTTTTTAGTTAACTCGGCGTTTGTGAATGTTTGAGGACCGCCCCTCTTCATCCATCGGCGTCCCGACTCCACTCACACCCGCTTCTACTTGTCCCAGGGCAGCTGTTGAAAAGTTGTTGGCGCTTTTTCTGTTGGGGAAGTATCTGTCCAATAAAAAGCAAAGGGAGAAAACCGACGATGTGGTATGGAATGCGTTTACAAACTCTTCGCGAGCATAGCGGCCTTACCAGGGATGACTCGTCTTTGCGTTCCGGGATTTCGCCTTCCACTCTTGCCAAAATTGAAGCCGGCCTGACGATTCCTTCCATTGAAATGATGATCAGGCTCGCCAACTCTTTCAAGGTGCGGTTCCCCAAGCTTTTGCTGGAAGTCGGCGTCATTATGAGGGAAGACACGCGCGTCGCTCTCGCCGAGGCGTCCTCGCAACGTCTTGCCCGGGCCGCTCGACGAGCCAAATCCAGAAAGTGATCCTGGCCTGATTCGCACGTTAGCTCAGCCGACGTATTCGCGTCCCGGCTACCGCCGGCGATTTCTTTTGCCGCTTGAAGAATTTCTTTGCCTTTTCGATGTCAATGTAAACGCGACTGAACTCCTGCTTGTCCTTATAAATGATGGTCACGAGCCAGTGCGAGTGTCTGCGCCTTCGGTCTGGCTCCTTCAGGTTGAGTTTGCCATCGGACATAAAAGTCCCCCGGTCGATTTTCAGACTAAGGGTTCTTGCATCTTGTAGGGGGGAACTTAACGCGGACGATAACTAAACGCTACCTATTTTTATTGCGGCGTAGTCCATAACCGAATTGCGAAATTGCTATCTCGGTTGCTTAATGTCCGAAGTTGCTTGCTTAATGCTGCCTTTAACAAGTTCAGTCTTCACTTCCGATTTCTGTCCAGCGAGCAGATTCACTTCTGCTTCAAATGTCTGATAACCCGGCAGTCCAATCTTGAGTCGATGTTTTCCGGGGCTGATCAGCATATAGCGAAGGCCACCGAATTCGCTCGCATGCCCGACGTACTTGTCATCGACAAACACCGCTGCGCGTCCTGGTTCGACGTTCAGTTTCAGCGTGGCGGTAACATCTGGTGGTACAACGCGAGGGCTGAGGTGCATAGTCACCTGAACGGTTTGTACTTGCCCGGGTTCCACTACGATCTTTCGTAGAAAGTCGTCATAACCGGATTGACGCACCGAGATTTCATGATCACCTGGAAGCAACAACACCTTCTTGTTCCCGTGCAGTTCCTTTAGGAACCCCACATAAGCGCCATCGACCCATACCCCAGAATCTCTTTCCACCTTCGTCGCGCCTTGGAATTTGACCTCGCCCAAGATCTTACTGTCTTGTGCGGAAGCAATGGTAACTGCCACGAAGAGACAGAAGGTAGCAGCCCAGACCACCCCACATCGGAAGTTCAGCACTTTCCACATAATTCCCCCAATAGCGCAGAACCAAAACCATGCCCTCGGATACGTGGGGATATCCGTGAAAACGTCTTTTCAGTCAGTGGTATAAATCCACCGAAGAAATCCTAACTCGAAGCAGCATAGTTTACAATCTGCGTTACCGGAGAAGCCCACTTTGATCGGCCGCGGCTTTCAGTTGCCGAGGCGCCTCCGCATTCGTAGAAGCAAGAAGGCTTGCCTTGCGTACACAAGCCGTCAAGCCGTCCGGGCGCTCTTGCATTTCTTTTCGGGACGGGTCAAGCTTTTCGTGTTTTTTCCTCTCGCGCAACGTACTGCCGAAATGGAGACTCAAGGATGCTGAACGGAAGAAAGGTTGTCGTGGTCATGCCAGCGTACAACGCGGCGAAGACAATCGAGAAAACAGTACGGGAACTGCCCGACATAGTGGACACCACAATCCTGGTAGACGATGGCAGCACGGACGACACTGTGCGATTGGCAAGGACGCTGGGATTGCAAGTATTCGTGCACGACCAAAATTACGGGTATGGAAGAAACCAGCAAACTTGCTACCGCGAGGCTTTGAACCAAGGAGCGGATATTGTGGTGATGGTCCATCCGGACTACCAGTACACGCCGCTGCTGGTGACGCCGATGGCGAGCATGATCGCCTTTGGAGTCTATGATGTGGTGCTGGGTTCGCGAATCCTCGGAGGCGGCGCTTTGAAAGGGGGCATGCCTTTTTACAAGTATGTGGCCAACCGCTTTCTGACGGCTTTTCAGAATGCCCTGACGGGAGCGAAGCTCTCCGAATATCACACGGGATACAGAGCCTTCTCCCGAAACGTCTTGCAGGTGCTTCCCCTACTCGAAAACTCCGACGATTTTGTTTTTGACAACGAAGTGTTGGCGCAGTGCATTTGCCTGAAATTCCGTCTGGGTGAAGTCTCCTGTCCGACCAAATACTTCAAAGAGGCGTCTTCGATTAATTTCTGGCGAAGCGTCAAGTACGGTTTGGGAGTTCTAAGAACCACCTTCATGTGTCGGATGCAAACGCTAGGACTTTCCCACTTCCGGCTATTCAGCCCTACAGGAAGAAAATTGCTATTGGATTATTACGCCGCGCCCACCAGTGATCGGAAAGCGCAGTTGTCGCGGGGAGCCTGAGTGTCCAACTGCCACTTCGCGCGGAGCATAGCGTTAGCTGCCAAGGCAAACTACTCTACAGTTACCTATTTCGTTGACAGACACCGCAGAACCTTTAAGGGCCCGCGCTCATGAAAACACTCTCGTTCTGGCGAGGACTAGCCTGGTGCGTGCTACTTGTGGCCGCAGGGCTCTCCGTCTACCGAGCCAAAACGCAAACCATCGCCCATGATGAAGCGCTGACCTATGAGTGGTTTCTAGATCAGGGCATCGAGAACGTGTTGCGTTACAACACCACGAATCACATTCTTCAGACGCTACTCGCGAAACCCACTGTAAAACTCCTTGGCGTATCCGAATTTACGTTTCGCTTGCCGACCTTGGCCGGCGCGGGAATCTACCTGGTGTCGGTCTATCTGCTATGTCGGCGTCTGTTCGGCAATGGACTTGTTCTCTTGCTTTCCCTAGCGATGCTGGCCTGGAATCCGCTGGTGAGAGATTTTATGGTTGCCGCACGCGGTTTTGGCTTGGGCCTCGCATTTCTGATGCTGGCCATGTATTTCATCGCGGAGCTTACCGAGAGCGGCGAATTTAGAACCGGAGAGAAAGAGTGGCGCCGTGGATGCGCCATGGCTTCAGTTGCGCTGGCCCTTTCCGTGGCGGCGAATCTGACAAATGTTTTTCCCGCATTCTGTTTGACCCTCGTTTTCGGATTGGTGGGACTCGGTTTCCCGGCCGCCATGCCCCGCCTGGGAGATCACCGCGTCAAGGATTTTGCAAAATATTTCATTGCTCCCGG
>Ga0137404_10000350_pt1 | contig 30107 bp, 25 predicted proteins | sample CZOMad2_1_16fung_FD_108285 | JGI IMG/M metagenome (GOLD analysis project Ga0137404, IMG submission 108285) | Vadose zone soil fungal communities from Angelo Coast Range Reserve, California, USA - CZOMad2_1_16fungal (Illumina Assembly) | ecosystem: Environmental > Terrestrial > Soil > Vadose... | reverse complement strand
GTCCGGGTCTCCTTCTTTGAGTCTATGATTGAGCCATCGCTGCAAAACGTAAGCTCGTGCTAAAGCAGTTGGATTTTATCCAACTCACTCTGCCGGAGACCCGGCTTCATAGTTTCTCAAACGACGGATCGCGGTGAACGAATCAAAACACTTGTAGCCCTACTCGTCTTTGTCTTACTATGACCGCCTTGCTTTTACCTTCAAAACCATTCTTGCGGAAAGGTTAACCAGAGATGCTCGCAGCCACCCTGCTTTGCTTCGCGTTGTTGTCTTTCGGACAGGATCCCCAGGGACGCCGTCAACAGGCCCCGGCCCAACAGCCGACACCGACGCCCCAAACGACGTCGGCGTCTGGCGGTCCAGGACAACAGCGCCCACCGCAGGAACGGCCCACCCCGGCCGCTGAAGATATACCCGTCGTTACCAAACACGAGATCACAGTCGGCGGCAAGACGCTGCATTACACCGCGACGGTGGGCATGATGCCGCTCAAGAACCGTGAGGGTGAAACTGAAGCGCGCATCTTCTTCATGGCCTATACGCTGGATGACGCAGGTCCCCGCGGCCGGCGCCCGCTCACATTTTCATTCAACGGCGGACCAGGTTCGGCTTCGGTGTGGCTGCATCTCGGCGCGATCGGGCCCAGGCGCGTGCCAATGAATCCCGATGGCACGATGCCGCAGCCGCCGTACGCTCTGGAGGACAATCAATTCACCTGGCTCGATCAAACCGATCTGGTTTTTATCGATCCCGTCGGCACCGGCTACAGTCGCGCGGCGCGGCCTGACCTCGCCGCCAGGTATTTCGGCCTGACTGGCGATATTGAATCAGTAGGCGAGTTCATCAGGATGTACATGACGCGCTACGAACGCTGGACCTCGCCGCTGTTTCTGGCCGGCGAAAGCTATGGAACGACCCGCGCGTCAGCCTTGTCCGGCTACCTAATCGGCCGCGGGATTGCTTTCAACGGCATCGTACTAATCTCAACCATCATGAATTTCGAGACGACAGATTTCGCGTCGGGAAATGATTTGCCTTACGTGATGTTCCTGCCGTCGTACGCCGCCACTGCCTGGTATCACAAGAAACTGCCGCGCGACCTTCAGTCGAAATCCGTGCAGCAAGTGGTCGCGGAAGCCGAGCACTGGGCCGCTAATGATTACACTCTGGCGCTGGAAAAAGGGGACCGGTTAACGGCGTCGGAGCGCCAGGACACCGTCGCGAAGCTGGCCCGCTATACCGGGCTCTCGGCGCAGTTCATCGACAATGCCAACCTGCGGGTGTCTTTGAACTTCTTTCGTAAGGAATTGCTGCGCGACGAAAAGCGATCGATTGGACGTCTCGACGCGCGGTTCAAGGGCTATGACTCGAGCTACGTTTCAGCCGGCCCGGATTTTGATGCGAGCGAGGCAGCGATTCGTCCGCCTTACACTTCGACCTTCAACAACTATATCCGTTCCGAACTTGGCTACAAGACCGACGTCGAGTACTACATTCTCGGCGGCGGTATCACCAGCCCATGGAACTGGAACACCAACAACGGCTATGTGGATACGAGCGTCGCGCTGCGCACCGCTTTGGCGCAGAATCCTTATCTCAAAGTCTATGTGGCGATGGGATACTACGACATGGCCACGCCGTACTTTGCGGTGCAGTACACGCTGCATCACATCAGTCTTGATCCCGTTCTGCTGAAGAACATCTCGAGTGGTTACTACGAGGCGGGGCATATGATGTATATCGATGAGAAGCAATTGGGTAAGCTGCGCGCTGATGTTGGTAAGTTCATCGACGAATCCCAGAGGAAGTAATTACTTTATGGAGCGCGATTCGCTGGCAGACTTCAAGGCCCAATGTGGACGCAGCCTGATGCGGACCGTCGAGGAACGAATGCGTTATGGATTCAATTACGTTTACAAGCCGGTTCTCGACGATGCAGAGTGGCGGTCATTCAACTCAACCGCGGAATATCGCCAGTGGTGTCGCGATAATTTGCCGGAGTATCTAGGCTACGGCGAATTAAGCGACTTGCAGCGACGGGTGCTTAATGAAACGTGAGACGTTCAACCCGGCCCAGGCACAACAGGTCGCCGCAGCCTTCGCCAAACATCAAGTTGACTACATGTTCATTGGCAAGAGCGGTGCCATTTTGCTCGGCTATCCTGGCACGACGCAGGACGTTGATGTCTTTCCGCGAAAAGACGCTGACAATGGGCAACGAATCGTTGCCGCGTTAACTGAGTTAGGTTTCGTAATTGATAGTGTCCTCGCATCTGAAATCATTCGCGGCAAGGACTTTGTGCAAATTAAGAATGGTCCGTTCGATATTGATCTCGTATTCGCGCCCGATGGGATTGAGAGCTACGATGAAGCTAAAGCGCGAATCGATATGTCCAGCGGTTTTCCGGTTGCAAACATCAGCGACATCATTGAGAGCAAGAGAGCCGCGAACCGGCCCAGAGACGCGGTCGAGCTCCCTCTACTTCAGGCGTTTCGCGAAATGTACGAAAAGAAGGGCTCCTAAGGATACGTCAGATTGGAGTTGCGATCATTGGTGACTAACGGTTCAGAAACAGTCATGTACCCCGACGGCCGCGTCGAGTTGAAGCACGAGGCGTTCGAAGAGATCAGCCGTAGTCCGCTCTTCAATCGCGACCTGGCTCCGGTAAAGGTTGCCGATCGCAACTGGACGACTTACAACTATGCCGCGCTTTGGATCAGCATGGCGCACTGCATTCCGACCTACATGCTCTCGTCAGGCTTGATCAGCGCGGGCATGAACTGGTGGCAGGCGCTGATTACGATTCTGCTGGGCAATACGATCGTCTTGATTCCGATCCTGCTGAACTCTCATCCGGGCACGAAGTACGGAATTCCGTTCCCGGTTTTCGCGCGCGCTGCTTACGGAACTTACGGCTCGAATCTGCCGGCGCTGATGCGCGCAATCGTCGCCTGTGGTTGGTTTGGGATTCAGGCGTGGATTGGCGGCGAGGCGCTGAATACTCTATTCGCCGCAATCATTCCAAAGTGGAACGTACTGCTTGGTGGACCATATCTCGATCACATGGGCACACAGTGGCTGTCGTTCTTTCTTTTCTGGGGCCTGAACATCTACATCATCTATCGCGGCATGGACTTGTTGAGAAAGGTCGAGAACTGGGCGGCACCGTTCGTGTTGATGATGACTGCACTATTGTTGGGATGGGCAATCTGGAAAGCCCACGGCCTCGGTTATCTGCTGAAGCAGCAGAGTAATTTCCACAGCCTTGGAGAATTTTGGCCGGTCTTCATTCTGTCCTTGACCGGGATGATCGGGTTCTGGGCTACGTTGTCGCTCAACATGCCCGACTTTACGCGGTTTGGTCACAGCCAGCGCGAACAAGCTGTCGGCCAGATTGTGGCTTTACCGACGACGATGACTGTGTTCGCGGCGATGGGCGTGATGATTACTTCGGCGGCTGTGGTTATCTATCCGCACATGAAAGCCGACGAGCTCTGGGATCCGATGAAGCTGGTGGGACAATTCAACCAGGTTGCGGTGGTTGCGATTTCGATGTTCACGGTCGTCGTCGCCACCCTTGCCGTGAATATCGCTGCGAACGTCGTCTCTCCCGCAAACGACTTCGCTAATGCGCTGCCAAAGTTAATCTCGTTTCGCACGGGTGGTTTGATTACCGGCATTATCGGGATCCTGATGCAGCCCTGGCGACTGCTCGCGGATCCGTCGGGCTATATTTTTTCCTGGCTGGTCGGCTATTCGGGCGGGCTGGGTTCGATTGCCGGCGTACTAATCGTTGACTACTGGCTGGTGCGGCGCAAGGATTTGGTTTTGGGCGATCTGTATCGCCGCCGCGGAGTGTACAGCTATCTCGGCGGCTGGAATGTCCGCGCCGTCATCGCCACCTTATTGGGTTGCGCTCTCGCCTGGAGCGGCCCGATACTGAGCAAGCTCGGGATGTCAGTTTGGATCTTCGACAAACTCTATAGCTACGCCTGGTTCGTCGGGTTTGGCGTCGCGGGTCTGGTGTACTTAATCTTGATGATGCTGGCGCCACCCCGGGCGGCGATCCGGGCAAGTGCTTGAGTTTGCCGATTTCGCGCAAAGGCGCCAAGAAAAACCTCAAGGCGCGAAGAATGCTTTATCCTCTTTGCGTCTTTTGGCTTTTCTTTACGCCTTGGCGTGAAATAAACTCGCAACCCAGACAAATGCGGCGGAAGACTTACAGGAGCACATATGCCACGAACAGTTAAATGCGGATTGATTCAAGCAAAGAACGCTGGGCCCACCGATGGGCCGATTGAAGAGATCAAGCGACGCAACATCGAAAAGCATGTCGCGATGATTGCCGACGCGGCGAAGCAGGGCGTACAGATTCTCTGCATGCAGGAAGTTTTCACCACCCCGTACTTCTGCGCTGAGCAACAAGTGCGCTGGTATGAAGCGGTCGAGAAAATTCCCGATGGTCCAACCACAAAGTTGATGCAGGAATTGGCGAAGCAACACAACATGGTGATTATCGTGCCGATTTACGAAGAGGAGATCACCGGCATCTACTACAACACCGCCGCCGTGATCGACGCCGATGGCAAGTACCTCGGTAAGTACCGCAAGAACCACATCCCGCACGTCAACCCCGGCTTCTGGGAAAAGTTTTATTTTCGTCCGGGCAATCTCGGCTATCCGTGTTTCGATACCGCTTTTGCGCGGATAGGCGTTTACATCTGCTATGACCGCCACTTTCCCGAAGGAGCGCGCGCGCTGGGATTGAACGGCGCCGAGATTGTCTTTAATCCGTCAGCCACCGTTGCCGGACTTTCCGAATATCTTTGGAAGTTGGAACAGCCGGCACATGCGGTCGCCAACGGTTACTTTGTGGGCGCGATCAATCGCGTCGGTCACGAGATGCCCTGGGACATCGGCGAGTTTTATGGCCAGAGCTACTTTTGCGATCCGCGCGGCCAGATCATTGCCCAGGCGCCGCGCGACGAAGACGCGATCGTCGTTGCCGATCTTAATCTGGATTTGATCCGCGAAGTGCGCAACACCTGGCAATTCTTCCGCGACCGGCGCCCGGATAGTTATGGGCAATTGGTAGCGGATTAAAGGCTGAGACTAGTACCTGAAGTGGTGTGAAAGATTCCTCGGTCAGCGCCAAAGGCGCGAAATGTAATAGCCTGGGCCATCGGCCCAGGGAAGACGAGTCAAAGGGTCCCAGCGCTGAAAGCGCGAAATAGGTTTTTACGGCAGCCGGTTTTTATTTCGCGCCTTCAGCGCTCACTAGAATTCGATGTCGCTCCCCTGGGGCGATGCCCCAGGCTGTTGCATAGCGCGCCTTCGGCGCTGAGAACCATAAGCTTGCAGCACGGTTTCGATAGCGACCGTGTGCCAACGACAGGAGCTTGACGGCGAGACACTCAATTATCGTGACAGACAGGCAAAGGATCTCTTCCGGCGCAAAGTGGGAGTCAATCGTCGGCTACTCCCGCGCAGTCCGCGCCGGCAATCGCATCTACGTCACGGGAACGACGGCGCTTGGTGATGACGGTGAGATTGTTGGCATCGGCGATGCCTACGCGCAAAGCGTTCAATGTTTGAAGAACATCCAAAGCGCGCTGAATCGCCTGGGCGCCGGATTGGAGCACGTTGTGCGTACGCGAATGTTCGTCACCGACATCTCGCGCTGGGAAGAATATGGGCGAGCTCACGGTGAATTTCTTCGCGACGTCATGCCGGCCACCTCAATGATCGAGGTGAGCTCGCTGATCGACAAACGAATGCTCATCGAGATCGAAGCAGACGCTGAACTCTAGAAGGACTGGGAAGTTATCAGGAGCAAATCATGGATCTATCAATCACAGTTAACGGCATCAAGTTCCCCAACCCATTCCTGCTTGGCTCTGGCCCGCCGGGAACCAACGCAAGGGTTATCGCCAAGTCGTACGACGCCGGTTGGGGCGGCGCGGTGGCCAAGACTGTGAGTCTTGAGTCAAGCAAGGTCGTCAACGTCGTGCCGCGTTACGGCAAACTGCGTTCGCGCAACAACGGCGAGGTAATCGGCTTTGAAAATATCGAATTGATTTCAGACCGCCCCATCGAAGTCTGGCTGGAAGAATTTCGTCAGATCAAGAAGGACTATCCGAACCATGTCCTGATCGCGTCGATCATGGAAGAGTACGACAAGGGCCGCTGGCAGGAACTGACGCGCGTGGTGCAGGACACGGGCGTCGATGCGTTCGAACTGAATTTTTCCTGCCCGCACGGAATGACGGAACGCAAGATGGGTTCAGAGATGGGCGAGCATCCCGACCTGGCCGAAGAAGTAACCGGATGGGTGTGTGAGGTCGCCAAAATTCCCGTCTGGGCCAAGATGACTCCGAACATTACCAACATCAAAGAACCGGCGCTGGCCTCAGTGCGCGGTGGCGCGAACGGCATCTCCGCCATTAATACTATTCTGTCAGTCATCGGCGTCAACCTCGACACGATGCGCCCGATGCCGACCGTCGAGGGTTACACAGTACCCGGCGGCTATTCTTCGCAGGCAGTAAAGCCAATCGCTCTGCGAATGGTCAGCCAGCTGGCGTTGTCGCTTCCCAAGGAAGTTTCGATCAGCGGCATCGGCGGGATTGAAACTGCTCACGATGTGATCGAGTTTATGTTGCTCGGCGCCTCGACGGTGCAAATCTGCACCGGCGTGATGCTCAAAGGCGTGAAGATGGTCGATGAACTTCAGGAAGGCCTGGCAAAGTTCATGGCCGACAAAGGCTTCAACTCAGTGCAGGAGATTGTGGGCAAGAGCTTGCCGTATTTCTCAACCCACATGGATCTCGTTAGTCGCATGAAAGACGCCAAACGGCACAAGGCAGGCGAGGCTTCCCGCGATAACGAGTGGGCGCAGAAGGACATCACTGAGAAGACAGCCGAGTTGACCTCGAACTAGAGCGAAAGGCGGTTTGCTTGCCCCCATCGAACAGCTCACGTCAAACGCGACGTCAAAAATGGTGGCGGAAATATGGTTTGCCGAGCATATTGTCACTCGTGTTCCTGGGATCCGCGGGCACGGCGATTCAGGACTATAGAGTCGAGCGGGCCTTGTCTAACCTCCAACAGCAACAGGCTGTAGCAGAGCAGCGGATTGCCAATGAGCGGAGTATAACAGCTGTCGATCACCACCAGCATGATGAACAACTGACCAATTTGGCTTTAGATATGATGCCGGACATTAGAGCGATCGCTAACGCTTCGGAACTGGATGAAAAGCAGAGAGAAGAAGTAGAGAAACGCCTTCAGCGAGCTGCCGATCTGCTCAACCGATCCAAGGAAGGCGAAAAAGATGACCTTCTTGATTGTCATCGTGCGCTTAACGTGATGATTGAGCTCCGGAATAAAGTAGACGAAGTCGTTCGCGCGGAAATCGAACACGATAAGCTTCATCCGGACAAGAATCCTCGCTTAGTTATTCCGTTGGAGCGCCTGCAACTAAAATCAGGAATGGCCACGCAGTATGCCGTCAAAGAGTTTGCTCCAAAGCACGGCGAGGGCAACAGAACTGAAACTTTTCTTACTGCCATTGGGTTGGAGACCGACCTGCTAGGTCTTTTGCTGCCTCCAAGGTAATCGCTCGACGCACGCTGAAAGTCAATAAACCGTCAGGCGGATTCAGACGATAATTCAAACTCCGCCACGACCGGCGCGTGATCCGACGGTCGCTCCCACTTGCGTGGCTCTTTGTCAATCAAAGTTGTCTTGCTCCGCGCCGCTAGCGGCGCGGATACCCAGATGTGATCGATCCGCAAGCCGAGGTTGCGACGAAATCCGCCGGCCCGATAATCCCACCAGGAATAATGACCGCCCTCTTCAGTATGCTGCCGAAAAGAGTCGGTCAATCCCCAGTCCTTGATGTGTTGTAAGGCAGCTTTTTCGGGCTCGCTAAAGAGAATGCGGTTCTGCCAAAGGCGCGGGTCGTGCACATCGCGCTCTTCCGGCGCGACGTTGAAATCGCCGCAAAGCAGAACCGGAGCCGAGGGGTCGTAGTTCTGATCGAGAAACTCGCGCAGCCGCCGCATCCAATCCAGCTTGAACTGATATTTTTCCGAGCCGACCATCTGGCCGTTGGGAATATAGACATTGACGATGCGAATGCCGGCGACGTCTGCTGAGAGCAGGCGCGCGTGACTGGATGGCTCATCATTCGGATATCCCCGCTGAACATCTGCGCAACCGGCCTTAGAAATGATTGCTACGCCGTTGTAACTCTGCTGGCCCAGCATGACGCAGTCGTAACCCAGCGCCTTCAGTTCGAGCGAGGGAAACTTATCGTCGGTGCATTTGGTCTCCTGGACGCACAGAACGTCGGGCTGCTCAGCTTCAAGCCAACGTGTCACGTGCGGCATTCGGGCAAGAATTGAGTTGACGTTCCAGGTAGCGATTTTCATTTTTGTAGCACAACCCCGACCCATCGGGGTTGCGTTCACGCAAGTTAACAACTTGCGCTACATCAAAGCGAAGCAATCAATCCAGCCAGCAGCGCGCCGCGCAACGCAATGTTATCGACGATGATGTGTTCGTGATCAGCGTGAGCGCCGTCGCCTTCGATACCCAAACCATCCAGCACGGCCACTCCCAGCGCGCCCACAAAGTTTCCATCCGAAGCGCCGCCAACACTAGCTTCTCCCAGGTCAAAGCCGAGCAAGTCTGCAATCTGTCGCGCCCGGGCGTACAGCTCTAGTACTTTCTCGGTACGTTCCATTGGTGGACGATTGATACTCCCGGACATGACCACCTGTGCACGCTCGTCGAATGGCTTGAGATTCAATATTGCGCTTTCAATCCGGCGGCCTTCCGCCGCTGAACTAAAGCGCATATCAATTTCAGCACGGGCTTCCGCCGGCACGACATTCGAATGCGTGCCCCCTTGCACTACCGTGACTGTAACCGTGGTTCCTGCGTCCGGAGCATTCAGATTAGTCAGCCGGATGGTCTGGCGAGCAAGCTCGAGCACTGCGCTAACCCCCTTTTCGGGTTCCAGACCGGCATGGGCCGCCCGCCCGTGGACTTCAATCGCGAAGATTCCAGTTCCCTTTCGCCCGGTCTTCACGCGGCCACCGCTCGCCGGTGGTTCCAGCACCAGAACGGCACGCGCGTTCTTTGCTTCCTCTTCCACCAGACCGCGGCCGCTCGGGCTGCCGCTCTCTTCATCGCACGTCAGCAGGATTGTCACGGGTGATTTCGGGCACACTGCAGTTGCCTCGCAAGCGCGCAAAGCTTCGAGAGCCAGCGCCACGTTCGCCTTCATGTCAAAAATTCCCGGGCCATAAACGCGATTGCCGTCCGCGCGCCAGGGCCGTTCCTTAATCGCGCCGCGCGGGTGGACCGTGTCGGTGTGCCCAAGTATCACGATTGGCGGCGCATTGTTCTCTCCGGCGAATGCGCGAATCCGCACGTGCTCGCCAAAGTCTTCGCTGGTTATTCGCTCGACTGAGCTGACCGCGCTGATACTGCCGGCGGCGCTGCCGATCAAAGACACGACTTCGCTGCTGCCGTCTTTGTCACCGGAAGGCGATTCGGCTTCCACCAAAGCACAGGTCAACGCCAGCAATTCGTGCTGGCGAGCCAGGAAGTGATCTCGGAGGGCTATTACCTGGGCGGCTGACAGTTCATTCGGCATTTGTTATCCACTGGTGATTCGATCACATCTCATCGTCAGGCTGTCGATGCGTGATCGATTTATGTCAAACCCTATTCCTAGTTGGCTGGGCGCGGTAATCGTTCCCCGCTCGCTAACCGTAACGGGAGGTTCGATGATGTCCTCTTCCCAATAACGCGAACTGGCCGACACATCGCCTGGCAAAGTAAACCCCGCCAACGTAGCCATTGCAATATTGTGGGCGCGGCCAACTCCTGATTCCAACATGCCACCGCACCAGACGGGGACATTGCGCTCGCGACAGATAGACTCAACTCGTTTGGCTTCAGCATGACCACCAACGCGACCGAGCTTTAGGTTGATGATGCGACAGGCGTTCATTTCAATTGCGTGCAGAGCATCCTCGGCGGAATGGACTGACTCATCCAGGCAGACCGGCGTCTTGATCTGTTTCTGCAGTTCAGCATGATCAAACATATCATCGTGAGCCAGAGGCTGCTCGATCATCATTAGGTTGAATTCGTCGAGGGCCCGGAACAGTTCCACGTCATTCAGCGTGTAAGCGGAATTGGCATCAGCCATTAAGAGAATCTCAGGGTAACGTTCGCGCACTTTTCGCACGACATCGAGGTCCCATCCGGGTTTGATCTTGATCTTGATACGCTGGTAGCCCGAGGCCCGCTCTTTTGCGATCTTCTCCAGCAGTTCCTCGGGCGAATCCTGAATTCCAATCGAAACACCGCAGGCAATTTCCTGACGCACGCCGCCCAGATGCCGCCACAGCGGTAAACCGGCGCGTTTGCTTTCCAGGTCCCAGCACGCAGTTTCAATCGCCGCTTTGGCCATGCGATGGCCGCGCACCTTTTTCATCAACGCGTTGACGCCGGCCGCGGTTTCAACCTGACGCCCGACAACCATTGACGCCAGAAAATCCTTGATCGTCGGCCAGGCTGTTTCCGTCCACTCCTCGGAATAGAAAGGCCCTTCACCGGCGGTGCACTCGCCCCAGCCTTCGACGCCATCGGCGTCAGTCACGCGAACCAGAATGATCCGTCGTTCGGTCGTGCGGCCAAAACTGGTCTCGAAGAAATGAATAAGTGGCAGGCGAATCTCGCGCAGCTCAATCGAAGATATGATCACGAATCGGGTGCTCCGCAGTTTAGGAAAAACTTATTATGCACATGCCACTGGAGTTTTGTCAGCTACCCAGTAGGTCGGCCCTGATCTCAGATTACGATCAAAACATTAGCTTTATTCGAGACTGACTGTCATCGCCTTCGCCCTTCCCAAGACAAATCAGCATGCCTCGTCTTGCGGCTTTGGTAAAAAAGCTTACATGTCGAGGGTTTTCATGTTGACCTGTGCAAACTTTTTCACTAAACTGCCCATCTTCCTTTGGGAGACCTGTTTGGCAAGTGCAAAATTCTTGCTTCCGAGCTAATTTCAGACGGCAACTGTTTTCCAGTCGAATTGCTTACCAAAAAAACCTAACGCCCTATCAGTTTAGTGAGAGGAACCCCTATGTCTAAATCCACCCCCCAGTCCATATTGAAGTCTCGTTTGTTTATCGTCACTGCCTCTATTTCAGTGCTCACTTTGATATCTGTGGCTGTCGTGCTTGCCGCTATATCCTTGTCGACGTCGAGTGCATACACGCAGAACTTTGACGCGATAGGAACGTCGGCGACCGCTGCTCTCCCGACCGACTGGCGGGTTGATAAGCCGTCGACGGTGCGCACAGTCGGCACGTTTGCCGCGGCAACAGCAACAACGAACTTAGCCGGTGGGGCAAACTTATCAAGTTCGGCTGCGAACGGAATTTATAATTTCGGTTCCGGCACGACGACTACGGGTCCCGATCGGGCGGTGGGCTTTCTTTCCTCCGGAACAGCAACGTCGAGTGGAAATCTTTATGCTCAGCTTGTGAACAGTACCGGCGGGAACCTCTCGGGCGTTCAGATTTCCTACGATGTCGAGAAGTATAGAAACGGATCAAATCCAAGTGGTTTTCGCATTCAGGTGTTTTATTCACTCGATGGCACAACCTGGACTAGTGCCGGCTCTGATTTTCTTACCAGCTTTGCGGCCGATGCTAATAACAATGGTTTTACCACTGCCCCGGGGGCTACGGTTTCCGTCACCAATAAGACGGTAAGTGTGTCAGTCCCGAACGGCGGCAATCTTTATCTGGCTTGGAACTATTCGGTCGCAGCAACAAGCACGACGACGAACGCGCAGGCTTTAGCCATCGACAATGTTTCAATACTTGGGATTGCAGGTGGAGGCCCAACAAACCCCACCGGCGTTGGAAACGCTAGCCCGAGTTCCGTCGATCGAGGCGCAACAACACTCTTGACTGTAACTGTTACGCCCGGAACAAGCCCAGCCAGCACGGCGCACACGGTCAGCGCGGATTTGACCTCGATAGGAGGCTTAGCCAATCAGGCTTTTCACGATGACGGCTTAAATGGTGATGCGCTAGCTGCTGACAACATCTTTTCCTTCAGCGCGACCGTCTCGAATGGTGCTGCTCCCGGAGGAAAAAGCCTGCCAGTGACCATAACTGAAACTGCGCCTTTGGCACGCACGGGCAGCACGACCATTTCAATGACCGTGAATACGCCAACGAACCCAACAGGAGTTGGAGCGGCCAATCCGAGCACGGTAGCCGCTGGTGGCACAAGTCTGTTGACGGTATCAGTGTCGCCCGGTACCCATCCGGTAAGCACAGGGATTTCGGTTACCGGAAATCTCACCTCGATCGGTGGATCTGCATCGCAAGTCTTTGCTGATAACGGACTGAACGGTGATGCGGCGGCAGGCGATAATATCTTTTCTTACAATGCGACCGTTTCCGCCGGCACAAGCGCGGGGATTAAGACGATCTCAACAACAATTGCCGATGCTCAGGGGCGTACCGGGAGTGCTAACATTTCACTGACCGTAACGTCTGCTACCACCAATCCCAGCGGAACAGGCGCGGCTAACCCGTCCTCTGTGGCAGCGGGGAATGCGACACTCTTAACCGTAACAGTCACGCCGGGAGCCGGCCCGACCAGCACGGGACTGGGCGTTACGGCCAATCTCAGTTCCATCGGCGGATCTATTTCGCAAGTCTTCGCTGATGATGGACTCAACGGTGATGCGACGGCCGGCGACAACGTCTTCTCTTACAACGCCACTGTCGGCGTAGCGACGACGACGGGGGCGAAAAGTCTTCCGTTCTCAATCACAGATGCACAGGGACGTTCCGGGTCTGGGAATATCTCGCTAACCGTCAGCGCACAAGTTGTCGCGCAAGGCACGGTGGTGATCAGCCAGGTCTATGGTGGTGGCGGAAATTCCGGTGCGACCTACACGAACGACTTCGTTGAGATTTTCAATCGCGGTAACACGACCGTAAGCCTGGCAGGCTGGTCGGTGCAATACACTTCCTCCAGCGGGACTGGTTCGTGGTCAAGAACGCCACTCACTGGAACTGTGGCTCCGGGACAATATTATTTGGTCCAGGAGGGCGCAGGCACGGGCGGAACTACACCCTTACCAACCCCGAATGCTACCGGCACGATCGCCATGGCCGCCACCAGCGGACACATCGCGCTCGTAACGAACAATACTACTCTGCCCAGTGGGTGCCCGAATGCGCTTCCACAGTTAATGGACTTGGTAGGCTATGGCGCTGCGGCGTGTTTCGAAGGTGCCGGGGCCGCGCCGTTATTGGATAATGTGACTGCCGACTTTAGATCTCATCTCGGTTGCAAGGATACCGATTCAAACGGTGGGAACTTCTTTACCGGGCCGCCGAATCCGCGCAACACTTCGACCGCGGCCACCGTCTGCCCTGTTGGTGATTTCGAACCGGAAATATTTGCCACCACACCGTCGGCGAATGACACACATATTCCCGTCGATTCCAACATCATCATCAATTTCGATGAGCCAGTAGACGTGATCGGCAACTGGTTCCAGATTTCCTGCACCAGTGGCCTGCATACGGCAACCGTAAGCGGCGGCCCGACCAGCTTTACGCTGAACCCCGATTCTGATTTCGTTTTCAACGAGCCGTGTACCGTCACGGTGTTTGCCGCTCAGGTGTCGGATCAGGATCTGATCGATCCGCCCGACCACTTGGCCGCGGACTATGTCTTCACCTTTAACTCTGAATTCCAGCGGGATCCGGCGGAGCACATGGTGATGGGGAACCCGTCGAACGCCACCACGAACGTAGGTGACACGACGAATTTCCTCATGATGAAGACGCAGTACGCGTTCTCGTACAACGACAGTCGCGGAGCACCGAACTGGACAAGCTGGCATCTCGACAGCACCTGGCGGGGGAGCGCGCCGCGGCAAGATGATTTCCGTAACGATACGACGCTGCCGCCGGGCTACCACCAGGTACTGGGAACAGATTTTACCGGTTCAGGGTTTGATCGGGGCCACATGTGCCCGTCGGCTGATCGCACCTCGACCATTCCCGACAATTCCGCGACGTTCCTTATGGACAACATGATCGCGCAGTCTCCAGACAACAATCAGGGTCCGTGGGCAGCCTACGAAAATTACCTGCGCACCTTCCTTCCCGGCTCGGAGATTTACATTATTTCGGGAAGCACCGGCACGGGCGGCGCAGGCAGCAACGGCGCGTCTAACGGGATCGTGACTCCCAGCGGATTTGTTGTAAACGTTCCTGCTGTAACATGGAAAGTCGCGCTAATTCTTCCCGTTGGCGACAACGACATCTCTCGGGTTGACGGCAACACGCGGACGATTGCCGTCATCATGCCCAACACTCAGGGAATTCGCTCTGATCAGTGGCAGAAGTACCTGGCGACGGTCGATCAGGTCGAGGCACTGTCAGGCTATGACTTCTACTCGAATGTGCCTACATCAATTCAGGATCAGTTTGAGGCTAAGCTAGATGCCGGGAACGATACGGCGCCGGTTGCGAACAATGGCTCGGCAACTACCGGAGAGGACACTAGCAAGACCATCACTCTCACGGCGTCCGACTTTAACGTTAATAACGTGTTGACCTTTACGATCGCGAGCGAACCCGCGCACGGCGCGCTTGGTTTCGTGTCAACTCCATTCTGCTCGAACGGAAACTGCACAGCCACTGTGACATACACGCCGGCCGCCGCCTATGACGGGCCGGATAGCTTCACGTTCACAGTGAACGATGGAGCGCTGGACTCCGCTAATGCCGGCACAGTGAATATTAGCGTTACTCCGAAAGCAGCTCAGACGATCACATTCGCTCCGTTGTCTGACAAAACCTACGGCGATGCTCCATTCATGGTCGCTGCCAGCGGCGGTGGATCGGGCAATCCGGTCACCTTCGGCGCCAGCGGTAACTGTACGTCGAGCGGCGTCAACGGTAGCACGATCACCATCACGGGCGCCGGTTCATGTAATGTGACTGCATCGCAAGCAGGCGATGCGACCTACAAGGCAGCGCCCAATGTTTCCCAGGGCTTCACAATTAATCAGGCCACGGCCACGATTAGCGTCAGTGGATACACGGGAGCTTATGACGGCAACGCGCACGGAGCTACTGGATCAGCCACCGGCGTGAACGGTGAAGACCTGACCAGCCTGCTCAACCTTGGCGGAACCTTTACCAACGTACCCGGTGGCGCGGCGCACTGGACGTTTGCAGGCAACGCTAATTACGCTCCGTCGAGCGGCGACGTAGCAATTACGATTAATAAAGCGTCTTCGACCACTACGGTCACGTGTTCAGCCAGTGAAACCTACACTGGTTCGGCAATCGAACCCTGCACCGCGACTGCCACGGGCGCAGGCGGTCTGAATCAGTCAGTGCCCGTGCTCTACACTAATAACATTAATGCCGGCTCCGCATCGGCCACTGCCACTTACGGCGGCGATGCGAATCACGACGGCAGCACCGGCAACGGCAGCTTTACGATCAATAAAGCTTCGTCGACTACCACGGTCAACTGTCCGGCGAGTGCGACCTACAATGGTTCGGCAATCGAACCCTGCACCGCGACGGCTACAGGTGTAGGCGGACTGAATCAGTCAGTAGCCGTGCTTTACACCAACAACGTCAACGCTGGTTCCGCGTCGGCGACTGCTACCTACGGCGGCGATGCTAATCACGACAGTAGCACCGGCAACGGCAGCTTTACGATCACTAAAGCTTCATCGACAACCACGGTCAACTGTCCGACTAGTGAAACCTACACTGGTTCGGCAATCGAACCCTGCACCGCGACTGTCACGGGCGCAGGTGGTCTGAACCAGTCAGTAACCGTGCTTTACACCAACAACGTCAACGCTGGTTCCGCGTCGGCGAGTGCTACCTACGCCGGCGATGCTAATCACGAAGGCAGCTCCGGCAACGGCAGCTTTACGATCACTAAAGCTTCATCGACGACCACGGTCAACTGTCCGGCGAGTGCGACCTATACCGGCGCAGCCATCGAACCGTGCAATGCAACGGTCACTGGCGCTGGTGGCCTGAACCAATCAGTCGCGGTGCTTTACGCGAATAACACTAACGCCGGTTCCGCATCGGCCACGGCCACTTACAGCGGTGATGTCAATCATGACGGCAGCTCCGGCAACGGCAGCTTTACGATCACTAAAGCGGCGTCGACAACGACGGTCAACTGTCCGGCGAGTGAAACCTACACCGGTTCGGCCATCGAACCCTGCACCGCTTCGTACTCGGGTGCGGGCGGACTTAGTGGTTCGTTGACGCCCAGCTATGCGAACAACACGGACGCCGGGACGGCGTCGGCCACAGCTACCTACGGCGGTGATGCCAACCATGAAGGCAGCTCCGGCAACGGCAGCTTCACGATCACCCAGGCTTCCTCGACGACGACCGTGACCTGCACGGGCTCACCCGTCTACACGGGCTCGCCAATCACGCCCTGCTCGGTAGCGGTAACAGGCGCCAATTTGAGCCTGACTCCCGCTCCGGTCTATGCGAACAACGCGAATGCGGGCACGAACACGGCCTCTGCAAGCTACACGTTCGCCGGGGACGCGAACCATACGGGCAGCAGCGACTCGAAGAACTTTTCGATCGCCAAAGCCAACGCGACGGTTAGCGTCAGTGGTTACACCGGAGTCTATGATGGCAATTCGCACGGCGCCAGCGGCACCGCCATGGGCGTGAACGGCGAAGACTTGAGCAGTTTGCTGAACCTGGGAGCATCGTTTACCAACGTCCCGGGGGGCACCGCTCATTGGACCTTCAATGCCGGCAACACCAACGGCAACTACAACTCGACCGCGGGCGATGTATCGATCACGATCACCAAAGCAACGCCGTCGATCACCTGGAACAATCCTGCCGATATTGTTTACGGCACCGCGCTCAGTTCTACGCAACTGAACGCGACCGCAAGCGTCGCGGGAAGTTTCAACTACACGCCGGCGTCCGGCACAGTGCTCAACACCGGCTCAGCGCAGTCGCTGCTGGCGAATTTCACGCCCACCGATGCAACCAACTACAACGCCACCAGCAAGAACGTTCAGATTAACGTGCTGAAGGCGACCCCGTCGTTCAGCAATCTGAGTTCACCGGCGATCGCGTACGGCACGCCGTCGACAAACCTCTCCGGCAAGATCACTTTCGGTTCTCTGATTCCCACGGGGAGCGTGGCGATAACATTGAATGGCGTTACTCAGAATGCAGCTATTCAGAGTGGCGGTAACTTCTCTTCCTCGTTCGCTACCGGCTCTCTGGCCGCTGGCTCATACAACATCACTTACAGCTATGCAGGTGATAGCAACTTCAATTCTGCGAGCGGTTCTGGAACGCTCACGGTGGGCTATGGCGTAGTACCGCTCTACGATCAAACCAACGTTCACCAGAGCGGGAGCACGATTCCGATCAAGCTGAAGATAGTTGACGCCAATGGCAACAACATATCGTCGGCCAACTTAGTAGTGAACGCGGTCGGAGTCTCATTGATTTCGACATCTGTCTATGGACCGGTTGAAGACGCAGGCAATGCGAACCCCGACAACGACTTTAGATTCAGCCAAGACAGTTACATCTTCAATCTAAAGACGACGGGCCTGACAACCGGTGTTTACAATCTCTACTTCCGAGTGGGCGCCGATCCGACACTGCATACCGTGCAGTTTCAGATAAAGTAAGTCTCCGGACCACTCGACTACCCCGCGTTAACAAGAAGAGGCGGAAGGGAACCCTTCCGCCTCTTCGTTTTGAACCTCTTCTCACTGAATTAAGGACGGGCCGCGAGGCCAGTCCGATATTCGCTCGATCAGAATGCGCGCGGTTTACTTACAGCTTGATTTAGCACTTCCGATGGGCCCGTCGACATAACTAATCCTGGTTACCATATCCTTATCGCCAACCGAAACCCCGATTCCTCGCGCCCGATACTCGACGATCACCAGCGGGCCGTTGGGCGATTCATAAATCGGTTCAGAATCTTCGTCGTGCTCACAGGGATCAAAAGCGTATCTGGTCACGACGTAACCACGGCCAAAATGCGCAATTGCCTGTGCTTTCGAGAGTTTGTTGGGGAAGAACTCAATCCTCGTGATTATGCCGGTGCGGCTATCGTTGGCCACGTTGGTGAGGCCGGGGAACTCCCCGATTCCTTCGTAATGATTCCAGGTAGTTCCATGCTCCTCGCCCTCACCGGGAGTCGTGCGCGACCATTTTGGTTCGCCGAGGACGCGCAGCATATCAGCGCGCTTCGATTTGCCTACAGTAATTCCGCGGAAGACCGCCGGGCGCCAACGCCGGTCAACCTGTCGGGCTGAGGGCGCCTGGCTCAGTATCAAACCAAGAATCAGCAGTAACTTCATCGGAGATTATTTCTGTCGATTATTCGGTCGAAACCTTTTCCTGTTCATTCAGCGCCGCATGCATCGTATGCCACGACAGCGTCGCGCACTTTACCCGCACCGGGAACTCGCGCACGCCCGAAAAGATTTTCAAGCGCCCGAGACTGTTGGGCTCGCTTTCCTCATTGAGCTGTCCGGTCACCATCCGATGAAATTCGTTGAAGAGATCCTCGGCTTCCTGCTTGCTCTTTCCCTTCAACGCCTGGGTCATCATGCTGGCTGAGGCCTTCCAGATTGCGCACCCGGTGCCTTCAAAGCTAATGTCTTTGACAGTCTCGTCTTCAAGTTCAAGGTAGAGTGTCAACTGATCGCCGCACAGCGGATTGAAGCCTTCGGCAGTGTGATTCGCAGTTTCGAGCTTTCGAAAATTGCGAGGCTTCTTGTTGTGATCGAGGATGACCGCCTGGTAGAGCTCGCTTAGTTCAGACATATGCTATCCAAAGATTTCAATAACCTGTTCAATCGCCCTGGCGAGCGTATCAATTTCTTCTTTGGTGTTGTAGAAGGCGAATGATGCGCGCGCAGTGGCCGGGACCTTCAGTCGCTGCATCACTGGCTGCGCGCAGTGATGTCCGGCACGGATGGCGATGCCTTCTTGATCCAAAATGGTGCCGATGTCGTGCGGGTGAATGTCGTCAATCACGAAAGACAGCACGCCGAGCTTTTCACGCGCGGTGCCGATAATGCGCACGCCTTCGATCGCGGAAATCTGTGCCGTCGCATAGACGAGCAGCTCATGTTCGTAGACCGCGGCCTTTTCCCGGCCGATGATGCTCAAATAATCAATGGCCGCGCCCAGGCCAATCTGGGAAGCGATCGCGGGCGTGCCCGCCTCAAACTTGTTCGGCAGGTCGGCATAGATCGTCTTCTCGAACGTGACGCTCTTAATCATGTCGCCGCCGCCTTGAAAAGGTTGCATTTGTTCCAATAACGCTGCCTTGCCATAGACGACACCACTGCCGGTCGGGGCAAACATCTTGTGCCCGGACAGGGCGTAGAAATCGCAATCAAGTTCCTGCACATCAACCGGCATGTGCGGCGCGGCCTGCGCGCCGTCGACCAAAACCGGGACGCCGTACTTGTGCGCGCGCTCAACTATTTCTTTTACGGGATTGATGGTGCCCAACGCGTTCGAGACGTGGCCGACGGCGACCAGCTTCGTTCGCTCATTCAACAACGCGTCGTATTCATCCATCAACAGTTCGCCGGCGTCGTTCATTGGAATCACGCGCAGCTTCGCATTCTTCTCTTCGCAGAGCATCTGCCAGGGCACAATGTTCGAGTGGTGCTCCATCGCCGAGATAATGATCTCATCTCCAGCGCCGACGAATTTTCGGCCATAGCCGTACATGACGAGGTTGATGCCTTCGGTTGCGCCGCGCACAAAGATGCACTCTTTCGACTCGCGGGCATTGATGAACCGTTTCACTTTTTCGCGCGCGCCTTCATAGGCCGTCGTAGCTTTCATGCTGAGGTAATGGACGCCGCGATGAATATTTGAGTGTTCCTGCTCGATGTACTGTGCGCCCCGCTCAATCACCATCACGGGGACTTGCGAAGAAGCGGCATTGTCGAGATAGACCAGCGGCTTGCCATTCACGGTCTGGCGCAAAACCGGAAAGTCTTTGCGAATACGCTCAACGTCCCAGCCCGTACTCGGCCTTGGTCTAATTGGAATTAGTTGCTCTAACGTTGTTGCCATCTCTTATCACTTATTCAAGCCATCATCATGCGCGCAGGTTGCAACGAACGCTGAAACGGATTGAAAACCAAACCAAGCTCTTCTAGAGTAACCACGCCCAACAAGGCTTGATCTCCTTCCTCTCCCAGGACCACCGGCGTGTGTCCATCGCCTTGCGGAAGGGCGATGTAGGCCTCCGAAACGTCTCGCTCAATCTGAGTGCCATCAGCGAGAACAAAAGTGAGCCGGCGCTTTGGTGCTAATTCGATCGCCTTCCAAGTCTCAGCAGGCAGCACCGTGTACTTAGCGCCGCTGTCCACCATGAACTTTGCCGTTGCCTGTTTTCCGTTGGGTCCGGATACCGTCCCTTCAATGTAAGTTATGCCCATTGATTTGTCTCCGGCTCGTTCACCTCGTCAACTGACTCCTTCGAACTGCACGTGCAGCCGGTTCAGCACCGCTTCATCCAGTTCCCGCCTGATTGATTCGATTCCGATCTTCTCGATCACTTCCTCGGCAAAACCATAGGTCAGCATGTTCCGCGCGAGGATCGGGTTGATGCCCCGGCTTTCTAAATAGAACCGCTCTTCTTCATCGATCTGTCCCACGGCTGCGCCGTGAGTGCATTTGACGTCGTCGGCGAAAATCTCCAGTTGCGGTTTGGTATCAACCCGCGCGTCCGTCGACAGCAGCAGGTTCTTGTTCGTCTGGCGGGCGTCGGTTTGCTGAGCGCCATGGCGCACAAACACCTTGCCGTTGAAGACGGCGCGCGACCTGCCGTCAAGAATGCCTTTGTAAAGCTGCTGGCTGGAGCAATGGGGCTGCTTGTGATCGATTACGGAATGCGTGTCGGTGTGCTGGCGCCCATCGACCATGTAAAGCCCATCAACCGAGCATTCAGCGCCCTCATGATCCATCTGCACGTGAATGTCGTGGCGCGAAAGGGCCGCGCCAAAGTTGATCGCGGTCGTGTTGTAGACCGCGTTCCTACCCAACTCGGCCCTGGTAGTGGCGATATGAAATGCGCCCATGCTTTCGCGCTGAATCTTGTAGTGCTCCACGCGCGCGCCATCAGCGAGACTCATGTCGATGATTGCATTAGTCAGGTACACGCCATCATCGTTCGTACTCGCATAACTCTCCACGATCGTAACCGAACTGTTCTCTTCCGCCAGCACCAGGACACGCGGAAAGGCCGCCGGTGGCGGATTCTCAGCGACGCTCTCGCCAATAAATAAGAGATGGATTGGCGCCTCGACGCTAATTCCGCTCGGAATCTTCAATAGCAGCCCGCTCCGAAACAAGGCTGTGTTCAGAGCCGCAAACCCGTTTGCCAATACGGGATGTTCCAGATACTCACGCAACGTTGATTCGTACTCACCGCCGCGCAGCGCTTCGCGTAAATCTAACGCGACGACACCTTCCGGCAGCGCTGCTAATGACGACAGATCCTGGCGCAGCATGCCGTTGACGAACACCAGACGGCTTTGCCGGGCTTCTTCGTAGATGAAAGACTGCAAGCCGTCATCTTTGGTGAGCGCGGTTCCGTTACTCGCTGGCACGGGTGCAAAGTTGGCTTTAGCAATCGACGAAACGTTGGTGTACTTCCACTCTTCCTGTTTGACGTCGGGAAAGCCTGAGTGCTCGAACTGTTCGAAAGAATTCTCGCGGAGGTTCTGCAACCATGAGGGCTCGCCGGCGCCAGGATCCTGCCGGGCCTGACGAAACGCCGCTTCATAACGATTTGTTTCTTTGACTAACTCCGTTGACATCTTTGATTCACAACTAACCAGCTTGGGGAGCTACTGTCGCGGTCTTTCCGTGCGCGCCCTTCAACCAGTCATAACCTTTCTCTTCCAACTCGAGCGCCAGTTCCTTGCCGCCTTCTTTCACGATGCGGCCAGCGGAAAGCACGTGCACGAAATCCGGAGTGATGTAGTTAAGCAGACGCTGATAGTGCGTAACCAGGATCACCGCCTTGTTCGGGTCGTGAAGTTTGTTGACACCTTCGGCGACGATTCGCAGCGCGTCAATGTCCAAACCCGAATCAGTTTCATCCAGCACCGCGAGCTTGGGATCGAGCACCGCCATCTGCAGAATCTCGTTGCGTTTTTTCTCGCCGCCGGAAAAGCCTTCGTTGACTGAGCGCGACATAAAGCTCGCTTCCATCTCGACCACTTTGGCCTTTTCCTTGAGCAAATCCTTGAATTCCAGCGGATCGAGTTCCTCGGCGCCATGATGCTTTTGCTTTTCGTTATAGGCCAGGCGAAGAAACTGGGCGTTCGAGACGCCGGGTATTTCCACCGGATATTGAAAGGCCATGAAGACGCCTTCGCGGGCGCGTTCGTCAGGCGTCATCTCCAGCAAGTTCTTGCCGTCGAAGATCACTTCGCCGCCGGTCACTTCGTAAGAAGGATGGCCCGCCAGTACTTTCGCCAGCGTGGATTTGCCGGAGCCGTTCGGACCCATGATCGCGTGGACTTCGCCTTTATCAACTTTGAGGTTGATACCTTTCAGAATCTCGTTGCCGTCAACCGATGCATGAAGATCGCGAATTTCTAACAACACTTATTGCTCCCTCTTTTTGCTATTCAATCTCAAATTTCAGATCTCACAGTTGAGATTTCAAATCTGAACAGTCGTCGGGGACCAGGAGTCAGCCTGCAAAACGATTGACCGTACCCTGGCCCCCGGTTACCCAACGATTCTAATTACGCCACCGCGCCCTCGAGTTTCATTCCCAGCAAGCGCGTCGCCTCGACGGCAAACTCCATCGGCAGATGCAGAAATACGTCCTTACAAAAACCGTTGATGATCAGCGAGACGGCGTCTTCCTGCGAAATGCCACGCTGCATTAGATAGAACAATTGCTCTTCGCTGATCTTTGAAGTGGACGCTTCGTGCTCGACGCGCGAGGTGTTGTTCATCACTTCGATGTAGGGAAACGTGTTCGCCCCGCAATTCGAACCGATCAGCATTGAATCGCACTGCGTATAGTTGCGCGCGTTCTCGGCCTTCGGCATGATTTTCACCAGACCGCGATAACTATTGTTCGCCTTTCCGGCGGCGATACCCTTCGAGATAATGGTCGAGCGCGTGTTCTTGCCGAGGTGAATCATCTTGGTGCCGGTATCGGCCTGCTGCGCGTGATTAGTCAGCGCGACCGAATAGAACTCACCGATCGAATTGTCACCCTGCAGAATGCACGATGGGTACTTCCAGGTGATTGCCGAACCCGTCTCCACCTGGGTCCAGGAAATTTTCGAGCTGCGGCCGGCGCACTTGCCGCGCTTGGTCACAAAATTATAGATACCGCCCTTGCCGTTCTCGTCGCCCGCGTACCAGTTCTGCACGGTTGAGTATTTGATCTCGGCATCATCAAGCGCAATCAACTCGACCACCGCCGCGTGCAGTTGGTTTCGATCGAACTTGGGCGCGGTGCAACCTTCAAGGTAAGAAACGTAGGCACCCTCTTCCGCGACGATGAGGGTTCGTTCAAATTGCCCCGATTCGGAATTGTTGATCCTGAAGTAAGTCGAAAGTTCCATCGGACAGCGCACTCCCTTTGGAATGAAACAGAAACTTCCATCAGAAAACACTGCGCTATTCAGCGCGGCGTAGAAATTGTCGTTCGTCGGCACCACTGATCCGAGATACTTCTTCACGATTTCGGGATGCTCACGAACAGCTTCGCTGAAGGAGCAGAAAATCACCCCAACCTTCATAAGCTTCGCTTTGTACGTGGTCGCAACCGACACTGAATCAAAGACCGCGTCGACGGCAACACCGGACAACTGTTTCTGTTCTGAAAGAGGAATGCCGAGCTTTTCAAACGTCTTCAGCAACTCGGGATCCACTTCGTCCAGGCTCGCCAGGGCCGCCTTCTGCTTGGGCGCGCTGTAGTAAATCATGTCCTGATAGTCGACCTCAGGGAAAGTAACGTTGGGCCAATGACGCGGCTCTTTCATCGTCAGCCAATGACGATAGGCCTTCAGCCGAAAATCCAACATCCACTCTGGTTCGTTCTTCTTCGCTGAGATCAGGCGAACGGTGTCTTCGCTCAATCCACGGGGAATCGTTTCCGACTCAATGTCAGTGACCCAGCCGTGTTTGTATTCCCGATTTGCGAGTATTTCAGCAGTACTCATTATTCCCCTTTTTGACTGACAGGATTTACATGATTTACACGATGAAAGAAAATCTTCTTGCTGCTCATGTGAATCTTGTTAATCCTGTCCATTTGTTTCTTAGTTTGCGGAACGCATCGGCCTGAGATGGCTTTGCAGTTTCGCGATTTGATGCAAACGGGCATCGACTTTCTCTTCGCTCCCGACCAACTGAGCGAGCGTGATCTCAGACAGCGCTGTCTGTACTACCTCATGCAGACCGACAATGACTGGCCGGATGCCGCAATCGCTCGTGTGAATACAAACATCCAGCACCCCCGCGTGCGTCTTGCAAAAATGGTCCACCGTGTCTTCGTCCAGAATGCGAATCACTTCGTTCAAGCGAATCTCTGACGCGGGCCGGGCCAGTGAGTAGCCGCCCTTGGTGCCGCGCTGCGCGCTAACCAGGCCGGCTTTGCTCAAAATCCACATCAGTTTGCCGGCGTTCGCGACGGATAAACCCTCTCGCTCAGCGAGCTGAGCCAGGGTCAAAGACGCGCCCTCGACTTCCGCGCGCGCCAACTGAACCAGGCACCGCAACCCATACTCTTCCTGAGCTGATATCTTCACTTCTCTTGAGTTTCCTTAAGATTCCCGCCGATTATAGCATTCCTTACTTTTTCGTCAAGTATAGAGAGAAGGAAGATGGATCGGAAAGTACCTATTCGCCCTATACTGCCGAGAGCATGGACTTGCCTATCAGTATCGGACGCGCTTATGACGATCTGGCGAACGATCCAAGGTATCAGCACTTTGTCCGCATTCCCGATCGGATCATTCAGTGCATCGATTATTTTGGAATCGCGTGCGACCACGCGGCCGTCCGAGCGAAGCTGCACACTTACTATCTCTTCATTGGAATCGTCGACGACGCCATCGACTCGGGCAGGATCGACACTGGCAAATTGATACTGGATTATCTAAGCAGCCCCGCTCCCGATTTCAATAAAGAAGTTCGGCGCTCAAGCGTCAGACTAATGACGGAGCTCTTGAAGGTTCACATGACCGAACGAACCTACCCGGTGATGATGGATAGGCTGCGACGGCTTTATGAAGAAGTTATCAGTGAGCGAGCCGCAAATTCGATTGATTCGTACATAGGCCATCGAGAATCCGTGGGCGCCCTCACCGCTGAATTGTCTTTTTTGCTGATTCGTCCCGAGCTGAGTGATGACAATGAAAGGCTGTGCAAACTCATGAAGCAGGTCGGCGCTATTGGCTGTCTAATTGACAGCTTGATCGATCTGAACAAGGATCGTCGTCTTGGCTTGCTGGCGTTTCGCCCGGGAATGATGGACTACGCTAAGCTGTCTGCCTCTATCCTGAGGAAGGGCGTACGAGTATCGTTCAAGCATCCCAGACTCTATGGGCTATTCTTTCGCGCGGTCATCGATAACATGCGCGATCCCTTTCGTGCAGAACGAACGTTCCCGCGCACGCCCTTCACGTCTGACAGAAAGGACGAGGCCGCCAGTGTGGCCTAAGATCTTCGGCAAAGTCTGGGTAGGTTATTGCACCGCGCTGGTTGGCATCGCGGCCGCAACGGGTTTGTTAAAGCTCTTCGGCGGCCACGTCAATCCAACAACAGCGGCGCTCGGATTTGTTTTGGTCGTGCTCTTCGTGGCTACCGCGTGGGGTTCACGCCCGGCCGTGTTTGCTTCTTTGCTCGGAGTCGCCTGCTTTAATTTCTTTTTTCTGCCGCCGTTCGGCACCTTCGCGATTCGCAATCCGGACAACTGGGTGGCGTTCTTTGCTTTCTTAATCACGGCGTTTACTGCGGGGCAGCTTTCGGCGCGCGCCAAACGGCGAGCCGAAGAGGCCGAGTCGGCTAAACAAGAGATTGAGCGGCTTTATTACGAACTTCAGGACACATTCGAGCGTTCCAGCCACGCCAAGGCGCTCAAGCAAAGCGAGCGGTTAAAGTCGGCCCTCCTCGATGCGGTTACTCATGATTTGCGCACTCCGCTTACCTCGGTCAAGGCCTCAGTAACGACGCTGCTCTCAGAGTTGTATGCCATCGAACGCAACGAATCCGGCGCGTTGCTCGGCAACGAAGGCCGCAAAGAGCTGCTCGAAATCATTGATGAGGAAGCTGACCGCCTTGACCGATTCATCGAAGGCCTGACCAAACTGGCGCGCATCGATGCCGGCGAGATGTATTTGCGACGGCAGTTGTGCTCGATCGATGAAATCATTACGGCGGCCCTCAAACGCGCCGAGCCGCGCACTCGGGAACATCAAATCGAAGTCTGGATTGAAGACGAATTACCTCGGATCAAAGTCGACGAACCCGCCATTGCTGAAGTTATCTACACGCTGGTCGATAATGCTGCAAAGTATTCGCCACCACAGACCCCGATTCGGGTTCGCGCCACTCCGAAGGATGACAGTACGATCATGGTGAGCGTAGAAGACGAGGGCCCGGGCATTCGCGAGGACATGCGGGAGCGAGTATTCGAAAAGTTTTTCCGCGCCATGCGTGATCGAGACATTGGCGATCGAAAGTCCGCCGGCACTGGCATGGGACTGGCGATTGCGCAGGGCATCGTCCAGGCGCACGGCGGACGGCTTTGGATCGAAGACGCGGTCGGTCACCGGGGCGCCAAATTTGTCGTCGCCTTGCCCACCGGCGATGATCGGAACGAGATCGCTCAAAACACGAAACGGCGAAAATAAGGCCCAAGATGATGGACGAAAAGCAGCGCATCCTGGTTGTTGACGACGAACCGCAACTCACGCGGGTTCTGCGTCGCAGCTTGATGGCCAAGGGCTATGACGTGCGAATCGCCGGTGATGGCGAATTCGCGCTGCAGACTTTTCGCGACTGGCCCCCGGCACTGGTGATTACGGATCTGGCAATGCCGAATATGAGTGGGCTCGAGTTGTGCCGCCGGCTGCGCGCGATTTCAGAAGTCCCGATTATCGTGCTTTCAGTTCGAGGCGAAGAAGCGACCAAGGTCGAGGCGCTCGACGCGGGCGCCGACGACTACATCACGAAGCCTTTCGGCATGGATGAGTTACTGGCACGGATTCGCGCCACCCTGCGCCGGAAACCAGCCTCGGATTCCCAGTCGCAGGTGCTGGAAGTTGGCGACTTTGTCGTCGACCTGGAAGCTCACACCGCCAGTCAGCAAGGTAAAGGGCTGCGGCTCACGCCGAAAGAGTTCGACCTGCTGGTCCATTTGATCCGTAACGCCGGGAAGGTGCTTACTCATCGCACTTTGCTGGGCGCGGTCTGGGGCGGCGACTACACTGAGCAGACCGAGTATTTGCGCGTCCTCGTCGGACAACTGCGAAAGAAGATCGAACCCGATCCTGCCACACCCCGCTACATTCTGACCGAACCATGGATTGGCTATCGCTTTAGTTCAGGCGAGTAGCGCGACCGCACTAGGAGTTTGAACAGTCGGCACGCCGTTGGCGGCGAGTCGTTTCGCACGAGTTTGGAACCTGATCCCAATTGCTTTGTTTGCTTTGTCCAAAAAGTCTTCCCTTCGCTAATCCAGGGTGCTCTTAGTGTTCGCCGCGTAGCGGCGGTTGAATTTAGCCCGGCCTTTCAAGGCCGGGATCAGCGTCAGCACCAACAACGTCGTCGCGTCAGCGACGGATGATTTCAAACCTGAATACTCGCTGTATTTGGCCTTGTTATCGGTGTCCTGTTGTTGGGTATTTTGCGTGTCTGGCATTGATTGAGAAAGGTTGACTTTAAGCTAGGTTAGTCCTAGCATGATGCTTGGTTGTTGTTTCCTGCAGAATATGCAATTGAAACTTAATGGATGAATCCATTCTAGCTGTGAAGTCGTAGAGGCATCGCCTAAGGGTAAAGTCCAGCGCCAAATTAACCTGAAGGTTAAGGGCCAGAAGACACCGCCCAGGCAAGAAGCACAAGACGTTAAGCGTATCCCGGATTCATCTAGTCAGGGGTATGCTTATGTCGCAACAAATAACTACAAAACCCTCTATTATTCCCGCTCGGGAATCCTTCCCAAAAACTACAGCATTTTTCGACTGGGGGAACTATGCTATCGAGCGAACAGGCGAGCTTGTCTGGAATAGTAAGTTCCTGATATTCGGGTTCGCCTTCATGCTGTTTCTGATTTATGAACTAGCTCATTTTGCCAAGTTCCTGTTTCATAACTGGCAGGGCAGCTAGTCGTCATAAGTATTCAGTTCTGTTTCAACCATCGCCCTGCAACGAACCAGACCTTGCTAACGAGGCTAATCGACTTTTTGGGCAAGCCACGACGCAAGTTGACACCTACACACACTCTCTTTACGAATTCTTTATAAACCTCTTACTCCATTCTTACGAATCCCCGCCTAAGCTAATTAAGGTGAAGCCGAATGCCGGGGCGGCTCGTGTGATCGAATGGCGGTTAAGAAAGAAGATCTGGAAGCTGAGACTGCGGAGGCGCGTGCTCAGCCGATTCAATTTCTTACCGAAAACGGCTTCAGCATTGTCCGTGCTGCCGAGATTGGTGGGGCCAGCCCGTCGCCGCCCGGGACATACGTCTTTGTAGTGCGTGACCCGCAAGGATCCGAACGCGATGTCATCGTCGAAGTCGATGGTGCTGCGGTCAACAAAGTCACACTCGCCAGCCGAGGTCTGATCTCAAGCGAAAGCACTTACTGGACAGTCTGCGCTGAACGTCATCTGGCCGACTATCTGTCTGAAAACGGTGATTATCCACCGGGCGCAACTCTGCGTATCGAGATGCTGACTCCGCGGGATCTCAATTTGGCTCATCGCTGGAAGATACACTGAAGAATTCAGGCTCGGAACACAATGAACGATCATATTCGCGGCGATGACTGGGGAGAAAAAGCACGTTGGCGACAACGCTAAAGCGCCTGCTGGTAGGCAGGGCGAAGAAGACAGACCAGGCTATTCATGAGCGTCTGACGAAAAAGACGGGGCTGGCGGTTTTTGCTTCCGACGCGCTCTCCTCGACCGCTTACGCCTCAGAAGAAATCCTGCTGGTCCTCGCGGTGGCCTATGCCGCGGGCCAGACGAATTCCTTTAACTACGTCGTGCCCATCACGCTGGTAATCGCGGTCGTGTTGACGATCGTGGCGATCAGCTACCGGCAGACTATTCATGCGTACCCATCAGGCGGCGGCGCCTACATCGTCGCCAAGGAAAACCTGGGCACCACGCCCGGATTGGTAGCGGCTGCGGCGCTCCTGGTTGACTATATTCTCACCGTCTCGGTTTCGATCTCGGCAGGCGTGGCCGCGATTACGTCGGCAGCACAAGGGACAAGATGGGAGTGGCTGGATCACCACAAGGTCTTCTTGTGTCTCATTCTGATTGGGTTCATTGCGATAGCAAACCTCCGCGGCGTGCGCGAATCCGGCGCCCTCTTTGCCGCACCAACTTATGCCTTTGTCGTCAGCTTTCTGTTCATGATCGGTTACGGGATCCTGCATTACTTTCTTAATCCGCATGCGCTGCCCGTGGTCGCGGACACCGTGAAGGTGGCCGAAGGGTATCACCTGCAGCCCATCACGCTCTTCCTGCTGCTCGGCGCGTTCGCGAATGGGTGCGTCGCGCTTACCGGCATCGAGGCAATCTCGAACGGCATTCCGGCTTTCAAGCAACCCGAAGCGCGCAACGCGGCGACGACGCTCACCTGGATGGCCGTGCTCTTGACGACAATGTTTATTGGAACGAGCCTGATGGCCTACTTCTATCACGTGCATCCGCATGAGAACGAAACCGTGATCTCGCAGTTCGCGCGGATCATCTTT
>Ga0137404_10000349_pt1 | contig 30125 bp, 29 predicted proteins | sample CZOMad2_1_16fung_FD_108285 | JGI IMG/M metagenome (GOLD analysis project Ga0137404, IMG submission 108285) | Vadose zone soil fungal communities from Angelo Coast Range Reserve, California, USA - CZOMad2_1_16fungal (Illumina Assembly) | ecosystem: Environmental > Terrestrial > Soil > Vadose... | reverse complement strand
CCGCAGCGTCTTCGCCCTCGGGGCCGGCGAGCGCTTCCTCGTAACCCGCGTGCTGGAACTGGACGTTCTCGACCGCCGGCGCCCGCAACTGCTCCACCTGCTCGGCCTGCTCGCGCATCTGCAGCTCGACCGTCATCAGCGTGCGCGTCACTTCCAGCTTGACCGATTCGACCAGATTGCCGAACAGCTCGAAGGCCTCGCGCTTGTATTCCTGCTTGGGGTTTTTCTGCGCGTAGCCACGCAGGTGTATACCCTGGCGCAGGTGGTCGAGCGCCGCGAGGTGCTCGCGCCAGTGGTTGTCGAGCGTGGACAGCAGGATCAGGCGCTCGACGTGGTGCACGAAATCCGGCGGCTTGCTCTCCATCCTGCGGCGGTAGGCCGCGTCCGCTCCTTCGATTGCGCGCTTGAGCAAGGCCTCGTCGTCCAGGCTAGGCTCGGCGGCCAGCCATTTGGAAAGCGGCAGCTCGAGGCGCAACTCGGCCGCGTAAACGGTCTCCAGGCCCGGGATGTCCCACTGCTCCTCCATGCTCTCCTCGGGGACATGGACGCGAAACAGATCCGTGATCACGCCCTCGCGCAGCGACTGGATCTGGTCCGACACGTCCTGCGATTCGAGTATGGTATTTCTCAGATGGTAGATCTCGCGCCGCTGGTCGTTGGCGACGTTGTCGTATTCGAGCAGTTGCTTGCGGATGTCGAAGTTGTGCGCCTCGACCTTGCGCTGAGCGCTCTCGATCGAGCGGGTCACGAGGCCGTGCTCGATCGGCTCGCCTTCGGGCATCCCCAGGCGCTCCATGATGGCGTTGACCCGATCGCCGGCGAAGATGCGCAGCAGCGGATCTTCCAGCGAGAGGAAAAAGCGCGAGGAGCCCGGGTCGCCCTGCCGGCCCGAGCGCCCGCGCAGCTGGTTGTCTATGCGGCGCGCCTCGTGCCGCTCGGTGCCGATGATGTGCAGGCCGCCCGCGGCGATGACCTGATTGTGCAGATCCTGCCATTCACGACGCAGCGTTGCGACGCCGCTCTCCTTCTCTGCGTCGCCGATGTCTTCTTTCTCGCGCAGCAGATCCACCTGCTTCTCGACGTTGCCCCCGAGGACGATGTCGGTTCCGCGGCCGGCCATGTTGGTCGCGATGGTAATCACTTTGGGGCGCCCCGCCTGGGCGACGATCTCCGCTTCGCGCGCGTGCTGCTTGGCGTTCAGCACCTGGTGCGGCAGCTTGTCCTTCTGCAGCATTTCCGAGATCAGCTCGGAATTCTCGATCGAGGTCGTGCCCACGAGCACGGGCTGGCCGCGTCCGTAGCAATCCTTGACGTCGGCGACGATCGCCTTGTACTTCTCGCCCGCAGTGCGGAATACCTGGTCGTTGCGGTCGTCCCGCACCATCGGCATATGGGTCGGGATGACGACCACTTCCAGGCCGTATATCTCCTGGAATTCGTAGGCTTCCGTGTCGGCCGTCCCGGTCATGCCCGCGAGCTTGCGGTACATGCGGAAGTAATTCTGAAAAGTGATCGAGGCGAGCGTCTGGTTTTCGCTCTGGATCGACACGTTTTCCTTGGCCTCGATGGCCTGGTGCAAGCCGTCCGACCACCGCCGCCCGGGCATCAGCCGGCCGGTGAACTCGTCGACGATGACCACGTCGTCTTCCTGGACCACGTAGTGCCGGTCGCGAAAGAAAAGATTGTGCGCCCGCAACGCCGCGTTCAGGTGGTGCATCAAGTTCACGTAGGCGGGCTCGTAGAGGCTGCGGCCTTCGGGAAGCAGCCCGGCGTGAGCCAGGAGATTTTCGGCATGCTCGTGCCCTTCCTCGGAGAGCAGCACCGTGTGGTTCTTTTCATCTACGTGGAAGTCGCCCGGCGCATCGTCCTTCTCCTGGCGCTTCAGCAGCGGCGCGACCTGGTTGATGCGGTGATATATCTCGGTGCGGTCCTCGGCCTGGCCGGAGATGATGAGCGGTGTGCGCGCCTCGTCGATCAGGATCGAGTCGACTTCGTCGACGATCGCGTAGTTCAATCCGCGCTGGAACCTGTCGCCGACCTGCATCGCCATGTTGTCGCGCAAATAGTCGAAGCCGAATTCGTTGTTGGTTCCGTAGGTGATGTCGGACCCGTACGCGGCCTGCTTCTCGTCGTGGGGCATCTGGGTCAGGATGACGCCCACCGAGAGCCCGAGGAACTTGTAGACCTTACCCATCCACTCCGCGTCCCGGCGCGCGAGATAGTCGTTGACCGTCACGATGTGCACGCCGCGCCCGGAGAGGGCGTTCAGATAGGCGGGCAAGGTCGCGACCAGCGTCTTGCCCTCGCCGGTGCGCATTTCCGAGATCTTGCCGTCGTGCAGCACCATTCCGCCGATGAGCTGCACGTCGAAGTGACGCATGTTGAGCACGCGTCGCGCCGCCTCGCGCACCACCGCGAAAGCCTCGGGCAGGAGCTCGGCGAGAGCCGCCTTTTCGGCCGCATCGCGACCGTCCCCGGCGACGCCCCCGAGACGCCTGGCGAAGCGTTCCTTCAGCTCGAGCGTCCTGGCCGCCAGCGCCTGGTCCGACAGGGCGGCCAGCGACGGCTCAAGTGCGTTGATCGCTTTGACCGACCTGGCGTATTGTTTGAGCAGTCGGTCGTTGCGGCTGCCAAAGACCGCCTTGAGGGCGCGGGAAATCATCGAAGAATGACGGTAAAAACGGGAAAAGGTTCGCAGTCTACCACGCGTGTAAAGCTATCCCGGCGCGGGGTGTGAGACCCGCAAGAAACCAAGCGACGCTGGTGCCGCAGAGCTCCGAAGACTGACTTAGCGGGCGGCCGCCTGAAGGAACCTTACGGGGTTTTGCGCCACGCTCCTGTAGCGCACCTCGAAGTGCACGTGCGGGCCGGTGGCCCGGCCAGTGGATCCCGACTCGGCGATCTTGCTGCCGCGCTGGACGACCTCCCCTTCCCTGACGAGGAGCCTCGAGTTGTGCGCGTAGCGGGTGGTGAAATCGTTGCCGTGATCGATCTCGACCATGTAGCCGTACTGGGGATGCATTCCGGCGAAGCTTACGACGCCGCCCGCGGAGGCGAAGACCGGAGTCCCCGCGTCGACGACGAAATCCACGCCTTCGTGCATGGCCAGCATGCCGTTGAAGGGATCGATTCGCCAGCCGAAGCTGGAGGCGCTATAGCTTCCGTCGACCGGCGGGATGGTCGGCATCAGCTTTTTCTTTACCTTGGCGTCGAACAGCTGCGACTCCAGGATGCCCAGGGAGTCGGTCCGGTTTTCCATCTGTCTCGACATCTGTTCCAGCTGGCGGTTGAATTCCGCCATCGACAGATCCTTCGGCGGCACGTTGGACACCGCGCCGCCGCGACCCGGCAGCTCGGCGAAGCGGAACTCCCCGGGCTTGAGGCCGGCGAGGGCCGACAGCCGCTCGCCCAGCGCGTCGAGGCGCATGAGCTGCGCCTGCATCTCGCCGAGCTTCACCGCCATGGCGTTGAGGTTTTCCCGCAGGAATTCTTCGGTCTTGCGCTGCTGCGCCTCCTGGGCGGACTTCACCAGAGAATCGAGCAGAGGAAACTTGAACTGGCTGGCGTGCCGCACTGTGACCCAGAACAGGCCCAGGGTAAGGCTGAACACGAGCAGCGCCCCAAGCAGCAAGCTGACAACCAGATGCCGGTTGGTCAGGGTCAGGGACTTCGCCCCGGCCAGCTTGCTGGAAACAAGAATAATATGCATGCTGCCTTCCCCTAGGCGCGCAACCCTTGCATTCCCTGAACATGCATATGAAAAACCCCTGCGCCTTTCTGAATCAAGCCGACAGCATTTCGGCGCTCATGCCCCAGGCCGAGCGCTTGATCGAGCTACGCGAAATCCTCTCCTCGCTGCTGCCCGAGTCCCTGGCGCGACATTGCTCGGTCGCAAACTACCGACAGGGACGGGTCGTTGTTTTTGCGTCTAACGGCGCAACCGCCGCGAAACTGAAACTTATGCTTCCGTCATTGCTTGAGCAACTTTCGGGGCGAGCGACGGAGGTTACCGGATTGGAGGTGCTCGTGCAAGCCCTCGAACCGGAGCATCAAGTTATTGAAAAAACTGCAAAAATGAGCCCCGAAGCGGCTTCGGAACTCGCCGGGCTCTCTGAACAACTCCCTGATTCGGAACTGAAAACCGCGCTTACGCGAATCGTCTTTCAACATCGCCGCTAAGTGGCTGCCTAGACGAGCATAAATGCTCGTTCCAGAATCAAAAGACCGAACACCAGGAGGGCAAAGATAAGGGCGTATTTGAATAGCCTGAAAGCGAAGCGTAGGTACTTGCCGTCGCGGGTGAGCAAATAGAGGACGACCCCGCTCGCGGCAACCAGCACCACCAGTATTCCGGCAATGCGCAGAGCGAGCAAGAGTCCTACCCGTCCAGGCCGCGCGCTGGCCAGCCCGCTAATCAGACCGCGGGCAGGGCGAACAACCGCGACAGGGCGGCCGGGGCGTCCTCTTCGCGGTCAAAGGTCACGCATTCCCAAGAATCTTTTGCGGCGAGGACCGCCCGCGCAAGCCGGTTGTTCAGGGCATGGCCTGATTTGTGTGCCGAAAAGGAGCCGATCACCGGGTGCCCGATCAGGTAGAGGTCGCCGATCGCGTCGAGCAGCTTGTGCTTGACGAACTCGTCGCTGTAACGGAGCCCCTCGGCGTTCAGCACGCGGTATTCGTCGACGACGATGGCGTTGTCCAGGCTCCCGCCGCGTGCGAGCCCGGAATCGCGCAGCGCTTCGACCTCCTGGATGAAGCCGAAGGTGCGCGCCCGTGCGACTTCCTTGATATAGGAGGTGTCGGCGAAGTCGACCTCGGCCGTCTGCGCCGAGTGCTCGATCGCGGGGTGATCGAACTCGATCGAGAACGAAAGCTTGAATCCATCGAAGGGCTCGAAGCGCGCCCACTTGTCCCCGTCCTTCACCTCGATGGGGCTCTTGATTCGGATAAAGCGCTTGGGCGCGGCTTGCTGCTCGATCCCGGCCGACTGAATCAGGAAAACGAAGGGCGCGGCGCTTCCGTCCATGATCGGCACCTCGGATCCGGTGAGATCGACGTAGGCGTTGTCGATCCCCAGCCCTGCAAACGCCGACATGAGGTGCTCGACGGTGGCCACTTTTGCACCGTTGGCCTCGAGCGCGCTGCACAGCCGCGTGTCGGTCACCTTGAGCGCCTCGGCGACGATATCGATCGGCGTGGGCAGGTCGATGCGCCGGAACACGATTCCCGTCTCCGGCGCGGCCGGACGCAGGGTCATGGCCACTTTTTCGCCCGTGTGCAGGCCGACGCCGGTAGCGCGGATTACGGATTTGAGGGTGCGTTGCTTGAACACTTGGGCCGCTGCGCGAGAATCATCGTCGCAGCCAATCAATTGAAAGCACGGCAGTTTAGCACAGAACGCTGCCCCACCGGCCCGGAATTTCCGGCGAGGCGCGAACTATGCACGGGGCCTCTAGTGCTGGCGCTTGCGCAGGTAGGCCGGCACGAACGCGACCGTGCGTATCAGCACCGGCGCAGCCGCGGGTCGGGCCGTGACCTCGACCTTGACCGGAGTGCGTGCGATGACGGGCTTGCGCAGATAGCGGGGCATGCTCGGCCGTTTTGCTGTGCTCATGAGTTCTCCCTAGTCGGCTTGCTTGCGAAGAAACGCGGGGATGTCGTACTTGTCGACGCCATTCGCCTGCAGCGCCTCGATCGTGGATGCTCGGTTCTTGCGGATCACCGCTGGCATTTCGTCGAGCACGCGGTAGTCCACGCCGTTGGAGACCGGCATGTTGTCGGTCCCGGTCTTCTGCACCAGCTTCGGCTTGGCCTGCCGCGCGACCTGCGGCTGGCCCAACCCGGTCGCAACAACCGTGACACGCAGCTCGTCGCCCATGGGTTCGTCGTACACCGCGCCGAAGATGATGGTCGCGTCGTCTGCGGCGAATCCACGGATGGTGTTCATCACCTCCTTGGTCTCGCGCAGCTTCAGGCTGGACTTGTTCGCGGTGATGTTCACCACCACGCCCCGCGCTCCCGAGAGATTGACGCCCTCGAGGAGCGGGCACGCGACCGCCTGCTCGGCGGCGATGCGCGCGCGGTCCACGCCCGAGGAGGCCGCGGAGCCCATCATCGCCATTCCCTGCTCCGCCATCACCGTGCGCACGTCCTGAAAATCGACGTTGATCAGACCCGGCACGTTGATGATCTCAGAGATCCCCGCGACGGCGTTCTTCAGCACGCTATCGGCGGCGGAGAAGGCCTCCTCCATCGACACGTCGTCGCCCAGGACTTCCTCGAGCTTCTCGTTGAGAATCACGATCACCGAGTCGACGTGCTGGGACAGCTCCTCGATGCCGAGCTCGGCGGCCTGAAGGCGGCGCGCACCTTCGAAAGAGAAAGGCTTGGTCACGACGGCGACGGTGAGGATGCCCATGTCCTTGGCGACCTCCGCGACCACCGGCGCTGCTCCCGTGCCCGTCCCGCCGCCCATCCCGGCGGTGATGAAGACCATGTGAGAGCCGTGCAGCGCATCGGCGATCTGATCGCGAGCCTCCATCGCGGCCGAGCGCCCGGCCTCGGGCTTGGCCCCGGCCCCCAGTCCCGTCGTCCCAAGCTGGATCTGGTTCTTCGCCTGGGTGCGCGACAGCGCCTGCGCGTCGGTATTGGCGGTAACGAACTCGACGCCCGCCACTCCGTTTCTGATCATGTGATCGACGGCGTTACCTCCAGCGCCGCCGACCCCGATCACCTTGATCACGGTGCCGCCTGCTAAGTTTTCGACGACTTCAAACATGCTTACCTCCTTCCGGGTGAAGTAAAAAACACCTGCCTGAAACACCTTAGAAGTTGCGCTGAAACCATTCGCGCATCCTTCTTCCGACCTGCTTGAGCGATCCGCCTTGTCGCGCGATGAGCCCGCGTTGCGTTTGCACGACCCCTTCCAACAGCAACCCGACCGCGGTGGCGTAGCGCGGGCTGCGAACTACATCAGCGAGCGACCCGGTGTAGCGCGGGATGCCGAGCCGCACCGGCATGTGAAAAATCTCCTCTCCCAGCTCGACCATGCCTTGCATCACCGCCGAGCCTCCGGTCAGCACGACTCCCGAGGACAGCAATTCCTCGTAGCCCGAATCGCGCAGCACCTGCTGGATGAGCGAGTAGAGCTCCTCGACGCGCGGCTCGATCACTTCGGCGAGGGTCTGGCGCGAGAGCATCCGCGGCGGCCGGTCGCCCACGCCGGCGACTTCGATCATCTGGCCGGCCTCGGCGAGCTGCCTCAGCGCGCAGCCGTGGTGAACCTTGAGCTCCTCGGCTTCGGTGGTAGGCGTGCGCAGCGCCATCGCGATGTCGTTGGTGATCTGGTCGCCGGCGATCGGCACGACGGCCGTGTGGCGGATCGCGCCTTCGCGGAAAACCGCGATATCGCTAGTGCCCCCGCCGATATCGACGAGGCAAACGCCGAGCTCCTTCTCGTCTTCGGTCAGGACAGCGAGCGAGGAGGCGAGCGGCTGCAGGATCAGGTCGTTGACCTCCAGCCCGCAGCGGCGCACGCACTTGACGATGTTCTGGGCGGCCGACACGGCGCCGGTGACGATGTGCACTTTCACCTCGAGGCGCACGCCGCTCATGCCGAGCGGCTCGCGCACGCCGTCCTGGCCGTCGATGATGAATTCCTGGGTGAGGATGTGCAGCACCTGCTGGTCGGTCGGGATGGGCATCGCGCGCGCCGTCTCGATGGAGCGCTCGACGTCGGTCTGCGTTACCTCCTTGTCCTTGATCGCCACCATCCCGGTGGAGTTGAAGCTCTTGATATGGCTCCCGGCGATCCCGGTGAAGACGCGCTCGATCTTGCAGTCGGCCATGAGCTCGGCTTCCTCGAGCGTGCGCTGGATCGCGTTGACCGTGGACTCGATGTTCACGACCACACCCTTCTTCAGGCCCTTGGACTCGTGCGCCCCCATGCCGACGATGTCCATGCGCGCGTCGGGGAAGAGCTCGGCCACGATCGCCACTACCTTGGACGTGCCGATGTCCAGAGCGACGATGAGGTTCTTGTTTTCCCTGGGCATGTCAGACTTTCTTGTGCGCAAGCCTCAAGGGCTCAGGCCTCGGGGTGTCGGTGACCCGCCCGGTCAAGCGCAGGGCGAAGCCGCTGGAGTAGCGCAGATCGACGTAGTCGAGGCGCTGCCGCGACTTGGCGAGCGTCTGCGGGAACGCCGAGACGAAGCGCGCCAGTCGGTCCTCGACGCGGTCCTTCTCCGAGTCGCGCCCGAGCTGGACGGTGAGGCCGTTCGAAAGCTTGAGCTGCCAGGCAAGGCGCGAGCTGAGGAGCACCTGCCTGGGCTCGAGGCCGAGGGGAGCGAGCAGGTCCCGGAAAGCAAGGTAGCGGCGCGCGACCTCGCCTTCGGTGCCCGACGGGCCCGCGAGCACAGGGAGCGCGGCGTCGCTCTGCCCGCGGAACAGCTCCCCTTGCGCGTTCACGAGCTGCGTCTCTCTTCTTTGCTGGCCCCAGCGCGCGAGCGCCACCTGCTCCTCGATGCGCACTTCCAGGCAGTCGGGCCAGCTGCGACGCAGCTCTGCGCGGCGTACCCAGGGGATGTCCTCGAGGAGTGCGCGCACCGCTTCCAGATCCACCGTGAAAAACGTGCCCCTCATGCGCCCCTGCAGAGCGTTGACGATTTCGCGGCGCTCGACGCGCACGAGGTCTCCCTCGACGACGATCGTCTTGAGCAGGAACGCGGGCGAGTCGAGGAGCACGCTTCCCCCGGCGTACGCGAGGAGCGCGAAGGCGAGCGCGGTAAGCACGCCCGCGGCCGCGTTCACGATGCGCGGGCTATCCCACACGGTCCACCCCCTTCTCGAGCCGCGCCGATTCGAGGATGCGCAGGCACAGGTCCTCGAACGACAACCCGGCGTGGCGCGCCGCCATGGGCACGAGCGAGTGGTCGGTCATCCCGGGCGAGGTGTTCACCTCGAGGAAATAGGGCTTGCCCGAGCGGTCCAGCATCAGGTCGACGCGGCCCCAGCCGCTGCAACCCAGAGCGTTGAAGGCGTACAGCGCCTCGTCCTGGATGATCCGCTCGGCATCGGGCGGCAGTCCGCAGGGGATGAGATAGCGCGTGTCGTTCGCCTGGTATTTGGCCTCGTAGTCGTAGAACTCGCGGGGCGTTTCAAGCTTGATGAGCGGCAGAGGCTTGTCTCCGAGAATTCCAGCGGTCAACTCGACGCCTTCGACAAAAGCCTCGGCGACCACGACAGGGTCGTAGTTGGCCGCGAGCGCGTAGGCTTCGGGGAGCTCGCGCGCGTTTTTCACCTTGGTCATGCCGATGGATGAGCCCTCGTTCGCCGGCTTCACCATCAAAGGCAGGCCAAGCCGCGTCGCCACCGCTTGCATGTCGGCGCCGTGCGCGAGCAGCTCGGAGCGGGGCGTCGGAATCCCGCAGGCCTGCCACACCAGCTTCGCGTGCCACTTGTCCATGGCGAGCGCGCTCGCCAGCACGCCCGACCCCGTATAGGGGATGCCGAGCAGCTCGAGCGCGCCTTGGATGGTGCCGTCCTCCCCGTAGCGGCCGTGCAGGATGACGAAAGCCCGGTCGAAGCGTTGCTCGACGAGCGAGGCGATTCCCCGCTCCTTGGGGTCGAACGCGTGCGCGTCTACGCCCATCGACTTCAGTGCCGCGAGCACCCGCTCGCCGCTTTTCAGCGACACCGCCCGCTCGGCGGAGCGCCCGCCCATGAGCACCGCGACCTTGCCGAAATCGCGGGAGCTCACGCCGGTTCTCCCACGATGCGGATTTCGGGAACGAGCTCGATGCCGAACCGGCTCATGACGGTGTCGCGGGCGAGCTTGATCAGCGCCTCGATATCCGAGGCGCGCGCCCTGCCCTTGGGATTGACGATGAAATTCGCGTGCTTCTCGGAGATGCGCGCGCCGCCGATGTCGCGGCCCTTGAGGCCGGCCGCTTCGATCAGGCGAGCGGCGTGGTCGCCGGGAGGATTGCGGAACACCGAGCCGGCGTTGGGCAACTCGAGCGGCTGCGTCGCCAGGCGCATCGCGAGCAAGTCCTTGATGCGTTTGCGAGCCACCTTCTGGTCCCCGGCGCGGAAGCGGAACCATGCGGCGACGAACCACTCGTCCTCGCCGAGCCTCGCGCGCCGCAGCGCCGTGTGGCGATAGCCGATCTCGAACTCGTCGGGTCCCCGTTCGCTCAGCTTGCCCGCCCGCGATATCGTCTGGACCCTGGCGACGACGTCCCACGTTTCCGATCCGTAGCAGCCGGCGTTCATCGCGAGCGCGCCGCCGACCGTGCCGGGAATCCCCGCGAGGAATTCCGCCCCCTCGAAGCCGTGCGTCGCCGAGAACCGCGCCACCTTGGGGGAGGCGGTGCCGGCCTCGGAGTAGATCAGGTCGCCCTCGGCGCGCATCGTGCCGCCGGGGTTGTGCATCAGGACCACCGTGCCGCGGAAACCGCCGTCGCGCACCAGCAGATTGCTTCCGAGCCCGACAAAGCACACCGGCTCCCGGGCGGGGAAGGTCGCGAGGAACGCGGCGAGGTCCGCGGAATCCGTGGGCGAGTAGACGCGGGCCGCGGCGCCGCCCGCGCGCCAGCTGACGTGCTTCGCCATCGGCTCGTTCAGGCGCAGGACTCCGCGCAGGGCGGTAGTTGGCTCGATCGGCTCGGCCATGTTCATTTGCCGCCCTTCAAGAGCGCACCGGGCACGCTCCCGATCGAACCTGCACCCATGGTCAGGACGACGTCGCCCGGGCGCGCGAGCTTGCGTATCGCCTCGGGCATGTCGGCGATCTTCTCGACGAACACCGGTTCGACTTTCCCGGCGACCCGGATCGCCCGGGCGAGCGAGCGGCCGTCGGCCGCGACGATCGGCGCCTCGCCCGCCGGGTAGACGTCCGCGAGCAGCAGCGCATCGACGCCCGAAAGCGCCTTGACGAAGTCCTCGAACAGATCGCGGGTACGGGTATAGCGGTGGGGCTGGAACGCGAGCACGATGCGCCGGCCGGGGAAGGCTCCGCGCGCGGCGTCGAGGGTCGCCCGCATCTCGGCGGGGTGGTGGCCGTAGTCGTCCACCAGCGTGAAGCTCCCCGGCGCCTTGCCGTTCGGCGCGAGCGGCACCTCGCCGTAGCGCTGGAAGCGCCGGCCGACCCCGCGGAACTCGGCGAGCGCCTTGCGGATCGCGGCGTCCGGAACGCCGAGCTCGGTGGCCACCGCGATCGCCGCGAGCGCGTTCTGCACGTTGTGCCGCCCCGGCAGATTCAGCGTGATCTCCAGAGCTTGGGCGCCTTCGCGCATCGCCTTGAAGCGCATGCGCTCGCCCACGACGAGGTCCGCGCCGCGGACCATCGCGTCGTCGCGAAAGCCGTAGGTGACGATGGGCTTAGCGACCAGGGGCATGATTTCGCGCACGCCCGCGTCGTCCACACACAGAATCGCGCTGCCGTAAAAAGGCAGGTTCTGCAGAAAGCCGACGAAGGCGCGCTTCAGCCGCGTCAGGTCGTGCTGATAAGTCTCCATGTGGTCGGCGTCGATGTTGGTCACGACCGCCGCCACGGGCTGCAGGTGGAGGAAGGAACCGTCCGATTCGTCGGCCTCGACGACGATGAACTCGCCCGCGCCCAGGCGCGCGTTGGACGCGGCGCTGACCAGACGCCCTCCGATCACGAAGGTCGGATCGAGGCCACCCTCGGCGAGCACGCTCGCGACCAGGCTCGTCGTCGTCGTCTTGCCGTGCGTTCCCGCCACCGCGATCCCCTGCTTCAGGCGCATCAGCTCGGCGAGCATCAGCGCGCGCGGCACGACCGGAATGCGCTTCGCCTGTGCGGCCAGGACCTCGACGTTGTTCGCCGCCACGGCCGAGGAGACGACCACGGCGTCCGCCCGAGCGACGCTGTCGGCGCTGTGGCCCAGCGCTACCTTCGCGCCGAGCGTCGCGAGGCGCTCGGTGGCGGCATTCGCGGCGAGATCAGAGCCGCTCACTTGATAACCCAGGTTGAGCAGCACTTCGGCGATGCCGCTCATCCCCGAGCCACCGATGCCGACAAAGTGGATGCGCTTGACCTTGTGCTTCACGGGGCAAGCTCCATGCACGCACGCGCCACCGCTTGAGTGGCGTCACGCCGGCCCAGCGAATGCGCCCGCGCGGCCATCTCGAGCAGGCGCCGGCGATCGAGTCTTGCCAGCAGCTCCGCCAGGCGCTCGGGCGTCAGCTCGCTCTGCGGGAGGAGGACCGCGGCCCCGGCGTCCGCGAGAAAGCGCGCGTTGGTCGTCTGGTGGTCGTCGACCGCGTGGGGAAAGGGAACGAGGATGCTCGGGATGCCCGCAGCGGCGAGCTCCGCGACCGTGGTCGCCCCGGCCCGGCACACCGCGATGTCGGCCCTCGCATAGGCCGCGGCCATGTCGTCGATGAATGCCGGCATGTTCGCGTGCACCCCCGCCGCCGCATAGGCGGCCTTGAGTGCGTCCGCGTGCTGCGCGCCCGACTGATGGGTGACGATGGGGCGATTCGCCGCGGGCAAGAGCGCCAGTGCGCGGGGAACGACGTCGTTCAAGGCCTGGGCGCCGAGGCTTCCTCCGACCACCAGGACGCGGAGTGGCCCGGAGCGGCCCGCGTAGCGCCATTCGGGCTGGGCGATCGCCGTGATGTCCGGCCTGACCGGATTGCCGGTGTGGGTTGATCGTTTGATAGCGCCGGGAAAAGCGCACAACACCCGGTCGGCGACGCCGGCAAGCACGCGGTTGGCGAGTCCTGCGACGGAGTTCTGCTCGTGGATGACGAGCGGCCTGCCGAGAAGCACCGCCATCATCCCCGCGGGGAAGGACATGTAGCCGCCCATGCCGAGCACGACGTCGGGACGCTTCGCGAGGATCGCGCGCGCGCTCTGCCAGAACGCGAGCAGGAGCCTGAGCGGCAGGAGCAGAAGCGCAACGGACCCCTTGCCGCGCACACCGGAGAAATTCACGGCGGACATCTCGTACCCGTATTTGGCGGCGAGCCCCGCCTCCATTCCCGACTCCGAGCCCAGCCACACGACGCGCCATCCGGCCGCGCGCAAGGCATCGGCGACGGCGAGGCCGGGAAACACATGGCCGCCCGTTCCGCCCGCGGCGATCATGACCGTTCTTGGCACGGCGGTTTCACTTCGAGAACGCTCATGCGCGCACCCCGCACATGATCTGGCGATTCTCCCAATCGATCCGCAGCAGGATCGCGAGCGCCACGCAGTTCGCTAGCAACCCGCTTCCTCCGAAACTCATGAGCGGGAGGGTGAGGCCCTTGGTCGGCAGCACGCCCATGTTCACGCCCATGTTGATGAACACCTGCACGCCGAGCCACACGCCCACCCCTTGCGCGACCAGTGCCGGATAGGGGCGCTCGAGGGCCACGGCCTGACGCCCGATCGCGAATGCGCGCACGACCAGCCATGAAAAGAGCGCGATCACCGCAAGCACGCCGGCGAATCCGAGCTCTTCGCCGATCACCGCGAGCAGGAAGTCGGTGTGCGCCTCGGGCAGGTAGAGCAGCTTCTCGACGCTCGCGCCCAGGCCCACCCCGAACCACTCGCCGCGGCCGAAGGCGATGAGCGCGTGCGAAAGCTGGTAGCCGCGGCCGAAGGGATCGGACCAGGGATCCATGAACCCGAAAATGCGCTGCATCCGGTAGGGCGAGGACAGGACCAGGCCGATGAAGCCCACGGCCATCATCAGCAGCAGCCCCGCGAACCAGGTTCCGTTCATGCCGCCGAGGAACAGGATCCCCGTGGCGATGGTGGCGACCACGACGAAGGCCCCGAAATCGGGCTCGCGCAGCAGCAGCCACCCGACGACCAGCATCACCGCGAACATCGGAAGGAGTCCGCGCTTGAGGCTGTGCATCAGCGCAAGCTTGCGCACGGTATAGTCGGCCGCGTAGAGAACGACGAACAGCTTCATGAATTCGGAGGGCTGAACGCTTCCGAAACCGAGCGAGAGCCAGCGCCGGGCTCCGTTGACCTCGCGCCCGAGCCCCGGCAGGAGCAGCAGCGCGAGCAGTGCGACGCCAAGCACGAAGAGCCACGGTGCGGCCTGCTGCCACGCGCGCACCGGCACTTGAAAGGCGAGCATGCCCGCGAACACGCCGGCGGCGAGGAAGGCCGCGTGCCGCTGCAGGAAGTAGGTCGAGCTTCCGCCGGTGAATTTGCTCGCCTCGGCGCTGGCTATCGACGACGAATACACCATGACCATTCCGAAGACGAGCAAGAGGAGCGCCGCCCAGAGCACTCCGCTGTCGTACTCGGCAAGCTGCGCGCGGCCGGGGCTAATGGCTCGCAGCACCCAGCCTCCTTTGCGCCGCGAGGCGAAACACCTCGCCGCGATGCTTGTAGTTGCGGAACATGTCGAAGCTCGCGCACGCGGGCGAGAGCAGCACCGCGTCGCCCGGGCGCGCCGCATCGCCCGCGAGAGCCACCGCCTCCTCCATCGAGGCCGCGCGGAGCAACGGCACGCCCGCGCCGGCGACCGCCGCTTCGATCAAGGGGGCGTCGCGTCCGATAAGGACGAGCGCGCGCGCCGAGCGCGCGACCGCGCCTTTCAGCGGAGAGAAATCCTGCCCCTTCCCTTCGCCGCCCGCGATGAGGACCACTTTCGCCCCGCCGTGCGCGAGCCCGGCGAGCGCGGCGACGGTGGACCCGACGTTCGTGCCCTTGGAATCGTCGTACCAGCGCACGCCTTGCGCTTCGCCGACCGGCTCGACGCGGTGCGGCAGGCCCTTGAATTCGCGCAGCGCCCGCAGCAGCGGGGCTAGCGGCAAGTCGAGTCCCCGGCAGAGCGCGAGCGCGGCGAGCGCGTTGGCGGCGTTGTGCAGACCGGCGATCCTCATCTCGCGAACCGCGAGAAGGAGATGGCTACCCTGGGCGAGCCAGGGCTCCCCTCCTCGCTCGATCAAGCCCCAGTCCTCCCCGCGCCGCGGCGCGTCGAGGCCGAATGTGATCGTTCGTCGTCCAGGCAACGCCATGGCGAGGCTGCGCGCGTCGTCGCGGTTGAGCACCTGGATCCCGCCGCCCGCGAAAATCCGCGCCTTGGCTGCGGCGTATTCGCCGATGCCGCTGTACCGGTCGAGATGGTCCTCGCTGATGTTGAGCACCGTCGCCGCGCCGGCCGAAAGCGACGTGGTCGTCTCGAGCTGGAAGCTCGAGAGCTCGAGCACCCAGAGGTCGGGGCTCTTGCCGGAATCCTCACGGCGCATGAGCGCATCGAGAACCGCGGGTCCGATGTTCCCGGCGACTTCGCAGTCGCTCCCCGCGGCCCGCGCCATCGATCCGACCAGCGACGTGACGGTGGTCTTGCCGTTGGTGCCCGTAACCGCGATGATCCGCCCGCCCTGCCCCACTGCCTGCGCGAACAATTCGACATCGCCGAGCACGCGCGTCCCGGCGGCGAGAGCACGCTGCACGTGCGGCTCGGCTAGCGGCAGGCCGGGGCTGATCGCGATCAGGTCCACGCCGTCGAAGCTTTCCCGCCGCAACGGCCCGCATGCGGCGGGAACCGCGGGAAGCGAGCTTCGCAGGGCCGCCAGCCGCGGCGGCTCGGCGCGCGTGTCAGCGACACGCACGCTCGCTCCGATTCGCGCGAGCCACTTCGCCATCGACAAACCCGTGTCACCCAGGCCGAGCACCAGCGCCTTTCTGCCAGCAAAACTCACCGCAGCTTCAATGTGGAGAGACCGAACAGCACGAGCATCATGGTGATGATCCAGAAGCGAACGACCACCTGAGACTCCTTCCATCCCGACAGCTCGTAGTGATGGTGAAGCGGCGCCATTCGGAAAATGCGCTTGCCGCCGCTCCACTTGAAGTACAGGACCTGGATCATCACCGAGACTGTTTCCGCGACGAACACGCCGCCCATGATGAAGAGCACGATCTCCTGGCGGACGATGATCGCGACCGTGCCCAGCGCTGCGCCCAGCGCGAGCGCGCCCACGTCGCCCATGAAGACGTCCGCCGGGTAGGCGTTCCACCAGAGGAATCCCAGACCCGCGCCGACGAGCGCGCCGCAGACACTAGTGAGCTCGGCCGCGCCGGGAATGTAGGGGTAGAGCAGGTATCGGGAATAGTCGACACGTCCGATGACCATCGCGAACACCGCCAAACCGCCGGCGACCATCACTGCCGGCATGATCGCAAGCCCGTCCAGGCCGTCGGTGAGATTGACCGCGTTCGACGTGCCGACGATGACGAAGTAGCTCAGAAGGATGAAGCCGAACACGCCCAAAGGGATTGCGATGTTCTTGTTGAGCGGCACGATCAGGTCGGCCTTGGGCGAGAGGGTGATGGAGAAACCGCTCGCCACCCAGGACGAGAAAAGCTCGAGGATCTGACCGCTGCCCGAGGCGGACACGGCGAAAGCGAGATAGACCGCGGCGGCAAGGCCAATCAGCGATTGCCAGAAGAATTTCGCTTTCGCCGAGAGGCCCTTCGGATTGTTCTTCACTACCTTGCGGTAGTCGTCGACCCATCCGATCGCGCCGAAGCCGAAAGTCACGACCAGTACGGCCCAAACGAAGCGATTCGACAGGTCCGTCCACAGGAGCGTGGCCGTCAGGATCGAGAGCAGCACCAGCGCGCCGCCCATGGTCGGCGTGCCAGCCTTGGTGAGGTGCGATTGGGGGCCGTCGTTGCGCACGGCCTGGCCGATCTTGTAGGCGGTGAGCTTGCGGATGACCAGCGGGCCGGCGAGCAGCGAAATCGCGAGCGCGGTCAGGGCTGCCAGCACCGCGCGCAGCGTGATGTACTGGAACACGTTGAACGCGCGGACGTCCTGCGCGAGCCATTGTGCGAGAGAGAGCAGCATCAGTGCGCCCCTGCTTTCTGCGGATCGTCGGCCAGGGCCTGCACCACGCGCTCCATGCGCATGAAGCGCGACCCTTTCACCAGTGCCGCGGTGTTCCAGACGACCTCTTCCCGCGCCACCGCGATCATCGCCTCGACGTCGGCGAAGTGACGCGCGCCCTTTCCGAAGGCCGCGACCGCGGCGCGGCACAGGTCTCCGGTGGCGTAGAGGCGGTCTATACCGCGCTCGCGCGCGTAGAGGCCGATCTCCTGGTGGAATTCGGAGCCCCGCTCGCCCACCTCGCCCATGTCGCCGAGGAGGAGGAATTTCATCCCCTGCTCCGCCGCCAGGACGTCGATCGCCGCGCGGACCGAATCCGGATTGGCGTTGTAGCTGTCGTCGATGAGGCTTGCGCCCGAGCGGGCCGCGAGCCGCTGCATGCGTCCGCCGGACGGACGGAAGGCCGCGAGCCCCCGCTCGATCGCCTCGAGGCCCACCCCAGCCGCGAGAGCGCTGGCGGCGGCGGCGCAGGCGTTCAAGGCGTTGTGCCGGCCGCTCGCGCGCAGCTCGATCCTCGCCGCGCCTTCGGGAGCGCGCAGCTCGATCCGGCTGCCGAAATGCGCGACCTGATGGCGTCCGCTCACCTGCGCGGGATGGTCGATGCCGAAGTCCCTCACACGGCGCCCGGTGAGCAGCCCGCGCCAATAGCTCGCGAACTCGTCGTCGGCGTTGATCACCGCGACGCCGTCGGTACGGAGCGCGTCGAACACCGCGGCGTGCTCGCGCGCGACCTCGGCGACCCCATTGAGGAATTCCTGGTGCTCGCGTTGCGCGTTGTTGACGAGCGCCACGGTCGGGCTCGCGATCGACGCGAGGCTCGCGGTTTCGCCCGGATGATTCATCCCCAGCTCGATCACCGCCGCGCGGTGCTGCTCGCGCAGATTGAGCAGCGTCAGGGGCAGGCCGATGTCGTTGTTGAGATTGCCTTCGGTGGCGAGCACTTGGGCTTCCCCGAAATGCGCGCGCAGGATCGCGGCGATCATTTCCTTGACCGTGGTCTTGCCGTTGGAGCCGGTGACGGCGACGAGCGGAATGTCGAATCGCCCGCGCCACTTGGCCGCGAGACGGCCCAGGCCCAGCCGCGTGTCGCCGACGACGAGCAGCGGAAGGCGCGCGCCTGCCGGCGTGGGCTTCGATTCCTCATCCACCATCGCGGCGGCGGCCCCGCATTCTCTTGCCGCGTCGAGAAAACGGTGTCCGTCGAAGCGCTCGCCCCGCAGGGCGACGAACAGGGCACCGCGCGGAAGCGTGCGGCTGTCGGTCGAGACCGACAGAAAGCGGGCGTCGGCGCCCAGGGCCCTCGCGCCGATCGCTGCCGAGGCCTCGCGCAGGCTCATCATCGGCTCCATCCCGCGAGCGCCCGCTCGGCTTCGAGCGTGTCCGAGAAGGGAAGCCGCCGTCCGGCGACTTCCTGATAGGTTTCGTGGCCCTTTCCCGCGAGAAGCACGACGTCGCGCGCCTCCGCCTGCGCGATCGCGCTGGCGATCGCCTCGCGCCGGTCTTCGATCGCCTCGTGCACCACAGTCACGCCCGCCTCGATCTCTGCGATGATCGCGGCCGGCTCCTCGCCTCGCGGGTTGTCGCTGGTGAGCACGACGGCGTCCGAGTGGCGTGAGGCGACTGCGCCCATCAAGGGGCGCTTGCCGCGGTCGCGGTCGCCTCCGCATCCGAACACCGCGATGAGGCGCCCGCCGCTCGCGCGAGCGACGTCCTTCAGGGCGACCAGGGTTTTTTCCAGCGCGTCGGGCGTATGCGCGTAGTCGACGACGATCACCGGCCTGCCCCTGCCTCCCAGCCTCTGCATCCGGCCCGGGACGGGACGCAGCGCCGCGAGCGCCGAGGTCGCGCGCTCGAAGGGCACGCCCGACACCAGCATGGTCGTCAGGACGCCGAGCAGGTTGGACACGTTGAAACGCCCGAGCAGCACGCTCTCGATGCGCGCCTCGCCCCAGGAGGACTTCACGTCGAAGGTGATGCCCCTAGGCGACACGTCGATGCCGTGCGCTTCGGCGTAGGCCTCGAGGCCGGCGCGGGCCGCGACGCCGGCGAAACAGCTGTATCCGGCCCGATTGACGCGGCCTGCGAGAGAACGGGCGAGATGCACGCCCTGCACGTCGTCGAGATTGAGCACGGCGTGCTTGAGGTCCGGCGTCTCGAAAAGCCGCTGCTTCGCCCTCGCATAGCTCTCCATGTCGCCGTGGTAGTCGAGGTGATCCCGCGACAGGTTCGTAAACAGGGCCGCACCGAAGGCGACGCCGTTGACGCGCCCTTGATCGAGCCCGATCGAGGTGACTTCCATCGCAACGCCCTGAGCGCCGTCGGCCAGCAGCCGCGCGAGCGAACGGTGCAGCAGGATCGCATCAGGCGTGGTGTTGACGCCCGCGGCGAGCTCGCCGGGAAACCCCGTGCCGAGCGTGCCGATCACGGCGGTGCGAGCCCCGCAGGCGCTGCACGCCTGCGCGAGCCAGTGGCTGCACGAGGTCTTCCCGTTCGTGCCCGTGACACCCATCGTCCACAAGGTCTCGGAAGGACGTCCGTAGACCTGGTGGGCGAGATGTCCGGCGAGGCCGCGCAGATCGTCGACCGGAAGATTGGGAACCAGCCACCGCGGATTCCAGCGGAAACCGGCGCGCTCCCAGAGGACCGCGGTGGCTCCGCGGGCGACCGCCCCCGCGATGAATTCGCGTCCGTCGCTTCGCGAGCCCGGATACGCGATAAAGGCTTCGCCCGCAGCGACGCTGCGGCTGTCGGCGGCGAGACCCGTCACGCGCGCCCCCAGCGCGGCAAGCAGTCCCAGGACGTGTTCGGCGCGATCGCGCACACCTAGACGCTTTCCTTCACTTCCTGGCCTTCGGGAGGAAGCTCGATCGGCAGCATCGGTGCGTCGGGCGCGACGTCGAGCGCCCGCAGCGCTCCGGCCATCACCTGCGCGAACACCGGCGCGGCCACCGTTCCGCCGAAGTAGCGGCCGGTGGAAGGCTCGTCGATCATCACGGCGATGACCAGGCGCGGGTGCGAGGCGGGTGCGAATCCCACGAACGAGGACACGTACTTGTCGGCCGCATACACGCCGTTTTCCTGCTTGTGAGCGGTGCCCGTCTTGCCGGCGACGCGGTAGCCCATGATCTGCGCGCGCGGCGCGGTACCGTCGCGGTTGACCGCCATCTCCAGCATCGCGCGGACCGCCGCGGCGGTCTTGGGAGCCATGACGCGCCGCCCGACCGGCAGGGCGTCGACGCGCACCAGCGAGAGTGGTATCAGCTCCCCGTCGCGAGCGAACACGCTGTAGGCGCGAGCGAGTTGCACCAGCGAGACGGAGATCCCGTGCCCGTAGGACATCGTCGCCTGTTCGATCGGGCGCCAGCTGCGATAGGGCCGGAGCTTTCCGCTGGCCTCCCCGGGGAAACCCAGGCCGGGGACAGAGCCGAAGCCCACGTCGCGGAACATCTCCCACATCGATTCGGCTGGAAGGCCGAGCGCGATCTTCGCGGCGCCGACGTTCGATGATTTCTGGATGACCTGCGCCACCGTGAGCGAGCGCTCGACGTGCGCGTCGCGGATGGTCGCACCCCCGATGCTCAGCGTCCCCGGAGCGGTCTGGATCACCGATTCCGGTCTGAGCCGGCCGCCATCCAGCGCGAGCGCTATGGTGAAAGGCTTGAGCGTCGAGCCCGGCTCGAAGGTATCGGTGACGGCGCGATTGCGAAGCTGGGCGCCCGCGAGATTGCTGCGGTTGTTCGGGTTGTAAGTCGGGAAATTGGCGAGGGCGAGCACCTCGCCGGTCTCGACGTCGAGCACCACGACTCCGCCCGCCTTCGCCCGGTTCTGCGCCACCGCGGCCTTCAGCTGGCTGAACGCCAGGTTCTGGATGCGGGCATCGAGGGCGAGCGCGAGATCGTTTCCATCCTGCGCCGCCTTGATCGACTCGACGTCCTCGACCGTCTGGCCGAGCCTGTCCTTGATCACGCGGCGGCTGCCGGGCTTGCCCGCGAGCCTCTCCTGAAACGCGAGCTCGATGCCCTCCTGGCCGATGTCGTCCGCGCCGGTGAAGCCGAGCACCTGCGCCATGACGTCGCCGCTCGGGTAGTAGCGACGGTACTCGCGGGTCTGAAAGAGGCCCGGGATGTGCAGGCTCGATACGCGCTCGGCCACCTGCGGCGCGATCTGTCGCTTGACGAAGACGAAGTCACGTCCGGTGTCGGCCAGACGCTTCTCGATTTCCGACTGCGGCATCTCGAGCAAAGACGCGAGCCGCGCGAGCTGCCGCGCGCTGGGATGGGTCTCGCCCGGAATCGCCCAGATCGATTTCACCGGCGTGCTGATCGCGAGCGCTTCGCCGTTGCGGTCCAGGATACGGCCCCGGTTCGCCGGAACCTCCATCACGCGGCTGTAGCGCGACTCGCCTTTTGCCTGGAGGAAATCGTTGTTCAGGCCCTGCAGATAGACGGCGCGCCCGAGGAGCAAGCCGAAACCCGCGACGAAGACATAGAGGAGGAAGCGCGAGCGCCAGACGGGCAGGGTCAGCTCGAGCACGGGGCTGGCGGCGAAATTCATTTCGCCGCCTCCTCCGGCCGGGCGATGTGGAGGCGTTTCGCTTCGGGAACACGCATGTGCAGCTGGCGGCTGGCGATGCGTTCGACGCGTGCGTGCACCGCCCACGTACTGGCCTCGAGCTGCAGCTGACCATGTTCGACTCCGAGCTGACGCGAACGTTCCTGTTCCTGCTCGAGATCCCCGAAGAGCCTGCGCGCCTGATGTTGCGACGCCACGAGGCAAAGCGAGCAGGCGGCAAGCACGAAGAGAAGAAGAAGGTTCAGGCGGACCATCGCGGCTCTAGGCGAGCTTCTCTGCTACGCGCAGCACGGCGCTTCTGGCGCGCGGGTTGGCCCTGATTTCCTCGGCTCCCGGTCTTCGCGGAGGGCCGACGATGCGCAGCTTGGGCGGAGGCATCTCCCGCGCCTTGACCGGCAGACGCTCGGGAAGGGTCGGCCGGGCGCCTGCCCGCATGAAGTTCTTGACGATGCGGTCTTCGAGCGAATGGAAGCTGATCACCGCCAGGCGACCCGAGAGTCTGAGCGCGGCGAGCGCCTGAGGCAGCGCTAGCGACAATTCCTCAAGCTCCTGATTGACGTGAATCCGTAGAGCCTGAAACGTCCGCGTCGCCGGGTTCTGGCCCGGTTCACGCGTCCGGACGGCCGCAGCCACGACAGCGGCAAGTTCCCCGGTCCGCCGGAGAGGCCCTCTTCGCCGAGCAGCAACAATCGCCTTTGCAATCTGTTTAGCAAACCGTTCTTCGCCATAGTTGCCGATGACCTCCCTTATTTCCCCTTCGTCCGCCCGCTCCAGCCACTCGGCCGCACCCGTGCCGCGGGTCGGGTCCATGCGCATGTCCAGAGGTCCGTCGCTGCGAAACCCGAAACCGCGCCGCGGGTCGTCGAGCTGCGGAGACGACACGCCCAGATCGAAGAGCACGCCGTCGATCTCGCCTGCGCGCAGCGCGTCGAGCGCGGCCTGGAGCTCGCTGAAATGCGCATGGGCGGGCGTGAACCGCGGGTCGCTCACCGCGCGCGCCGCTGCGAACGCGTCCGGATCCCGGTCGATCGCGATGAGCCGACCGTTCGGGCCGAGCCGTTCCAGGATCAGGCGGCTGTGGCCGCCGCGGCCGAAAGTCGCGTCCACGAAAGTGCCGTCGGGTCGCAGGTCGATCGCCAGCGCGTCGACCGCGGGGTGGAGAAGGACGGGAATGTGCGCATCAGCGTTCACAGCGAGAAGTTTTCAGTCCCCGGGGGCGGGTTAGCACCCACTTGCGCCAGGCCTCGCGCAAGGCGCTCATCCCACGCGGGGATGTCCCATATCTCGAAATGGCTCCCCTGCCCCACGAGCATCACGTCTTTTTGTAGCCCGGCGAACTTGCGCAGCGCGGGCGAGATGAGGATCCGGCCCTGAGCATCCGGCTCGAGCTCCTCGGCGAAGCCGACCAGCAGCCGCTGCCACCAACGCGCCTGTTCGTTGAAGCTGGAGAGGGCCTGGACCTTAGCGCCGATCGGTTCCCAGGCAACTCGCGGATAAAGAAGCAGGCAGCTATCGGGGTGGGCGGTGAGGACCACCGCACGGCCTCCGGATAACAAGGCGTCGCGATGCCGGGTCGGCACGGCAAGCCTTCCCTTGGCGTCGAGACTCAGCTCTGTCGCCCCTTGAAACAAACGTCCCCCTTCTGGTGGCGAAACGAAGCGCCACAGTTCCCCACTAAAATCTACTTCTTACCACTCTAGAGGAAAGCGAAGGGACGGTCAAGCCTGAAATTGATGAAATTTTTAACTACAACAGGGACTTAAGAAGGCTTTCTTAGAATCAGCTTGATATTGAATAATTGCCTCAAAATTAATAACTTAGGATGCAAAGTGAATGTAATACATTAGGAAATCAAGGACTTCCGATGATTACCCTCGGGACCCACCCGGGCGGGCGAATCCCATTGCCGACCAGCGAATCTAATGCAAATGCTTTTTTCCGGTCGCGCCGGCAGGACGCGCCTGAGTGCGGTCCTGGGGCGCTTCGGACGCGCTGCGCGCGAAGAGCTGATTGACGAGCGCGTGCACCTCGCCGATTTCGGCGTCGCCGAAATGGCGCCCGAGCAGGGCCGAGAGATCATCGATCATGCGCCGCCTCTGCATCTCGCGGATCGCATCCGGCGTCGGGCCCACGAACACCCAGCTGTGCTCGTCCTGGCCGTCCTCCTGGTAGTAGCTCACCTCGACCGCGGCGGCCTCCTCCGAATAGGGGGAAAGCGACTCGAACGCCCCCTCGAGGGAATGCTGAAAGTTGCGGCCGACGTACCCGGTCCAGCAGATATCGAGCGCGCGCCTGCGCCGGTCGTACACGATGCCGGGCTCGTCCTGATGGGCGCTGCGCGCGTCGGCCAGCCCGTCCACATCGACGTAATCGAACCAGGGCCTCAGGGCCACTTCGATCTCGGTTTGGCTGACGCCGTTCCTGAGAAGAACGGTGCCGTGAACGTGAACTTCGGTATGCATGCTTTCTCGCTCCGGGAAACGTCGATGCTATGCCGAGTACGCGCGAACTTCAACCCTGATTTGGTCGCGGCAATGGGATAATGCCGCAGCAAGGACTCCAGGAGCCCCGATGCCCGCACCCGGCGATACCGCCAACATGGCGCTGTTCTGCGATTTCGAGAACGTGGCGCTGGGTGTACGCGACGCGAAATACGCCAAGTTCGACATCTCCAAGGTGCTGGAGCGCTTGCTCCTGAAGGGGAGCATCGTGGTCAAGAAGGCCTACTGCGACTGGGAGCGGTACAAGGACTTCAAGGCTGACATGCACGAGGCCTCCTTCGAGCTCATCGAGATCCCGCACGTGCGCATGTCGGGCAAGAACTCGGCCGACATCCGCATGGTGGTGGACGCGCTCGACCTCTGCTACACCAAGTCGCACGTGGACACTTTCGTCATCATCAGCGGCGACTCCGATTTCTCGCCCCTGGTCTCGAAGCTGCGCGAAAACGACAAGATCGTGATCGGCGTGGGTGTCAAGAACTCGAGCTCGGACCTGCTGGTGGCGAACTGCGACGAGTTCATCTTCTACGACGATCTCGTGCGCGAGAAGCCGGGGAAACGCCAGCACCGCAAGAAAGCAGAGAGCAAGCCCGCCACCGAAGGAGCGCCGAGAGACGGCGAAGACAAGACCGACGCGGCGCTGGAGCTCGTGATGCAGACCGTCGAGGCGCTCATCGCCGAGCGCGGAGCGGAGGAGAAGATCTGGGGGTCGATGGTCAAGCAGGCGCTGAAGCGGCGCAATCCCGGCTTCAACGAGTCCTATTACGGGTTTTCTTCATTCTCCAAGCTGCTCGACGAGGCGGCGGCGCGCAACATGCTTCAGCTCGAGCGCGACGACAAGTCCGGCGGGTATATCGTCAAGAGCGCAACGCACTAGACACGGTCGATCACAAGCGCGATCCCCTGCCCCACCCCGATGCACATCGTGCAAAGCGCGTAGCGGCCCTTGATCGCCTGCAGCTGGGCGATCGCGGTGGTGACCAGGCGCGCGCCGGAGGCGCCGAGGGGATGGCCGATGGCGATCGCGCCGCCGTTGGGATTGACCTGTTGCGCGTCGTCGGGCAACCCGAGATCGCGCGTCACGGCGAGCGCCTGCGCGGCGAACGCCTCGTTCAGCTCGATGACTTCCATCTGCGAGAGCTTGAGGCCCGTCTTCTCCAGCACCTTGCGCGTCGCGGGAGCGGGCCCGACGCCCATGATGCGCGGCGCGACGCCCGCGGTCGCCATTCCCAGGACGCGCGCGCGCGGCGTGAGCTTGTGTTTTTTCACCGCGGCGTCGCACGCGAGAATCAGCGCGCAGGCGCCGTCGTTCACCCCTGAGGCGTTGCCCGCGGTGACGGTGCCTTCCGGCCTGACCACGCCTTTCAGCTTCGCCAGCCCTTCGAGCGTCGCGTCGGGGCGCGGATGCTCGTCGCGGTCGACCGAGGTCGCAGCGCCTTTCTTCCCCGGAACGGAGACTGGGACGACCTCGGCCGCGTAGAAACCCCGGGCGTGAGCCGCCGCCCAGCGCTGCTGGCTCCGGAGCGCGAACGCGTCCTGATCGTCTCGCGCCACCTTGAATTCGCCGGCGACGTTCTCCGCGGTCTCCGGCATCGAGTCGATGCCGTACTTCGCTTTCATCGCGGGATTCACAAAGCGCCAGCCTATGGTCGTGTCCTCGATCCTGGCCGCGCGCGAGAACGCGCTGTCGGCTTTCGGAAGAACGAAGGGCGCGCGCGACATGCTCTCCACGCCCCCCGCGATCATCAGATGCGTTTCGCCGCACTTGATCGCGCGCGCCGCCGTGCCTACGGCGTCCAGGCTCGAACCGCACAGACGGTTCACCGTGGCGCCCGGCACTTTCTCCGGCAATCCGGCCAGAAGCAGCGCCATGCGCGCCACGTTGCGGTTGTCCTCGCCCGCCTGGTTGACACACCCGTAGATCACATCGTCGATCGCGCCCCAGTCGACGGAGCGATTGCGCTCCATCAGCGCCTTGATCGGAAGCGTGGCGAGATCGTCGGTGCGGATCGAGGAGAGCGCGCCTCCATAGCGTCCGAAAGGCGTGCGAACGGCGTCGCAGATGAAAACTTCGTTCATTTTGGTCTCGAGAGATCGGAAGCCGGCTATTGTAAATCAGCCTGCCGCCGGGAAATCTCAGACCAGGCCGTTTACGGGAATCGCAGCTCCGTGGATCGCCCTCGACGCATCGGAGGCGAGAAACAGCACGACGTCGGCGAGTGCCTCGGGCGCCACCCAGCGGCGCGGATCGGCCTTGGGCATGTCGGCGCGGTTCTGGGGCGTGTCGATGGTGCTCGGCAGGATGCAATTGACGTTGATGCCCTTGTCGCGCAGCTCGGCCGACATGCTCTCGGTCAGGCGAATGACGGCGCTCTTGGACGCGCTGTAGGGCCCCATGTTCGCCTTGCCCGAAAGGCCCGCGAGGGCGGCGATGTTGATGATTTTTCCCTGGCCTGCCGCGAGCATGCCGGGGACCACGGCGCGGGCGCAGTTGATCACCGATTTTGCGTTGAGGCCGAGCATCAGGTCCCAGGTGTCCTCGGGTGTCTCGTGCACCGGCTGCCCCATGCGGAATCCGCCGGCGATATTGCACAGGATGTCGATCCGGATTCCTGCCGGCAGAGCTCGCGCCACGGACTGCGCGTCGCGAAGGTCGGCGAGCGCGAACCGTCTGCCCTCTCCCTCGCCTCCGTAGGCGGATTGCAGGTGGTCATTCTGGTGATCCATGAGGATCAGCGAAGCCCCCGCGGCGGCGAACGCCCCCGCGACCGCGCGGCCGAGATTGCCCGCCGCGCCCGTGATCAGGCAGGTCTTGCCGTGGAAATCCACAGTCCGAGCCGGCTCGAAGCTATGCGGCCGAGCGGGTCTTGGGCTTCACCCAGTACTCGGGCGAAGCCTTGGTGTCGGCGAGCTTGCGCGCGTCCTCGAAACCCGGCGCCATCGAGGCGGAAGTCCCGGCGAGCACCTGGTGGTGGTCGATGTTGAGCAGCCTGAGCCAGCTCTGCTGCCCCAAGGTCAGCCCGATCATGCAGCCGAGCTCGACCAGCTCCGCCTCGCTGAAGTGCTGGTACATGCGCTGCCAGAAAGCGTCATCGGCCGGCGTGTGCCAAGTGATCGCCTCCGCGTACGCGAGCGCGGCCTTCTGGCGCTCGTCGTAACGCGTCGATTTCTCGAAATCGAGCAGGTCTCTGACCTGGTCCTCGATCACTGCGCCGCTCGATGTCGCCTTGACCGAACGCTGGTTGCCGCAGTACTCGCATTCGACCGAGCGCGATACGTACAGGCGGCACAGCTCCTTGATGGAGTGATCGAGCACCCCGTTCTTGAATATGTCGCGCCACGAATTCGCGAAGAACCAGAAGCAGGCCGGAACGTGGGCGCGGATCGCCGAGCTCTCGGGGCGCGGCGTGCCCTCGCGCTGGCAGCGCTCCATCTCCTTGCGCATCTCGGCGTCCATCTCTTCGAGCGGAACGTAGCTGATTCTCTGCTTTGGCATGACACCTCCTGCCGGTTGGCTTCCGGACGATGCGACGCGCGACTACTGCGGCTTGAAGCCGGCCGCCTTGAGGATGCGGGCGTAGTCGCCGATCTCCTTGCGGACGAGCTTGGCGAATTCCGCCGGATTCATGACCATGGGTTCCTGGCCGACCTTGGCCAGGCGATCGACCACGTCCGCGCTGCCGAGGGCACGGTTGACGTCCTTGTTGATTTTCTCGACGAGATCCCCCGGAATGCCCGCCGGCGCCCATAACCCGAACCAGAGTGTGAACTCGTAACCCGGCACGCCGGCTTCCGCAACGGTCGGCACGTCCGGGAAAGACGTCTGACGCTTCGTGCTGGTCACCGCCAGCGCGCGCAGCCTGCCGTCGCGAACGAAGGGGATCGCTGGCGAGATCGGCGAGAAATAGGCGGCGACGCGCTCCGACAAGAGATCGGACATCACTTCCTGCGTGCCCTTGTACGGGATGTGCGTCACGTCGATTCCGGTCGCCAGCTTGAAACTCTCCAGGTTCAGATGCGTGCCGCTGCCGACGCCGGCGGAGGCGAAGTTCATTTTGCCGGGTGCCGCCCGGGCCTCACTCAGAAGGTCGGCGAGCGATTTGATCTTCGAGCTGGACGAGACCACCAGAACATTGGGGGCTCCCGCGAGGGGGGCGATCTCGACGAAATCCTTCAGAGTGTCGTAGGGCAGCTTGGCGAACATGGATGGGTTCGCCGCGTGCGCGTTGGAATTGATGAGCAGCATGTAGCCGTCCGAGGCTGCCTTGGCAACCACTGCCGATCCGATCGATCCGCCCGCGCCGCCGCGGTTTTCCACGACGACCGGCTGGCCCCAATACTCCGAGAGCTTTTGCGTGACGACGCGACCGACGATGTCCGTGCCGCTGCCCGGCGGGAACGTGATCATCACGTGCACCGGCTTGTCCGGATATCCCTGAGCGAACGCCTGCATGCTACACGCCGCTGCGATGGCGGCAAAAATTCTTGTGAATAGCTTCATGCGAATCTCCTCTGTCAAAGATCTTTACGAGAGCCCGTCGCCGACCTGGACATTTTCCGGCTTGAGCTTGAAGCCCGATGCCTCCGCCTGCTGCACCAGCAGCATCGAGAAATCCTCCTCGGTCATGCCCTTGCCCATCATCGCTTGAATCAGGTCGCGGGTGATCGCTGCTAGCGGCATGGGCACCTCGAATTTGCGCCCGGCTTCCAGGCCCAGATCCATGTCCTTGCGCAACAGGTACGGCGTGAAGGTCACATGGAAATCGAGATTCACGAATGCCGGAGCCTTGTAGCGCGTGAAGGTCGAGCCCATGACGCTCTTGTTCAGAAAGTCGAGGAACGCATGGCGCGGGACGCCCGCTTTCTCGGCGAGCACCGTGATCTCCGCCATGCACTGCGTGACCACCCCGAGCATGACGTTGTGGCAGATCTTGACGATGCGCGACAGCTCGCCTTCGCCGACGTAGGAGGAACCCTGCCCCATCATGGCGAGATACGGCGCGGCCTGGTCGTACGCCGCCTTGGGACCCGACACCACGAAAGTGAGCTTGCCCGCCTTGATCACCTTGGCGTTGCCCGACACCGGCGCGGACAGCAGCTCGACACCCTTGGCCGACAGAATCTTGCGCAGGTCGGCCGATCCATCCAGGGAAATCGAGGAGCACTCGACCACCATGCGCGGCTTGGCGGAGCCGGAAAGGAGGCCCTTCGGGCCAGCAAGCACTTCCCTGACGTCGTCGTAGGTCGACACCATGCAGAACACGATGTCGCAACCGGCGAGGTCTGGAATGGAATCGACGATCTTCGCGCCGTCTTTGGCGAGCGGCTCGGCCTTGGCCCGCGTACGGTTCCACACCGCGATGTCGCAACCGCCCTTTGCGAGACGCCGCGCCATCTCGAAACCCATGCGCCCGGCGCCGATCCAGCCGATTTTCTTGCCCTTCGCGGAGCTCACTCCGTTCTCCTTCGCTCTTCTCTGTCGCTCATTTTGCGGGCTCGATCACCGCGAGCACCGTTCCCACGGGGACGGTCTTGCCCGCCTCGACCAGGATCGCCTTCACGACACCGGCGGCGATCGAGGGAATTTCGGTGGTGACCTTGTCGGTCTCCACGTCGAACAAAGGCTCGTCCGCCTTGACGGTGTCGCCGACCTTCTTGTACCAGTTGGCGACCGTTCCTTCGGTCACCGTCTCGCCCAGCTGCGGCATGATCACGTCCATTGCTTTGCTCCGTTCCTGCGCTCAGCGGCCAAGGCCGCGCTTCACTTCGGCGACGATGCGCGCCACCGTCGGCAGCACCGCATCCTCGAGCTGATCCGCGGAGGGCAGGGGCACGTGCGGCGTGGTGATCCTGATGATCGGTCCCTTGAGCGCGCTGAAAGCTTCCTCCTGGATAATGGAGGCGATCTCTGCGCCCCAGCCGCACAGCCGCGGGTTCTCCTCGACGGTGAACACGCGCCCGGTACGCGCCGACTCCGCCAGGATCGTCTTGGTGTCGAGCGGAACGAGCGATCTGACGTCGATCACCGTCGCCCGGATACCTTCACCCGCGAGAGCCTCCGCGGCCTTTTCCGCCCTCGGGACCATCGCGGCGAGCGCGATGATCGTGGCGTCCGCGCCGGTGCGCAGCACTTTCGCTTTCCCGAGCGCCTCGACGTGCTCGCCGTCGGGCACTTCGCCCTTGT
>Ga0137404_10000343_pt1 | contig 30385 bp, 39 predicted proteins | sample CZOMad2_1_16fung_FD_108285 | JGI IMG/M metagenome (GOLD analysis project Ga0137404, IMG submission 108285) | Vadose zone soil fungal communities from Angelo Coast Range Reserve, California, USA - CZOMad2_1_16fungal (Illumina Assembly) | ecosystem: Environmental > Terrestrial > Soil > Vadose... | reverse complement strand
CCGATCATCCGCGGCTCGGCGCTCAAGGCGCTGGAGAGCGGCAAGGCGGACGACGAGTGGGGCAAGAAGATCATCGAGCTGATCGACGCGGTCGACACCTACATTCCGGTGCCGGAGCGGGCGGTCGACAAGGACTTCCTGATGCCGATCGAGGACATCTTCTCGATCTCCGGCCGCGGCACGGTGGTGACCGGCCGGGTGGAGCGCGGGATCGTCAAGGTCGGCGACGAGGTGGAGATCATCGGCATCCGTCCGACGGTGAAGACCATCGTGACCGGGGTCGAGATGTTCAAGAAGCTGCTCGACCAGGGTCAGGCGGGCGACAACATCGGGGTGCTGCTCCGCGGCACCAAGAAGGACGACGTGGAGCGCGGCCAGGTGCTGGCGAAGCCGGGCTCGATCACGCCGCACACGGTGTTCAAGGGCGAGGTCTACATCCTGACCAAGGAGGAGGGCGGCCGTCACACGCCGTTCTTCAACGGCTACCGTCCGCAGTTCTACTTCCGCACGACGGACGTGACGGGGGTGGCGAAGCTGCCGGAGGGTACGGAGATGGTGATGCCGGGGGACAACGTGAGCCTGGAAGTGACGCTGATCGCGCCGATCGCGATGGAGAAGGGCGTGCGCTTCGCCATCCGCGAGGGTGGCAGGACGGTCGGCGCCGGCACCGTCACGGACATCGTCAAGTAGCTTCCACCGAGGAGATAGAGGGAGTTAGAGCAAGCCAATGGTCAACGAGAAGATCCGGATCCGCCTGAAGGCGTTCGATTATCGCATCCTGGACACGTCCACCCACGAGATCGTGGACACGGCGCGGAGGACGGGAGCGCGAGTCGTGGGACCCATCCCGCTCCCCACGGACATCTCGCGCTACACGGTGAACCGCTCGCCGCACGTCGACAAGAAGTCGCGCGAGCAGTTCGAGATCCGTACCCACAAACGGCTCCTCGACATCTTTGAGCCCACGAGTCAGACCGTCGACGCCCTGATGAAGCTCGAGCTGCCCGCCGGTGTGGACGTCGAGATCAAGGCCTTTGGCAAGTAACGACATTGAGCTGGAGCGAGGTGCGGTGATGGAAGGCATCCTGGGAAAGAAGCTGGGCATGACCCAGATCTACACCGAGAAGGGGACGGCGGTTCCGGTGACCGTGGTCAAGGCCGGCCCCTGCCTGGTGGTCCAGAGGAAGACCGTCGCGAACGACGGCTATGAGGCGGTGCAACTCGGCCTGGTCGAGGAGAAGCCGCCCAAGAAGGTGACCAAGCCGCGGGCCGGCCACTTCGCCAAGGCGGGGGTCCCGCCGGTCCGTGAGGTGGCGGAGTTCAAGATCGGCGCCGAGGACGGGGCCAAGGCGGGAGACGAGGTCAAGGCCTCGATCTTCGCAGAGAACGAGTACGTGGACGTCGTCGGCACCAGCAAGGGCAAGGGCTTCCAGGGCGTCGTCAAGCGCCACGGCTTCGCCGGCGGCCGCGCCACCCACGGCTCGATGTTCCATCGCGCCCCGGGCTCGATCGGCGCCTCGGCCTTCCCCTCGCGCGTCCTCGCCGGCATGCGGGCGGGCGGCCGGATGGGCGGCGAGCGGGTAACGGTCAAGAACCTGCAGGTGGTCAAGGTCGACCCCGAGCAGAACCTGCTCTACCTGCGCGGCGCCGTGCCGGGGGCGAAGAACAGCTACCTGACCATCAAGCGGGCCAAGCGCGGGTAACGGGGCTAGGGGGCCGACGGGGAACCATTATGAAGATCGCAGTCAAGAACTTCGACAACCAGGAGCTGCGGCAGATCGATCTGCCCGACTCGGTGTTCGCCTATCCCTACAAGGAGCACCTCATCCACGAGGCGGTCCAGGCGTATCTCGCGAGCCAGCGGCGCGGCACGCACAAGACCAAGACGCGCGCCGAGGTCTCGGGCTCCGGCAAGAAGCTGTGGCGCCAGAAGGGCACCGGCCGCGCCAGGACGGGCGACATCCGGAACCCCAAGTGGAGGAAGGGCGGCACGGTCTGGGGCCGGCTCCCCAAGGACTGGCACAAGGACATGACGCCGCGCGAGAAGAGGAACGCCCTGAAGTCGGTCCTCTCGGTCAAGGCCGCCGAGTCGCGCATCCTGGTCCTCGACAACCTGGAGGTCGACAGCCACAAGACCCAGGCGCTGATCAAGCGGCTCTCCGGTCTGGGCGTCGACGGCAAGGCGCTCCTCGTCGACTCGTTCGACAACGACAAGCTGGCGCTCGCGGCGCGCAACAACCCGCGCTTGAAGACGGTCGACGCCCTGGCGGTCAACGTCTACGACGTCATGAACCGGCCCTTCCTGGTGGTTTCCGAGAGCGCGCTCAACCGTCTGGTGGAGGTGCTGGCGAAATGAGAGTCCAGGAAGTGATCCGGCGGCCGCTCATCACCGAGAAGTCGACCGAGCTGCGCGACGAGAAGAACATCATCGCGTTCGAGGTGGCGAGGAAGGCCAACAAGATCGACGTCAAGCGGGCGGTCGAGGCGCAGTTCAAGGTCAAGGTGGCCGAGGTGCGGATCGCCCTCGTGCACGGCAAGGTCCGCCGGCAGGGCAAGTTCTCCGGCCAGCGTCCGGACTGGAAGAAGGCCTACGTCCGCCTGGTGGAAGGCGAGAAGCCAATCGAGTTCTTCGAGGGGATGTAAGACGATGGCGATCAAACAGAGAAAGCCGACCAACGCGGCGTCGCGGTTTCAGACCCACCTCACCAACGAGGAGCTGACCCGGGACCGGCCGCACAAGGCGCTGACCGAGGGGAAGAGCAATTCGGGCGGCCGCGACAACCGCGGCCACCTGACCTCCTGGTGGCGCGGCGGCGGGCACAAGCGGCGCTACCGGGTGATCGACTTCCGGCGCGACAAGCACGGCATTCCGGCCCAGGTGGCGTCGATCGAGTACGACCCCAACCGCTCGGCCCGGATCGCGCTCCTCCACTACGCCGACGGCGAGAAGCGCTACATCCTGTGGCCCCACGGCCTGGCGGTGGGCTCCGAGGTGGTGTCGGGAGACAAGGCCGAGGTCAACGTCGGGAACGCGCTGCCTCTCCGCATCATCCCGCTCGGCACGGTGATCCACAATATCGAGCTGAAGATCGGCAGAGGCGGCCAGATGGTCAGGAGTGCCGGCGGCGGCGCGCAGCTGATGGCGCGCGACGGCGCCTGGGCGCAGGTCAAGCTCCCCTCGGGTGAGGTGCGGCGGGTGCACGTCGAGTGCTACGCGACGATCGGTCAGGTGGGGAACCTCGAGCACGAGAACGTCTCGATCGGCAAGGCCGGCCGCAACCGCTGGCTGGGCAAGAAGCCGCACAACCGTGGCGTCACCATGAACCCGGTCGACCACCCGATGGGCGGCGGCGAGGGCCGGACCTCCGGCGGCCGCCATCCCACGACGCCGTGGGGCGTGCCGACCAAGGGCTTCAAGACGCGGAAAAACAAGCGTACCAGCGCCATGATCGTGCGCCGGCGCAACAAGAAGTAGTAAGGGCGGAGGAAGACGATGGCGCGTTCGCTCAAGAAGGGTTACTTCATCGACGACCACCTGGAGAAGAAGGTGGCGACGATGAACAACAGCGGCCAGAAGCGGGTGATCAAGACCTGGTCCCGGCGCTCGACGGTCGTCCCCGACATGGTCGGCCACACGATCGCCGTGCACAACGGGATGAAGTTCATCCCGGTCTACGTCAGCGAGAACATGGTGGGGCACAAGCTGGGCGAGTTCGCCCAGACCCGCACCTTCCGTGGCCACAGCGGCAAGAAGGCCGAGAAGGGTGCCAAGCCCCGGTAGGGGGTTTTGTTGCCGCTTGCTTTGGAGAGGATGAGAACCATGGAAGTGACAGCGCGACTCCGCTACGTCCAGGGCTCGGCGCAGAAAGTGCGCCTGGTCGCCGACCTGATCCGCGGCAAGGCCGTGCAGGATGCGGTGAACACCTTGGAGGTGACCAAGAAGTATGCCGCCTTCCACGTCAAGAAGGTCCTCAAATCGGCGATCGCCAATGCCGAGAACCGGGACGAGCACGTGGACATCGACCGTCTCTACGTCAAGGAGATCTTCGTCGACCGCGGCCCGATGGCGAAGCGCATCCGGCCGGCGCCGATGGGGCGGGCCTTCCGCGTCCTGAAGCGCTACAGCCACATCACCGTCAAGCTCGACACCAAGAAGAGCGACTGAGGCAGATACTATGGGTCAGAAGACACACCCCTACGGCTTCCGGCTGGTCTACAACAAGACCTGGCACTCGCGCTGGTACGGCGAGCAGAAGTATGCCGACATGCTCCACGAGGACCTGAAGCTGCGCAAGCAGCTGAAGGCCCGCCTCGGGCATGCCGGGGTCTCGGAGATCGACATCGAGCGGGCCGCCGACAAGCTGCGGGTCACCATCTACACCTCGCGCCCGGGGATCATCATCGGCCGCCGCGGGGCGGAGGTGGACAAGCTGCGCGACGACCTCCAGAAGCAGATGGGCCGCGAGGTCCACATCAACATCCAGGAGATCCAGCGGCCCGAGCTCGACGCCCAGCTGGTCGCCGAGTCGATCGCCGGGCAGCTCGAGCGCCGCGTCTCCTTCCGCCGGGCGATGAAGAAGGCCATGGAATCGGCCTTCCGCTTCGGCGCCAAGGGGGTGAAGATCATGGTCGGCGGCCGCCTGGGCGGCGCCGAGATCGCGCGCTCCGAGTGGTACCAGGAGGGACGGCTGCCGCTCCATACGCTGAAGGCCGACATCGACTACGGCCTGGGCGAGGCGCGCACCACCTACGGGGTGATCGGGGTCAAGGTCTGGGTGTACAAGGGCGACCTGTTGAAGGAAAAGAGCCGGCGCGCGACCGCCTGAGCCCTGAGGGACGACGAGAGGACTAGCTTATGTTGATGCCGAAGAAGGTCAAATACAGGAAGCAGCAGCGCGGCCGGCGCAAGGGCATGGCCAAGGGCGGCGACTACATCGCCTTCGGCGACTACGGCCTGCAGGCGCTGGAGACCGGCTGGGTGACGGCGCGGCAGATCGAGGCGGCGCGAATCGCCATCACCCGCCACGTCAAGCGCGGCGGCAAGATCTGGATCCGGGTCTTCCCGGACAAGCCGATCACCAAGAAGCCGCTGGAGACCCGCATGGGCAAGGGCAAAGGCCCCCCGGAGCAGTGGGTCGCGGTGGTCAAGAACGCCCGCATCCTGTACGAGCTCGAAGGGGTGCCGGAGGACGTCGCGCAGGAGGCGATGCGTCTGGCCTCGCACAAGCTGTCGATCAAGACGCGCTTCATCAAGCGCCACGCGGAGTTGAGGTAAGGCGATGAAAGCTCACGAGATGAGAGATCAGACGGCCGACGAGCTCAGGGACAAGGAGCGGGATCTTGCCGAGCAGCTCTTTGCCCTCCGCCTGCAGAAGGTCACGGGTCAGCTGGAGAAGCCCTCGCGGGTGCGCCAGGTACGCAAGGACCTGGCGCGGGTGCTGACGGTCCTGCGCGAAAAGCGTGGGTAGGTAGGTTAAGGAGCGATACGAAGATGGCGGAAGAGACAGCAACAACCGCGAAGGACAAGCCCGAGCAGCGCGGCCGGCGGCAGGTCAAGGTGGGACGGGTGGTCTCCGACAAGATGAACGAGACCGTCGTCGTGGCCGTGCAGAGCACCGCCACCCACCGGCTCTATCACCGGTACATGAAGCGGACGAGCAAGTTCCACGCGCACGACGAAGGCAACCGCTGCAAGATCGGCGACGAGGTCGAGATCGTCTCGTCCCGTCCGCTGTCGAAGACCAAGCGTTGGCGTGTCCGCGAGATCCTGAAGCGGGCCGAGTAGAGGGTAGCCATGATCCAGATGGGAACGGTTCTCGACGTAGCGGACAATTCAGGCGCGAAGAAGATCGCCTGCATCCACCTGCGCGGCGGCTCCTCCGGCCAGTACGGCCGGCTGGGCGACGTCATCACCGCCTCGGTCAAGGAGGCGGCGCCGGACGGCACGGTCAAGAAGGGGGAGGTGGTCAAGGCGGTCATCGTGCGCACGGTCAAGGAGACGCGGCGCAAGGACGGCAGCTACATCCGCTTCGACACCAACTCCGCGGTCCTGGTCAACGACGCCGGCGAGCCGATCGGCACCCGCGTCTTCGGACCGGTGGCCCGGGAGCTCCGGGAGAAGCGGTTCATGAAGATCGTCTCGCTCGCTCCAGAGGTACTATGACCGCAGGCCAGCTGGCCGGAGGTTGATGAATATTATGATCAAGTGGAAGATCAAGAAGAACGACCAGGTGCTCGTCCTGGCCGGCAAGGACCGCGGGGCGCGCGGGCGGGTGATGCGCGTCCTCTCATCCTCGGGCAAGGCCGTCGTCGAGCACGTCAACATGATCAAGCGGCACACCCGTCCCAACCCGCCCAAGGGCATCCAGGGGGGTATCCTGGAGCGCGAGGGGCCGGTGCAGATCTCGAACCTGATGGTGATCTGCCCGGAGTGCGGCGAGCCTTCACGGTTGGGGCGCAAGGTCTTGGAAGACGGCCGCTCCCAGCGCCTCTGCAAGAGTTGCGGCGCCACTTTCAGCTAGTGCTTTGAGGTCCTGACATGGCGAAGAAGAAAGAGTCCCAGGCGGCCAAACACACCGAGACCGGCCCCTCGGAGCGCGACCCGAACTACGTGCCGCGCCTGAAGAAGATGTACGCCGAGGAGATCGTGCCGAAGCTCAAGAAGGAGTTCGGCATCGAGAACATCATGGCGGTGCCGCGCATCGAGAAGGTGTCCCTGAACATGGGCATGGGCGAGGCGATCCAGAACATCAAGATCCTGGACGACGCGGTCGAGGAGATGTCGGCCCTGGCCGGCCAGCGGCCGACCGTCACCCGGGCGCAGAAGTCGATCGCCGCCTTCAAGCTGCGCGAGGGGATGCCGATCGGCTGCCGGGTGACGCTCCGCGGCGAGCGCATGTGGGACTTCCTCGACCGCCTGATCTCGGTCGCCCTCCCCCGCGTGCGCGACTTCCGCGGCGTCTCGACGAAGAGCTTCGACGGCCGCGGCAACTACACCCTGGGCATCCGCGACCACCTCATCTTCCAGGAGGTCGACTACAACAAGGTCGAGCGCCCGAAGGGGATGAACATCACCATCGTGACGACCGCCGGCAACGACGAGCGAGCCCAGTACCTGCTGCGCCAGCTCGGCATGCCGTTCCCGCGTTAGGAGGCGCCCGTGGCGACCACAGCAAAAGTAGCGAAAGAGCGAAAGAAGCTCAAGTTCGAAATCCGCCACCGGAACCGGTGTAGAATTTGCGGCCGCCCGCGCGGATTCTACCGCAAGTTCGGCCTCTGCCGGATTCACCTGCGGGACCTGGCGCTCCAGGGGTACCTCCCGGGCGTCACCAAGGCGAGCTGGTAGACGCTGGTACGCTGGTAGGAAAAAGTTAGGGCAAGGAGAATCTCGATGAGCATGACCGATCCGATCTCGGATCTTTTGACCAGGATCAGAAACGCCCATCTGGCCAAGCACGACCGGCTGGATGTCCCCACCTCGAAGCTCAAGCAGGAGGTCTGCCGCCTGCTGGTGGACGAGGGGTTCATCCGCAACTTCCGGGTGATCGAGGGGGAGACCCCGCGGCACACGCTGCGGATCTTCCTCCGCTACAGTCCGGACGGCCGGCCGGCGATCAACAGCCTCTCCCGGGTGAGCAAGCCGGGGCGGCGGGTCTACCGCGGCGCCGACGAGATCCAGCCGGTGCGCAATGGCATGGGCGTGGGGATCCTCTCGACGTCCCAGGGGCTCTTGTCGGACCGCCAGGCGCGCGAGCGGCGGGTGGGCGGCGAGCTGCTCTGCGAGGTCTGGTAACAGGAGGCTAGGAGTCCCATGTCGCGTATAGGAAAGATGCCGATCAAGCTCCCCGCGGGGACGAAGGTAGAGGTCGAGGACGGGCAGTTCACCGCCTCGGGGCCGAAGGGCAAGGTCACGCAGGCCCTCTTCCCCGGTTTCCCGGTGAAGGTCGACGACGGGGTCATCACCATCGACCGACCCGGCGAGAGCGGGCCGGAGCGCAGCAAGCACGGCCTGTTGCGGGCCCTCCTGGCGAACGCCGTCCAGGGCGTCTCCTTAGGGTTCACCAAGGAGCTCGACATCGTCGGCGTCGGCTACCGGGCCGAGGTCAAGGGACCGGTGGTGCAGTTCGCCCTCGGCTACTCGCACCCGGTCCTCTTCGACATCCCGCCGGGGATCAACATCACGATCGACGCCAAGGCCAACCGCATCACGGTGACCGGCGCCGACCGGCAGCAGGTGGGCCAGGTGGCGGCCGAGATCCGCGGCCTGCGCCGCCCTGACCCCTACAAGGGCAAGGGAATCAAGTACAAGGCCGAGGTGCTGCGCCGCAAGGTCGGCAAGGCCGGCGGCAAGTAAGGGGAGCCCGCTGATGAGCGATCACGTCACCAAGCAGATGAAACGCAAGCGCGAGCGCCGCGAGCGGGCTCACCTCCGGGTGAGGAGCCGCGTGCGCGGCACCGGCGAGCGGCCGCGCCTGTCGGTCTACAAGAGCCTGAAGTACGTCTACGCCCAGGTGATCGACGACAGCCGCGGGGTGACCCTCGCCCAGGCGAGCTCGGCCGACCCGGACGTGCGCGGCGGCCTGGCGGAAGCCAATGCCGCCGATACCGCCGATATCGCCAAGACCGCAGGCACGGGCGAGACGGCGGAGAAGAAGAGCCCCAAGGGGACCGGCAGCCAGGCGGCCGCCAAGCTGGTCGGCGAGAAGATCGCCGAGCGGGCCAAGGCCCAGGGGATCGAGAGGGTGGTCTTCGACCGTGGCGGCTACATCTACCACGGCAAGGTGAAGGCCGTCGCCGAAGGTGCCCGCGAAAAAGGACTGCAATTCTAGCCCGCTTTCGGGCGGTGCTTCTGGGCGATAGACCGCCTGGGGTAGAAGGAGAGAGCTTTGGCCAGGGACTTCGAACGCGAGAGCGAGTTTTTCGAGCAGGTCGTCCACATCAACCGGGTGACCAAGGTGGTCAAGGGAGGCAAGAACTTCTCGTTCTCCGCCCTGGTGGTGATCGGCGACGGCAACGGCCGGGTCGGCTACGGCGCCGGCAAGGCGAAGGAGGTGCCCGTAGCGATCCGCAAGGGCATCGAGATCGCCAAGCGGCACATGGTGCAGGTGCCCTTGAAGGGGACCTCCATCCCGCACGAGGCCCTGGGGGTCTTCGGCGCCGGCCGCGTGCTCCTCAAACCCGCCTCCGAGGGGACCGGCGTCATCGCCGGCGGCCCGGTGCGGGCGGTGGTCGAGACCGCCGGCATCCAGGACATCCTCACCAAGTCGCTGGGCTCGACCAACCCGCACAACGTGGTCAAGGCGACCTTCGACGCCCTCCTCGCCCTGCGCAATGAGGACGAGGTTAGGAAGCTGCGGGGCCTGGCCCCGGCGACCCCGGAGGCGCCGCGGCGCAGCCGGCGGTCCCGGCCGGCGGCGGCTCCCGCGGCATCGGCGGCATCGGCGACCCCGGCAGCGGCAGCACCGGCGACGCCTGCGGCAGCGGCTCCGGCGGAAGTCCCGGCGGCACCGGCGGCAGACGCGACACCCGCGGAATCCGCCTAGGACGAGCACGAGAACAGGATCGGCACGGCATCTCTTTAGGAGCGCGACGTTATGGCGAGCAACGGGGCGAACACAACGGAAGGCAAGAAGATCCGGATCCGCCAGGTGAAGAGCGTGATCGGCACCATGCGGACGCACCGCGAGGTGCTGCGCGGCCTGGGTCTGCGGAGGATCCGTCATGAGGTCGTGCGGCCCGACACCCCCGCGGTGCGCGGTGCGGTGGCCAAGGTTTCGTACCTGCTGGAGATCGAGGAGGCGAAATGAAGCTGCATGAGCTCTCCCCCGCCAAGGGGAGCAAGCATTCGAAGAAGCGGGTCGGCCGCGGCCCCGGCTCGGGGCTCGGAAAGACCGCCGGCAAGGGCGAGAAGGGGCAGAAGTCCCGCTCCGGCTATACCTACCGGCTGGGGTTCGAGGGCGGCCAGATGCCGCTCATCCGCCGGGTGCCGAAGCGCGGCTTCACCAACATCTGGAAGGTGGAGCTCGCGGTGGTGAACGTTTCCGACCTGGAGGCGCTGGAGGGCGACGTCACGCCGGAGACCCTGGCGGAGCGCGGCCTCGTGCGCCGCGGCCGACCGGTCAAGGTCCTGGGCAATGGTGAGGTGTCGAAAGCCCTGACGGTTCAGGCGCACAAGTTCAGCGGTTCGGCCCGCGCCAAGATCGAGGCGGCGGGCGGACGCTGCGAGGAGCTGGAAGCGTGATCGAAAGTTTCCGCAACATCTTCAGCATTCCGGACCTCCGCAAGCGGGTGCTGTTCACCTTCGGCCTGCTCGCGGTGTACCGGATCGGCTGCCAGATCCCCACGCCGGGGATCGATCCCAAGGTACTCATCGAGTTCATGCGGTCGGCCGAGCAGACCTTCCTGGGCTTCGCCAGCACCTTCACCGGCGGCAGCCTGCGGCGGATGGCGCTGTTCGCCCTGGGGATCATGCCCTACATCACCGCCTCGATCATCCTGCAGCTGCTGACGGTGGTCTGGCCGTACCTCGAAAAGCTCTCGAAGGAGGGGGAGCTCGGGCGGCGCAAGATCACCCAGTACACCCGCTACGGGACGGTCGTCATCTCGATCATCCAGGGGATGGGCATCGCTCTCTTCCTGGAGCGTGCGCCGGTGCCCGGCGGGGCCCAGCTGGTGCCCTCCCCCGGGTGGGGCTTCCGCTTCATGACGGTCATCACGCTCACGACCGGCACGGCTTTCGTCATGTGGCTGGGCGAGCAGATCAGCGAACGCGGGGTGGGCAACGGCATCTCGCTCATCATCTTCGCCGGGATCGTGGTCGGGGTCGTCCCCGCCATCGCCAATACCGCGGCGTCGATGCAGAGCGGGAACATGAACATCTTCAAGATCCTCGCTCTCCTGATCCTCATGGTCGTGGTGGTGGCCTTCGTCGTCTACATGGAACGGGCGCAACGGCGAATACCGGTCCAGTACGCCAAGCGGGTGGTGGGACGGAAGATCTACGGCGGGCAGAGCACCTACCTGCCGCTGCGGGTGAACACCGGCGGCGTCATCCCGGTGATCTTCGCGAGCTCGGTGATCATGGTCCCGAGCACGCTCGCCGCCACCTTCCCCAACAACCAGTACGTGCAGGACATCACGGGGTACCTGAAGTACGGCGAGCCGCTCTACTACCTCATCCAGGTGGTCGCCATCGTCTTCTTCTCGTACTTCTACGTCTCGATCATCTTCAACCCAGCCGACCTGGCGGAGAACATGCGGAAGTACGGCGGTTTCATCCCCGGCATCCGCCCCGGCAAGCGGACGGAGGAGTACATCGACCGCATCCTAACCCGGCTCACCCTGGTCGGCTCGCTCTACCTCGCCGCGGTGTCGATCCTGCCCGAGTTCCTGCTCACCGGTGTCCACTTCCGGAACGCGGCGATCGCGGACTTTTTGACCCGGGCGAACCTCGACTGGATCACCACCGGCATGGGCATCAACTTCTACTTCGGCGGCACCTCGCTCCTCATCGTGGTAGGCGTCGCGATGGACACGATCCAGCAGATCGAGAGCCAGCTCGTGATGCGCAACTACGAAGGGTTCATGAAGAAAGGCCGCATCCGTGGCCGACGGGGCTGATTGCGACGGGACGTTGAAGGTGGTGCTCCTGGGGCCTCCGGGCTCCGGCAAGGGTACCCAGGCGGCGGTGCTTTCGGGCCGGATGCGGGTGCCGGCGATTTCGACCGGCGACATGCTGCGCGAGGCGGTGGCGGCGAAGAGCGAGCTGGGGCAGAAGGTGCAGGGGATCATGGCTGCCGGCTCCCTGGTCGACGACGGGACGATGGCCGAGGTGGTGCGGGAGCGCCTGGCGCGCTGCGGCAAGGCGGGCGGGTTTCTTTTGGACGGCTACCCGCGGACTCTCCCCCAGGCCGAGACGCTGGAGCGGATCCTGGGCGCTGAGGGGGCGCGGCGGCTCGACGCGGTGCTCCTGGTCGAGGTGCCGGAGGAGGAGTTGGTGCGGCGGACGGTCGCCCGGAAGCGTGAGGACGACCTCGAAACGGTGGTCCGCGAGCGGCTCCGGGTCTATGGGGAAAAAACCGCGCCGCTCATCGGTTACTATAGAGGGCTCGGTCTGCTGCGCGAGATCGACGGCAACCGGCCGGTGCCGGAGGTGACCGCCCAGATGGTGGCGGCGCTCGGGCTGAATTTGGATTAGGGAGAACGTTTGTCCAAGAAAGAAGAAGCGATCGAGGTCGAGGCGACAGTGGTCGAGCCGCTCCCCAACGCCATGTTCCGGGTCGAGCTCGAGAACAAGCATCAGGTGCTCGCCCACATCTCGGGGAAGATGAGGAAGCACTTCATCCGCATCCTCCCCGGGGACCGGGTGCTGGTGGAGCTCTCCCCCTACGACTTGAACCGCGGGCGCATCGTCTACCGCCTCAAGTAGGGAGCGGAAAGGAAGCAGGGTTATGAAGGTACGATCGTCGGTCAAGCGGATCTGCCCGAAGTGCAAGGTGGTGCGCCGCAAGGGCGTCGTGCGGGTGATTTGCGAGAACCCCAAGCACAAACAGCGTCAGGGATAGGAAGAAACTATGGCACGCATCGCAGGGGTGGATCTGCCCCAGAACAAGCAGATCTGGGTCGGCCTGACCTACATCTACGGCATCGGCCGGTCGCGCGCGAAGGAGATTCTCGCCAAGTCCGACGTCCCCACGGTCACCAAGGTCAGGGACCTGACGGAGGACGAGGCCCGGCGCATCCGCAAGGTGATCACGGACGAGGGGCGGGTCGAGGGCGACCTCCGCAAGGAAGTGGCCCAGAACATCAAGCGCCTGATGGAGATCGGGAGCTACCGTGGCGTCCGTCACCGCAAGGGGCTGCCGGTCCGCGGGCAGCGCACCCAGACCAACTCCCGCACCCGGAAGGGGCCGCGCCGCGGCGCCGTGGCGGGCAAGAAGAAGGCCACCAAGAAGTAGTAAGGAAGGCAGTCGGGGAATAAAATGGCGAAACCGGAAGGTAAGAAAGAGCGGAAGGGCGCCAAGAAGAAGGACAAGCGTCTGGTGCCGCATGGGGTTGCCCACATTCAGGCGACCTTCAACAACACGATCATCTCGATCGCGGACCCCGAGGGCAACCTCGTGTCATGGTCCTCGGCCGGCCGGATCGGGTTCAAGGGATCCCGCAAGGGTACTCCCTTCGCGGCGCAGGTGGCGGCCCAGAACGCGGGCAACGGCGCCAAGGACGTGGGGTTGCGTTCGGTCGACGTGATGGTGAACGGTCCCGGCGCCGGCCGCGAGTCGGCCATCCGGGCGCTCCAGGCCTCGGGCATCGAGGTCAAGTCGATCAAGGACGTCACCCCCATCCCGCACAACGGCTGCCGGCCGCGCAAGCGCCGGCGCGTGTAAGTGCGATCTAGGGCGCGAATCAACGGCGAGTGAGAGACCCCGGGTGTTCCGGGGTCCTCGCCACGTCTTCCCGAGTTGAAGTCCCCGTAGCGTCGGGGAGAGGACGTTTCAAGGAGAAATCGAAAGTGGCAAGATACACGGGACCCGTCTGCCGGCTCTGCCGCCGGGAGCGGATGAAGCTGTTCTTGAAGGGCGATCGCTGCTTCAAGGAGAAGTGCGCCGTCGAGCGCCGCAATTTCCCCCCCGGCCAGCACGGCACCCGCCGCGGCCGCCGCACCCTGGGCTACGGCCTGCAGCTGCGCGAGAAGCAGAAGGTCAAGCGCATCTACGGGGTGCTCGAAGCGCAGTTCCGCACCTACTTCGCGGAAGCGGACAGAAAGAAGGGAATCACCGGCGAGAACCTGCTCGTCATGCTCGAACGGCGCCTGGACAACGTCGCCTACAGCCTGGGCTTCGCCGCGTCACGGGCGCAGGCCCGGCAGTTCGTGCGCCACGGCCACGTCCTGGTCGACGGCAAGAAGATCACCATCCCCTCCTACCAGGTGAAAGCCGGCCAGTCGGTGGTGGTCAAGGAGGCGAGCCGCAAGAACGCCTTCATCCGTTCGAGCGTCGAGACGGCGCGCGGCCGCGGCGTCCCGGAGTGGTTGGAGCTCGACGCGGAGAACGTCAGCGGCAAGGTGACCCGCCTGCCGGCCCGCGAGGACATCAAGCTGCCGATCCAGGAGCAGTTGATCGTCGAGCTCTACAGCCGCTAACTAGGGATCGGAAGGAAGGAGTCGCTATGCTTTGGAAAGGTTTTCAGCGCCCCAAGCGCGTCGAGATAGAGGCGGAGACGCTGTCTCCCACCTACGGCAAGTTCACCGCGCAGCCGTTCGAGCGAGGCTTCGCGACCACCATCGGCAACGCCTTGCGGCGCTGCCTCCTCTCCTCGATCGAGGGGGCGGCGATCACCGCCATCCACATCGAGGGGGTACTGCACGAGTTCTCGTCCATCCCCGGGGTGGTCGAGGACGTCACCGACATCATCTTGAACCTGAAGCAGGTGCCCATCAAGCTGCACAGCGAAGAGGCCAAGGTGCTGTCGATCGACGTCCAAGGCCAGGGGCCGGTGACCGCCAGCCGGATGAGCGAGGATCCGCAGATCGAGATCTTCGATCCGAACGTCCACATCGCCACCCTGAACGAGGAGGCGCGCCTCAAGCTCCAGGCCCAGGTCAAGCGCGGCCGCGGCTACGTCTCGGCCGACCGCAACTTCGACGAGTCGATGGGCATCGGCTGGATTCCGCTCGACTCCGCCCACAGCCCGGTGCGGCGGGTCAACTACCGGGTCGAGGCGGCCCGCCTCGGCCAGACGACCGACTACGAGCGGCTGATCCTGGAGGTGTGGACGAACGGCACGATCAGCCCGGAGGAGGCGGTGTCCCTCGCGTCCATGCTGCTCAAGGATCACCTGGGCATCTTCATCCAGAGCGAGGAGAGCCTGCGCCAGGACGGCTCGGAGCTCGGCCGCGAGGAGCTGGCCGGTCTCGACGCCCTGCTCGCCAAGCAGATCGACGAGCTCGACCTCTCGGTGCGCTCGGCCAACTCGCTCAAGAACGCCAACATCCACACTCTGCGCGACCTCGTGCGGCGGAGCGAGAAGGACATGTTGGAGACCAAGAACTTCGGCCGGAAGTCGCTGGAGGAGGTCCAGGAAGTGCTCGACAAGCTGGGCCTGTCGCTGGGGATGGACGTGCCGGATCGCCCGGTTGGGGCTTCGGCCTAAGGAGACATCATGCGTCACGCGGTCAAAGGCAGGAAGCTGGGGCGGACGAGCTCCCATCGCGAGGCATTGTTCAGGAACCAGCTGGCCTCGCTGATTGAGAACGAGCGCATCGTGACGACGCTCCCCAAGGCCAAGGAGCTGCGTCCGATCGCCGAGAAGGTGGTCACCCACGGCAAGGCGGGGACGGTCGCGGCGCGGCGCTGGGTGCTGCGCTGGATTCCGAACTCGGGGCAGCAGCGGTCGATGGTGAAGAAGGTGTTCGACGAGATCGCTCCGCGCTTCTCCGAGCGGCCCGGCGGCTACCTGCGGATCGTCAAGCTCGGACCGCGCCTGGGCGACGGCGCCGAGATGGCGGTCCTGGAGTTCGTCGACCGCGAGGCGGGCGCGGCTTCCGAGCCGGTCGAGGAGAAGAAGGGCGGCAAGAAGGCGGCGGCCCCCAAGAAGGCGGCCAAGCCCAAGAAGGAGGCCGCGAAGAAGGAGGCGCCCAAGGAGGCCAAGACGGGCGCCGCCAGAGAGCCCAAGAGCAAGAAGTCTCCTGCCGCTCCCAAGTCACCGCCGCAGCGCCGTGGCAAGGGGAAGACCGAAGAGGCCTAGGATTTCCAGCGCGGCGAAAAGCATGTAGTACAGCGGCCGGCGCTTGCCGGCCGCTTGTTTTTGGAGGGGAATCATGAGCGACGAATCGCCCGCCAAGGCCAAGGTCCCTCGCCTGCCGGGCAACGTCGTGGCGCTCGCCGCGGTCAGCTTCCTGACCGACGTAGCGACCGAGATGGCCTATCCGCTGCTGCCGCTCTTTCTCTCCGCGGTCCTTAAGGTCAGCGCCACCTCGGTCGGGGCGATCGAGGGGGCGGCGGAGTCGACCGCGGCGATCTTGAAGCTGGTCTCCGGCTGGTGGTCGGATCGGGTGGCCCACAGAAAGCCTCTGGTCGTCTGGGGGTACGGCATCGCCTCGGCCATCCGCCCCCTGGTCGGCCTCGCCCAATCGTTCTCCCAGGTGCTGGCGATCCGGGTGACCGACCGGATCGGCAAGGGGATCCGCAGCTCGGCGCGCGACGCGCTGATCGCCGACTCGGTCGATCCGAAGTTTCGCGGCCGGGCGTTCGGGTTCCACAGCGCCGGCGACAACGCCGGGGCGATGCTCGGTCCGCTCATCGCCTTCGCTCTCCTGCGCTGGCAGGGCTTCAACCTGCGCCAGGTCTTCCTATGGACCGCGCTCCCCGGAGCGCTCGCCATGCTTGCCCTGATCTTCTGGGTGCGCGAGGTGCCGCGCCCGGCCGCCGCGGCGCCGCCGCCGAGGACGGCTCTCCCGGAGAGGGGGAGGAGCCGGATGGGCGGCCGTTTCTGGGCTTTCCTCGGCGTGCTCGTCCTCTTCACCCTGGGCAACTCGACCGACGCCTTCCTCCTGCTGCGCGCCCATCAGCTCGGGGTGGCGACCGCACTCATTCCGATCCTCTGGGCGGTCCTGAACGTGGTCAAGGCGGTGACCAACACTCCGGGCGGCATCCTGTCGGACCGCCTGGGCAGGAAGCCGCTGATCGTTGCCGGCTGGCTGATCTACGCCGCCGTCTACTTCGCCTTCGCAAAGGCGCAGGTGTCCTGGCAGGCCTGGGCGCTTTTTGCCGCCTACGGTCTTTATTTCGGCCTCACCGAGGGAGTGCAGAGCGCTCTGGTCGCCGACCTGGTGCCGGCGGCGCGGCGCGGCGTGGCTTTCGGCTGGTACAACCTGGCGATCGGCATCGCGGCGCTCCCCGCCTCGCTCCTCTTCGGCGCCGTCTGGGACCGCTGGGGATCGGGCCGGGCGTTCGAGATGGGGGCGCTGATCGCCTTGGCCGCGGCGGTGGGGATGGCCGTCGTGGCGCCGGGGCGGGGTGCACGGCCGGCCGAAAGCTGAAATACTTCCCGCCATCCCGTCACTCCGAGGTGAAAGGAGTCCGCATGGATCGGTGGCGCCGCTCTCTTCTCTTCCTGGGCTGCCTGGGGCCGCTCGCTTTGGGGTCTGTTCTGTCGGCTCAGACGCCCGTATCGCCCGTATCGCCGATATCGCCGGCTGCTGCCGATCCCGCGGCTCTCCGGCGCGACATCGAAGCCGGCCACCTGGACCCGGCCCGGGCGGTCGCGCTCAAGAACGTCAAGCTCGCCGCCGGCCTCGCCACGCTGCGCCTGGAGGAGGGCGTTCTGCTGCCGGCGAGCCCGGTGGGCGGCAAGACTGTGGAGCTGGTCTTTCTCGGCCGTGGCCGGATCACCCTGGAGCCGCCGGACCCGGTCGAGGCGGGACAGCTCGATCTGTTCACCGGCAGCTCGCGGCTGGACGCGGAGTGGAAGGAGGGGGTGCTCGTCGTCGGGCTCGACCCCGCGGTCGCCGCCCTGCTCAAGAAGCCGGCGGCCCACCCCGACGCCGCGACGGTCGAGCGGGCCGAAGCGCTCTACCGGCAGTGGAAGGCCAAGCCCGAGCGCAAGCAGCTGAACGTCGAAACGGGAATCCTCGGCGATGCCCTGGGCGATCCCGCCTACCAGGGCTACTTCGCGGCCTGGTTTCGCGGCGGCGACCTGGGCGACGTCCTCTATCTCATCGAGCCCGATTCGCGCGAGCAGGTGACCCTCGGTCACTTCGTCGCCCTGGAGGCGACGGAGAAGCAGAAGCGCAAGATCCTGCGGCAGATCGAGCGCGAGCAGCGCAAGGGCCGGCTGGTGGGGTTGGAGCTCGACGACCTCGGCCAGTGGGACACCTGGCTTGCCGCCTCTCTGCGCGACAAGGAGGGGAAGCCGGCGCCGGGCGGCGCGACCTTCGAGCCCGAGAAGTACACCCTGGACGTCACGGTGGGAGACGACGTGCGCCTCTCCGGCCGCGCCCGGCTGGACCTGAAGTGCCGGGTCAACGGCGCCCGCCTGGTGCCGCTCCGCCTGGAGCGGGACCTCGCGGTCGCCCGGGTGACCGATGGCGCCGGGGCCGGTGTTTTCTTCCAGCGCTCGGGCCGCGACCTCGTCGTGGCCCTGCCGCACGCCGTGGCAGCCGGGGAGGCGGTGCAGCTGGTCGTCGAATACGCGGGCAACGCCATCGACAAGGACTGGAACCTCTACACCCTGCTCGACACCACCGAGTGGTATCCCCACGCCGGCAGCGTCGACCGCGCCCGCTACGAGGTGACCTACCACTGGCCCAAGGGGCTCGACCTGGTGGCCGCCGGCAAGCGCACGGAGGCCGGCGAGGCGTCGGGGCTGCGCTGGGAGCGGCGGACGATCGATCGCCCGGTCTTCGGCACCTCCTTCGAGGTCGGCCACTTCAAGACCGAGGAGGTCAAGGCCGGCCATGTCTTGGTCACCTTCGCCTTCGACCCGGCGAGCTCCCTCGGCCGTTCCGGCCGGGAGGAGGTGATGAAGGCGGCGACCGACGCCCTCGCCTACTACGAGGACCTCTTCGGCCCCTATCCCATGGACGAGCTGACCTTCGCGACCGCGGCGCACCGCGATTTCTCCCAGGGAATGCCGGGTCTCATCACCCTGGCCGACGGCATGCTGGTCGACCTCGGGGTGTGGAGCAAGTTCTTCGGCCTGCGCGACCGCCGGGAGGTGGTCGCCCACGAGCTGGCGCACCAGTGGTGGGGCGACCTGATCGGCTGGGCGAGCTATCGCGACCAGTGGATCAGCGAGGCGATGGCCAATTTCTGCGCGCTCCAGTACGCCAAGGCCCGCCTCGACAGCAAGGAGCGAGGGCTGGCCGGCATCACCTCCGGCTGGCAGCGGCAGCTGACCGAGGACCTGGCCGACGGCCGCATGGTCGAGTCGGTCGGCCCGGTGGTCCTCGGGGTGCGTCTCCTCTCCAGCCGATCGGACGACGCCTACCAGGCGATCGTCTACCAGAAGGGCGCCCTGGTCCTCAACATGCTGGCCCGCGGCCTCGGCGAGGACGGTTTCCGGCGGGCCCTGGGTCAGATCGTCCGGCGGACCGGGCCGGGGACCCTGTCGACCGAGGAGCTCCTCTCGCTCCTCAGCCAGATCGCCACGATCGACCTGCACGATTTTTCCCAGCAGTTCATCTACGGCACCGGCCTGCCGGAGGTGTACTACAACTACCGGTTCGAGCCGAAGGCCGGGGGCGGCTTCCAGGTGGTGGGCGAGGCGCGGCAGAAGACCCCCCGCCGCTTCCGCTACCAGGTGGTGAAGGCTGCCAACAGCAGCTTCGACGTGACCCGCCAGGCGATCGCGCAGGTCGAGGTGGCGCAGTCGGCGCTCGCGGTGCCGATCGAGATCGACGTCTACGATCCACAGGGCCGGGGCAAGAAGGCGAAGAGCGGGGCGAACAGCGCCGTCCACGGCAGCCTGCGCCTGAAAGGCGAGACGACCCCGATCGCGATCGATCTCCAGTTTGAGCCGAAGGAATTCTGGTTCGACAAGGACTCCGAGGTCTTCGGCCTCTTCTGGGACGAGAAGCGCAACCCCAAGCAGGCCCTCTACTTCCAGGGCCTGGAGGCGACCGCCGCGGGCAAGACGGCGGCGGCGGAGGCGCTCTTCGAACGGGCCTTGAAGGCCGACGACGAGCCGCGCGAATACGGGGGGACGGTCTACTACCAGGACATCCAGTTCGAGCGGCGGTGGAAGAACGCCCGGATCGAGATCGCGAAGGCCCGGCTCCTCCTCGAACAGGGCCGCGACGCCGACGCCCAGAAGGCCCTGGACGAGGGGGACATGCTCTCCGCGGCCGCCGAGTGGAAGCTGCTCCAGTCGCGCCTGGAGATCCGCCGCGGCGCCTACGACAAGGCGTTTCGCCGGCTGAAGAAGGGGCTGCCGGAGATCGGCGGCCTGGACAGCGCCGAGGGCAACCTCCTGCTCGCCATCGCCGCCCGCGCCACGAATCACCGGGAGGAGTACGACCGGGCGGTCAAGGCGGCCCGGGAGAGCGGCGCGGATCTCGCGCTGCTCAATGAATCGCCTACGAAAAACCCCTGATCTCAGCGGCTGTGGGAAAATTGCCCCTACCCGGCGCGCCGTCTTCGTAGAGACGTCCCCAGTCTCCGCAGTCCTCAAACGCCTGAGATCTTGGCGGCGTTGAGACGCCCCGACGGGCACGGTAACGGCAAGGATTTCGATTGCGCCTGAGGCGTTTCTACGGGAACTTTCACGTGTGATCGTTTTTTTCACAACCTCTCAGCTGAAATACATTCAGCCTTCCCGTCACTCTGAGTGTGAACGGAGTCCGAAGGGATCGGTGGTACCGGCCGCGTCCGCTACGACCGGCCCGAGGGGTTCGAACCTGGTGGCTGCCACAACCTCGCGAGATTTCTAAGGCGCCTACAGCCTATCGGCTCTCAATTCCGAGGCCGTGCACGTAGGAAAGGAGTGAGGATGAAAGTCACAGTGAAGATGCTGAGGAAAAAGCTCGAGGGCGAGGTTCTGTCGACTTTGGAGCACCACAGCCTGGTGCTAAGAGAGCAGGAGCTTCGCGGAGTGACGGGTGGTGTTTTCGACCCGCAGAACCAGACAGGGACCACCCCGTGCGGTTGCCCCTGCGTGGACGACTGTCAGGACTAAAGCGTGTTCACCGGACCCCGGGTGGTGCTTCTGGAGCACCCGTTCCAGTTGACCGCACGGGGTCCTTCAGAACCAGCGAAGAGGGGAAGGAGTTGAAGATGACCGCCGATTCAGCTGTCGAGGATCTTTCTTCGATCGAAGGGATCATGGTCGCCGGTCACCCGGGGCAGATTCGGCTCCTGGTCGACCATGCCGTCGTCGACATCGACGAAAACGACGTCGTGTCAGCCAGCGAGTTGCCCTGCCCTCCGGACCTGATGGAAAAGCTCGCGCAACCCGTTCGGCTCGTTCTGCGTCGCGGTGCGCGGCTTTTGGGTGTCGGGGGCGCCGAGGTATATGACAACGTCATCTGGCAGCGGGGTGAGCTGTTTGCGATGCGCACCCGGCGGGAGGAGGTGCCCTGGCAGATCAGTGAGAGCTATCGGCAGCTGGAGCGGCACTTCTTCGCCCGCTACGGAATTGTCCTGGGCGGCGAGCAAGAGACGTTGCCATGATCGCCGTAATTTCCACCGCCAACGACCTGCACTACCAGAGCGTCGCCGCGGAGCTACGTCGAATGGGGGAGGAGTCATTTCTGGTCGAGATCCCCAAGCTTGGCAACCAAGCCCGATTCACGATGGCGACGGGCGGCGAGCGCTACCAGAAGTGGAGCATACCGGGGCACGATACGCTCGACCTGGAGCAGGTGCGCTGTGTCTGGTACCGCCGGTTCTTTCCCCCTGTCCTGACGCCGACGCTTTCCTCCAAGGCCGATACGGAGTGGGCTCTCCGGGAGTGGCGGGACGCGACGACGGCGGCATTCTCGGCTTCCCCGGCACGCTTCGTCAGCGCTCCCTGGGCCCAGGAGCTGGCAGGCATGAAGGCCTACCAGTTGCGTGTGGCGCAAAGCCTCGGACTGCGCGTTCCCGACACTCTGATGACGAACGACGCCGATGCGGCGCGGGCGTTTATCCAGAGACATGCAGGCTGTGTCGTTCACGAAGTCGTCAAAACCCCGCGCGACCGCTGGGTCGCCACCAAGAAATGGCACCCTAGCGACGAAGCGGAGCTCAAATGCCTTTACCTGGCCCCCACTTTCTTTCAGGAGCAGATCGTGGCCCCCTACGAGTTGCGGATCACGATCGTAGGGCGGCAGATTTTCGCCGCGGCGTTCGCGGTTGGGTGCGATGTAACCGATGCGCGTAGCTTGCTGGATGTGCCGTATGAAGAGCATCGACTGCCGCAAGAGACCGAAGCCCTCCTGCTGCGATTCATGGATGCTCTCGGTCTCCAGTATGGGACCATCGACATGAAGCTTTGCGGGAATGGCGAGTATGTATTCCTCGAGATCAATCCCCAAGGGCAGTTCCTGTATGTGGAGATCAAGACAGGCATGCCTATCACCCTGGCAATGGCAGAATTACTAGCCGGTGAGTAGGAGAAGGCGGCCGCCTATGAAAAACCCTTGATCTTCCGCGCGATCAACCCGTAGCCTTTGGCCCTTGCCTCGGCGGCCAGGGCCGCGAAGAGGGTGCGGGCCTCCGGGGTGCGGCCCTCCGCCGCCGCCACCTCGGCGAGGGTGAGATCGGCCTGCAGCCGGGGCTCGACGAGGCCCGAGCGTTCCGCCTCGTCGTGCACCGAGCGCAGGGCGGTGACCGCCTCGGCGCGGTGGCCGGTGGCGGCGGCGAGGCGGGCGGCCCGGATGGCGACTCCCAGGCGGACGCCCAGGTCCTCGCTGTGGACGAGGAGGGTTTTCGCCTGCTCTATGGTGCCGCGCGCCCGGGCGCCGTCGCCGTGCGCATTCGCCGCCTGGGCGGCGACGGCGAGCGCCGCCGCCTGGGCATCGGTCGCCCCCTGCCGGCCGAGCTCCTGGGCCGCCTGGCCGGCCAGACTGTCGGAGAGCTCGGCGTCCCCCTGCTCGAGCTTCCAGGCGGCGAGGGCGAGGCGGCTCTCGGCGGCGCTCCCCTTCTCGCCCAGGCGGTCGCGGACGGCCAGGGCTTCGGTATGATCCCGGATCGCCTCGTCGAGATGGCCCTGGCGGGCGAGCACCTCGCCGAAACCGAAGCGGGCCTGGGCGGCGGCGCTCTGGTTGCCGATCGTCTGCGCCAGGGCGAGCGCCGATTCGAAGCGCTGCCCGGCGCCCAGCAGGTCGCCGCGATCGAGGAGGGCGCTCCCCAGGTTGTTGAGCGAGGTGACCTCGCCGATCTTCTGCCCGGTCTCGCGGCGGATGGCGAGCGATTCCTCGTGGCGGGCGCGGGCGCCGGCGAGGTCGCCCTGCCGGCGCAGGACCACCCCGAGGTTGTCGAGAGCGTAGGCCTCGCCGCTGCGGTCCTTCTGCTCGCGGCGCAGGGCGAGCGACTGCTCGAAGAGGCCGCGCGCCTTGCCGAGCTCGCCGTGCCGCAGGAGCACCGCGGCCAGGTTGTTCAAGGCATAGGCCTCGCCGCTCCGGCTGCCGATCTCGCGGGTGATGGCGAGCACCTGCTCATAGAGCAGGCGGGCCTGGTCGAGCTGCCCCTGGCTCTTGAGCACGACCGCGATGTTGTTGAGGGCGCCCGCCTCGCCGCCCCGGTTGCCGATCTCGCGATAGGTGGTGAGCGCCTGCTGGTACCGCTGGTGTGCTCCTTCGAGATCGCCGCGGTCGAAGAGGACGTTCGCCGCGTGGGTGAGCGACTCGGCGACCCCGGCCCGGTCGCCGGCCTCGGCGTACAGGCGGCGTCCCTCGTCGCAGGCGGTGAGGGCAGCCGCGGCCTGGCCCAGGTTGCGCAACGCCCGGCACTCCGCCAGGCGGGCCTGGGCGACGAGGAGCCCGGCGCCCTGCGCCGCGCCGGTGGTCGCCGCCCGGGCCGCGGCCGCCTGCTGGCGCTTGAAATCGGCCAGGGCGCCGGCGGCGGTCGACTCGGCGAGGTCGATGCGCGGGTCCTGAGCGGCGGGTGGCGGCAGGGTGCGCAGTCCCTCGGTCGTCGCCAGGGCTTCCTCCGGCTGGCCGGCGGAGCTCTCGGCCGCCGCCAGGCGCAGCCCATAGTCGAGGTTGTCGGGGAAGAGGCCCCACAGGCTGCGGTAGATCTCGACCGCCCGCGGCCAGTCCTCGATCGTCTCCCGGTAGCGGCCCTCGATCAGTAGCCGCTCCTCCTGCGGCAGGTCTTTCGCCAGGTCCAGAGCGCGCCGCGCCTCTTCGCGTGCCTTCGCCTCAAAGCCCAGGGAGGACCAGGCCGCGGCGAGGCTCTCGTGGATCAGGGCGTTGCCCGGTTCGGCCGCCGCGGCGCGGGCCAGGAGGTCGCGGGCGCCGACGGGATCGAAGCGGCGCAGGCGGGTCAAGCCCTCGGCATAGAGCCGGGCCGCCTGGGGGCTCGCCGGCAGGGAGGCGCGGGCGCCCGGACCGTTCGCCTTGGCGGCGGCGCCCAGCGCGTGGCGCAACCTGGCGCCCACCCGCGAGACGAGGTCGAAGAGCTGGGCCTCGCTGCCGCTCTCGGCGATCGCGGCGGTGATCTCGCCGGCCGTCGTATCCTGGAGGCGGAGGTCGAGCCGGATCTGGCGCCCACCCGAGGCGTTGGGGGTGTTGGGAGCATCCAGAGCGACATAGGAGCCGAGGACGACGTAATCCGTCCCCAGCCGGTGCCGGATGCGGCCCAGGGTGTCGCGGGCCAGGCTGTCGGCCTCGCCGAGCTTGAGCTCGACTTTCATGCGGGCGACCTCCTCGCCGGAGAGGACCCGCAGCCCGTCGCCGCTCGCCAGCTCGGTCGAGAGCATCTCGGCGAGGGCGGCGGAGAGCCAGGCGGCGTCGGAGTGGCCGGCCGGGTTGGCGCGATTGGAGCGGTCCTCGAAGCCGAGCACGGCGAGCGACCGGCGGGGGACGACCGGCCCTTCGGGCAGATGGAGCCGCGCCCGGGTCTCGCGCTGCCGCTCCCGCCAATCGTGATAACGGTAGGCGGCGACCGCGAAGGCGGCGAGGACGAGGAGCAGGAGGAGAACGATCGAGCGCCGCCGCCGTTGCGCCTCGGGGGTCACCGCCTTTGGCGCCGCTATCGGTATCGCCGGCATGGCAGCAGGGGGTGCGAGGTTCGCCGCGTGGACCAGGGTCGGTTGGGTCTCCCCGGCCTCCGGGACACTGGGGGCGGCAAGGGTATCGAGGGCGTTGATCACGGCCAGGGCGTCGGGGAAGCGGCGGGCGGGATCGCGTTCGAGGCAGCGCAGGATGGCGCTCTCCCAGCGCGGATCGATCCCCGGCGCGTGGAGGCTCGGCGGCGGGGGAGCCTCGGTCAGGCGCTTGACCGCGGTGGAGAGCGCCGAGTCGCCGACGAAGGGGAGCTTGCCGGTCGCCATCTCGTAGAGGACGATGCCGAAGGCGTAGAGGTCGACCGCCGGGGTGATCTCCCCTCCCGTCACCTGCTCCGGGGCGAGGTAGGCGGGGGTGCCCAAAACCTCGTTCGAGGCCAGGGTGAGCCCCGAGTCGGCGGTGTTGGCGCGGGCGAGGCCGAAATCGGTGACCACGGCGCGCGGGCTGTCGCTCCCGGGGACGAGGAGGACGTTGCCGGGTTTGAGATCGCGGTGGATCACCCCGGCCTGGTGGGCGGCGTCGAGCGCCGCGGCGATCTGGCGGGCGACCGCCAGCCCCTCGTGCGGCGCAAAGGGGCCGGCGCGCTCCAGCCGCCGGGCGAGCGTCTCGCCGGCCAATAGCTCCATGGTGAGGAAGAGGACCGGCTCGCCGCCCCCGGCCGGCCGGTGCTGGGCGACGTCGAAGATCCGGCAGACGTTGGGATGGGTGACCTTCCTCGCCAGCTGGATCTCGCGCTTGAAGCGTTCGATCGCCAGGGCGTCGCGGGCCACCTCGGGGCGCACGGTCTTCGCCGCCACCCGATCGCCGAGCACCGCGTCGTCCACCTCGTAGACCTCGCCCATGCCGCCCTTGGCGAGGAAGCGGACCACCCGGTAGCGCTCGGCGAGGACCTCGCCGGCGGCGAAGGCCGGAGCGCCGAAGGGCCGCGGTGCGGCGACTGGGATGCCGGTCAGGGTGGGAGGATCGGCGGGGAGCGGGAGGGACGGGTCGGCCCCGGGCCGGCGGACCCCGAAAACCGCGCTGCAGGCCGAGCACTGGATCCGCAGGCGCCCCGGGGCGTCCTCGCCCAGGGCGAAACGCAGCCGCTTCCCGCAGCTGGGGCAGGTGACGTGGAACGCGGCGGTGGGATGCTCGTTGATAGGCCTATCTTACCGGAGTTGCCCCCCTCGCCGCTTTTTTGAAAAGATGCGGCAGCCGATCCGGGCGTTTCGAGAAGAGAGGAGCTCAGGATGAAAGCGATCCGCTGGCGCCGCGCTCTGCCCGCTCTGTTCCTCACCCTCCTGGGAGGGATGGCCGTGGCGGCGGAGAAAGGCCGGCCGTCCCCCGCCGCGTCGGCCTCCGCCGCCGCGCCGTCGACCCGGGGGGACAAGGACCGCTCGATCCCCAAGGCGCCGCCGCGTGCCGAGGGCGAGGGGCCGTACCCGCGGCTCCTCCTGCGCGGCGTCACCCTGATCGACGGCACCGGCGCCCCGCCCATGGGGCCGGTCGACATCGTCATCGAGAAGAACCGCATCGCCGACGTCGTCCCGGTGGGGAGCCCCGGAGCGCCGATCGATCCGAAGGAACGGCCCCCGTTGTCGGGCGGCCACGAGATGGACCTCACCGGGATGTACGTCCTGCCCGGCTTCATCGACATGCACGGTCACATTGGAGGCAAAGAGCAGGGCACGCCGGCCGAGTACGTCTTCAAGCTCTGGATGGGGCACGGGATCACCACCGTGCGCGACCCGGGCTGCCTGAACGGCCTCGACTGGACCACCGACGAGAAGGCGAAGAGCGCCAAAAACGAGATCACCGCGCCGCGCATCGAGGCCTACGTGGTCTTCGGCCAGGGTCGGGAGCAGCCCTTCACCACCCCCGAGGAGGCGCGGACCTGGGTGGACGGCATCGCGGCCAAGGGCGCGGACGGGGTCAAGTTCTTCGGCTACCGGCCGGACATCATGAAGGCCGCCATCGAAGAGGTGAAGAAGAAGGGGCTGCGCAGCGCCTGCCATCACGCCCAGTTGGACGTGGCGCGGGTCAACGTCCTCGACTCCGCCCGCTGGGGCCTGACCAGCATGGAGCACTGGTACGGTCTCCCCGAGGCGCTGTTCGCCGACCGCACCATTCAGGACTACCCGCGCGGCTACAACTACTCGAACGAGTCCGACCGCTTCGGCCAGGCCGGGAGGCTCTGGCGCCAGGCGGCGCCGCCCTACTCGGAGCGCTGGAACAAGGTGATGGACGAGCTTATCGCGCTCGACTTCACCCTCGATCCCACCTTCAACATCTACGAGGCGAGCCGCGACCTGATGCGCGCCCGCCGCGCCGACTGGCACGACGAGTACACCCTCCCCTCGCTCTGGGACTTCTACAAGCCGAGCCGCAAGTCGCACGGCGCCTACTGGTACTACTGGACGACCGAGGACGAGGTGGAGTGGAAGAACAACTACCGCCTCTGGATGACCTTCGTCAACGAGTACAAGAACCGCGGCGGCCGGGTGACCGTGGGCACCGACAGCGGCTTCATCTACGAGCTCTACGGCTTCGCCTACGTGCGCGAGCTGGAGCTCCTGCGCGAGGCCGGTTTCCACCCGCTGGAGGTGATCCGCGCCGCCACCTTGAAGGGCGCCGAGGCGCTGGGGAAGACCCGGGAGATCGGCTCGGTCGAGGCCGGCAAGCTCGCCGACCTCGTGGTCGTCGAGCAGAACCCGATCGAGAACCTGGCCTCCCTCTACGGCACCGGCGCCATCAAGCTCAACGAGAAGAACGAGGTGACGCGGGTCGGCGGGGTCAAGTACACGATCAAGGACGGCATCGTCTACGACGCCAAGAAGCTCCTCGCCGACGTGCGGGCGATGGTCCGCGAGGCGAAGCAGAAGTCGGGGCGGGAGATCGTGCAGCCGGGGATGCCGGAGCCGCCGGCGACATCGCCGGCGCCGGTGAAAAAGCCGGCAGGTCGCTGAGCCGCCCGCGCTCCCTCAGTGGTAGCCGGCGCCGGGATAGAGCAGATTCAGGGCCAGGGTCTGCAGCGGACCGCCGATTTTGGGGAAGAGCTGCCAGGCGGCGAGCAGGCCGACGAAGGAGAACATTGGCTGGTGCAGGAACTCGTGGTAGCGCCGGGCCATCTCGTCGCTCATCAGCCCCGGCAGGATGGCGCTGCCGTCGAGCGGGGGGAAGGGGACGAGGTTGAAGGCGAAGAGGAGCAGGTTCAAGGAGAACAGGATGGAGAGCGGGGTGACCGTCCCCGCCGCCCAGCTCCCGTCCACCGCGGCGATGACCGTGGTGAAGTTGGCCCGCTCGGGAGCATAGAAGATCCCGGTCGCCACCCCGACCCGGATCAGGATCCCCGCCACGAGCACCAGCAGCAGGTTGGCGGCCGGCCCGGCCGCCGCCATCAGGGCCGCCCGCTTCGGATGGCGGTGGGCCCAGTTGGGATCGTAGGGCGCGCTCGCCCAGCCCATCATCCAATGCGAGAAGGCGAAGGAGATGAGAGGCACCAGGAGCATCCCCACCGGCTCCCGCCGGACGTGGGGGAGGGGGTTCAGCGACACCTGCCCGCCCTCGTAGGCCGTCGGGTCGCCCAGCTTGTAGGCGGCGAGAGCATGACCCGCCTCGTGGAGCGTGGTCGAGAAGAGGAAGACCACGAACCAGGTCACTCCCAGGATGATCAGATTGGCCGTCACGGGGGGGATACTATCGCGGCCGGGCCTGGAGTCCGTCGCGGCGCGTTCCGGGACCCTGAAAAGCCCTCCGAAACGACTTCGGGAGGTCCGGAACGGTTTCCGGGGCTTCGAAACGTCTTCCGGAGCGTCCGGAACGGTTTCCGGAGCCTCCGAAACGACTTCGGGAGGTTCCGGAACGGTTTCCGGGGCCTCGAAACGTCTTCCGGAGCGTCCGGAACGGTTTCCGGAGCCTCCGAAACGACTTCGGGAGGTTCCGGAACGGTTTCCGGGGCCTCCGGAACGACTTTCGGAGCATCCGGAACGGTTTTCGGAGCATCCGGAGCGACTTTGGGAGCGTCCGGAACGGTTTTCGGAGCATCCGAAACGACTTTGGGAGCATCCGGAACGATTTTCGGAGCGTCCGGAACGGTTTTCGGAGCATCCGGAACGACTTTGGAAGCGTCCGGAACCGTTTCCGAGGCTCCGGAAGGACTTTGGGAGCGTCCGGAACGGTTTTCGGAGCTCCGGAAGCACTTCGGGACGTCCGGAACGGTTTCCGGCTTCGCGCTGCCGTTGCTATCCGAGCCCCATCTCCTCCAGAGAGCCCACGACCACGACCTTCTCGGCAAGGCGGTTCAAGCGGGCGACCGAGGAGATCGCCTCGACCCGACTGCGGACGGCGTCCGGCAGAGGACCGAAGCGGAGGGCGAGCTGGCGCAAGAGGACCTGCCGGATGCCCTCCCTCCTGCCTACCTGCTCGTGCTGGTTCTCCAACCGTTCCACCCAGTTCATCGCCATGACCTCGACCTCCCTATCCTCTTCTTGGGCTCGGAGGACCTCGTACTCCACGGCCTCCTCCCGGGTCAATTCTAAATAAAATTGGACGCAGTTGACCAGCAGGAAGCGCTGGATCTCGTCGAGCTCCGCCGCGGCGATCCGGCGCAGGCAGGCGAGCTTCAGGGCCGCGCGGCTCAGCTGCTCTGGCCGCATGAGGGCGGCCAAGGCCCAGGCGAGGGGCTCCGGCTTGGCCAGATAGTCCTCCGCCCGGCAACCGGAGAGGCCGAAAGCGATGTAGGAGAAGCTCCACCGCGCCTCGCCGAGCACCCAATACGGCAAGCTCTCCAGAGTCACTCCCGGCGGGCCGCCCCGGAGAAAGACGAGAATCGACAGGATCGGCAGGTCCTGCCGGGCCTGGAGCTGGCCGAAGTAGCGGTGCAGCCGGACCGCCGCCTGGCGCCGCGCCTGCCGTTCGATCTCCACGTGAACGAGGATCTTCCCTCGCCGCCGGCTCCTTCCCCGCACCTCGACCACCTCGGCGAGGAGATCGATCTCGCGGCGCCGGCCCTCGGGCCAGTCGGTGAACAGCTCCTTATCAAGAAAGATGAGGCTCGAAACATCGAGCCGCCGCGCCGCCTCCGGCACCACCAGCCGGAGGAAGTCGGGGAAGAAAGTACGCAACAGGTCCTTGAACCGCTGGTCGTGTCTCGGCATGGTCCTCCCGGGTCGCAGTCGCCTGCTCGCGACCCCTTTACTGGGAAGGACGGAAAGACACCCCGGAGATCTGGCAAACGGAAGTGGAGCTTCATCCTGGAGGGTGGCAGGACCCGCGAAAAGGCAGCCCCGAAGGGGCGAAGGCAGGTAGCCTGGGGCGAGAGCCCCAGGTAGGGTAATCTCAAGAAAACAATAGCCCCGAAGGGGTGACGGTACGCTCGGCGCGGACCTCCGCCCGGAGATAAATCTCCGGGCTATGAGCTGCGCCGGATGAATCCGGCTTCGCGCGGCGGAAGCTGGGCCAGAGTCTTGACCGCCAACTCAGGGTCGCGGGACTTTGGCGAGAGCAAGCGGACTCCAGCCTGCGTCGCGGGACTCTGGCGAGAGTGAGCGGACTCCAGCCTGCGTCGCGGGACTTTGGCTGTCAACTGGACGCCAAATTTCCCCCCTTCCTCTACGTTAAAAATCCCCCCCTCTGGTTGAGCCAGCTCATCAGAGCGGGCAGTTTGCAGGTACCGTCCGGTACCTGGGGTGTGTGGGTGGG
>Ga0137404_10000341_pt1 | contig 30518 bp, 34 predicted proteins | sample CZOMad2_1_16fung_FD_108285 | JGI IMG/M metagenome (GOLD analysis project Ga0137404, IMG submission 108285) | Vadose zone soil fungal communities from Angelo Coast Range Reserve, California, USA - CZOMad2_1_16fungal (Illumina Assembly) | ecosystem: Environmental > Terrestrial > Soil > Vadose... | reverse complement strand
GCGCGCGACCTCGGCGCGCGCCGCGTCGACCTGGGCGCGGGCCGTCCGCTCGGCCGTCTCGGCCTGGTCGAGAGCGGCGCGAGCGATGAGCCGTCGCCTGAACAGCTCGCGGGCGCGGGTGGCGTCGGCGGCCGTCCGGAGCGCCTCGGCCTCGGCGGCCACCGCGCGGGCGCGCGCCTCCGCCAGCGCCGCGCGGTACTGGCGATCGTCGATCTCGACCAGCAGCTGGCCCTCGGTCACCTCCTGGTTGTCGTCGACCGCGACGCGGGCGACGTGGCCCGCGACGCGCGGGCTGATGCGGATCACCCGGGCCTCGATGTACGCGTCGTCGGTCGATTGATGGGCCGCGGCGTACGCCCAGTAGCGGAGACTTCCAACACCGGCGACCACGAGCAGGATCGCGGCGAGGGTGAGCGCCAGCGGGCGCTTGAACCACCGAGAGCGCGGCCGATCCGCGCGATCGCGCGGCGCCCCCGGGGGTTCCGGGGCCGGCGTGGTCGCGCGCGGCTCGGCGTGGCCGTCGGCAGGCGCCTCGGGCAGCGTCGACACGTCGGCCATGGGACTCAGTGAATGCCCACGGGCGGCTGGGCCGTCCGCGTCTTCCGGAATAGCAGCACGAGCGGGATGCAGCCGAGGCACAGCAGGGAGAGCAGGCGGAAGTTGTCGACGAAGGCGAGCAGCATCGCCTGCTGGTGGACGATCCGGTACAGGAGCTGCTGCGCCTGCTCGGCGGCCGTGGCCGGCCCGCTCTGGGCGCTGAGCGCGGCGGTCACGTCGGCCAGCCACTGCTGGGACTCCGGATCGTAGGGTGTCACGTTCCGCACGAGGGCGGCCTGGTGCACCTGAGCGCCGCGGGCCAGCAGCGTCGTGACCATGGCGATGCCCGCGCTGCCGCCGAGGTTGCGCATGAGGTTGTAGATGCCGGTGGCGTTGCCGATCTGCTCGTTGCGCAGGTCCCCGACCGACACCGTCGTGAGCGGCACGAAGATGAAGCCCACGGCCACGCCGGCGAGCACGTTCGGCCACACGACGTCACGCATGGCGACGTCGAGATTGAGCCGTCCGAGCATCCACGTCGCGCCGGCGAGGATCGCGAACCCGAACCCGACCAGCGCGCGCCCATCGATCCGTCGCACGAGCGAGCCGACCACGATCATCGACGCCAGCGCGCCCACGCCCCGCGGCGTGACGGCCTTGCCGCTCTGCAGTGCCGGATAGCCGAGCAGCGTCTGCAAGAACAGCGGCAGGAGCGCGATCGAGGCGTAGAGGATCGCGCCCATCACCGTGATCAAGAGCACGCCGACGGCGAAGTTGCGGTTCGCCAGCACGCGCAGGTCCACGATCGGCGCCGCCGCGCGCAACTCGCGCGCGACGAACGCCGCCAGGGCCGCCGCCACCACGACGCTCGCCCAGCGGATCCACGCCGCCTCGAACCAGTCGTCCTGCTGGCCCTTGTCGAGGACGAGCTGGAGCGTACCCACCCAGAGCGCCAGGAGACCGAAGCCGAGATAGTCGAGCGGCCCGGAGCGGCCGCGGCGCGCGTAGGGCGGGTCCGCGACGAACGCCTGCGTCATCAGCACCGCGAGGACGCCGACCGGCAGGTTGATGTAGAAGATCCAGCGCCAGGAATAGTTGTCGGTGATCCAGCCGCCGAGCGTCGGCCCCACGATCGGCGCCACCACCACCCCCATGCCGTACACGGCCATCGCGACGCCGCGGCGCTCGGGCGGAAAGCTCTCGAGCAGGATGGCCTGCGCGATCGGCTGCAGCGCGCCCCCACCGACCCCCTGCAGCACGCGGGCGACGATGATCGCGCCGAGGCTCCCCGCGGCGCCGCAGGCCGCCGAGGCCAGCGTGAAGACGCCGATGCAGGTGACGAACAGGCGCTTGCGTCCGACGAGCGCGCCGAGCGAGCCGCTGACCGGCAGGATGATGGCGTTGGCGACCAGGTAGCTGGTGAGGATCCAGGTCGACTCCTCGGTGCCGGCGGCGAGGCTTCCGGCGATGTGTGGCAGCGCCACGTTGGCCACGGAGGTATCGAGCACCTCCATGAACGTCGCCAGCATGACCGACGCCGCGATGAGCCAGGGGCTGGACGTGGGGTCTCACCTGTCGTGATAGCCGATGAAGTGATCGTAGAGCTGGATCGGATGCTCGATGGGCAACGGCAAGTCCACCCGCGCCGGGTGCACGATGAAGGTGTGCAGCTCCTCCGGCGACGGTCCGGCGTGGGCGCCCACCTCCGGGATGAACGAGACGTGACCCCCGGGCGCGTCGATGCCGTAGATCACGAGGTCGCCGGCGCTCGGCATCGACATGAGGTCTTCGATGCCCTGGACCACGAGTGCCGCGTCCGCGCGCCCGGCGAAGGGCCCGAGCTCGGCCTCGCGGAGCTGGTAGCGCTTGCCGTGCCAGAAGCAGACCGGCCCGTTGCCGGATCGCGCGAGCACGAAGCCCACGCCGCGGCTCCGCGAGAGCTCCTCGGCCACGCCCCCGAACCGGCGCTCGAGCGCGTCGGGCCCGAGCGGTTCGGGGCCTTCGAGGTCGTACAGGAAGGCGTTGGGCCCGGCGACGATCACCCGGACGCCGTCCCGCTGATGGGCCTCCGGCTCGGCGCGCCGCAGAAAGTCCTCGTCGAGATAGTTGAGGAAGCGCTGGACCAACCCGGCCGCCCCCCGGCGGCGGGCGAGGATGCCGCGGGCCAGCCCGGACCGCGGGCGGGTCTCGACCGCCGCCGGCGCCCGATCCAGCAGCTCGTCGAAGATCCAGCGCTCGAGCCGCGCGCCGCCGGCGACGTCCCGGTACGGGACGCAGGCGGCCTGGCCGTGGTCGGAGAGGACGTAGATGTCGTACCGATGCTCGGGGACGCGGCGGGCGATGCGCCAGAGCTGGTGGATCGAGCGATCCACGCGACGCAGCGATCGGAGAGCCCTCCGGCTCTGCGGACCGAACGCGTGCGCGGCGATGTCGTAGTCGACGTAGTTCACGTACACGGCGGACGTCCCGGCGTAGAGGTCGCGGGACACGGCCAGGGTGAAGAATTCACTGACCCACACCGAGAGGCCGATCTTGATCGTGCGCCACCGCCAGCCCCGGAGTCCGTCGACCGGATCCGCCACGAAGCGCAGCGCCGCTCTCCACAGCTCCAGCACGGTCCGCAGCAGGCTCTTCACGAGCACCCAGGCCACCACGACGACGGCCGAGAATCCGCAGATGAGTCCGCGGCCGGTGGGCCGTGTGAGGCTGGTGAAGCTGAAAAGGTTGTTGTCCGCGCACCCCGTGAAGACGCAACCGTAGGCACTGCCACCGCGAAGAATGCCGCGCCGGCCCGCCGCCTGCTTGGCCTCGACGCGCGCCGCGTGTCCCGGCCGCGGGAAGTGGATGTCGCTGCGCCGCTCGCGATCGTAGTAGTGGAACCCGGGGATGTCCGGGCGCACACCGTACATCGCCGCCATCTGGAAGGCCGGCGTCGAGGTCGGCAGGCCGACCGACATGGGCGTGAGCCGGTAGCCGTGGCGCTCCAGCAGGCGCCCGAGGAAGGGCATGTGGCCCGACGCCAATCCCCGCGCCAGGACGTCACGTGAGAGGCCGTCGATCTGCACGATCAGGAACCGTCGCCGCCCGGTCGCCGCGGGCGCGCCGCCACGACGAAGACGGCGGACGAGACGATCGATCGCCCGCTGGACCGACAGAGCCAGATCGTCCACGGACATCGTCATTGCTTGTCCGAAGCCCTCGCCGCTTCGGAGACGCGCTCGCCGCCCACCATCGCCGTACGTGAGGCCGCAGCGTCGTGGTGCGCGCAGCCGACCGGTACGCAGACGGCGAGGAAGCTCCACGCTACTAGTCCGATGACACGCCTCAGATTCATCATGATCGCCTCCGGCGCAACACCTCCCGCGGCAGCAAGATCAGCGCCAGGCTGCGCACGGCTATTCCGTTGCGATTCACGGAGGACATCGGGTGGAATCTCACCCGCTGGGCTGGGTGCGGCCGCATCCCAGACTAAGGCGGCGTCCAGGCCGCCATCACGCCGCGCCGAACGAAGGTGACGGCGATCGCCGCGAGGACAAGGCTGAAGACCTTGGTGATCGCCCGGGAGCCGGCCTCGCCGAGAACGCGGCCGATCACCGCGGCCCACCGAAGCGCGGCCCACACGATGACCAGGTTCAGCGCGAACGCGATCAGCGTCATCGCGTAGCCGTGAGTCCGGGCAAGCGTGAGCAAGGTCGTCAGGACCGCGGGGCCGACGATCATCGGAATGCCGAGTGGCACCACACCGGGATGGGCACCGGGCTGGCGCAGTGGCAGCTCCGGGTGGAGGAGATCGTGGATCGAGAGGACGAGCAGCAGCACGCCGCCCGCAACCTGGAAGTCCCCGACGCTCACGCCGAGAAAAGAGAGGATGGCGTCGCCCACCAGAAGGAAGCCGAGCCCGACGGCGGCGGCCGTCATCGTCGCCTCGAGCACGAGCCGCCGGGCTGCCGTCTCGTCGAGCGGCATACCGATCCCGAGATAGACGAGGACGACGGCCACGACATCCACCGCGACGAAGAGCGGGATGAACGTCAGGAGCAGCGTGCGCACTATGCGACGGCTCGCTCGACTCGCCGCGCGATCTCCGATTTGGGCTGCACGCCCACGATGCGATCGACCTCGCGACCGCCGTTGAGCACCAGCAGCGTCGGGATGCTGCTGATGTTGAAGCGGGCGGCCGTCGACGGATTCTCGTCCACGTTGAGCTTCGCCACGCGCAGACGGCCCGCCATCTCGGCGGCGAGCTCCTCGACCACCGGCGAGATCATCCGGCACGGGCCGCACCAGGGCGCCCACGCGTCGAGCAGCACCGGCAACGGCGAGCGCTCGACATCCGTCGCGAACGTGGCGTCGGTCACCGTCAGGGGCTTGCCCCCGACGGACAGCGGCGCCTTGCAGCGGCCGCAGACGGGCTCGAGCCCCGCGCCGATCTTGTCTCGGGGCACGCGATTGGTCGCGCCGCAGGCGGCGCATCGGATCATGAGCGTGTCGGACATTCGCGGACCTTCCCGTCAGGCCGCCTTGAAGCGACAGCCCGACTCGACGAGCTTCTGGCGAAGATAGGCGCGCGCCTGCTCGAGGATGCGCCGGGTCTCCGGCTCCGAGCGATGGAGCGCCCTGGCGAGCTCGGCGCCCGCGAGCCCGTCGACGTGGCGGAGCAGCACGGCCCGGCGCCATTCGGCCGGCAGCCCCGCCAGCGCCGCGCTCACGCACCACCGCAGCTCGCGGGTCTCCGTTTCCTCCTCCGGCGTCGGGACGTCGATGTCCGGAATGACGTCCTCGACCTTCAGGTCCTCGTCGAGCTCGTGGAAATCGAGGACCTCGTCGCCGAGCGTGGACACCCATTCGGTCGGAGGCGTGTCCGGAACGTCGTGCTCCGTGCGGACGGCGGTGCGCGCGCGCCAGGCCTTCAGGCGCTCGACCTCGGCTCTCAGGTGCTCTCGGGCGAGCTCGATCAGCCAGCTCTTGACCTTGCGGTCGCGAGGGTCCTTCACGAACTCGCGATACGCGCGCAGCAGCACCGCGTCCACCACCTCTTCGGCGGTCAGCTCGTCCGCCGGCAGGTCGCCGACGGCCTGGAGATATCCGAGCTCGTGGCGGACCACGTGATAGAGCGATTTCAGGTGCTGGCTGACCAGGGAAAAGAACAGCGCCCGGCTGCGATGTCCGGACTCCGCCGTCTCTTTCATCGAGGCCTCCCCTCGCTACTGACCGGGACCTCGGCGGCCAGGACGTCGACCTTCTCGATGACCGGGTGGTCGAAGAGCTCGGCCGCTCTCGCCATCAGAGCCGCGGCGACGCGGCCCGAGAGCACGAGCAACGCTACGCTGACCATGTCCTGTTCGCCTTTCCTCACAGTGTCAGATTCAGGACGCGGGCGGCCCGCTCGAGCTCCCAGCGCGTCGGCTCGTTGGGGGTCCCCCGCAGCAATCGCTCCAGGCGCTCCTCGGGGCTCATGCTCGCGGGCTCGAGGAGGGCGATGACGCGCGCGGCGAGGGAGAGCATGGCGGCCATGAGCCGTGGGATCTCCGCCTTCACCAGCTCGTCGAGCGGCCCGGACACGCCGGCGTCGCCCAGGAACACGAGCAGTGGTCGCAGCTCCAGGACGCGCGCGGAGGCATCGGTCTCGACGAGCAGGGCACGCAGGCCCTTGGTGATCGGCAGATCGTGCCGCATGATGCGCGCCCGGCCGTTCGCCAGCGCCGCCTCCGCCGCCACGTCGAACAGGTCCACCAGCTTGCGCTCCGCGAGGGCGGCGACCTGCTCCGCCTGCGCCTCCGTGAAGCTGAGCGCGCTGGTCCGCCGCAGAAAATCCTGCAGCCACGCCGCGCTGTACCCGACGGACGGCAGGCTCGACCGCAGCGCGCCCTTCCCGAGGTGCTCAGCCGCCGGCATCGCGGTCCTCGGACGGCGCGCCGGAGGCCAGCCAGGCCTCGAAGGCCGGCAGCGACGCGGTCAGCTGGTACTCCCCGTGGATCTCCAGCGCCATGGCACGGACGGCGCCCACCGAATGCGTGCGCGCACCGGCCAGACACTGCTCGAGCAGCCACGCCTCGAACGCCTCCGGAGCGGGATCCTCGGCCACGGCGCGCTCGAGCAATTCCCGCTTGATCGCCATCCCGACCGCGTCCGGGGTCGTATCGCGCTTTCGGCGCCGCCGGCGCCCGTCGAAGGCTTCCAGCGCGGCCAGCAGCTCCCGACAGAGATCCGCGGGGCGCCGGATCATGGATCGGCCGCCACGACGCGCGTCCTCATGACGTACGCAGGCTCGTCCGGCCGTGCGTATCCGTGCTCGAGCGCGGCGATGTCGAGCTCGACGGTGTCCAGGTCGACGAGCGTCACCTCGTCCGGCGGAGTCGCCCGGAGCGTGGCGATCGATTTGACGTAGCCGCGGCACGCCTCGCACGTCTCGACTCTTCGGGTCTCCAGGGGCGCGTCGGCGACCAGGGCGCCCAGCCTCGCGTGGTCCGCGTTGTCGCAGTAGGGGCAGCGGAGCCAGTCCGTGCGCCAGTCACCGCCGCACCGCGCACAGCGAAGCCGGCGGCTGCGCTCGAGCCCGCGCGCCTCGGCGAGCGTCGGCCAGGCGCTGCAGACGGGACAGTAGCCCTGTCGCCAGCCCGCCGGCAGCCGGTCCTGCCAGGCGCGTCTGCATGCGTGGAGCAAGGGCGTCGCCGCGACGGCGACGACGGCGCGCAGCACCACGGGCTCGACGCCCAGGCCGGCCGCCCAGTCGTCGAGACATCGCGCGTCCTGGCGGATCGCCGCCTCCAGGAGCGCCGGGACGTCCAGGTGCTCGCTCCGCGCGGCGGCTCGCAGCGTCGCCGCGGACTCGCCGCCGTTTCCGGCGACCTCGAAGAGCCGGCGGAGGAACCGGTCCGTCCCATTCCGATCGACGGTGAGCCTCGCGGCGTGAAGGAGCGGGGCCGGCCCCGGCGAAGACGGCGCCGCGCCCCGCGAGTCGGCGGGGACGGCACGGGCCCAGAGCGGATCGTCCAGCGCGCGCCGCGCCTCGGCGAGGAGCGCGAGCCACGGCTTCCACTCCGGATGGTCGCGGGTGAGCGCGACCGGCGTGGCGGCGGGTGGGCGCATCACCGGCGTCCGCCTTCCGCGGCCTTCGCCTGACTGGCCGATCGTCGCGACGCGCCCGGCGTCTCCGTCAGTCGCGGCGTCTCATAGTAGGGCTCGGCGCCGTCATGCATCCTGACGACCGCCCCGTGGTTCCCCGGATCGGCCCCGGGGCCGCCGCCGCGCGCCCGCGTGGCCTCGGGGCTGGTACAACCCGCCGCCGCGGTCACGAGGACGACGCCGGATGCCGCGAGGAACGCTCGTCGCATGTCACACCAGTCCCAGGCCTTCGGACGACAGGACGATCACGACGCGCAGCAGGAAGCCGCCGACCAGCACCAGCGCGGCGGCGATCGGGGTCGTCAGCCGGCCGACCGCCACGAGACGCCAGTGCAGCGCGAGCGGAGCGACGATACCGATGATGACCATCGCGAGCAGGAACGCGCCCCAGGCACTCAGCCATATCCGCGCCACGGCGCCCAGCGAGGCGACGAGCGCAACCAGGACCAGCAGCTCGAGTACCAGGGCCCACGCGTCGAAGCGCCTCAGCGCGTAGACCCCCGTGCTCAACCAGCCGTCGACGTAGGACACGAGCACGAGCAGGGCCGCCGAGATCGACGCCGCCGAGACGATGAAGGTGAGGCCCAGCAGCCAGGTATCGGCCCAGATCGGCCGGTTGGTCACCGAGAGCAGAACGCCCGTATAGCCGGCTACGAAGAACCCGAGCAGCCCGCCGATGACGCCGACGACGTAGCCCGCCGCGCTCGGTGGCCGCAGCCGGCTCAGGCCTCGCCAGGGGAGCCGGCCGGCGTCGGCGAGTGCCGCGAGAAACGACAGGGACGAGACGGCGCCGAAGAGAAGGAGGGCCCACGACCCGACGGACATCGGCGACCATGCCTTGAACATCGGCCGGCCCGTGTGGGACTGGACGAGCATGTGCCAGAAGCGCTGCGGCTGGCCGAGGTCGATCGTGAGGAGAAGGCCGCTCAGCACGATCGCGCCGAATGCGATCGAGTAGCCCGTTCGCGCCAGACGCCGATCGCCTGGGTCGCCGAAGACGTCGGCGAGCACCGCCAGCATGTAGCAGCCTCCGGCGAGCCCCCCGACGAAGAAATAGAGGATGATGAGCCAGCGCCAGTGCGGCGGCGCCGTGAAGAACGTGTCAGGCAGTCCGATCGCGCTCATCGGCGAGCTCCTCCTCGCGCGCGGCGGCGTTCGCTCCCCGCATGCGGAAGCTGATGACGCCCATCAGACCGAGCACCAGCGCACCCAGCGCCGAGAAGAGTGAGCTCGGCACCAGATTGCGCGTGGGCAGCCGCGGGTTGGGCGGCAGACCATAGACTTCAGGCTTGTCGACGAGGAGGAAGAAGGAGTTGAGCCCTCCCAGCATCTTGTCGTCGGCGCCATAGAGATACGCGCGCCGCTCACCCCCGGCGTGGAGCTTCCCGACCCGGGCCTGCGCCTTCTGTCTGAGGTCGGCGATCGTCCCGAACTGGATCGAGTCGGTGGGGCAGGCCTTGGAGCAGGCGGGCTCCAGCCCGGCCTGCAGGCGGTCGTAGCAGAGCGTGCACTTCTGGGCCGTGTCCGAGACCGGATTCATCCCGATGACGCCGAAGGGACAGGCCCCGATGCAGTCGCGGCAGCCGTTGCAGGTGTCGGACTGGATCACGACCGTGTCGAACTCGGTGCGGATGATGGCGCCCGTCGGGCACACCTCGAGGCAGCCGGCCTGGACGCAGTGCTTGCACACGTCGGACATCAAGAGCCAGCGGCCGTCGCGCCGGTCGGGCGAGAACTGCTCGACGAACCTGACGTGGCGCCAGTGGATGCCGTCGAGGCGCCGCGTGTTGTCGTAGCTGTCGCCGGACAGCGTGGGAGCGCCGCCGGCGCTGGCCGGCAGCTGGTTCCATTCCTTGCACGCGACCTCGCAGGCCTTGCAGCCGATGCAGACCGTCGTATCGGTGAAGAAGCCCATCGGCTCGGCCATCAGGCTTTCTCCACGTTGCACACGAAGGCCTTGCCTTCGTGGATCGTCACGTTCGGGTCACCGACGAGCGGCGTCAGCTCGTTCACGATGTCGCCCGTGACCAGTCCCTCGTAGCCCCAGTGCCAGGGCATGCCGACCTGGTGGACGACCTTGCCGTCGATGGTGAACGGCTGCATCCGGCGGGTCACGAGGGCCTTGGCGCGGACCTGGGCGCGCGGCGTGCTGACGCGGACCCAGTCGAGGTTGCGAATGCCCTTGACTTGCGCCAGCTCCGGCGACAGCTCGATGAAGAGCTCGGGCTGGAGCTCCGACAGCCACGGGTTCCAGCGGCTCATCGCCCCCGCGAGGTAGTGCTCGGTGAGCCGATAGGTCGTGATCACGTACGGGTAGCGCGGGTCTCCGACGGGAGCCAGCGCGTTGTCGTCGCGCTTCCAGTACTTCAGCACCGGGCTCGCCTGCTGCGCGTAGAGCGGATTCTTGACCGGCGACTCGGCGGGTTCGTAGTGGGTGGGCAGCGGACCGTCCACGAGACCGCTGGGCACGAACAGCCAGGCCACGCCGTCCGGCTTCATGATGAAGGGCTGCTTCCCCGACAGCGCGTCCATGCCGATCGCGCCCGGCTTGGCCGGCGCGGCCGGCGGCTTCGTGGCCGCGAAGTCCGGCACGTCGTAGCCGACCCACTTCCGCTGCGCCTCGTCCCACCACACCCATTTCTTGCGCTCGCTCCACGGCCGGCCCTGGAGGTCGGCGGAGGCGCGGTTGTAGAGCAGACGCCGGTTGGCCGGCCACGCGTAGCCCCAGTTGAGATGGGCGCCCGGCGCACCGGGCGGGTCGGGCTCCTTCGAGGCCGCGCGGTTCTTGTCGGGAGCCGGGAACACGCCGCAATAGATCCAGGACGCGCAGGTCGTCGAGCCGTCGTCCTTGAGATCGCCGAAGCTCGCCACGTGGCGGCCGGGATCGTCGCTGTAATAGCCGTTGACCTCCTTGAGGAGCTTCGCGGCCGAAGGCTCGCCGCGCGCCTTCTCGTTCGGGTCCTCGTGCTCGTAGTCGAAGACCAGGTTCTTGAACCCCTGATCACGGGGCGCCTGGCTGTCGGCGTAGAGCTTCTTGAGCCGCTGGCCGAGCTGATACGTGAACCAGACGTCGGTGCGACAGTCGCCGGGCGCCTCGGTCGCCTTGAAGTGCGCCTGCAGGAGACGTTGCGTGTTGGTGAACGTGCCCTCCGTCTCGGCGACCTGGGACGACGGAAAAAAGAAGATCTCGGTCTGGATGTCTTGCGGCTTGACCTCGCCGCGCTTGACCTCGGGCGCGTTCTTCCAGAAGGTCGCGCTCTCGTGCAGCCAGTTGTCCTTGACCACCAGCCACTCGAGCCGGCGCATGCCGGCGCGCTCGAGGCGGGCGTTGAGCGAGGTGGCCGGGTTCTGACCGACGAGGAGCATCCCCTTGACCTTGCCGTCGGCCATGGCCACGAACATCGGCAGGTGCGAGTGGTCGCCCAGAATCTTCGGGTGCCAGTCCCAGCCGAAGCCGTTCTCGCGGGTGGCGGCGGACCCGTACATCGACTTGAGGTACGAGACCACGAACTTCGGCGTGTTGGCCCAGTACCCCGTCGGCAGCGTCTCCGCCCGCAGGTAGTCCTGCAGCGAATCGTGCTTCTTGAGCGCCGTCGGCGCCGGCATGTAGCCGTGGATCGAGTGATAGAGCGTCGGCACGTCGGTCGAGCCCTGGATCGACGCGTGACCGCGGAGCGCCATGATCCCCGCGCCGGGCCTCCCGAAGTTTCCGAGCAGCAGCTGCAGGAGCGCGGCGCAGCCGATGACCTGCGGTCCATTCGTGTGCTGGGTCCAGGCCACCGCGTAGGCGAACGAGCACGTGCGGTCCGGGCCGGAGTTGTCGAGCAGCGTCTTGGCCACCTTGAGGAACGTCTCCTTGGGGCAGCCGGTGACGCGCTCCACCATCTCGGGCGTGTAGCGACTGAAGTGGCGCTTGACGATCGAGAAGACGCAGCGGGGATGCTTGAGCGTCTCGTCGCGCTCCGGCGGCGGCTTCAACAGCGACTGGACCAGCCCGTCGTACGGCGGGCCGGCGGGCGCCTCGCCGGACTGCGCGGTCGCCGCGCTGCGGCCCTGGTCCCCCGCCTGGGTGCCCGCATACTGCCAGCTCTTGCCGTCGTACTCGCCGACGAAGCCGTTGTACGGCCATTCAGGGAGGCCGCCCTTGTACTCCATGAGGCCCGAGAACGCGCCGTTGTTGTCCTCGGCGTCTCGGTATTGCTCGTTGATGATCGTGGCGGCGTTCGTGTAGCTCACGAGCCAGGTCTTGAAGAAGGGCTCGGTCTGCCAGCGCCGGCTGTTGATGACGTAGTTGATGATCCCGCCCAGGAAGGCGATGTCGGATCCAGCGCGGATGGGCGCGTGGATGTCGGCCATCGCGCTCGTGCGCGTGAAGCGGGGATCGACGTGGATCAGCTTGGCGCCGTTCACCTTGGCCTGCATCGGCCAGCGGAAGGCTACGGGGTGGCACTCCGCCATGTTGGAGCCCATGACCATCACGCAGTCGGAGTCGACCATGCTGCGCGGGTACATGGTGGCGGCGCCCCGTCCGAGCCGTGTCCCCAGCCCGGGGACGCTGGAGCTGTGTCAGATCCTGGCCTGATTCTCGATCGCGACGACGCCGAGCCCACGCATGAGCTTCTGCTGGATGTGGTTCCACTCGACGTCGAGCGTGGCGCCGCCGAGCGAGAAGATGGCGGTCGTGGCGTTGACCAGCTTGCCGCTGGGCAAGCGCTCGATGAACGTCTCGTCGCGCGTCTTCTTGACGAGCTCGGCCACGCGGTCCATCGCGCGGTCGAGCGGCCATTCCTCCCACTCGGTGGCACCCGGCGCCCGGTGCAGGACCCCGGTCGGTCGATTGGGATTCACGTGGAGCTGGTACGTCGCCGCGCCCTTGGGGCAGAGAGTACCCTCGCTGTGCGGGCTTCGTGGATCGCCCTCGATGTTGACGATTGCGCCCTCGACCGTGTGCACGAGCGTGCCGCACCCGATCGAGCAGTACGGGCACACGCTCGGCGTGGTCCTGGCGCTCTTGATCCGGAGCGCCTGAGCCCGCGCCACCGCCGGCGCCAGGCCGGCGCCCAGGGCGGCCAGGCCGCCGAGCGCGGTCCCCGGCCCGGCGACGCGCAGGAAGTCGCGGCGAGAGACGTCCATTCGCGCTCTCCTCAGGCCCGAATCTGCCGAGATGCCAGTCGTCCGGGCGCAGCTTGCGCAGCAGCAAGAGCGACGCCAGGCTTCTCCGGCTCAGCGCCCAGTACTATTGAAGTAACCGGTCCGCCCCGTCCGCACGGACGTAAAGTCGGGGTGTTTCGATCGCAGAGCGGGGCGCGAGGCGGGTAGTTTCTCCACGGCGTGAAGGTCCTACGCGGGCAGGGCATCGGACGGCGTCGGGTGAAATCTCACCCACTCGTCTGGGTGACGGCCCCCACAAACGCCCGCATGCCCATCGTCTGGGACAGGAAGCAAGCGCGACGCCAGAAGGCGACGGGCTTGCTACTGTTTGGCCAGCGCCAGCTTCACCGCGGCGAGCAGGATGTCTCCGTCGACCGGCTTCGACAGGAACGCCACCGCCCCCGCCTCCAGCGCGCGGGTACGCACGTCATGCTCGGCGTTCGCCGTGAGGATGATGATCGGAATCCGGTGACCATTCGCGATCAGCCTCTGCTGGAGCTCCCGCCCGCCCATGCCGGGCATCCAGAGATCGAGAATCAGGCATCGGGTCGTCAGCCGATGGGGAGATCGAAGGAAATCTTCCGCCGAGGCGAACGCCCTCGTCTCGAGTCCGGCCGACCGGAGGAGGCCGTCGACCGCCTCTCTGACTGCCTCGTCGTCGTCGACGATCGAGACGTGCTCGGCGGCCATGACGGCGGAACCGTAGCGCCCGCGGGGGCGAGCCGCCTAGCTATACGTTGGTATAAGTCGCCTACCGCCCAGGCCTCTTTCTCCGTCAGGGGCTCGGAGATCACCCACACGTCAGTGTCGTTGCCATTGCTTGCCTCTCAAGGGTTCAGCCGTCGCGCCGCTCGATTCCCACTCCCTGTCGTCCTGCTGTCGCCCTCTGGCCCGTACCTATGCCGGTATTCCTGAGGCGACACCCCGATGCGCTGACGGAATGCCTTGTCGAAATGCGGCAGATCGTAGAACCCGGAGTCGATCGCGACGGCCGTGAGCGAGAGCGGGGAGGTGAGCATGAGCTGGTGGGCGTGCTGGAGCCGGAGATCTCGGACGTAGTCGCGCAGGGCCATGCCGGCCACGGCGTGGAACGTGTGCGAGAAGTGAGAGCGGCTCATCGCGGCCATGGTCGCGAGCTCCCCGAGGGTCGCGCTGTAGTCGCCATGCCCACCGAGGGAGGAAAGAATGCGCTTGATCGTCCCGATGACGGCAGGGCTGGCCGGTGGACGCTTTCCTGGTCGACGCGTCAGACGCCGGACCGCCCTGACGAGGTCGGCCACGGTGAATGGCTTCCTGAGAAGCTCGCGGACACCCGTCAGCAGCGAAGCGCCCGTCAGGCGAGGCGTCTCCGACCCCCAGCTGAGGATGACGACCGGGAGCCAGGGTGCCTGGGCGAACATCGCCCGGGCGAGCTCGATGCTCGCAAGGTGTTGCGGCCGATTCCTGGCGGCCAGACAGGTCAAGATGACGACATCGAAGTAGCGCCCGGACGCCGCAACGAGGCCGACAGCGCTCTTCTGATCGCCGGTCTCGACCACGTGGTGCGCTCGTCCCAGGGCTTTCACCACCGGGTTGCGCGTCGTGGGCTCGTCGTAGACGACGAGGATCCTCCTGCGCCGGGGCGACGGATCTCGATCCTGGAGTGCCATTGACCTCGCGACCGCGGACATTTCCTTGCGACCGGCGCTCGTTGCTGATCGACGTCCGCATCCGGGAGTGTACGGAGTCCGCCATCACGCGGGATAGTAAAACGATGTAATCTTTTCGCCAGTTTCTCGTGGGACGTCGGCCTTCCCGATGGCGGCGGCACCTCCGTCCACGGGTGAGATTTCACCCGGCGCCAATCGCGCGAGGGGCAAGAGCCCCGCGCGTACCGGGCGTGGCGCGCGCGGATCCGTTGGGTGTGTCTTCACCCGATCCCGGGCCCTCGCGCGGACCGCAGCGCCGAAGCAGCGCGAAATCCGCGCGCGGGAAGCCTGGCGTCGCTCTTGCTACTCGCCCGACCAGCAGATTGTGCGACTCGCACCCGATGAAGGAAAGGGGACCTTTGCCATGGCAGAGACCGGCATTCTCAAGCCCGGCACGCCCGCTCCAGCGTTCACGCTTCACACGACGCCGGACCAGACGGTGTCGCTCTCGGACTTCCGGGGGCAGCCGGTCATCCTCGCGTTCTACCCGGCGGACTGGAGCCCGGTCTGCGGCGACCAGATGACGCTCTACAACGAGGTCCTGCCGGAGTTCCGCAAGCACCACGCCGCGCTGGTCGGGATCTCGGTCGACGGCGTGTGGTGCCACGGCGCATTCGCCGCCAGCCGCCGGCTGCACTTTCCGCTGCTGGCCGACTTCGAGCCGAAGGGCGCCGTCGCCAGGACCTACGGCGCCTACCGCGCCAAGGAGGGCGTCACTGAGCGGGCGCTCTTCGTGATCGACGGTGAGGGAATCATCCGCTGGAGCTATCTGTCACCGATCGGGGTGAACCCCGGCGCCGACGGCATCCTCGAGGCCTTGGAGTCACTGGCACCGGCGCCATCGCTCGCATCGACGCAACGCCGGGCCTGATTGGAGGAGCCATGGCAACCGGACAATCGCGCGTCGCGCGTCTGGTGCTGCCGGTCGACGGGCGCGATCACGTGAGGGGCCCGGCGGACGCGCTGGCCACGCTGGTCGAGTACGGCGACTACGAATGTCCGTATTGCGGGCTGGCGCACCCGATCGTCAAGGAAGTGCAGAGGCGGCTCGGCGGCCGGCTGCGGTTCGCGTTCCGCCACTTTCCGCTCGCCGAGATCCATCCGTACGCACTGCCGGCCGCGGAGGCGGCGGAAGCGGCGGGCGCCCAGGGCCGATTCTGGGAGATGCACGATCTGCTGTATCAGAACCAGCGGGCCCTGGATCACGCGAATCTGGTGCGCTACGCGGGCGTTCTCGGGCTCGATCTCACGCGCTTCGTGAGCGAGCTGGCCGACCACACCTGGGAGGCACGGGTTCGCGATGACTTCATGAGCGGCGTCCGGAGCGGAGTGAACGGCACGCCGACGTTCTTCGTCAACGGGGTGCGGCACGACGGGCCGTGGGATGCCGACACGCTGAGCGCGGCGCTCGTGGCGCCGGCCGGCGTCCACGTCTGATCCGCTCGCATGGCGCCCGGAGAGTTCCTGAAGGCCCTCGAGGGCTACAGCAGCAGATCGAAGATGCGAAAAACCCGCTCCCAGTGCTTCGTCTGGGGGTTCTTGAGATCAGGGTCGATGATCGTGAAGGTGCGGGCGAGTGCCACACTCAGTCCACCCACGACGCCGGGAAGCCGCTCTTCGGTCTCATAGCTGTCGGTCAGGTTGAGCGGCGGCAGCGCGGCGATATATTCCAGAATTGATTTCAGTTCAATTTCCTCGTCGATCTTCCGGAACTCGTGAATGCTCTCCTGCAGCCCGCTCTTGAAGTAGGGAATCAACGTGTCGAGGAGAGCTTCATGATCTACAGCATCGGGAGGCCACGGGGCCTGGGGCCGAGCGGGAAGGCCTCGTCGATCCGGGCGAGCTCGGCGGGGGTCAGCTCGAGATCCCCGGCGCCGGCGTTCTCGGCGGCGTGCTCGGGCCTTGCGGCCTTGGGGATCGTGAAGAGCGTGGGCCAGCGGAGGAGGAACCGGAGCGCGACCTGCCGCGCCGTCGCGCCGTGCGCGGCGGCGATCTCCTGCAACACGCGCCCGCCCCTCGTACGCGGCCCCGGAAAGCGCCCGTGACCGAACGGGCTGTAGGCGACCACGGCGACGCCGTGCCGCTCGCACCACGGGAGCACGGCGTGCTCGATCGCGCGCTCCTCCAGGTGATAGAGCACCTGATTGCACGCGAGGGAGCCGTCGCCGGCGATCCCGCGGGCCTCGTCGAGATCGGGCACGTCGAAATTGCTCACGCCCCAGGAGAGGATCTTTCCCTCGCGCTGAAGCTGCTCGAAGGCGGCGAACGTGTCTTCCAGCGGGTGCTCGCCCCGCCAGTGCAGGAGATAGCAGTCCAGCCGGTCGGTCCGGAGGCGAGCGAGCGACCGCTCGCAGGCGGCCAGGGTCCCGCGCCGCAAGGCGTTCTCGGGCACGACCTTCGAGACCAGGAAGACTTCCGCGCGTCGCCCGGCGATCGCCTCGCCCACCATGCTCTCGACGGCGCCCCATCCGTACAGCTCCGCCGTGTCGATGTGCGTCATGCCGAGGTCGAGGCCCCGGCGCAGCGCCGCGATCGCGGACGCGTGGTCGCCGTCCTCCAGGTACCAGGTTCCCTGCCCGACCACCGCGACCTCGTACTTCGTGGGCCCGAATCGACGGCGTTCCATGCCGGGCCTCCGTGTCGTCACGCCGGCTCGCTCGCGTCGGCCAGCGCCTCGCGGGGCGTGCGCAGGTCGCCGAAGCGGAGCAGCGCGCCGAGCGCCAGGAGCAGGACGCTCATCGCGACGACCTGCTTCCAGTCCAGCTCGACCACCCCGCGCAGCACGATCTCGCGCAGGGTCGCGACGATCCCGAGCTCGACCATGAAGTCGACCGCGATCCGGTGCTCCTGCAGATAGATGATCAGCAGTCGCACCACCTCGACCATGACCAGCACGAACAGGACCTCGGCGATCACCACGCGAAAGTCGAGGGCGCGCGCCAGCACTTCTCGGAACAGCCCGGCGATCGTGCGCGCCATCAGCGCGAAGAGCGCCACCCCGATCGCCAGCACCAGTACGTCCTGAGCCGGTTCGAGGAAGCGCCGCGCCAGTCGATGGACGCTGGTGTGAGAGGCGCCGTCTTCGGTCGACCTGGCGGCCATCACCAGGAGGCCGCCTCCCGGGCCGGTGCACCGAAGTAGTCGATGCACCGATCGATCGCCCGCGGACGATCCAGCTTGAACAAGAGCCATCGATCGACGAGCGCGACAGGTCGACGGGCACCATCGTCCGGCCTCGGCGGGCGCGAGGCCCGGCTTGCCGCGGGTCGCTTGATCAGCAGTTCAGCGCTTCTCATGGTCTTGCCCCCGCCGCGCTCAGTGAGCTGGCGAAATCCGACCCGCCGGACGCAACGCTCCGGAGGGGGGAGAACGCGGCGAACTGGCGCGCTTCGAAACCGTACCGCTTCAGCAGCTTGCCGAGGTCACGGCGCTCCTTGCCGGCCGCTTCGGCCGCGCGGCTCACGTTGCCCTGGTGCTCCGCCAGGAGCCGGACGAGGTACTCGCGGTCGAACGCCTCCAGCACCTTTCGCTTCTCGATCTTGTACGGGTGCGAGACATCGACGCCGGCCGACGGCGCGCTGACGTGGCCGCTCGAGGCGGGAAGACCGAGATCCGGAACCTCGATGACTCCGTCTCTCGCCACGTGGACGGCCCGTACGATGGCGCTCTCCAGCTCGCGGACGTTCCCGGGCCACTCGAACGCGAGCAGGGCTTCCACCGCGGGGGCCGAGATCCGGGGGACCGGCCCGGCGCCGCGGTAGTGCTTCATGAGGAAATGCGCCGCGAGCGGCAGGATGTCTTCGCGGCGCTCGCGGAGCGGCGGCAAGGTGACCGAGAACACGCACAGGCGGTAGTAGAGATCTCCTCGGAACTGCCCGGTCTGGACCAGGCGGTCCAGCCTGGCGTTGGTGGCGGCGACGAAGCGCGCCTCGACGCGCTGCTCCGACGCCGAACCCACCGGGCGGAAGGTCCGCTCCTGGATGACCCGCAGGAGCGCGACCTGGGCGCGCGGGGTCAGCGTCTCGGCTTCGTCCAGGAACAGCGTGCCCCCGCCCGTATGGGTGAGGAGACCCTGCCGTCGCGCGTGCGCGTCGGTGAACGCCCCACGCTCATGCCCGAAGAGCTCACTCTCGAGCAGCGTGTCGACGAGTGAGCCGCAGTTGAGCGCGACGAACGGCGCCGACCCGCGCGGGCTGAGCTGGTGGATCGCGCGGGCGACGAGCTCCTTGCCCGTGCCCGTCTCGCCGGTGATCAGGACCGTCCCATCCGTTCGCGCAATCATCGGAAGGCTCGACATGACGTCCTCGAAAGCCGGGGCTTTCCCGATGAGTTGCGCCAGGCCCTCCGATCCAGCGAGGTGCCCGTTCTCGGTCCGGTTCCCATTCGTGATGACGCACTGCTGCGTGTTCATTGGCTACGCCTCCCGAGTAGACCAGTTCGTTGTTCCGTCAGTGTCTGCCAGGGCCGACTCCACCGCGGAGAGCAGGAGGGCTCCGTCGAACGGCTTCCTGAGAAAGCCAGCCGCGCCGGCACCCAGCGCCCGCGCGCGGGCCTCCTCGCCATCGTGAGCCGAGACGATGATGATGGGCATTCGGTGGCCATCACGGGCCAGGCGCCGCTGGAGCTGCAGGCCATCCATGCCCGGCATGCTCAGGTCGAGCACCAGGCATCCAGTGCTCCACGGGGCCTCCGATCCGAGGAACTCCTCGGCCGACGCGAAGGCCGCCACCTGCAGTCCGACGGACCGCAGGAGGCCCTCGAGCGCCTGCCGGATCGATTCGTCATCGTCGACGACGGAGACGACGCGCTCAGGCCTCATGGACGGGTACCGTACGGCGCGGGGGGCAGGCTGCCTAGCTATACGTTGGTGTGATCGTACGATGTGCTGGTATAGGTCGTCTCATCCCTGGGGAGGGGCCGTCAGGCGAGCTTTTCGACCATCCGCACCAGCTCGGCGAGCGAGGTCGCGCCCATCTTCTCCATGACGTGGCGGCGATGAACCTTGATCGTGATCTCGCTGATGCCCAGCTCGGCGGCAACCTGCTTGTTGAGCCGGCCTCTGACGACCAGGGCCAGCACCTCACGCTCGCGTGACGACAGCGTGTCGTATCTCTTCTGGACTCCCGTCAGCTCCTCACGCTGCTGTCTCGCCACCCGGTCTCGGTCGAGCGCCTGACGAATCGCGTCGAGCAGGTCCTGATCGCGAAAGGGCTTGGGGAGAAACTCGACGGCCCCGGCCTTCATGGCGCGAACGCTCATCGGGATGTCGCCGTGGCCGGTGATGAAGATGATGGGGATCTGCTCTCCGGCGTCGGCGAGCTCGCGCTGCAGGTCGAGCCCGCTCAGGCCGGGCAGTCGCACGTCGAGGATCAGGCAGCTGGGCGCGTCCGGGCGCTGCCGCGCGCGAAATTCGCGGGCAGTTCCGAAGGCCTCGACGGCGAGTCCGATCGACCGGATGAGGCCCGTGAGGGCTTCGCGCACCGACGTGTCATCGTCGACCACGAAGACCATGGGGCCGGCATCGCTCACGACCCGGGCTCGACACCCGTCGGCAGGGTGAACGTCATCGTGAGCCCGTGATCGTCGTTCGGCGTCGCCCACAGCTTCCCGCCGTGTGATTCGATGATCCGGCGGCTGATCGACAGGCCCAGCCCCAGGCCCCCGGGCTTGGTGGTGAAAAAGGCGTCGAAGAGCCGGTCCAGCGCTCGCGGGTCGAGCCCGATGCCGGAGTCGCGCACCGCCACCGTCACCTGATCGGATTTCGAGCTGTGCGATGCGACCCGGAGCGCCCGCGGCCGATCGATGATCGGCTTCATCGCGTCGATGCCGTTCATCATCAGATTCAGGATCACCTGTTGCAGTTCGATGTGATCGCCCAGCACCTTCGGGATCGGGGAGGACAGCTCCGTGCTGAGCGCGACCTCGAGCCGGTCCGCTTCGCTCTGGGTCACCGTGAGCACCTCACGGATGACCTCGTTGATGTCGAGCGAGCTTCGCTGCGGCGGCCGCTTCCCCGACAGCGCGCGAATTCGCCGGATGACGTCGCCCGCGCGCTTGCCGTCCCTGATGATGCGCTCGACGGCCCCGCGGGCCTCGTCCAGATCCGGCGGCTCGCGCGCGAGCCAGCGCAGCGAGGCGCTGCCGTTGGTGACGATGGCGGTGAGCGGCTGGTTGATCTCGTGGGCGATCGAGGCGGTCAGCTCTCCCATGCTCATCACGCGGGCGACGTGCGCCAGCTCCTGCTCCAGGGTGCGCTGCGTCTCTTCGGCCTGCTTGCGCTCGGTGATGTCGCTGGCGATACCGCCGAGCGCGTACGTCTTGCCCGCGGCGTTCCGCAGCGGGAACTTGAAGACGATGCTCGTGTGAGGGCCGTCCGCCTGGAGCGTGACTTCCTCGAACTCCAGCGGCGCATCGGCGTCCAGGACCGCACGGTCATTGGCCCGAAAGGCCGCCGCCTGCTCCGGCGGGAAGAGCTCGTCGTCCGTCTTGCCCACGACCGCCTCGGCGGGGACGCGCGCGATCTTCTCGAACTGGCGATTGGTGAGCAGGTACCGCCCCTCCAGATCCTTGAGGAAGATCATCGCCGGGCTGTGATCCAGGATGGCCTGGAGCCGCTCCTGGCTCTCGCGCAGCGCTTCCTCGGCCCGCTTGCGCTCGATCATCTCCGCGGCTTGCCTGGCGTAGAGGTCGGTCAGTCTCAGCTCTCGCAGCGACGGGCGATGAGGGCGGCGGAAGTGCGTCGAGAGCATCCCCAGCGGCTCTCCGTTGCGACCGAACAGCGGGGTGGACTGCACCGCGCGAAAGCCCGCGGAGGCGGCGATCTGCCGGTGCGGCGCGAAGCCCGGATCGCTCAGAACGTCCTCGATGACGACGCGCTCCCGGCTCTGGAAGGCCCGGCCACAGGCGGCGCTGTCCTCGTGCACGCGGCTGAAGTAATCGAGGAAGTCCTGTCGAAAGCCACGGTGCGCGACGATCTCGAGTGCCTGGGTGTCGGGATTGTAGAGCTGGACGTTCCCGAAGTCGGCGTTCTGCAGCGCGATCGTGGCGGTGAGGATCTCCTCCAGGAGCGGCTGGAGCTCGGCGCTCGCCAGCAGTCGCGTGTTGAACTGGTGGAGACGGGTCATGGCGGTCAGCTCGGCGGCCAGCTCGTCCTTCAGCGCCGAGCGCTCCCCTTCGACCCGGTTGCGCTGGATGATCTCCTTGCGAAGCTCCTGGTTGGCGGCTTCGAGCTGCCGCGTCCGCTCCGCGACTCGCCGCTCGAGCTCGTCTTCGTTTCGCTTGCGTTCGGTGACGAGTCTCGCCTCCCGCAGCCAGATCGCCGCCTGGTTCGCCGCGACCCGCAGAACCAGCGCCTCGGTCTGCGTCGGGAAATCGGTCCGCCGCGAGCCGGCGACGAGCGTGCCGACCTCGTCGTGAAGCCCCAGCCGGAACTGCGCGATCGTGACCTCGCCGTCGCCAAGCGGATTCGCGACCCGTCGCGGCAGGGACGAGTCGCCGATGAACACGCCGGCGAGCATTGCCGTCACCGCCCGCCGCTGGGCCGCCGGATCTCCGCGCGAAGCCGACCGGACGATGTCGATCGGCGCGCCGTCGATCGGATCGCTCAGCCGCATATAGGCGAGATCCAGTCGCTGCATCCGCTGGAGCACGTCGAGCAGCGTGCGCGCGATCTGGGACGACTGGTGGCCGGTCCAGATGGCCGGAAGGGCCAGCACGCCGATCAGGTCGTTGATGCAGTCCTGAAGGCGCTTGACCTCGTCCACGGGGGCATCCTCAAGCGGTCGGCGGGTGCGACCGATCGCGCCCAGCCCCGCGCGCCCGCAGCTCTTTCAAGAACGTGTCCGGCGGCACGAAGAAGGGGTTCTCCTGGAGGATCCCGCCGATGATGACCATCGGATGGGTCCGCATGATGTCGACCACGATGTTCCCGCCAAACTTGGCGAGGTCATAGGTTCAGACGACCGGGTCCCGGTACCGGGGCAAGAGATAGTTCAGGCGCGTCTCGTACTCCACCAGATCGTCGACACCCGCTCGGTCCTCCAGGGCCCACTCCATGTGAGCCACCAGACGAGTCAACGAGAACCCCTGCCGTGGACCAGCCTCGAGGACCTCCTGGATCAGGGCCAGCATCCGGCCCTGATCGAAGTGGCCGTCGCGCAGATACGCGTCGGCCCAGTTGCGCAGCTCGAACTGGCCGCGCTTGTCCGCCCGGGCCACGTCGATGCCGACCGACTCCAGCCGTCGGAGGTGCTCCGCGCGGAGTGCCGGATCGACGATATGGAACGCCTTCTCGTCGCGCTCGAATCCTTCCTTGATGAAGGGAAGCAGGACCTGGTACTCCTCGTCCGGAGTGTGAAAGAACGCGCACACGTGACGCCGGGCGCCCAGCACGGAGCCGGCGAAGCGAATTGGGGGCGATTCTCTCTCACTCACCGGCATCGGGTTCTCCGTTGTTCGGACCTCGGGACAGGACCCATCGCGTCTCCGCCTGCTGACGCCGCGCGTCGAAGTATGCGCCCGCCCGCGAGGCGGTGTCTAGTAAGGAGATCCGAAATTCGAGACGGTTGTGTTACGACGAGCCGGCGGCCGGGTCAGATCTTCTCGCCGAGCTTCGCCCAGTCGTCGAGGAACTTCTTGAGGCCGATGTCGGTGAGCGGGTGCTTCATGAGCTGGTCGAGCACGGCGAACGGCAGCGTGACCACGTGCGCCCCGGCCTTCGCGGCGTCGATGACGTGAAGCGGGTTGCGGATCGAGGCGGCCAGGACCTGCGTCTTGAAGCCCTGGACGCGATAGATCTCGCAGATGTCGCGGACCAGGTCCATGCCGACGTGGGCGATGTCGTCGAGGCGTCCGAGGAACGGACTGATGTAGACGGCGCCCGCCTTCGCCGACAGGATCGCCTGGGTCGCGGAGAAGCAGAGCGTCTGGTTGACGCGGATCCCCTTGCCGGAGAGATATTTCACGGCCTTGAGGCCGTCCTTGGTGAGGGGGCACTTCACGACGGCGTTCGGCGCGACCTGCGCCAGCTCCTGGCCCTCCTTCACCATGCCCTCGAAGTCGGTGGCCACCACCTCGAGGCTCACGTCGCCGGGGACGATCGAGCAGATCTCCTCGATGAGCGGCCGGAACGGACGCTTCTCCCTGGCAATCAGCGAGGGGTTGGTGGTCACGCCGTCGACGACGCCCAGCGCCACGCCTTCCTTGATCTCGCCGATGTTCGCCGTGTCGAGAAAGATCTTCATCGCGCCCTCCTCCGGGGTCGATCCGTCCTGCTCAGGGTAGGCTCCGGTTCGGACGCGTGTCAAGAATCGTGCGGCAGCGGCTCGCTCGCCGGGAACGGGTCCCTTCGACCCCCGCCGCGCCCGCCGGCCTGCTTCACGGCGCCGCCGTCACCGGCTACTCTGGTAGTCGGCGAGCGCGGCGTCGAGCGCCGCACGGTCCGCGACCGCCGACCAGCCGTCGCCCTCCACCGCGAGCGAGCCCGCGCAGGCGGCGGCGGCCGCGGCCTGCCAGGGATCGCCTTCGCGCTGATACTGGACGAGGAAGGTCGCCGCGAAGACGTCGCCGGCGCCGGTCGGGTCGACCTCGCGCGCCGGTCGCGGGTGCACCTCGTACCGCTCTCCGTTGACGAACAGCAGCGCGCCTTCCCGGTCCGCCGTGAGGACGCCCACGGGCATGCGCTGGAACCACTCGACCACCTCGGCCTCCTGGCCCCGGATGTCCTCGCGGCTCAGGAAGAAGGCCTGGACCGAATGCAGCAAGCGCTCCGGGGAGCGCCAGGGCCGCGGCACGACGAGCCCGTCGGACCGCGTGTGCCGCAGCCAGCCCTGAGCCGCCGCACCAACGGCGCCGTCGGTGAACAGCGTCGCGATCATCGGATCGACCTCGTCCAGCACCGGCGCCAGCAGCGCCAACGCGGCCTCCCGCCAGTCGTCTGGAACGTCGTCCGGAGTCAAGGGGCCGGCGACGGCGCGAACGTGGGACACCCGCCCGCTGGCGTCCAGGCGGTGCTCGAACCGACTCGTGTCGGCGGACGGCACGCTGACGACCTCGATCTTGGGCGGAATGAGGTCGAGCGGAAAGTCGTCGCCGTGGCTGGTGAGGAGCCCGACCGAGAGACCGAGCCGGTGGGCGGCGACGGCGGCGAAGAGGGCCGCGCCGCCCGGGCGCGTCGATTCGCCGACGCGGTCGAGGGTGACGTGCCCGATGGCGACGAAGTCAGGCGCGCTCACGCCAGGGTTAGAGGTGGAGCTCCTTGGCGATGGTCGATCACGTTGACGCGGAAGTGACGTCGATAGAGCCCGAGCTTCGCGCGGACCTCCGCCGGCAGGGTGATTTGTCCCTTGGGCGACACGATGCTTTTCATGCCAACGAAGGTAAAGAGCCGAGCGTATTACGTCAAGCGGGGTCGGCGCCCCACCTGGCCTTGACCGCCTCGCGATCTACCGCCCCGTCGGCGGTGCGCGGCAGCGCATCGGTGAAGACCACGCGGCTCGGGCGCTTGAAGCGAGCGATCTTCGACACGACGAAGTCGCCGATCTGCTGGGCAGTGTAACGGTCGGCCGGCTGGACTTCCACGACGGCCTTGATGGCTTCGCCCCACTTGACGTCGGGCACCCCGAAGACGCACGCGGCGCTGACGGCGTCCATCTGCACGATCACGGACTCGACCTCGGCGGGGTACACGTTCTCGCCGCCGGGCTTGATCAGCTCCTTCTCCGGCTTGCGTCGGACGTAGTAGAGCCAGCCGTCGTCGTCGAAGCGGCCGACGTCGCCGGTGTGGTGCCAGCCGTTGCGCAGGGTGTAGGCGGTCACGTCCGGCTGGCCGAAGTAGCCCTGGAAGACCACCGGCCCGCGCACCACGATCTCTCCGGGAGCGCCGACGGGCACTTCCCGGTCGTAGTCGTCGACCAGCCGCACCCGGCACACGGAGATCGGCCGGCCGGCGGCCCCGGGCTTGTCGCGCACGCGCTGAATGCTGACGAACCCGCTGGTCTCGGACTGGCCGAAGCCCGTCCAGAACTGGGCCTGGGTCTCGTCGTGCAGGCGCTGGATCGTCGGGGGCGCGTCGAGCCCGGAGACGTGCGTGAGGCTCGGCAGCTTGCTGCCGAGCTTCTGCGCCGCGTCCAGCAGGCTGGCCAGCACCGGGGGAAAGTCCGAGACGTGCGAGACACGATGGGCATCGACCAGTCGCACCGCCTCCTCGGCCTCGTAGCGGGCGACCAGGACGCTGGCGCCCCCCGCGTGCAGGTGCGCCACGAAGTTGCCGAGCGCCGTGATGTGGAACAAGGGCAGGGCCAAGAGGTACCGGTCCGCCGCCGTGAAGCCGAGGGCGGCGATGACGACGAGCGAGGCGGTGAGCACGTTGGCGTGCGTGAGCACGGCGCCGCGCGGAATCACGTCGACCGCCGCCGTGGAGATCACCGCGAAGGGATCGTCCGCGGACACGTCCGCGGCCGGAGGCGGCGGGCCTTCCGTGTACAAGCTGGACAGCGCCTTGAATCCGGGCGCCGGCGCATCGCCGAACTGGTACCAGTGGGCGAGGGCGCGCTGCGTGCGGGGCCACTCGCCCACCACCGGCAGCGTGGATGCGTCCGCCACCATCATGGCCGGCGCGGCCCGCTCCAGCACCCGCTCGACCTCCGGCCCCGTGAGCCGCCAGTTGACGGGGTACGCGATGATGCCCTGGCGGGCGCACGCCCCGTACAGGTCGACGTAGGCCACGTCGTTCTGGGCGAGGATGCAGACGCGATCACCTTTGGAGAGGCCGAGCCCCGCCAGCCCGGCCGCCAGGGAGTCCGCGCGCTCGAGCAGCTGGCGGAAGGACCATTGCCGCGGCCCCTGGATCAGCGCGGGAGCGTCGCGATGGAGCGCCGCGCCCCGCGCCAGCGTGTCGTAGACCGTGAAGGCCTGGGCGCCCATCCGACGGCTACTGGCCGACGATGTCGGTCTTCATCGGCCCGAGCAACCCGAGCAGCTCGCTCTTCTCCGTGGGGCCGACCTTGTTCTTGTCGAGCGCCTTGACGAGGTCCTCGACGGTCGCGTTCCACTCGGCCTCGGTGACCTTCATGCCCTTGTGCGTCATCTTCATGTCGCGGCCGAGGTAGGAGCACGGCCCGCCCGTCGCGTCGCAGATATGGTCCGCGAGATTCGACTTCAGCTTCTCGATCTCGGGCCCCTTCATGTCCTTGAACCGGGCGTTGACCCGGCTGTCGCCGGCCATGTTGGTGACGAAGTCGCCGACGACGAGCGCGATGCCCTCGCGCCCGCCCAAACGCTTGTAGAGCGTCGGGGGCGGGTCGCCCGTCGTGGCGCACGCGGCGAGGTTCAGCGTCGCGATGAGCAGCACCAACCCCAGTCCGAGCCCGCGTGCGCGCCCCATGGCGTCCGTTCCTCTCAGGAGAGCCAGCGTTTCCGACGCTTGTAGTGTTTGACGTCCCGGTACGACCGGCGGGCGCCGACCTCGGTGAGGCCGAGGTAAAACTCCTTGATGTCCGCGTTCTCGGTGAGCGACGCCGCGGTGCCGTCGAGCACGATGCGCCCGTTCTCCATCACGTAGCCGTGCTCGGCGATGGTCAGCGCCAGCGCCGCGTTCTGCTCGACCAGCAGGACGGTCAGCTTCTCCTGCCGGTTCAGCTGCTGCACGATCGCGAAGATCTCCTCGACCAGCATCGGCGCCAGCCCGAGCGACGGCTCGTCGAGCAGCATGACGTGCGGGTCCGCCATCAGCGCCCGGCCGATCACGAGCATCTGCTGCTCGCCGCCGGAGAGGTAGCCGGCCTGGACGGAGCGTCGCTCCTTGAGTCGGGGGAAATATCCGTAGACGCGCTCGATCCCGGCGGCCACCTTCTGTCGGTCCCTCTGGATGTGTGCCCCCGCGATCAAGTTCTCCTCGGTGGTCAGGTGCTCGAAGACCCGCCGGCCCTCGAACACCTGCACGATGCCGTGCCGGACCACCGCGTGCGGGGGCAGTCGATCGATCCGCTCGCCCTTGAACTCGATGGAGCCCTTCGTCACGTCGCCGCGCTCGGACCGCAACAGGCCCGACACGGCCTTGAGCGTCGTCGTCTTGCCGGCGCCGTTGGCGCCGAGCAACGTCGTGATCCCGCCCTCGCGGACGTTGAGGGACACGCCCTTGAGGACGAGGATCACGCCGTCGTAGATGACCTCGACGTTGTTGAGGCTCAGCATATCGGCGCGGCTATTTCTTCGCGCCCGACTCCTTGATGTGCTTGGCCACCACGTCCTGGTAGGCGGCGAACCAGTCGGTGACCTTCACGAACTTCCCGTCCTTCACCTGCCAGATCTGCACGAGCCCACCCCCTTCGTGGTCGGTCGGGCTGATCTTGAGCGGCGGCACCAGCCCACCCAGGGTGAAGTTCGAGATCTTCTCGAAGCCCGCCTTCGTGTCGACGCCGGTGATCTTGCCGTCCGGCTTGGCTTTCAGCGCGTTGCGGATGGCCTCGACGTGGAGGGCCGCGATGAGCACGCCCCGGTTGTAGAAGACGGTCGAGGCCATTTCCTTGGGCGGCTCCTTGCCCTGCTTCCTGTACATCTCGCGAATCTCGTTCAGCACGGGGTAGTCGGTGCCGACCCCGGCGAACTGCATCGCGTAGTAGCCCTCGGCGACGCCGAAGCCGCCGGCGCCGTCGATGTTGGCCTCGGCCGCGCCCCACACGAACGACACCACCTTGCGGAGCGGGTAGCCGACCCGCTTGAACTCCTTGATCGACACCGACGGCGCCCCGCCGAACAGGTGGGCGATCACGAAGTCCGCGCGGAAGCGCTGGGCGATGTCCAGCACCTGGGCGCCCATCTCGACGCCGGGGGGCGGAACCGCGAAGGTCTTGAGCTGGAACCCTTCCCTCACCGCGAGGTCCTCGATCACCTCGATCGGCTCGCGGCCGGCCGGGTTGTCGTAGAAGATGTACGCGATCTTCTTGCCCTTGAGGCTGCCACCCAGCTGCTTCTTCACGAAGTCGACCGCCGCCGCCCCCTGTGACCAGTAGGTCGCCGCGATCGGGAAGATGTAGGGGTACCGGACGCCGTCGGCGGCGGCGGCGCTGCCGAAGCCCGGGGAGGTGCCGGGGATCCGATCCTCGGTCAGCTTGGCCGCGAGCGCGTAGATCTGGGGCGTGCCGTAGACGGCCATCGTCACGGCGCCGTCCTTCTTGTGGCGCTCGTAGGACTCGACGGCCGGCGGCACCTTGTACTCGTGGTCGATCTCGAGCCCCTTGATCTTGAAGCCCTCGACGCCGCCCTTGGAGTTCACGAGCGCGATGTAGTCGTGGAAGGCCGGGCACAACACCGTGCCCACGATCTGGGTCGGTCCGGTGCGGTCACACTGTACACCGATGACGATTTCGCCCTTCGACTGAGCATGGGACGGAGCGGCGGTCAGCAGGCTGCCCGTCGCCAGTATCAACGCCGTCGCGATAGCCAGGAACTCTCTCATGAGCGCTCTCCTTCCTCGCGTACGTTCAGTACGCGAATGGCCAGACTCTGAAGTAGCTGCGGATGTTCCGCCACAAGCGGTTCAGCCCCTCGGGCTCCACGATCAGGAAGAAGATGATGAGGGCGCCGAACATCATCAGGCGGAGGTTGGGAATGAGGTTGAGCACGGTCTGTGGAGCGAAGAAGACTCCGCCGAAGGCCTCCATGGTGTAGCGAATGACGATCGGCAGCAGGGTCACGAAGATGGCCCCGAAGATCGAGCCCAGCACCGAGCCGAGCCCGCCGATGATGATCATCGCCAGGTAGTCGATGGAGACCCCGATCTGAAACTGCTCGTAGTTGGCGATGCCGAGAAAGTACGTGTACAGCACCCCGGTCATCCCGGCGTAGAAGGACGAGATGGCGAAGGCGAGGAGCTTGTAGCGGAAGATGTTGATGCCGATGATCTCGGCGGCGATGTCGTGGTCGCGAATGGCGATGAACGCGCGGCCGACGCGGCTGCGCATGAGGTTCATCGTCCCCACGATGGCCAGGACGACGAAGAAGAGCAGGAAGTAGTACATGTCGCGCTGGCTGTCGAGGACCATCGAGCCCAGACGCGGCCGCGCCACCTCGATCGAGGCCTGCACGCCCCCGCTGATGAACGTCACGTGGTTGATCGTCCACTCGATGATGAGCTGGCCGGCCAGCGTGGCGATCGCCAGGTACAGGCCCTTGATGCGCAGCGACGGAATGCCGACGATGGCGCCGATCAGCGCCGCCATGAGCCCGCCGGCCAGCAGGTTGACGGGCCACGGCGAGCCCAGGCGATTGGCGAGGTTGGCGGCTGTGTAGGCGCCGACGGACATGAACGCCCCGTGGCCGATCGAGACCTGCCCCGTGTAGCCGACGAGGATGTTGAGGCCGAGCGCGCCGATGACCGCGATCCAGACGAGGTTGGCGACCGACAGATAGTACTCGTGGAGCGTGAGCGGGATGACGGCGAAGAACAGCACCGCCACCGCGGCCACCGTCCACCGCGCGATCGGCAGCGGATACAGCCCCATATCCGCTTCATAGGTTGTCTTCAGCACCCCGCACTCTCGCTGGATCACGCTCTTGTCCACGCGTCGAGCCCGCGGGGGCGCGGCGGGGCGGGGGGCAGCGGGACCACGCGGCACGCGTGCGCAGATCCCGTTGCGGCTGGGCTCCATCCGGACGCACTCGCTCCGCCGCGCACGTGGAGGGAACGGGTCCCGCTACCCCCCACCCCGCCGCACCCCCGCGGGCTCCACTCGGGCAACGCTTTCGATGGTCCATGCACGAGGGATGCTGCGGCCGGTTCCATGCACGCGACGCGAGGGCTCGGGGCATGGGGGCGGCACGGGGGGAGGGGGGCTGCGACCCGTTCCCTCCGCGCGCTCGGCGGGCGCGACGCGCCCGGATGGAGCCCAGCCGCAGCCGGCCTCGCGCACGCGTGCCGCGTGGTCCCAGCACCCCTCCCCCCGTGCCGCCCCCATGCCCCGAGCCCGGTACGCGCGGTCATACGCGCTCGATGATGCGTTTGCCGAAGATGCCGTAGGG
>Ga0137404_10000340_pt1 | contig 30529 bp, 27 predicted proteins | sample CZOMad2_1_16fung_FD_108285 | JGI IMG/M metagenome (GOLD analysis project Ga0137404, IMG submission 108285) | Vadose zone soil fungal communities from Angelo Coast Range Reserve, California, USA - CZOMad2_1_16fungal (Illumina Assembly) | ecosystem: Environmental > Terrestrial > Soil > Vadose... | reverse complement strand
GCGCCGAGGAACAGATCCAGGCCATGCGGTGCTGCCTGAGCATAGATGGCCTGCATGGCTTGCAAGAAAGGTGTTTGTCCACGCCAAAATGGAAAACTGCCGAGTCGTTTCGGCACCGCGGCGGCGATCGGTGGGACTCGGACCTCACCGAAGAGGTCATCGGGGAGGGTCGCCCCGCCCCAAAACCGGCTGCTGTCCGAGGTCAGGGGTTCGGAAGGCGGTGGGGTGCTTCTTCCCTCTGTGGCGGGGGGGGAAATGTCCTGCCCCGGCGCTAAGCCTTGGGCGTAGCTATGCAAACGCTCGAGCAGCTCCTCACGACTCATGCCGCGCAGATGAAACAGCAGAAACGGGTCGCGATCGAACTCCTCGCCCAGCAGATAGTACACCGCCGCCACGTGCTTGCAAGGGTTCGACCAGTCGGGACACGAGCAATCTGTTGCGAGATCCTTCAGGCGCGTGGGGAAGAGCGACAGCCCCACGTCTGTAAAAACCGCCTCGATATCCTGCGGCATCTCGCCCGCTAGTAGCTTCGAGGCGAAGATCGCTTGCTGCGATAGCGCATCGATCAGCTTGTCCCAATCATCTAAGGCCAGGGTTTGCAGCGCGATTGTCACCTGGTACGGCCGCGGCTGCGATCCCTGTACGCCGGCCTTCACTCGCCCCTTGTCGATCGTAATCGAGACCACCTGCCCCCGCCGGGCGTAGGAGCGTCCGCGCCCTAGCCGCGCCCCAATATTAAAACCCTCCAACACCGCAATCCAGCGCTTGGCCCACCAGCTCTCGCCGAAGGTGCCGCGTTTGGACTGCGCCTTGATCCCCCCCTTCACCGCCCGCGGCCGCGAGGGTGGCGGATAATCATCGTCAAACCATCGCCATGCCATGGCTACTCTCCTACCGCTTCCTGTCGTAAGGTAAACAACTCTTTCAACTCGGCGGTCGACAGCTCGGTCAGCCACGCCTCGCCGGTGCCGACCACCCCGGCAGCGACCTCTTGCTTGCGCTCGATCATCTCGTCGATCTTTTCCTCCAGCGTGCCCAGACAGAGGAACTTATGCACCTGGACGTTGCGTAGTTGACCGATGCGGAAGGTACGATCGGTCGCCTGGTTCTCCACGGCCGGATTCCACCAGCGATCGAAATGGAACACGTGCTTGGCCCCGGTCAGGTTCAGTCCTGTGCCCCCGGCCTTCAGCGATAAGAGAAAGATCGGCGGCGCGTCGGACTCTGTCTGGAAGCGCTCGACCATCCGGTCGCGTTGGCGCTTGGGGACAGCACCATGCAGGAAGAGCACCTCACGGCCAAAGACCTCTTGCAAATGGCGCCGGAGCATCAATCCCATCTCGGAGAACTGCGAGAACACCAGCGCCCGCTCTCTGACCGCGAGGATCTCCTCCAGCATCTCGGTCAGACGGGCCAATTTGCCCGAGCGCCCGGGGATAGCGGAATTGTCGCCGAGGAATTGCGCTGGATGGTTACAGACTTGTTTCAGCTTCGACAGCGTCGCCAGCACCACCCCCCTGCGCTGGATCCCCTCGGCTGTATCCAGGGCCTCCGCGGCTTCGTTCACCACGGCGGTATAGAGCGACCCCTGTTCCTTGGTCAGGGTGCAGAAAACCTTCATCTCCAGCTTCTCGGGTAAGTCGGCGATGATCGTCTTGTCGGTCTTGAGCCGACGCAGGACGAACGGGCCAGTCAGACGTTTGAGCCGTGTCACCGCCTCCGGATCGCGGTCGGCCTGGATGGGGATGAAGAATCGCCGCTTGAACTCCGCTTGCGTACCGAGGAACCCCGGGTTGAGAAACTCCATGATGGACCACAGATCACCGACGTTGTTCTCCACCGGCGTGCCAGTGAGGGCGATGCGATAGTCGGCCGCGAGCACACGGGCCGCTTTGGCCTGCTTGGTCTCCGGGTTCTTGATATTTTGTGCCTCATCGAGAATGATGCCGGACCAGGGCATCTGGTGCAGCATCTCCACATCCCGGTGGAGCACGGCATAGCTGGAGATGACCAGCGCCTGTCCCTGCACCTGTTTCTTGAAGGCCGCACCACGGCTTCTGGTCGTGCCATGGTGGATCATGACCGGGAGGTTCGGCATAAAGCGGGCTGCCTCCTTCTGCCAGTTGCCGACCACCGATGTCGGACAGACGAGCAGAACCGGAGCACGTCCCTTCGCTTCCCACTCCCGTTGGATCAGGGCTAAGGTCTGAATCGTTTTGCCGAGGCCCATATCATCTGCCAGACAAGCCCCCAGCCCCCACCGCCGCAAGAATACCAGCCACGAATAGCCTCGCACCCGATACGGACGCAGCGTGCTGCTGAAGCTATGCGGGGTCGCCAAGCCTTCGAACCCCGCATGCCCCTCCAGTTGCGCTAGGAAGTCCGCAATCCAGCCGCTGGCGGTGACCCTCGCAAAGGCGAGCCCTGGTGACGCATTCCCCGTCCCCAGGGCCATCTGGACGATGTCGCGCAGGGGGGCCTGGCCCGCCTCTTTCTTCCGCCAGAAGTCGAGTGCCGTCTGGATCTCCTCGCTACTCACCTGTACCCATTGTCCCCGCACCTTAACCAAAGGCACCTTCAGCCGCGCCAGGGCTTCGATCTCGGTGCGCGAAAGCGTTTCGTCGCCGAGCGCCACGACCCAATCGAATGGGATGGAAATTGCTCTGAAACTGGCCTCTATTGAAGTACCCGACGTCCGGACGAGTTCGTCGACGATGCTGTCGATGAACTCAGTGAGGACGGAGACGTCTGGCGTCTCCGCTGGCGCTGGGGTGTGTCCTTGGCGTCAGGCCCAACCGTGCAGAGGGCGCGGCATACGTCGGGCATGGCCTTGGCGAGCCGGGTCAGCCGGCTCATGTCCAAACCGCCAAACACTGCCCGCCAGCGTGTACGATAGCGTCTCTCCTCGGCTCTCGCAGAGCGACGGCTCTGGCCAGGTAGACGGCTGACCTCGAGAGCCGGTAGAAACTGCTGTCGCGCCACCATCGCCCCTGCCAAGCCCATCGCCGTCGCCCAATACGCCAGGTCGGTACCGACGACGATGCCGGGCGTCAGGGTCTGATGGCCGACACAGGCGCAGAGGAGATCGATCGTTTCACCCGGAGACAGGCAAAGTGTCGAGACCGACCACGGACGCAGCATTGGTGGTACGCGGGACACGGGGATCTCAGCAATGAGTGGGCTGGAGGCCAGCGGGGTGTCGTCCTGGGTCGGCAACCAGCCGCTCGCCATGGCCGCCTGGTCGGCGTCATCCGCGAGATCGACACCCACGTCCGCCAGAGCCGCCACTAACGGCTCAATTCCGGCGTCATACGCGAAGGATGGCGCGTGTGCACAGGCGGTCGCTGCACGTCTACGGCGCATTTGTCCAGTTGGTGCGCCTGGGCGGACCTCTGCATGGCGAGGACTTTCACCCCACAACAGGAATTGACCGTCGTAAACGCTGCCGTGGAGGATGATCATGGCTCTACTCCTGGCTTATGTCATCAGCCCTATCCAAAACATGGCACACGACTTGGTGACACAGCTTCTTTTCTGCGTCGTTCATCAACGCATACGAGACATTCCGGCCGTATTCTCGCAGGCTGGATCTTATCGCAGATCCAGCACTTAAAGCAATTCCCTCGATAACTCCGTGGCGATGTCGAGGTCGCCCCCATTTCTTCTGCGGAGATTCGAGGACCAGTCGTCGCTGACAGCATGTAGCGATCACTTCACTGCAAAGAAGTACGGTGGGGAGGGTGCATATGGGTGTTGACTTTTCTGGGAAGGTTGCTATAGTCGCACTGCCGCTGGTAGCATAGCTGTCAGGAGTGTTGTTGTCATCGCTAAGGAGCCTGCCGATGAGGAAGCTCGTGAGTCACTACCCAACCCTTGAACGTCCCGCTCTGCCCGTTCTCCCGGCGCGATCCCGATGCCTGGTCAGGCCAAACTGCTGACCGTGCTCGCCATACCGGGGAGCCCCATCTCCGCATACGCGTGTATCACCTCGATGGTTCTCCCAGCCCATAGTTGTCCCCCCACGATGTCCGGTCCCCCCGAATTGTGTCATGCGTAGGTCGAGTCTTGCCCAGGCGCTTGTGCTAGGATCCTAGACTCACGAGGCGAGCATGGCCGCTTCCCGTGTTGATAGAGGTAGGCCAAGTTCTCTCCCCTCTGGTTGATCCCGTTGGCAAGTTCGCGAATCTAGTACGCACAATCGTGGTCGTCAGCTAGTTCAAGCCCTCAAACAGTTGGGGAGTTGGTCTCCAAGTGGCGGAGAAGTTTGATGCTAGCCCGCTGACGTCGCTTCAGCTGAACTGATATGACAAGTTGTCGTACGTGTCCCTGTGAATCTCATGCGGTCGCCAAAGGTAGGTGTTGCCATGCTAGTGCAAAAACGGTGTATTGGTCTGTGTGCTGTGCTCTCCGTTGTCTTGATGGCTTTCCACGTTCATGCAGCAAGGGTTTCAGTATCCTGGACTGCTCCAACGACCAGCCAAGATGGTACATCCCTGAACGACCTCGCCGGCTATAAGGTATTCTACGGTCTTGCCACTCGGTCTTACGATGTTGCTGTCGACGTTGGCCTCAACACCAGCGCCGTCCTCTCAGACCTGGAAGCCGGGCGGACCTACTTCTTCGCTGTCACCGCCTATGATGCCTCCGGCAACGAGAGCGTCTTCTCAGTCGAAGAGGCGTACACCATTCCGCTCCCCGACACTGGTAACGGTGACAATGCTTGTGGGTTTCCGAATCTAGCCTTGTGTGCCACGGCCTCCGCTTCCTCAGTGTGGTCGGCAGGCTATGAGGCGACCCAGGCTACCGACGGCAATGGGGGGACGCGCTGGAATAGCGCCAATGGGGAGACGGCCGGCGCCTGGCTAGCGCTGGACTTCGGCGCTCTCGCCACCTTTGATACCATCGTGCTTAAGGAAGCCATCACCCGTATCACAGGCTACCGCCTGCAGTACTGGGATGGGAGCACCTGGCGCGATATTCTGTCAGGTAATAGCATCGGAGCCACGAAAACGCATACCTTTGCAGCCCTGACCGCGCAATGGGTGCGCCTCTATGTCACCAGCACCGTCAGCGGCGGCAGCAGCGGGACACCTACCATCTATGAGTTTGAAGTGTACCAATAGCCCCTGACAGAAGCGCTGACGGCGATGGGCTCATCAACCTGCTCGATCCGGATCGCGATAACAATGGCGTTCCCGACGGTGTCGCGCGTACCAAGGGGACCAATCCAGCCGATCCAGCCCCACCACCCGGGACGGGGGGGCGCGTAGTGGTGGCGATGAATGCCGGCGGCTCACAATTCACGGCTGCCGATGGCACCAGGTATCAGGCCGACCCCTGTTCAGTGGCGGCAACACGTATAGGATGACAGCCGCCATTGCCGGCACCAGCGATGACGCGCTGTATCAGAGTGAACGCTATGGCAACTTCAGCTACAACGTGCCGGTAGCCAATGGCGATTATGTGGTGACCCGGAAGTTTGCCGAGATCTACTTCTCATCGGCGGGTACGCGCGTCTTCAAAGTCGTCGTCGAGGAAGGCCGCGCCACCCTCGTGGACTCGGCGGCACGTTGGACTCTGTCTGGAAGCGCTCGACCATCCGGTCACGTTGGCGCATACTGTAGTACTATGGCGACTGCGTTTAGTCCCGGATGCCCTTCAAGTGCTCTGCAAGACGAAGCGCTAAGGCCACTATGGTCAATGTCGGGTTAGCATACCCGGATGTGGGGAAGATCGAACTGCCGGCAATAAACAAATTCCTGATCCCATGTACACGGCAATCTCTGTCGACCACCCCCGTTCGTGGATCCTCACTCATGCGTGTCGTGCCAATGTGATGCGACGCGTCGGTGTAGCGGAGATCGTTCAATTGCTGCGATGCATCGTCCAGGTATCCGATGTGGGCCTTTTTGAGAGCGGAGTTCACCAACTCCTGCAGGCGTATTAGGCTCCTCGTCTCCTCATTCCCGACTTTCCAGTCCAAGACTAAGCGATTCATCTGTAACCAGTCTCGTTCATGGCTGAGATAGACTCGGCTCTGGGGGTTAGGTGGCTGCTCGCAATAATTGACTACGATGAGCTCTGTCACCCCGCCGCTGACCGCATTCTTCACCATTTTGACCAGCCGGTATAAGAAATGTGGCATCAGCTCGCGAGGAGCCAAGAGATAGATGAGCTCAGGAATATGGGAGAGCTTTGCATCGGATATACGGAACCTGTTCCCCGAGTACCCTTTCCGCAGGAGGATCTTCATCGTATGCACAAATGATTGGTACGCTTGTGCCGACTGCTCCGACCATCGACCTTCAAAGGTCAGATAATGATTGAGTAACGCCTCGCGCTTTTGCGTTTCCTCAGAAAACCCGATGCCTACCTGGGCCATGCCCTCAGCTAAGGGAAATCCCAACAGCATTGGAAATTTATGTGGTCCGGACAATTTGATCTTGCCAAACACCGCCCGCGGGTGATCCATGAAATATCGACCAACCACATCATACTGATTTCCGATGCCGTTCCCTTGAACACCACGTGAGACGAGTAGCAAGCGAGCATTTTCCATGCCACCACAGGCCAGGACGAATCGCTTGGCCTTGATACGGAAATGCTTGCCATTCAGCGATACGACACGTAAAGCTTCAACAGAAGTGCCAGTATGATTCATAAGAATTTCTGTGACGTTTGCACTCAGATATACAGACACATGGCGTGAGTGCTTCAACTGAGATCTGTATGCTGCGCCAAATCGCAGCGGCTTCTTTGCCCACATGGAAATGTTGGGTTTCAAATCATCATTATCAAAAAGGGCTTTCTCCTGCTGACTCATCTGACGGCATAGCGTGATTTTCTCAAATCTCTCAATAGATGGTAGCCGCAGGATGTTCTCCGCTAGACCATAGTAACGATCCAGTTCCGCATAGGCAATCGGCCAGCCACTCCGCGGAATCCACTCCCGTGGCGTGACATCCAACTTGGTGAGCTTCATGCTCCTGCCAGCCCACAAGTTGCAGCTCCCGCCAAAATATCGAGCCCGGGACATAAAATTCTCACGCACCGGGTAACCAGCGATTTCAAGGTTATAGAGCGATTGGGTTTCCTCGTCAGGGCCATAGCTCCCGCTTTCGATGAGGCAAACGGTATGCGAAGACCCATCTAATGCAGTCGCCAGCGTAATCCCCGCCGCGCCAGAACTCACAATGCAGATGTCAGCAGTGATCGCAGAATTCGATTCGAGATCATGGGCATCAATCAGAGGCATTGTGTTCCTCTCTGAGGCTGTAAAGTCTGGTGTGGTGATGCTCACACATGGATTGAGAGCAATCGTAGCATTTCTGAACAGAGGGTGAAAGATGAATAATATACTCGACTACGTTGAAAATACAGAACTACGCGGCACTGACCGGTTCGAGAGTCACACGATACCCCAGCCGCTCAATCCGCTGCGTGAGCCGGTCGACGAGATGTTCCCGGCGGCGTTCGTCAACATAGGTGGCTCCTCACTCATGATAGGGTTCGTTGCGCGAAAGCATGTAGAAGGCACTGACCACGATCGAGTGGGCCACAGCCATGATGGCGCGTTTCTTACCCCGGCGCGCGGCCAGGCGCTGATACAAGGCCGACACATAGGTATCCTTTCGCGCTGCGCGACCGGAGGGATGAAGCTGGCCTGCACCAAGCCATGCCGCATCCGTTTGGCCAGCCACCGCGCATCGCTCTGATCCGTCTTGCGCCCCGGCACCTGCTTCGCGTGGGCCTCGTTGACCAGGGACACGGTGAAGTCGCCTTCCAAGATGTTGTAGACGGGCTTCCAGTACTCGCCCGTGCGTTCCATGGCGACATGCGTGATGCCGGCCGCGACCAACCAGTCGACAAGGCCAGCAGGTTGACGGTCATCGTCCCAAATTCCTTAAGCTCCATGATGCCGTCGGCCTGCCGCCCGGTGGGATCTGGCGTGACTCGACACGCCATCACCGTCTTCTTATGCACATCCAACCCCGCGCCATGGGTGAAGATCACGTCCATAGGACACCTCCGCGTGAGAAGGGGATGGCGGGATACCCACATGTCAAGAGTCTACGTTGCGTGCTCTACTTCCCGCAGGAAGCTGGCGACAATCCATGGTGCCTACAGGTATCCGGGTCCAACTGTTGTACAGGCTCGTGGCACCCACTCGAAATCGACATCGCTGCCAGCCCAATTGGACGCATTCTACACCGATGGCCGCGCACAGGGTCACCTCTGACCCTTTTCATCCCTCATGGTGCCCCGCGGGGCATGGCAACAGTTGTGATTTGGGGTGGCCACATAGGGTCACACGGGAACCATGCCTCGCTGTTTAGCAAATAACTGAGCAAAGATTTGGTCAGCTGCGGCACCGTGGGACAACTGGTCATGGACGAACACCGAGAGCTTCGGGATGAGCGCGCACCCCTGTTGCCGACAGGCATCCCCAATGGTATGCATGAGGCCCTACGTTCGATCCTGTACGTCAGGCAGACAGGTCAGGTGCAACAGCGAATAGGCCACGAAGACCAGGCACCAATGGTTCCCAACGGCTTCGGAAGTCATTATGTCTAGGAACAACGTCAGTCCTAGACGGCCACCCCCCGGCTGCACGGCCGCTTTTCCATTGACAAGTCCTTCCAGGTTGCGCCATAAATCATGTAGCAGTGCTGACTTAGCGTGCAAAAGGTACCCCGGTCGTCACGCCTGCTGCAGGGCGGTAATGACTCGCATCACAGGAGCCGTGTATGGAGCCCGAAGACTTCCTGCAAGCCCAACAGGCGCGGTTGACCGAGATGCTGCGCCCATATCAACGCGAAGTCAACCGCCGGCAGGGGATCGCCGACTTCGTCAATCGCTGTCTCCGGAGCGCCAGCCGGGATGATTTTTTTCAGCTCTACGAGCTGTTGAACAGTCGCACGGCCAGCGAGGTCGAGGCCGAGCCTGGCTGGGAAGACGCCAAAGGGGTCTTTGATCAGTTGCGCGCCGACGCCACGCAGAAAGTTGAACGCTATCAGCTCCGCTTCCTGGAAGATTTTACTCGGCTGGTGGAGGAGGCAGGGTTACCGTTGGAGAACGATTTTCCCCGCTTGCGGTTGCTCAAAGGGATTGAGCTGGAGGTCGTGTTCGCCGAAAAGCGTACCCTGCTGAATGGCAGGCCGCTCAAAACCGTCGATCCGACGCGCCTCATACGCGCCATCGTGGCCTTGCAGCGCCACCTGTATGACCGCCCTTTCGACCCGCAAGGCTTCATCGATGGTCTCTTCGCCGTATACCAGAAGGTCAATCAGGCCGCCGGCAGGGGTGACGGCGATACCGCGCCGATCCAGACAATCTACATGGAATATACGCTGTCGCTGCAATCGCGTAGCTTCTTTCAGGATATGGCCAAGGGCAAGTTTCGCGGCTACGACGCCGACCAATTCGCCGTGGATTTCTGGCGGTATTTCAGCTCCGGCGTCGCCACGACGTCGGATGGCTACATTCTACGTCTGAGTCCGGGACGGAACAATGCCTTATGGCTGATTGATACCTCTGGTGAGAGGCGTCGCATCAGCGGTCTGTCGTTTCAGCGGGGTGAGGTATGACCGCGGTAGAATCGTTGGAACAGTTGCAGCCAGTGGAGGCGCGCACCATCATCGAGCACCTCCGTCGCGGCAGTGTGCCGGTTGAGCAGGTGCCATGTTTCACGGTAGGGCGGGAGCGCTGGCTGAGTATCATCGAAGACGATCTCGCCCACTACATCGGCGTCGGCGGCACCAAGGTGCGCTTCCTCAACGGCGACTATGGGGACGGCAAAACGCACTTTCTGTCCATCATTCAGCACCTGGCCGTACAGGCAGGCTTCGCCGTCTCCTTCGTGGTGCTGACCCGCGAGGTGCCGATGCAGAAGTTTGAGCTGGTCTATCGCGAGATCGTCTCCAACCTGGCCACAGCGTCGGGGACACGAGGTCTTCGCGGTCTGATCGCACACTGGTTGGACACCCTGCAGCCGCACCTGGGCGAAGCCCCGGACGAGGCCACTCGTGCGGCACGTGTGGAGGCGCTGGGTGAGATTCTGCGAGGCCTGGAGGGCATGGACCTGAACTTCGCCAATGGCCTGATCGCCCTGGTCCAGAACCGCTTTCGCCCTCTGGCTGGGGCGGAGACGCCGGAGACACGGGAGACTGAGCGCCATACCCTCTACGAATGGTTCGAAGGTGGGCGCCTGAGCAAGCGCGAGCTCAGGCCATTCCAGATCTTTGACTCGCTGAATAAGACCAACAGCAAGCGGCTGTTGGTCTCCCTCATCGCGTTTTTGCGCTATCTGGGCTATCAGGGTCTGATCCTGTTGTTGGACGAGTTGGAGACGGTAATGACACAGTCGGCCGCGGTGCGCAATGCGGCCTACGAAAATGTGCGGCTGTTCATCGACAATGCCGAGCAAGCGCACCATTTGCATGTCTTCTTCTCGATCATCCCGGATGTCATCCTGGCCGACAAGGGCTTCAAATCCTACGATGCGCTGTGGAGTCGCGTCCGATCCGTGGGTGAGAGCCGTCGGCTGAACTATCGCAGCATCGTCATCGACCTGCATCGTACACCCCTGGAGGTTCCCGAGCTGCTCGAACTGGGCAAGCGCTTGCGCCACATTCATGAGTGCGCCTATCGCTGGCAAGCCGAGCCTATCATGACCGATGCCTTCATCCAACAGGTGTGCGATACACAGCAGCGCATGGGACTCCTGCCAGAAGTACGCTTATTCATCAAGCAGATCGTCCGCTATCTGGACATGGCGGAACAAGAGGGTACCCTGGAGGGCGTTGACCTAACCGACCAGATCGTCGCCACCCAGAAGGAGATCGCCCAGGAGCGCATCGAACAGCCGCCCCCGAAATGGGATGCCTAATGGGCACCGCCGCTCCCCATGACCTGGAGGGCTATTCCGCGTTTCAGTTGCGCCGTGTGCTCGAGCGCTTGCGCGAGGGCCTCTACGACCCGCTGGCAGTCCGCCTGTTGACGGCCCATCGTGCAGAGCTGGATGCCAGACTGCGCCAAGATTTGCTGAACGTCGAAGCGGGGGCCGGGGCACACCTCTGCGTCTGCGGGCCCTACGGACAGGGGAAGTCTCATACGCTAGCTTACCTGCGAGAGGCTGCCCTGCAGCAGGGCTACGCGGTGAGCGCCATCAACCTGGATCCGCGGGAAGCGCCGCTGCACCAGTTTCGGCAGGTCTATCGTGCCTTACTTCAAGGGTTAACCTTCCCGGCGGAGCCTGAGGGCCCGGCTGCATGGACGTCATTTATCGACGCCTGGAGCGCCTGGGCCAAGGCGCAACCCCTCGCCTCCGAGGATCGCACCAGTGCGCTGGCCGCCCTCCTTCCCGCCGATATGCCGCATGTCTTCAAGGCCATTCTGGTGGCGCTAGCCCAGCCGACGCTGGAGGTGACGCTGCGGCAGCAAGGGTTCGCCCGCTACCGCGATTTCCGGCCGAGGGAGTTTCCCTGGACGCTCCGGCGTGCCCTGCAGGGGGAAACCGTCCCAGTGGCTCGCCTGCGTTCCGCCCTGAAGTATCATCAGGTATCGTTTTACCGCCAGGCATCGCTCGCTCTGTCCGGCGATGAACCATTCCTGCGGATGGCCCTGGCACTGCCACAACTCTTCCGCGGCATGGGGTATCGCGGCTGGGTACTGTTGTTCGACGAGGGCGAAGCCATCTCCCAGGTGCGACGCCCATTGCGTGCTCGCAGCTACCGTATCCTGCACCGCCTGCTTAGTCCCGACTTCCCACCCCCGGGCTTCTATCCCGTGTTTGCCTTCACCCCCGACTTCTTCCAACGCCTCCAGGAGGAGGACTACGGCCTGCCAGAGTTCGACTGCGATTATGTCCAAGCCTGGCGCCAGCTCTCGCTTTATCAGCTGCGCAGTTTGTCACTAACGGTCTGGCGAGATCTTTGTGAGACGCTGATCGCCTTGCATGCGGCAGCCTACGGCTGGTCCGCTGACCGGGAACACCTTCTGCCATTGCTCACGGCTGGCCTTCCCACCCTGCCCCTGCAGGACCCACGCTTGACGTTCAAGGCCCTGGTCGATGAGCTCGATCAGGTGCACCAGCAGGAGTGGTTTGCCCAGCAAGCCGCACGTCATACGTGACCAGGGTGCATACAGGCGGTCTTTCCCATGCGAGCGAGCTCAAGTCATTGATCAAAAAACAACCCTGCGTTACTATCACCACCGGATGGTGACATGATACGGATCATTTGGGAAGCCTTGACCTTAGCTTGTTAGAATCCCTAGTTGTCATGAGACCGACCATGGTCTGTGAGAGGACTTGGTCTGATGAATGCCAAGGACGAGATTATTACGTCGTTGCAAGCAGCGCAGGCCGAGTTGGACAAAGCGCTTGGGAATCTTGCCCAACTCCCGGCCTTCGACGCGAGTCGTGTGCAGTTTGCAGCGCACACGCTGAGCAATTATCTGACCGTGATCGCCGGAGGCGTTGAGCTGCTCCAGTTGCATTTGAACGACCACCCCGATGAGCAGACTCACCGCTGGCTGGGGAGCCTAAGGCATGCGACAACATTAATGACGCACACAGTCCTGGAGTTGATGAATGCCCCCGCAGCCGAGCGAGAACAATTCCTCTGGGAGAAGGTGGACTTGCCCACCCTCGTGCAGCGGGCCTGCGACCACTATCGATGCGTGGCAGATCGCAAGCAGATCGCCATCAGCGTCGAGGCCGACGTGCCGTCACCGTTCGTCTGGGCCGACCGCGTCGCGGTGGCGGCAGTACTCGACAACCTGCTCTCCAACGCCATAAAGTTTTCTCCACCCCAGAAGCGGGTCTCGGTCCGGGTCACGGCCGAACCGGCACATCTGGTGTGTACCGTGCAGGATGAGGGGCCGGGGTTGAGTGTCGAAGAGCAGACCAGATTGTTCCAACGCGGCGTCCGACTCAGTCCTGTGCCGACGGGAGGGGAGCCGTCCAGCGGTTACGGTCTCGCCGTAGCCAAGGAGCTGATCGAGAAGCTAAACGGGGGGATCTGGTGCGAAAGCCGACCTGGACAGGGCGCTTCGTTCGCCTTCCGCCTCCCGATATACGTAGAGGAGCAGCGCGGTGCAGCTGCAAGGTAATGGCACAGTCTCGACCACATGGATGCCGTGTAGGCTTAGCCGATGGCTGGATTGGATGCGTGATACGAGCGGCAGGCACCGCTCAGTGCGGAAGCCATCGGTCAATACGCCAGGAGATAGGCTGTGACGACCTCCCCTCTCCTGCAATTGCCGAACACCTACCGCGCCTTCTATGGCGCCTTTGCCGTGCTGCGTGCCTTCCAACATGAGGTCATTCCGCCCATTCTCCAGGGCCAGGATCTGATTTTACAGGCCGCTACCGGCAGCGGCAAAACCGAGGCGGTACTGGCCCCCTCTCTGGAGCGACTGATCGCCTCGGGCCGCGCCGAGGCCATCCTTTACGTGGTGCCAACGCGGGCCCTGGCACAAGACCTGCGCCGCCGCCTGGAGCTGATCATCCATGAGCGCCTGGGCCTACGCCTGGGCATACGCACCGGGGATGTGAAACGGTTGCCGGCCGGGCACGCCGATGTGTTGCTAACAACGCCTGAATCGCTAGACGTCATGCTCGGTAGCCCAAACCACGACATCCGGGCCTTCTTGCAGCGGGTGAGCGTGCTCATCATCGATGAGGTCCACCAGTTCATCCAGGGCTATCGCAGCCGCCATCTGGCCTATCTCCTGCAGCGCCTCGAGCGTCGCCGCCGTGGACGGCTGCAAAAACTCGCCCTCTCAGCCACATTAGCGGGGCCGGAGGTCATTCGCACCGTCCTGGGGTTGCGGCCAGACACCGTTTTTGTCAGCAGCCCTGTCCAACGCCCGATCCAGCCGCATCTGGTGCACCTACAGCGCGAGGATGAGGAACTGGTCGTGTTCATCGACGATCTCGTCCGGCGCTTCGGCCACCGCAAGCTGCTGCTGTTTGCCAACAGTCGCAGTCGCTGCGACCGACTCTTCGCCCTGCTACGCCAGCATGGCTATCTGCAGCAGTCCACCTATCTGCATTACAGCAACCTCAAACCGCGCCAACGACAGGAGGTCGAGCGTCTGTTTCAACGCCAGGCACAGGCACTGTGTATTGCCACCAGCACCCTGGAGTTGGGCATCGATGTCGGAGACGTGGACGCCGTCGTCCTGTATGAGCCGCCAGAGAGCGTGACGACGTTCGTGCAACGCCTCGGACGGGCCAACCGACAGACGCAGACGACGACCTTCTGGGGCATCTGCCGTGGGCCCCGCGCCGGCGAGCAATTGCTGCAATTTCTGACGCTGTGCCGCCTGGCCCAACAGGGGGTGGTGGAAGCGGTGCGACCTCTCAGCCTGCCGAGTGTCCTGGTGCAGCAGGTCTTGTCCTGTCTGTATGAACACAAGACATTATCGCCGGCCACCCTCCAGGCGCTCACCTTCCATCAAGCCGAGGTGCTGGAGATGTTGATACCAGCGCTCGAAGAGCGCCACTGGCTGCGACGCGCCGCCGTGCATCCAGGGCAGGACATCTGGCACGGCGGCTGGCGCTATGCCGAGGCCCTGCTCGCGCGTCAAATCTGGAGCAATTTCCCCGACACGGAAGCAATGTACACCTTGGAGGTGGACGGTGAGGCAGTGGCCGATCTTCCAGCCTCGGTCACGCGGCAACTGGCGGTAGGGGATCAGGTTGACCTGACCGGCCGCCATCTACAGGTCTTGGCCATCCAGGACGGCGAACACCGAGCGGTGCGGGCCACGCCCGTGGAGTCTCAGGAAGCCAAGGAACTGTTCTGGATCGGCAGCGGCCCACCAGTCTCCTGGGAGGTAGCACAGGCGGTGCGGCCCCTGCTACAGCCTAATGCCGCTCTCGAGGCAACCGTGGAGCAGGGCCTGTTTTCCCGCACCCGGGCCTTGTTGCGTCGCCAACAGCAACGCGCTCAGCGGCAAGTGGTGCTGCACAATGACATCGAGCTGAGCCGCACCCCTCAGGGTCTCTATCGTTATGCCACCTATCTGGGGTCGATGGGGAACCTCATCCTACACCGCACCATCGAAGCCTATTATGGGCCACGCCTGGAAGATTTCAGCTGCACCGCCGACGCCTTTGCCGTGGAATGCACGCACCGCATCGACGTGCAACAGCTGCCGCTGCCGATCGGCCGGCAGGCCTTCCGGCATTGGGCTGCCCAGCACCTACAAGCGCTGCAGGCCTTTCTGCCGCTCAACACGTTCTGCCGGGCCTTGCCGATGGCGCTGCTGGTTGAAGAGGTGACTGACTGGCTCTGGGACGAGCGCCTGTCGCAGGCCTTTGCCCATTACCGGGAGCGCTCCTCGGCAGTCGCCCATGGCGATTCACGGCTCCTGGAGTGGGACGACACGCTGCAGGCCGAAGCCGAGCGCCCAGTCACAACTAGACCGCTGCGGGCAGGGCCACAGCCTCCGATTCTGATGCAAGAGAAAGCTCTTCTGGTCCTGACAGCTGACACCGGACCGCTACTGCCAGCGGTACCGCCCGTGCACCAGACACCTCGCGCCTTGACCGGCACCCTGCTTGGCAACTACATCCAGCATCGGCAGTGCGATCGACTGCTCAGCTTCGATTTCCTACCCTTCGCGCAGCAGCCGGCGAAGCGCGCCTTGGTAGATAGCGTCGTGGGTGCAGCACGAGCAGAGAGTGGGAGGACTTTCGAAGACCGGGTGCTGATCTGGCTGCAGCAGCAGGGTGTGCCGCTCTATCGCATTGCGGAGCAGGATGCTGCCGGCCGGCGTCTCTCCTTACAGGAACGCCAGACCCAGAGTTTTGATGCGCTCAAGAAGCTCGTCGACACGTGTGCAGCGTTCCCCCTCACCCTAGCCCTCTCCCAGGGAGAGAGGGCGCATGCATCCGGACTCTCCACACGACATATGGTCGGCTACTTAGTACACGCGGTGCTAGCGCAGCCAATGCTTCTGGGGGCTGGCAATGATGTAGTTGAGCAGGTAGAGGGCATCGGTATCCCCGATGTGATCGAGGTGACGGTCGATGACGCCACGGTGTGGCTGACCGTTATAGACATCAAGGACAGCCCCGCACCACGCTATGCCCAGCAGTGGCAGGTCGCCTTCTATGCGGCTCTCCTGCGAGCCTCCCTGCAGGGCCACACCTTTGCCCTGCCAGTGCGTGTGGCCGACAGCGGCGTGATCGTCACCCGGCAGACAGGTCCAGTCGGGGAACCAACCCGACACACGTTTGACCTGGATCCCTATTCAGCCGTTCTTCCGCTGCTTCAGCGCCGCATCGCCGGCATCCTGACGACGCCGGTGTTGGAGGCGCGTTGGCAGTTACAGCCACACTGTCGGTCGTGTGCATACTTTGATACCTGCTATCGCCAGGCCCTGTCCACCGACGATGTGATGCTGCTGCCGCACCTGACGGCGGGCGAGCATGTGAAGTTGCGCAGGCTGGGCCTGCACACCCTGCGACAGGCGGCCCATTGGTTTCAGGAGGGCACCGAGCACCGCGAGACACCCTTCACCCCGCAACAAGCGACCAGCCTCCGTGCACGGGTGCGCGCCTTGTTGGACAACCGTCTGGAATTGCTGGCCGAGACCACCACGTTGTATCCGGCGAATATCGCCGCTGTCATCTTTGTGCACCTGTTGCGCGATCCGATTAGCGGTCGGCCACGGGCCTGGGGCTTGCATCGTCTGGCACAGGGTGTACCGCCCGAGGAGCCCCGCTGCTGGGTGGCCGCTCACGAGGCGGAGGAACCGACATGCCAGCAAGTGTTTATCGCGACCTTGCGGGCCTGGTGGCAGGCGGCCATCACAACAGACCAGGGGCCGCATCTGGTGACGTTTGGGGCGGGGAGTTGGCGGGTGCTGCAAGAGACCATACATGAGGCCACAGAGCCGGCGGCGCTCGACTTCTTATGGCCAGCAGAGCGGCATACCGACCTCCAGCAGCTGTTGAGCCGGCATTTCGCGCTGCCGATTCCCCTGGGGACTACGCTGACGACCGCCGCCCAGGTCTGGGGCCTCGACCCTACCATGGCGTTGTCAGCGGAACTGCTCCAGGGTGAAGGAGAGGATGAAGCGGAACTATTGCTCCATGACTGCCTCGATGTGGCGCAGGTGGCGCAGATCGAAGGCTATGTCCGCACACACCTGGGATTGCAGCAGCGCCTGTGGCACGCCTGTGCCGCCTCCCTGCGCAGTGACTGGCCACAGCACCGTTGGGACGATTCTGCACCCGACTCAGCGCACACCCTGGAACGCAGCTGCGTCGATTTCCTGGAGCAGCAGCGGCGCTGGCGTGAACAGGACATCCTGGCATTGCAACGCCTGCCGCTCACCGAACGGGCGGAGCGCTACCGCGCCCTCGGGCCTCTGGCGTTTCAGGAGGCTACGCTGGATACCGAGGGCCGCTTTCTATATCATTTCCGGCTGCCGCCGGAGGCGGCGCCAGCACGTTTTCGTGCCGGTGATTTCCTCAGGTTAAATGCGGTCGGCAGCCCTGACCTCCAGGTGGGCATTCCCATCCTCCTCGCGCGGTATGAGCCGCACGCTCAACGTCTCGCCGTCATCGCCCGCCAGGGGCGCCCAGCCCTGAGCAAGCAACTGCGTTATACCCTGGATGAGGATCTAGAGGATTGGACATCCCCCAGGATGCTGCATGCGGTGCGCGAGGCCTGGACGCCGGGCAAACATCCCCACCTCACTGCCCTCCTGACCGGCGCCCTGCCGCTCACACAGGCGACGCCTAGCCTGGCGTGGGCGCAACGCTGGATGGCACAAATGGACCTTAATGTACGCCAACGCAAGGCACTGCTCCTGCCATTTCGGAGCCACCTGGGTCTGATTGAAGGTCCACCGGGCACTGGCAAGACCCACGTGCTGGCCTGCATGCTCATCGCCCTGATCCTCGAAGCCTGGCAGGCGGGACACCCTCTGCGCATGGCCGTCAGCGCCCTGACACACCAGGCAATCGACAACGTCTTGCGCAAGGTGCAACAATTGCTTCAGGGATCAGCGCTGGAAAAATTCCCGGGTCGCTGCTTGAAATGGGGCCGACGCCTTTCGCTAACCTCGGACGATGGCGACGAGCCAGCACTGACTTATGTGGAAGATGCCTCCGAGGTGCTAGAGACCCCCCACCTGATTCTTGGCGCCACCGGCTTCGGACTGTACCAACTATTCGACAGCCAGTCAGGGGCCTTTCCCACCTTTTTTGACTGGGTGGTCCTCGACGAGGCCTCGCAAATGCTACTACCACAGGCGCTGCTCAGCCTCATCTACGGCAAAGGGCAATACATCTTCTGCGGCGATGTCCAGCAACTGGCACCAGTGGTCCTGGGGCCGCAACCAGCCGAGGAGAACGCGGTACCAAGCCGCTCGATCCTGACGCACCTGCTGGCAACCTATGGTGCCAGCGCACGGGTGCGTCTGAATGAGACCTATCGCCTGAATCGGGAGCTATGCCAGTTGCCCAGCCGCTTGTGGTACGAAGATGATCTGCATCCCGCTCCGGCCAATGCTGACGCGCGCCTGGCGCTGCCGACCATGCAGCAGCCCGACCTGGCGGACGCGATTCTAGCCCCGCAGCACCCGGTGACGCTGGTGTTAGCCGAGCACACCACCGCTCATCAGCACTCTCCGGTGGAAGTGGACATCGTTGCCACGCTGGCGGCACGCCTGTTGCGCGACTACGGCATAGAGCCCGAGCGCCTGGCCATCATGACCCCACATCGAGCACAGAATAACGCCATTACCCAACGTCTATCGCACCTGCTTGCCGAACGTGGTGGCGGGGTGACCTTGCCGGTCATCGATACAGTGGAACGTTTGCAGGGAGCGGAGCGCGATGTCGTGCTGTTTTCCGTGACTACCTCCGATCCCGATCACCTTGCCAGCGCTTTTTTGAACAACCCCAACCGTTTCAACGTCGCCATCACGCGTGCCCGCCACAAGTTGGTGGTGATCGGTAGCACTGCCTTCTTCACCCAGGTGCCCCCTGGCGAAACCGCCTTGCAAGCCAATTACTGCTTCAAAGCCTTCTACCACCTTTGCCAGGAGCAGGGCTCGCTGTTCATCTGGCCGTAGCTCGATCCCCTCAATGTATTCATCCACGGACCCTTTAACCTCCTGCAGGCTGACCTGGGGATGGTGGAGGCGCCAATCCTCGGTTCCGGCCGTGATCTCTTCGATCAATCTCCGCCAACGGGTTGCAAACTCAGTGGGGGTTGGCGGCATCTGCGGCTCTTCTCTGAAGGGTTGTCTTCAGCCTTACCCGATCTCCCCGATCGACTAAATCTCAGGCGTAAAATCCATAAGGGCATCCCACTGCCTGTCTGTACTTGACGGCCTTTTTAGAGACGTTTATAATCTTCAACAATTGAAGGAGTAGAAGTCCCTTTCGCACTTTAGAATCTGTGAGGCATTCATGCCCGAGCAAGATATATCTCTTCTAGATTACTGGGATGCTGGCATTTGTCCGCAATGTGGGGTCACCATACCCAAGGGTACTCAGGTGGGAACCGGGATGAAGGCTGATGGGGCATTCTGCACCCTTGATTGCCTAGTCATATACCATGGTAGGAAGTTCATTGATGACCACGATCAGAGAATCAAGAGCATAACTAATTAATATGTAGGGGAAACCAGGCGAGGAGTTACATTTTGAGCTCTGGGACTCAAGCTCATATCCAAGTCTACGTTTCCGGCGCTTTAACAGGGGTTAAGGGTGTTGATGAGCAGGAAAGGTTTTACCAGGCGATTGCCAATGTGTGCCTTCAGCACCACTTAACACCATACCTACCTCACGAGTGGACCGATCCCCTCTCAACTCCTCATTTCTCACCACAACAAGTCTACGAGCGGAACCGTACAGAGATTCTGCGATCACAACTCGTGATTGCATACACAGGCTTGCCCTCTCTCGGCGTAGGCGCCGAAGTAGAACTGGCGAACCAGTATAAAATTCCCGTGATTCTGCTTTTCGAACGCGACCGCTCTGTGTCTCGCCACATCAAGGGAATTCCTTCAGTGGTACGAGAGGTGCAGTTTTCAAGCCGAGAAGAGGCATTGCGCGATCTCGATGCATGCCTGAAAGAGCTCATCGGCTCGCTGCCTTCACAGCCGTCGGGAAGGAGAGTCTAAATGGTCCTCTCTGATCGGGATATCAAGCGCTATATCACTGCGGGGAAGATCAAGATCAGACCGGAGCTGGATTACGAGACTCAACTCGGCTCCTGTTCTGTTGATCTCAGACTCGGCGACACCTTCATGGTATTTGAACATAGCCGATTCGCATATATTGATTTGAGGGCATCTGCTGATCTGACTGAGATCATGCGAGAGATCAAGATTGGGAAAGATGAACCGTTCATTTTACAGCCGCGCCAGTTCGTGCTAGCTACGACCCTTGAATCCCTCGAACTCGATACGGACATCTTGGCCAGGCTTGAAGGCCGCAGTAGTCTCGGGCGTATCGGGATCATTGTGCATGGGACCGCGAGCGTGTTCGATCCAGGATGGCAGGGGAATGCGACCCTCGAACTCGGCAATCTTGGCATTATGCCAGTTGCTTTATACATGGGGATGAAGATCTGCTCTTTCACGTTTGAGCAACTGAGCTCCCCTGTAGATACACCATACTTTGCCAAGAAGGGGCAGAAATATACCGGCCAGACGAAGCCATTACCAAGCCGCATACTGGACGAGGTTCGCTGAATAGGGCGCCACCACGCTGTCGCGCCGGAACACGGTATGCCTCGAGTTGAAGAGGCCATTGGGAAGGAGCCATTGTGACAACTGCTTCCACACAAGGGATGACGTGGGAAGAGGAGTGCTTGCCCAGCCTACAGGTGCGAAATGATACGGGAGATCTTGCGCTTTGTGTGCTATGGAACTTGAGAGAGAGGGTGACGCCGTACATACCGCCCCCCGAACAATTTGCACGACTAAGTATCATCGGCAATCTTCGTACCCCCCTCGGTCTCAATTGGTTTATCCGGGGGCTCTGGCGCTTATCCAACATTCAGACGGTGGCGATCTGGGGGAACGATCTTGCCAATACCGGGCGGGCGATGCTTGGTCTGTGGCAGAAGGGAGTATCGGAGGACTTTCGCGTTCCAGACTTTGGCTGGCACCTCGACGCACACATCATTCCCGCGACCTCTGCGATTGAGGACATTCGCAAGCTGGTGCGTCTCCACGATATCCGTGGCACGGCTATCCGTAACCTCCCTGGAGCGCTTTCCGATCTTCCATTGAGCCCTCTATCACGCGAGCCGAAAAACTTCCCCCCGGTCCCTGTACCAAGTCGACAGATTCTGCCATCGCGCGGATCGACCGTCATGATCAACGCGACAAATCCAGCGGACGGGTGGATTCGCGCCTTAGGGTTTGTGATGCAGTGTGGTAACGTGCGTATAACTAGAAAAAGTGAAAAGATCGCCCACTATTTTAATATCCTCGTCACAATGCCAGTCTTATACGAACACGAGGAGGTAGCCAGCTGTTTTGGGACACCACACGCTTCCCCCTTTGATTTCTCCCTTGCTGATTTCGAGACATATTATCAATCATTCATCTCCTCAAATAAGCTAGAGGGGGTCGACTATGGGTATGGCGAGCGGGCACAGAATTGGAGAGGTCATAATCAGGTTGAGGAGGTAATCCAGCGACTCCATGACGCACCGGATACCAAACGGGCAACTATTGTATTCCTTGAATCGCCGGATCTGAGTGAACTCGAGGATGCCCCCTGCTTAACCCATACTACGTATACCATCATGGATGGGAAGCTACACAGTACAGCTGTCTACAGGAGTCATGACATCTACGAAGGGTGGCCATTCAATATTCTCGCTTTGCTGAGGCTCCATCGTTACATCGTGCAGAGGCTGAGTGATCAGGGCATCGGGTTGGGTACTTTCACAGTCCTCTCCGAAAATGCTCAGGTTTACGAACGCTATTGGGATCGCGCGCTGCAGAAGGTCGAGTCCCATTCGCATATTACATTAGAGCATATGCCCTCAGTGCACTATAATGACCCGGCGGGGAATTTCATCTTTAGCGTACGGGATAAGACTGTACGAGCAATACTCACGAACCCTACAGGAGACGAAGTACTCTGGCAGGTCGAGCATAAGAACCCAAACCATCTCATGCGTTGGATCGTCGACACGATGCCCCACCTTCATAAAGATCATTTCTTCTATCTTGGGCAAGAAATGGAAAAGTTACGGCGGGCATTGGATGAAGGAGTCTCGTATGTGCAAGGATAAGTCCTCCAGAGTTTCCAGTTATTCGCTGGTAAATGTATATTTAATTGAACATGCATAAAAGGAATTGGGATGATAGCAACTATTATCACGTATCCCGCTGTAGCTTCCTATAGCGGAGGAGAAAGGAGGTGAGGGTAAGATTAAAAATGACTTTCTAGGTGCGCGTGTAAGCAGGACTGTGCGGCAGAAACGGCCAAACGTAGAGGGTTAGCTTCCGAGGGCTGGCCTCTACGTTTGGCCTCAGACGGGGGACAATGCCCACGCCCGTTTTCTTTTCGCTAGGGTGGAACAGATTACAGTCTTCAAGTAAAGTCATTAAAACAGTGTATTACTGTATACCCCTTAGCGAAAAAAGAAGCAAGTTTTTTTGTCATCATTTTGTTGACTCGGCTTGAAAGACAGGGCGTGGGTGTTCCCTCAAGGAAAGGGACAACCCCATGAATGTCGTAGACATTTTAGATAGCATCGTGCTGGTATGCATCTGGGTCATCACGCTTGCACATGGTGCAAAGCTAGTAAGGCTCATAGCCTTGCTACTCAGGTAATAAGCATTAAGAAATGCCCGCTGCATTATTGTGCAGCGGGCATTTCTTGTCTTGATGTTGGAGGGGAAATGCGCAGGAGTCGGTCATAGAGTAATTTCTTGAAGGCTGGGAAGTGATGGGGCGGTGCAACGCTTGCCAGGCCCTGCACTACCATATCTTTAAAAGCCCCTTCTTTCAACAAATCTGGATATATCACGGAAAACCACGTGTCGTGATACGGTCATCTTCGATGCAGACGACGCCGTTACGAATGACCTCACCATGGATCGCATCGAAGACGGTCCCGCTGACGATTTGCATCTGGGCCATGATTAGTACCCTCTTCTCATTCCCGAGGCAGGGACTCCTCCCTCAGCGCTTGAGCAATCAGGGGTCTAAGCTCCGGGACGAAACGAGTCGCTGTCTCCCACACAATTTCCAAATCTAACCCGAAGTATCCGTGAATAAGCTTATCCCGCATTCCAGCCATCTTTGTCCATGTAACTTTCGGATGCCTGCGTCGGACTGATGCGGGGATGTGCTTTGTAGCTTCACCGATGATTTCAAGAGCTCGAACAACTGCAAAGGATGTCCTATCATCCACCAAAAATTGCTCAAAGTTCATCCCTTCGACAAAGCGTTCCACCTTGTCCATCGTCTCCAGAATATCTTGCAGGTAGTCACGAAATTCTCGTTCGGGCTTCATATTGGGCGGACCTCACTCAAAATCCGTTTGCCGATCTCACCCTTGAGTGCACGTCGCGTGACCAAGTCCACTTTGACTCCGAGCAATCCCTTGAGGTAATGCTCAAAGTCGATGAATTCCGGGATGGTCGGGGGTTGGTCAAACTCCACCAACAGGTCTAAGTCACTCCGTGGTCTCTGCTCCCCATGTACATAGGAGCCGAATACACCGAGCGTGCGTACCCCGTAGTGCTCGCGCAGCTCGGGTAGGTGGACGCGTAGGGTGCGCAACACGTCGTCAAGCGTTGGTCGCCGGCGCTGAGGCTTTGCTCTGGCTTCGCTCATATGGCCCCCAGGGTTTAATACGACCGTGGCATGCCGAGCACGTGCTGGCCGACGTAGGCCAGGACTAGGTTGTTGTTGATGGGTGCGGTCTTGTACAGGCGCGATTCGCGGAACTTGCGCTCGATGTCGAACTCGGTCGCGAAACCATAGCCGCCGTGGCAGTCGAGGCAGGCGTTGGCCGCCTCCCAGGCAGCCTCCGAGGTCAGATATTTGGCCATGTTGGCCTCGGCACCGCAGGGTTCTCCAGCATCGAACAGCGCCGCCGCCTTCAGGCGCATGAGGTCGGCTGCCTCGACGGCCATGTGTGCCTTGGCGATGGGAAATTGCACACCCTGGTTGGCGCCGATGGGTTTATCGAAGATCACCCGTTCTTTGGAGTACTTCACCGCCTTCTCGATGAACCAGCGTCCGTCTCCGAGCGACTCTGACGCGATGAGAATGCGCTCAGCGTTCATACCGTCCAAAATATAGGCAAAGCCCTTACCCTCATCGCCGATGAGGCTGTCGGCAGGGATCACCATGTTATCGAAGAAAAGGACATTGGTATGATGATTTAACATCGTGCGCAGTGGCTGCACGGTGAGCCCATTCAGACCGCGGATGTCAATCAGGAACACCGACAACCCCTCGGTGCGCCGCCGCACCTCGCCGACCGGTGTCGTACGCGCCAGTAAGAGCATGAGGTCGGACTGTAGGACACGCGAGATGAAGATCTTCTGGCCATTGACCACGTAGGTATCGCCATCGCGCACCGCGGTGGTCTGTAGCTTGGTGGTGTCAGAGCCGGAGTTGGGTTCGGTGACCCCAAAGGCTTGTAAGCGCAAGGCACCACTGGCGATCTTTGGCAGGTAGCGGGCTTTCTGCGCCTCAGAGCCATGGCGCAACACCGTGCCCATGATATACATCTGGGCGTGGCAGGCGGCGGCATTGCCCCCCGAACGATTGATTTCTTCGAGGATCAAGCCCGCGTCCAGAATGCCCAGGCCGCTGCCACCGTACTGCTCCGGGATCAGCGCCGACAGATAGCCCGCCTTGGTGAGCTCTTGCACGAAGGCTTCAGGGTACGCGCGTGACTCATCGAGCTCACGCCAGTACTCGCTGGGATAAAGCTTACACAACTCGTAGACGGCTTTCTTCAGCACCTGTTGTTGTTCGGTGAGTGATATGCGGATCTCGGCCATCATCGACTCCTGGTGAAAGTTTCTTCATGGGCGCTGCAGCCTTGCATGATACGGGGGCGATAGCTGACTTGAGCAGCGAGGCTCCTCCCGACTCAGAGACGGTCGGCAGCCGGCTTGATGACGCTGGCGAAATGCTCCATACGCTCTAGACTCTCGTTCAGGGCCTCGCTGCGGAAATCGAAAATCAATTCACTGACGCCGAGCTTGCCATAGCTAGCGATATCCTCGACCACCTGCTCGGGGGATCCAGAGAATGGCCGCCGTTCAAATCCGGCCTGCTGCTGCACAGACGATGAGATATCGTACAATGGGGCCTTAAACGAAATAGTCACCGTTTCCGGGTCGCGCCCTTCGGCTTCGACGAGGCGCTTGAGGTCCTCCAGCACCAACTGCAACTCGTGCGGACGCAGGGGTACGGCTGGATTAGCGCCGACCGGATGCCAACCATCGCCATACTTCGCCATACGCCGTAGGGCTGGGCGACTGTGGCCGCCAATCCACAGCGGTGGATGGGGTTTTTGCACGGGATGCGGCAGACACCGCAAGCCTTTGAACTGATAGACCTGACCGGCGAAGTCCGCCGGGTCCTGGGTCCAGAGCGTCTTGAAGATCTGCAAATATTCGTTGCTCACCGCGCCCCGTTGCTCGAAATCTGGCGTGCGCAAGGCCTCAAACTCCTCGCGCAGCCACCCCACCCCCACGCCGACGGTGACGCGTCCCCGCGACAACACGTCTACTGTCGCGAGCATTTTCGCGGTGAGCACCGGATTGCGGTGAGGGAGAATCATGACGCTGGTGACCAGACGCAAGCGCTCGGTAATGCCAGCGAGGAAAGCCATCAAGGTCAACTGCTCCAGCGCATCACCATGGCCGGGAAACTCGCCGCTGACGGTGTAGGGATATTTCGAGTGGACCTCGGTTGGAAACACCACATGGTCCGCGATCATCACCGAATGGAACCCTAGCGCCTCGCCGTGCGCGACCAGTGTTTCCAGGGCCTCAGGCGTCGCAGTGTGTCCGCGTGTTGGCAGGTAGAAGCCGAATTTCATGGTCAGTCCTCTCTGGATGGCCTATGACCGGCGACAGGCCGCCTCAGCCGCTATGCCGTATATGGACGACGTCGCCATCTTGGACCAGGTAGTCTTTGCCCTCCAGGCGCAGTGTGCCCTTGGCCCGGGCCTTAGCCTCCGAGCCCGCCTCCAGGAGTGCATCCCAGCGGATGACCTCGGCTCGGATGAAGTGCTTCTCCAGATCAGTATGGATGGCGCCGGCAGCCTCTACAGCTCGTGAGCCACGCGGTATGGTCCAGGCGCGGCATTCGTCATCTCCCAGGGTGAAAAATGAGATCAGCCCCAAGAGCTCGTAACTCTTGCGGATCAGTCGAACTAGACCGCTCTCCTGGATATTGTAGCTGGTGAGGAAGTCAGTGGCTTCCTCGTCGCTCATCTCGGCGAGCTCGGCCTCGACCTTGGCGCAGACGACGGCGGCTCCGGCATTCGGGCGCGAAGCGACTTCGGTCAGCTTATATGTCTCTGGCGCCTGCGCGATATCGCGCCCCAGGTCAGCGCCTTCGCCGATGTTGAGCACATACAGCACCGGTTTTTGGCTCAAAAACATAAAGCTGCGCAAGCGTTTTTCGTCTGCCGGGGTGAGCTCCAGCGCACGCAGTGGGTGCTCGGTTTCGAGTTGGACTCTGCATTGCTGGAGTAGCTCATGTTCCTTCTCGAGCTCCGGCGCGTGCATCCGTTTCAGGTCTTTTTCGAGGCGCTCCAGGCGCTTCTCGATCTGCCCAAGATCGCTGAGCATGAGATCGAACTCGACGTTGCGGACGTCTCGTAGGGGATCGATGCCGTCCATATGTGGCATGGCCGGATCCTCGAAGGCACGGATCACGTGGGCCAGGGCGTCTACGGTGCGCAGGGTTCCGAGGTAGGCGGTCTCTTTGAGCGCCTCCTGGCCGACGGCGGCCACGTCGACGTATTCCACCGAGGTATGGGTGAGCTTGCGAGGATTGTAGAGATCTGCCAGTCGGTCGAGACGCTCGTCCGGCACCTTGGCGACCCCCAGGTGCGCCTCGCGCGGATTGGCGTGTCGACGCTCATCCAGCGGCGCCTTGGTCAACATTCTGAACAACGATGTCTTGCCCACCTTCGGCAGGCCGATGATTCCAGTTTTCATGAATTTTTCTCGCTGATTGACGGAGATATAGTTTGGTCCGCAGCATGCTATCGTCACAAACGGCTGTCTCACGACAGGCAACGTGCGGCCAACAGGAGGGGAGTCACGCCACGGAGGAGAATACCGCCGCCCCAAGATGAGACGACAGTACATGCGTCCTCTAAGACCATTCCTGGCGGATAAAAATGACTCAGTCCTGCGGCTACAGTAGCACTGGCGTTCATAGATATCAAGCCCGATCTGGTGACGGCTGACGGATAGTATGCTGGCATACCTAAAGTTAAGTTGCTATGCTTATAGTCGATTTTCGAGTCACAGCTCAACCAAAAAGCTGAGCCAGTCCCGTGTTTGTTCTCCCGCCCGCCCGACTGTGACGACATCGGCCATCCGCCACCCTTGGCTGGGAATCGATTATGACATCTTCCGTCCCTGGACAAGCAACCTTGCAAGCCCTCAAATGCCTGAAAGAGAGCGGTGAGACGAGCTTTGAAAAACTCACGGCGACACTCCTCTCGCTGTTGATCGGCTTCCCCATAAAGCTCTGTAAGTCTAGATACCAGGGGGGCACTGATGCCGTGGCCGACCCTGCCGAGATCCCTGTTGCCATTGAGGACAAACGTTATCAGAGTGGGCCACTCGATCTTGGCAACCTGGAGGGGAAACTTGCAGCAGCCGCTCGGACCTATCCTGACATACAGCTCTGGGTGCTTGCGACAACAGTCGAGGTGAATCCTTTTCAGGAGCAGGCGCTTCGGGATACGGGAGAAAATTTAGGATTAGCTGTCCTCATCCTTGACAGCGCAGCAACGCGGCCGCAATTGCCGGAAAGAGCGTCGATCGTCGCTCTGTGTGCGAGTGCTCGCGATGAGACCCTCAAGGCTATTTCCACACCTGGGTGGCTTGACGCCAAGCTCAGGGTGAAGATGCCGCCTATTGATGTGGTCAGAGACGAACTGGAGAAGATCCGCGCACTGCCTCGATTTACAGAGTGGCTGAACCGTTTTCGTGCAAAGCTAACAGATCTGCCTCTCTGGTCACTTGTGACAAACCGCCAAAATTGCCGTCTTACGCAGATCCTCGCAGAAGACGCCGACACGATCTTTGGAGCAGACTTCGATCCCAGTAAGCTGGTGCCACGCACTGTGAGGAGCGAGATCAACAGGTGGTTCGCGGCCGCCATGGCGGCTGCTGACCCTAAGCTCGCTGTTATCGTGGGTGAGCGCTACGATGGGAAGACGTGGCTTGTCTTCGATTGGCTCAAGGATACGTTAGCAACTCTACCGGTTCCAGTGTTCTTCATTGGGTCGAAACGCGGAAAGAGCAGCGCGAAAGATCTTGCTGATCATGTTCTCGAAGACATCAAGCGGGTTCTCGGCTCTTTTGAGCGCCATGCTAGCACGACTATCAAGCGCCAACGCGATATAAAGGCGGGCTCCACACCTTGGTGTGTGATCATTTTGGATGGCTTGAATGAGTATGCACCCAGTCCCGATAGATGGCTTGCCCATCTGACCTGGGCTACCGGGCGCACTGATCTTGATGCCCGTCCATGTGCAGTCATTGCCACTGTTCGTCAGAGGTCCTGGCAGGAGCTTGCTGATCGAGTTAGAGGCGGGGTTCAAGAGATCCAAATTGGACCATACGACGATGTAGAATTCCGCGTGGCTTTAAAGCTTCAGGAATTACCGGCTGATTATTTGCAATCGATACCAGAGAACGCACGTGAGATGGTTAGGCGCCCACGCTATTTTGACTTGGTGATCAAACACAAAGACAAACTGGACCGATATGATGCCATTACTCCCGCGGTTCTACATTGGCTAGATTTATGCGATAAAATCCGCTCCAGACGAGCACCGGCTTCAGGATGGGATGAGGAACATTTTCAGGGGGTCTTGATGGAGTGGACGGACCTGTACCGCCAACTGGTGGCAGATTTAATGAACGCTGACGAGGTCAGCGTACGCGCTTTCACGTTCGCGTCATGAGGTAAATCCGCTGTACCGACCGAGACTACTACGATTGTTGGCAAGGACTCGTCATCTTAACCTGACAGCCTCTGATATTGAGCGACTTGCGAATGACATTGCCAACGGAAATGACGAGGATCGATTTTACGCTTTGTTCGTTGCAGTAGCAGGATAGGTTAAGAGCCTGCCGCTAGAAATCCTTCTACCCCTTGCGGCCAAGTCGAACGATCAATCTTCGCGAATCCCTGACTATGCTGCTAGGAGAGATCATCAACTCAGCTTGAGTGCAGATTATGGAGCTCTGCTTTATGAAGCAGGCCCAAGGAGTCACCACCATGAGCACGTTGCAAGTCGTCATCAGGGGAACACTCACATCGGATGGATCGTTAGAACTGGCGGAACGGCCTTCCTTGCCCTCAGGACCAGTCGAGGTGATTATCCGGTCCATCCCAACGGCAGATACTGCGAGTGAAGATTTCCTGCAATATCTCCAGCGCGCCCGCACAGAACTAGAGGCTGCTGACACTGGCTTCCGTACCAAAGAGGAAATCGATACTGAGTTGGAGGAGCTTCGCTCGGGAGATAAGCGTTTGGAAGATGTCTATAATCAAATTAAAGCGACACCTCGAAGCGAACAACAGCACGAATGCTAATCTATCTCGACAGCGCCATTCTGATTTACTACCTCGATGGCATCGGACCATTCCAAGCCCGGGCAGTTAATCGTCTAACGACTCTCAGGGCTGCAGGTGATCAGGTTGCCGCGAGCGACCTGACGCGTCTTGAATGCCACGTCAAACCGATTCAGCTAGGTGATACCTTACGATTGAGCAAATTTGACGGTTTCTTCGGTTTACCCGATGTCCGAATGGTCCCACTTACGACCGCAGTGTACGATTGACCTACCGTCATTCGCGCCACACATGGGATCAAAACCCTAGATGCCATTCACCTCGCTGCGGCTGTGGAAGGTGGATGTAATGTATTTCTGACGAATGACACACGCCTGAGCAGCTTTCATGATCTAACTGTCGAGGTTCTACCATAGGGACCTCGTCTGACTCGCACCGCTTGCCAACGGACCTCTTACAGAAAATCTTCCCGCCTCCGCGCACAGCTGCGGTATAATCAACCCAGTCATGAACTGTTCACCCCAGCGAGTACACTCAAGGCAATTCTCTTGGCCGTCCTACTGAGCGATCGCGCCTGCCGATCGACGGTCCGACGCTCTCCATCATGTCTGCGGTTCACACGGACAGTTGAACTCTCAGGAAGCCGTTGCCATGCCGCAGGAGCAGGGAACATCCCACTGGTGGCCGACCTTCGGTATAATGCTCGGAGGGCTCACCGTCGCGCTC